>Ga0081539_10000337_pt1 | contig 103868 bp, 82 predicted proteins | sample TabmetS4T2R2_FD_71023 | JGI IMG/M metagenome (GOLD analysis project Ga0081539, IMG submission 71023) | Tabebuia heterophylla rhizosphere microbial communities from the University of Puerto Rico - S4T2R2 | ecosystem: Host-associated > Plants > Roots > Rhizosphere ... | reverse complement strand
GAACGCAAACTAAAAACCGGAATTGATACACCTGCTCCTCTCCATGTTGTTGAAGGCAATACAACGAATCCATCGTTTACAATTGTTCTTTTATGTGAAAACGAATTATGCAATATGCGATTGTTGCCATCCTCAAATCGGACAATTGAATTTGTTTGAGTATCGAATACTCCATATTTATAAATAACAGGAAAACTTGCCTTGGAGAGATCGAGTTTAACGGAGAAGAAATCTTCATCTTCTGTTTTGCTCATTAATATAGGTTGTGTATTACCCCAGTTTCCTAATTCGTTGTTGTTGCCTGCAATAAAAACTGTTTGTCCTTTTTGAAGCAACGGTGCTTTTACTTTGAAGATATGTGTGAAGGTTTTGGGTAGAGTTATGCTTACAGGAGTATAATTACTTTTTAGAAAAACATGTTTAAAAGGTTCTGTGTAAAATGCATTTTCATAGTAACCGGCGAAGTTCCATGAATCGAGTATAAGCGCATCTTCGGAAAATAATTCTGCAGTAATTTTTTTATCACTGCCCCAGTCGTAGTGATGGCTGCCATCTTCATCTTCCAATACATAATTATATAGAATGCCTTCTGGGGGTATGCTTGCAGTATTTAGTTGAAGTGTTGCAGCCCAACATTCTTCATTAAGATAGTACATGGGCAAAGCTTTGGAAATATCGCCGTTTCCAAAGAGTTCATGCTGTGCTGTTATATAAAGTGACTGACCAAATTTTGTATGAAAGCGTACAACAAAATTGATTGTAACATCTTTTGTAATGATTTTTTTCTTCGAAAGTTTTTTAGTTGCGATTTCTTTTTCGGGTTTTGTCGCAGCTTTCTTAACCGCTTTCTTTTTTATTTCTTTTGGTGCTTCTTCTAAAATATTTTTTTTCTTAGCTTCACTTTTTTTTGTCCGAGATTCTTCTTTTATTTCTGCTTCTTTTTTCTTTGGTGCAGCTTTTGCAATTTTCTTTTTATCTATTTTAGTTTCTTCCGCTTGTGGAGTCGTACCGGCTAAAGTTTTTTTTGAGGGTTTCTTTGTGCTCTTTTTTTTATCAGTGTTTGTTTCTTCGTTATTCTTCAATTGTTCACCTATTGTAACCGGCGTAATGCGGTCCGTTTCCGTTTCTCCCGGAATATTCACTTCAACATTGTTCTCTTTCATATCGTTGATTTTGTCTATCAGGTATAAAAAGTTTTTGGTTGCTAAATTATTTGAGATGTTTTTGAAAATTTTTCATTCGTATAATTTCTAATCCGCTATGTCTCGGTAATAAAATCTGTATGTTACTTTCAGGCAAAGTGAATAATGCAGCAAATCGCTTACCATTTTAACATGAGCAGGCAAAATAAGTAATGTGTATTTAATACACAAATCTTTTATTAAGACGAAAAGCGCTATAGCGCAAATATTTTTACGAGAATGCTATGCAAAGCGGAAACTATTTTTTATTTTGTTGGAAGGAGAGTTAGTGAGAAAAAATTAAAATACAAAAAACTTTTTTATGGTTACTTATAAACCCGCTATTGGTGAACTCACTCCAAATCGTGAATTCATATCCGGTTTGCAACTTACTATTCCATCGAGAGCGAAACAAGGTGATTATGTTGTAGAAGGTTTAAATTCAAATACTGTTACTCTTAGTATAAGTGCGAAAGAAGAAAAGGGCTATATAAGTAATAATGTTGTAACAGTTCATATAGTTTTTGAGCTGAGAGAGGCGACAATTGAAAAAATAAGTGTGCCGTATAATGAACAGAACCACGAGTTGAAAGACAAGAAAAATATTGCTTTTTTGGGATTTAAAGAAAACCAGGATGTTAAAAACGGAAAAAGTGAAATAGACACAAAAGAAATGCCATTACTTCTAATAACTCCATTTTTTCTTGAGGACGATTATAAAAAAAAGTCTCAAAAAAATAATGGAAAAGATAGGGTATCGGAGTTTGCATTAACGCCATCAATAGAAGACAATGATACGAACATAAAAGCAAATTTTTCATTCGATACACATATCGTTATAGGTGATGGTGAAAAATTGCTTCCTGGTTTATCTATAGATTCTCCTGGTTTATTAGTAAATATTGCATCAAAAACGCTGGGTGATCTTTTTGTTTATGGATTGGATCACAAGGGTGAACATACTTTTAAGATGGAAACGACAGCAACAAAGAATGGGAAAGCTGTAACTCTTGATTTAAGTTTTGATTTAACTGATGCTAAAATAATAGTTGACCCCGACAAAGATATTGACCCTAATGATTATGCACTTTTGCAACAAGGTCAGAAAGCATATTTAAAATTTAAAGATAATGATTCAGGTAATAAAAGAATTGAAACAAAGCTAACTCCTGTGCAAGATGCAAATGCTAAAATTAATTTTTCATTTCTTTTAGTCGACAGCATTATGATTGGAAGTGCAAATAAGCTCCATGGCGGTGCGGGCAGACTGATCGGCAGTGCTAACAAACTTCATGGCGGTGCTGCCAATCTTCCGGGTAGTTAAATATCCAATTTTATTTTTGCTTGGATAAAATGTTTCTGCCCCAATAAGCGTCTAAGAATTTTGGCCAAGACCAATTTTGCCAAATACTATTAGAAGTTATATCCTTAAAGTATAAGTCAAGAAGCTCATCAATAACATGAGATCTTTTGAACTTTGATGGGAAAAAAATAGAAAACATTTGTGGAGACTGTGAATAAAAATCATTTGGCATTAACCTAAATAAATCACCGGGATTCAATATGGAAAGTAATGTCTTATCTTTTAAGAAAAAGAAATCCTTATATATATTTTTTAATTGCCCTGGGTTATCGCCCTGAAATCCCTTTATTAATTCTGAGAAAAAATTGGTAAAGTCAATATAACCAACGCCCTGGGCAAAATCACCACAAAAGTTCCTTGCTATATCTATTCTTTTCATATATTCCACTTTGTTTCTTTCCAACTTCTTTATTAAATAATCAGATAAATCATTAATAACATTAAATAAGTCCTCGTAATATTTTAGGCTATTCACACTTATGGTAAAATGCCTAGGATTCAAATCTGGCCTCAAATCTTTGAAAGCTGCTGCAAAACTACCTTCTGTGTATCGTGGCAAAAAACTATCTGTTATCTTTAATGCCAGCTTTCGGCGATCTATATCATCTTTCAAGTTTAGATCAGGATTTTTTTCCAGATGTTCAAATAACTTACCATAGTCAATTCCCGCAAAAGGCACTATTGATTGTGAAGCGACATACATATCCACTTGTTTCCGGAGAGCATATCCTACTTCAAACATATTTGTCCAGCAGTTATTGGCGATATATACATCTATCTTTTTTTCTACAAAGCTTTTTTCTAATATTTCTGCAAGCTCTGCAGCAGTTAATAATTCCTGTGTTCGATCTTTTATTTTTTTTTGATTATTCGTGTCCTTAAAATAATAAGATGGATCATTTTTGAAATAACGGATATCATTTATTTGGTTTACATAGTTAATAGAATTACGTCCGGGTGAAAGATTGGCAATGGCATGATTCAAATTTGAATTTCTTCTGTTTAGACCTTTTTCCCATTGCTTAAACTCCGGAGTATCTTCTTCAATACCATATGGAATATAATTTTTTGTTTTTGTGTCAACATTTTCTTTATAATAAAAATAACCCAACCCTGAACCATGCCCCCAAGTTATCAGCATGTGATGTTTGCTACTACCATTATTTGCTAATACATAATTATCGAAAAAATCAGTTAGAGTTGCAGGCTCAGTCAGCGATACATTCTCTTTTGTATCAAGCAATCTTAATGTTTGATAATCTTTAGTTAGTTCCCAAAAAATTGCCTTACGCTCTTTTTGCCGATAATCAAAAATGACATATCTTAAGTTCTCAACTTTATCCTGCCATTCAATGCTCTTGCGTAAATTATTATATTCCCATGCACTGAAATCATCTACCTGCGCGATAATGGATATAGTCCATACAAAATCGTTTGTCATAAAAAAAGTTTTTAGTGTTGGAAGAATATGTATAGTGGTGATTTCTTGGTTTTTATTGCAGTGTAAGGTCTTCTCTCAGAATATAGATTTTCTGCCAATTACGAAGCTGGATACGAGGAACGGACTTTCGAGTTCTAATGTAAGCAAAATTTTACAAGATAAATATGGTTTTATGTGGTTTTCTACGGATAATGGCTTAAATCGTTTTGATGGGATTAATTATACAATCTTCACCGCAGGAAATAAAAAACAAAATTTATCGGTTTTAGGCAGCGCTGTTTTTGACATTGCTGTAGATAGCACCACTGATAATCTGTGGGCATTGACGGCGTATGGAGGCTTGAATAAAGTGGATATTGGAACTTTGTCTATAACGGGCCGGTTTCCTGTAAATGATTTGAAATCAGGTAATTCACTATGGTCAAAATGTTTTGCTATAAAAGGAAATTATATTTTCATCGGTACAAATGAAGGAATTGCTATCAGGTTTAATACTGCTACAAACCAAATTGAGCAAGAAAAAAATATTGGAGAAGAAATAAAAGGTATTCATATCGATGATATATTCTCTGATTCACAAAATCGGGTATGGTTATTTTTGTCTGGTTATGGAATCCTTATCATAGATACAAGTTTTCATGTGCTCAAGTCTATTCCTGCATTGCAGTTGCTGCCTGAAACCAAGTCAAACATACAGTTCAGAGGACATGCAGTTTTTAAGGAGTATCTTCTCATTGCGACGAATGAAGGGCTGAAAGTAATTTCTATTGGTAATGCTACACCTGTAGGAACACGCAAAATTTTTGTTGCATTTCCTTCGGCAATAACGCATCATGAGCTTACCGCTATTTCTGAAAGGCAGGGAGAGATTATCTTTTGCGGAAAAGATGGCTTATATATATTGAACGCCACAAAGAATGCATTTCGGAAAATAATTATCAGTCGCCATTATGAAGATAAAGATTGGTTTACCATGACTTATTGTATATATCAAACCGCTAAGAGCATTTGGATAGGCACTTATAACGGCGTGGGATGGATAAAAGATAAAGCTTCACCTTTTAATGCAATTAATAATTCAATGGACGGGAGTGGGATAAAACTTAATAATAATTGTTTTACTCTTTATAACCTTGATGATTCCACTGTAATCGCCTGTGGAGATAATGGTTTATATAAAGTAAATCATATTACCGATATTATCACCAAATATAATTTTTCCGATATTTTTCTTCTTGCTTTCAGCGATCCAGACAAAAATATAGTTGCATCTGGCTATCATCACGGACTTAAGATTTATGACAAGCAGAATACTGCCCGGGATATTTTATCCGTATATCCAGAATTATTGCCATTAAAAAATGATACAATAGTATCCTGCCAAGTACTAGATGATTCTCTTTTTTTCCTGGCAAGTTGGAGTCAAAGAGGTATGTATATGTGGAATATAAAAAGAAAAACCGTTGAGCTTAAAAATAGTGCTTCAAAAATATCTCCTCTTCCAAGTGACGAAATTAAACGTCTATATCTCGATTTAAATAAACGATTATGGATATTATGCAACAATACCATCTCTATATATAACCCTTTTACTGCAACAATTCAAAATCTCAATTTAACAATTCCTGGGTCAAAACAACCTCTCAGCATAAACATTGACATTTGTGAGTTAAATAATCATTTTTGGATTTTATGTTATGGACTAGGAATAGTTGAATTAAGTGAGGACTTTAAAATCAAAAATATTTATTCTGAAAAAGATGGAATTAGCAATTTAGCCCTTTACAAAATATTTCCTCTGAACGATAGTTCTCTGATCGTTTCAAGTAATAATGGATTATTAGTGCTGAATATCAAAAGTAAAAAGATCAACAATTACTTTGAGGAAGATGGCTTACAGTCTGATAATTTTAATGAAGCTAGTGGATGTATAAATAAAAATTATATTTTTTTTGGAGGAGCCAATGGCTTAACCAAAATTGATATTCAAAAACTAACTCCAAATAAAACTGCCCCTCAATTTTATTTTACTACTATAAAAACAGAAACTAAAAGTGGCTTACTTGATACAAGTAATTTGCAGATAAAAGAGTTATATATTCCCAACAACTGGCTTCAAACCAAAATTTCTTTTGTTGGGATTAATTACTTAAATCCTAAGCGTGTTACTTATCAATATCGCATTAAAGAAAATGGTAGTACATGGATTGATCTTGGTACCCAAAACTTTGTTACCCTAATAGGTCTTTCTCCTGGCAATTATACACTTGAAGTTAAAGCTGCGAATGAGGATGGTGTGTGGTGTGAGCCTAAAACATTGAAGCTTACATTTCTTCCTAAATGGTATCAAACAGCATTGTTTAAAGCGGGGATAATTCTTTTTGCCGGAGGTTTGTTTTACAGTTTCTATCGTTATCGTATAACTCAATTAAAAAAGCAACAGCAGATACGCCATGAAATTGCAAGCGATCTTCATGATGATTTGGGGGGCACGCTTAACAGTTTAAAATTGTTTGCAAATCTTGCCGAAGTTCATCCCAATAAAAAAGAATATTTTGCTGAAATGAAGGAATCTATAAAATACGCTTCTGCTGTGTTGCGTGATATGATATGGGTTCTTGATGATACAGGAGACACTGTTGAAGACCTTGTGAAAAGAGTAAGACAATTTGCAGAACCGCTTGCTAATGCAAACAATATTCAAATGAATTTTTCTGCAGATAGCGGTCACAATATTGTTTTAAATAAAACAGAGAAAAGAAACTTATTGCTTATTTCAAAAGAAGCAATCAACAATTGTATTAAATACGCACAATGTAAAAACATCTTAATTAATTTTTCGGAAATAAACGGTAAAACAACATTGATGATACATGATGATGGTTGCGGCTTCGATAATAAAGAAATTACCCCGGGACATGGTTTAAAAAACATTCATGAAAGAGCTAAGCAAATTCGTTATACTGCCCAAGTGTATTCTGAAAAAGGGGAAGGAACAAAAATTGTTGTTACAAAAAAATGATCTTACTTTAATCGTGAAACGTGAAACGACAGACGTGAGATTGTGCGATTCTCACGTTTCACGTTTCACGTCTCATGATCTTGCGATTTTCACGTTTCACGTTTCACGTCTCACGATCTTTTATATCACCTGCTTTCCATATTTAGCTTCATCAAATTCCCATTTCCATCTACGATGACTCCATAAATAATTTGACGGATGTTTGCGTATAGTATCTTCAATAAATGTGATCATTTGTTTTGTTATTTCACCTTCCGTGCATAAACGCGGATTTGCTGTATAAAACACGATTTCAGAATTGTAATATCCTCTTTTTACAGGATAGAAATTAACAAACATCACCACCGCATTATTGAGGCGGGCGCTTCTGTCGGGACCTTTTACAAACGGCGTTTTCTTTCCAAAAAAATCAACCCAATAACCTCTGTCGGGCATCGCACTTTGATCGCCCACTAATATCAAAGCATGCTGTTGCTTTGCATAAGGTGCAAATTCATTTTTAAAATTTGTGGCAGATACGAGATGTGTTCCAAACCTTTGGCGAATTTTTTTAAACAGCCGGTTAAAGATTTTATTTTCAACCGGCATATACACAACTATAAACGGATACAAGAGCTTTGCTGAATAGGCAAGGTTGGCAAACTCCCAATTAAAAAAATGCCCAAGCGTAAATTGAATATTTTTTCCCGTTTTGTACAATTCATTCAGTGATTCGTGATCGAAAGTAAATCTTCTCGAAAGCTCTTCTTTTGATATTGATATAAACTTGACAGTCTCTATAAAATTGTCAACAAAATTCTTATAAAACTCTTTTGCAATTTGCTTCCGTTCTTCTTCAGTTTTTTCAGGAAAAGCAATTGCAAGATTTTTCATCACCACTTCTTTACGATAACCAATTACATAATATAGCAAAGGATAAATACAATCACTTAAAATGTACAACGCTCTCCAGGGTAGTAATGACATGAGATAAAAGACACCGTAAACTATATAATACATTTTCTTAGTTGCCTGTTACCAGTTGCCGCTAACCAGTAATTTGAATTTGTTTTATAAAATTATATTTTGTACAAGACTGCTTTTTTGCAGATGGTCCGTGTTATAATGCAAGCCACGGCTCTCTTTTCTAAACTCTGCACCTTTTACAATCAAATAACCAACGGTTATAAGATTTCTTAATTCGCACAATTGTGGTGATACACGTGTTGATTTGTATAATGCTTCTGTTTCTTCAAACAACAAATCAAGTCTTTTCATTGCCCTTGCCAAACGAACATCATTACGAACGATACCAACATAATCACTCATTATTTGTTGAAGCTCTTTGAGGCTTTGTGTTATCAGAATCATTTCTTTTGGTTCTGTCGTGCCACGTGCATTCCAATCTGGAACTTCCATCCCAACCCCGTTTCCAAAAGAAGTGGAGTCTTTCGAGCGTTCATCCATCAATTTGATTGTATCCAAATATGCCCTGTGTGCAAATACCATTGCCTCCAATAAACTATTGCTTGCAAGACGGTTTGCTCCATGCAGTCCCGTACTTGCACATTCACCGCAGGCATACAAATTCACGATGCTCGTTCTTGCCCATTCATCTGTTTTTATACCACCGCAACTATAATGTGCTGCAGGTGCAACAGGTATTAAATTTTCCATTACATCAATACCAATGCTCTTACATTTTTCATAAATATTGGGGAAGTGGTGAATAAATTTTTCTTTGTCCATGTGGCGGCAATCGAGATAAACATGCTCTGTACCCGCACGTTTCATTTCATTGTCTATGGCTCTTGCAACAATATCACGCGGAGCAAGATCTTTTCTTGCATCATATTTTTCCATGAAGGCTTCACCATTTTTATTGAGAAGAATACCACCATCACCACGCACTGCTTCTGTTATTAAGAATGATGGCGATACGCCAGGCTCAAATAATGCAGTTGGATGAAATTGAATAAACTCCATGTTTTCAATTCTTCCTTTTGCGCGATACACCATTGCAACGCCGTCGCCTGTTGCAATTTTTGGATTGGTAGTTGTACGGTAAGCTTGCCCGCAACCGCCTGTGGCAAGCAATGTAACGGGTGAAATTATTTTTTCAATACTGTTGTTGCGAAGATTTAAAACATATACACCATAACAAGTAATATCATTAGTAGCTTTTGTTACAAGAAAACCAAGATGATGTTGCGTAATAATATCCACCACAAAACAGTAGTTGATCAATTCAATATTGTTGCGTTGTTTTGCCTGTTCTATCAAAGCTCTTTCCATCTCTTTTCCTGTAATATCTTTATGATGCAATATGCGATATTCGCTGTGTCCGCCTTCTCTGCCCAATGAATATTCACCACTTTCATCTTTATCAAAGCGGGCACCATACGCAATAATTTCTTTTATGCGTTCCGGTCCCTCTTTAACTACAATTTCAACTATGTGTTCATTACACAAACCATCGCCGGCGATTAATGTATCATCAATATGTTTTTCAAAACTGTCGTTTACTTCATCCCAAACACCTGCCACACCGCCTTGCGCATACTTTGTGTTTGTCTCGTCTGGCTGCGATTTAGTTATTATTGTTACTTTTTTGTCAGGAAAATAATCTGCAACTTTTAATGCATAAGTAAGCCCTGCTATGCCCGAGCCAATGACCAAAAAATCTGTCCTCATACTTTATTATTACGGATTGCGAAGGTAAGGGTAAGAAGTGAGTGATGAATGATGAATGATGAGCAATGAATGATGAATGATGAATGAGGAGTCAATGTCGTTTAGTTAAGGATTTGTGAGGAGATAAATTCCGCAATCCTTATAACGTGTTACTATTGGCCTGACCGCTTAAAGTGGTCTGATTAATCGGGATTATCATAATTGAGTTTTAGCTGAACAATATTTCCAACTATGCTGATGCTTGTGGGAGTCTTTCTTTTTCAGCAATATCCTTCGCAAATTTTTGTGCCTTTGAAGATATTAGATAATACCCGCTGCATCTACTCAAAAACCACAGAAGTATAAAGCATCTTTACCAAAATATTTTTGTTTGTACCAGGTCCTCTTAAATCGTCAAGGCAATTTTTTGCAAAGGCAAAACAAAACACAAAACATCTACGCTTCTCTACGCACAAAAAAAAGAGCACCGTTTTACCGATGCTCCTTTTCACATGAGAAAACACAAACACTAAAACCCCGGGTTCTGCGTAAGATTGGGATTATTGTTTATTTCGCGCAACGGAATGGGAAATAGCAATTGATCTTCGGTAAACGTTTTGCCGTAGATGGTTGTATGACCCACAAAATTGTCGAAGTTGTGCGTTATATCGTTTCTTACTTTACGGGTGCGCAGCATATCGAACCACATTTTGCCTTCATAACATAATTCGAGATAACGCTGCGTCCATACTTCTTTTTCAAAATCTTCCATGCCCATATCGCCCAGCGGTGATAACATCGCTCTTTCACGAATAGCATTTATATACGCAATAGCGTCCGGATTAGGATTACCTTCTGCACGATTGCTTGCTTCAGCATACATCAACATTACATCAGCAAGGCGATAAATGGTATAGTTAAGGTCGCTGTGCGCGGTGCTGGTAACTGCTTCTTTATCGAAAAACTTGAATATATAATAGCCACCTAAAAGAACGGTATCGGTAGTAGTACCATTTGCAGGCCACTTGGTATAAAAGAATTCTCTTTCCCATGTGCGTTTATCTCCTGCTGGATAGCTTTTTACAAATTGCAGCGTAGGAGCCAGTCCGCCAAATTCATCGGAATAAACTGCTATATCATGGTATTGTGGCAATGATTTAGCGGTTAAATCATTATCCTGAATACCGGCTGCATATTGTACCTGCCAAATAAACTCACCTCTATTTTTGTTATCGGGATTTATCATGTCTGTATATTCGGGAAACAAGTGAAAGCCGCCATTATCAATCACCTCTTTTGAGCGTTTTGCACTTTCGGCATAATATTGCGTTCCACCCTGCACAGGATAACCCGCATATGTTAAGTACACATCTGCAAGCAAAGATTTAACTGCACTCATACTTACCATTCCTGTGTTATCTTGCCACGGCAGCGTTGATTGTTCGGCAAGCAGCAGGTCGGGAATAATAACATCGTCATAAATTGTTTTTACAGAGTCACGTACAGGTCTCACGCTGTCAAGGCTTGCCACTACCGTTGTAATTTTTGGCACAGCACCAAACATGCGTACGAGATAGAAATAATAGAATGCACGAAGCGTATGCACTTCGGCAAGCATGTTTGTTTTAGTGGCATCGTCCAGTGTTGTTATCTCACTTATTTTTTGAATGGCGAGATTGCAGTTGGCAATACCATAATACATTCCCTGCCACCATGTATCAATATAAAAAGAAGCGGCATCGTAAGTAAGATCATGAAACCGAAATGCCTCCGATTGTGAATTGCCGTCTGCTTTGCCTGTCATAAACTCCATAAGTTCTGCGGTATTGCCCCCATAACCGCCGCTGCCTTCATCAAGCGTGGTAAGTTCGCTATAGGCAGAGTTAGCAAACGCCCTCGCAATTTCAGGGCTTGTAACATTCGATTCAGGCGTTAAAGAACCTGTAGGATTTTCTTCCAGAAATTTATCACAGGAACTTATACTAAACACCAGTAGCATTATGAATATGGTTTTTATGTTTTTCATTTTGTTTTGATTTTTGATATTAAGGTGTAAGGTTTAAGGTGTAGGGTGTAAGGTTTTCTACCTTATGCCTTCACCTTACGCCTTCTACCTTTAAAATGTAAGGTTCACACCAAAATTTATCACACGCGGATGCGGGTATGGAAAGAAGTCTTGGTTTTGTGTAAGCTGCCCGCCAAAGGTTAGCACTTCAGGATCGTATCCTGAATAATCTGTTATCAAAAAAAGATTTTGAGCACTTGCATAAAAACGCAAACGTTCAAGTCCCCATCTGTTAACAAGATTATGCGGGAATGTATAGCCAAGAATAAAATTTTGTCCGCGAACGAATGAACCGTCTTCAACCCACCAGCTATCAATATGGGTATAATACTTAGAACCGTAATAGCGAATCTCTGCGATATTGCTGTTTTGATTTTCCGGAGTCCATGCACCCAACACTGTCTTTAAACTATTGGCAATTCCTTGTCTGTCTTCTACAGAATGTTTGAAGTTGGCAACGGTGCTTACGCCTTGCACAAAACGAATATCAAATGAGAAGTCGAAGTTTTTATATGTGAAAGTGTTTACAATGTCCCCTGTCCATTTTGGATAAGCCTGACCAAGTCTTGTATTATCTGCATCATCAACCACGCCATCGTTGTTCAAATCAGCCCATTTAACATCGCCGGGGAGTCTGTCGTATTTGGCAGCTTCGGCAGCATCTTTGGTGCTCCATGTACCTTCTCTTATGTATCCCCAAAAAGTTCCGATGGGCCAACCAACGCGAAGAATATTTGTTTCACCCAAAAACCATGGACCGGGATAAATATCATCGTTCTTTTCACCAAGGTGCAAAATCTTATTTCTGTTTGCATTAAAGTTTATATCAGTTGTCCATGTAAAATCTTTAGAGTGAACATTTACTGTATTCAATGCAACTTCAAAACCTGTGTTTTGTACCGAACCAATGTTTTGTGTTACGGTTTCCAAACCTGTTGTCCATGGAATGGGTGCATCAAGCAACAGGTCTTTTGTAACGCGGTGATAATAATCTGCATTAACGTTTATCCTGTTGTTAAATAAGCCAAACTCTAAACCAACATCCCATTGATTTACTCTTTCCCATTTTAAACCCGAGTTACCAAAACCGGAGCGATGGATAGTCGGCTGGCGCTCTCCGTTAAATATGGTTGTGCCCGAACCCAGCAATTGTTCAGAGCGGTACGATCCAATTTCCTGATTGCCTGTAGAACCATAGCTGGCGCGTATTTTCAGGTTGCTGATGGTTGGATTATCTCTAAGAAAATCTTCCTGCGATATGCGCCATCCTACACCGGCTGAAGGAAAGAACGCATACTTTTTGTCTTTACCAAACTTTGATGAACCATCATATCTGCCGGTTAAAGTGAACAGATATTTTTCGTTTATGTTGTATGTAAGTCTTGCGAAGTAAGAGTTCATCGCACTCAACTCATCATACGAACCGGGTGTACTATAAATAGAACCGGCACCGAGATTATGCCAACCCCAGTAATCATCAATAAAATTTTCTGCTTCAGCATAAGACCATTCGTAATAGTTCTTTTGCCATGAGAGACCAACCATTGCCGTTAATCTTTGGTTGCGTGCAATTTGTTTGTTATAAGTAAAATAGTTTTCACTCTGCCAGTATGTAGTGTTCCAGTTGTTGATGGTTGCTACACCTTTTTGATCGAAGGAAAGTGAGTGAAGACCTCTGCCGGAATAGAAATTATTTTTTTGAGAATTTACATTAAAACCAAAGTCTGATTTAAAATCCAAACCCGGTAAAATGTGGAATGTTGCATAAACATCACCTGTAGATTGCATAATGTTTTCAATGGTGTAGCGATTGTTGGCAATATCAACAGGATTGCTTCCGCCTTCCATTCCCGGAAAATCGCTGTTGCCGCCCCAGGTTCCATCGGGATATTTTACAGGAATAATCGGCAACTCTTCAATCACCATGCGCGATACATTCAACCCGCCATTCGCATCACTCACCAATCGCTCTTTGCTCTTTACAATTGAAACACTTCCTCCTATTGTAAGCCATTTCTTTACATCATTATCCAAAGTAAATCTTGCAGAGTGGCGTCTGAACCATGATTGTATCATTATACCGTTTTGATCCAAATATCCCAGCGATAAACTGTACCGTGTTTTATCGGAACCGCCTTGTAAGGTAAGCTGATGGCTCATGCTCCATGAGGGTTTATATACTTCATCCTCCCAATTGGTATTGTACAAAGGCTTGCCGTTCGCATCAAAGAGGTTGGGAAAATCTTTCGGGTCATTGGGAATGTACTTTCCTTCTGCATATCCCATTGAATCGTACTTCTGCGTATTCTTGTAAGCAAGATCATACACATACATAAACTCATCAGAATTCAGTGCTTCCAAATGACGCTGCAATGTGTTGTACGATTCGTAAGCATCGTATGAAATACGAGTTTGTCCTTTTATGCCTCGTTTTGTTGTGATGAGAATTACACCGTTTGCGCCACGTGCACCATAGATGGCGGTTGCAGATGCGTCTTTCAGCACCTCAACAGAAGCAATGTCGTTTGGATTAAGAATGTTTGCATTAACACCAATTACTCCATCAACCACATAAAGCGGATCGAGACCGGAATTGATAGAGCTTATGCCTCTTATGCGAACCTTCGCTGGCTCACCCGGTGCGCTTGTGTTAATGCTTACATCAACGCCCGGCACTTTTCCCTGCAATGCCTGCGATACATTGGCAACAGGCTTATCCAGCAATCGCTCTGATTTAACAGTTGCAACAGAACCGGTAAGATCAGATTTTCGTGCAGTACCGTAACCTATCACAACAACTTCATTCAGTGATCCGCTTTTTGTACGCAGCACAACATTCAAAGTTGTTTGATCGCCGATGGTTATTTCTTCGTTTTGCATTCCTGTGTAGCTAAAAACAAGAACAGATGCAGTGGAAGGAACAGCCAAAGAAAAATTACCTTGGGCATTTGTAGTAGTTCCTGTGTTGGTTCCTTTTACCTGCACGGAAACATTGGAGAGAGGTGTGTTGGTAGAGTCGGTTACTCTCCCGCTAACTGTTCGCCCTTGCGAAAAGGCAGTTAGCTTCATCAATAGCAGCAATAAAAGCTGCCAACTCGTTTTGTAAACAAGCCCGGATGCTTTTTTCATAGTTTTAGTTTTTGGTGTTTCAAATAAAAATTTCGCATCCGCTTATGTGAATAAGCGATTAAATAATTACTGTTATGCTAATCGTGAAATGACAGACGTGAGACATGAGAATTCTCTCACGTTTGAACGTTCATCTCTCACGATGGAACGACGCAATTATATTAATAACACTATGTATATGCCTTTTGAATACAAGCAATCGGTGCTTCATATTACGGTTAAGGCAAGGTTAAGCGCTGAACACTTCAAAGGGACAGAGTAGATGAAATGATTGTTATGGTTAAGAAATCTCAGTTAGCAATTCGGTTAAGCAACTATGCAGCAAAAGTAAGTGTTCATATGCAACAAATCGTTTCGACTAAGGTAAAAATTTTATTGGCATTTTGTTTTTATGATGAGCGGCATGATCTTCATTTTATGGTTATAATTTTTTTTGAGCCAGAATGAAGTGCATGAATGAAGCTTCTGTTGCGTCGCACTCTTGTACTGGATGAATTCAACGCGGCAGCTACAAAGACACAACAAAACAAATAAATAAACTCGTGGTCTTTGTGTATTAGCGGCAACATTCTTCTCCTACTTTTGCAAGCATTAATAAACATTGCTCATGTACGAATCCATCACAAAAATTCGCGTTCGTTATGCAGAAACAGATCAAATGAATGTTGTTTATTACGGAAACTATGCTCAATATTTTGAAGTAGGAAGAGTTGAAAGCATCAGGCAATTGGGTTATACCTATAAAGACATCGAAGCATCAGGTGTTATAATGCCAGTGGTTGAAATGCAAGTGCGTTATTTGCGTCCCGCAACTTATGATGATTTGCTTACAGTGAAAACAACTCTGCGTGAATTACCAAATGATCATCGCATAGAATTTTTTCAAGACGTTTATAATGAACAGGGAAAATTGCTGGCAGCAGGTCGTATTGTGCTTTACTTTTTGGAGAGTACAACAAGAAAAAAGACAAGAATTCCTGCAGCGATGAAAGAAAAGCTCGTTCCTTTTTTTGAAAATAAATTGAAGTAAATTCGGGTATGGAAGTAAATGAACCTGCACCTAAAATATACAAGCAATACATGACTCCTGAAGAGTATCTGGAGTTTGAAAGAAATGCCGATGAAAAACACGAATATGTTGAAGGTGAAGTATTGGCAATGGAAAGAGCTTATGAGCCGCCCTTTGCAATGGCCGGTGCAAGATTAAGACACGTAAGAATTGTGAGTAAGTTGCATGGAAGAATTTTCCAGCAATTAGAGGGAAAAGGTTGTGATGTATTAACAAACGATATGCGTACCGCCGTAAAGAAACCGCATGAAAGTTATTTCTATCCTGATTTAATAATTGTATGTGGTAAACCCGAAGTTGAAGATAAAAAGGCTGATATACTTTTAAATCCAAACATCATTATAGAAGTGCTGTCGAAGGGAACCAAAGATTATGATCTTGGAACAAAGCAATTTATTTACATGGAAAATCCTTTTGTTAAAGAAATGGCTTTTGTTGACAGCAATATTATGAATGTAAAAGTTTCAAGAAGGCAACCTGATAGTTTATGGAAGTTTGAAATTCTAACAAATCCTAAAGATGTTTTACAATTTTATACTGTTGATATAAAAATTACCCTTGAAGATATTTATCAAAGTATAGAATTGCTGAGCAAGAAATAAAATGCCGGTTCTCTAAAACACCTGATGCCTCACACCTTACACCCTCTACCTCCAGCATGCACCTTATGCCTTTCACCATTCATTTTAACTCATCCAGCACTCTATATATCTTCGAAACAATGCTTCCGCCGTTATCATCAAAATTGTTGATGATGATGGCAAAAGTATATGCCGTTCCATTTTTTGATGTATGATAACCTGCATACGCTTTAGCGCCGCCGATTGTTCCGCTTTTTATCTTCATGGCGTTATAGGTTGGTAGTGCATTATAAAAAGAATTATACCAAGGTCTTGTCTTTGCATATTGTAATGCTTTCACCAAAGCATCCGTTGTAACGCGGTTTTGAGGAGATAAACCGCTGCCGTCAATAATGTTTAATGCGGAATTTTCAACGCCATTTCCTTTCCAGAAGTCTTTCAGTATTTCAACACCTTTTTCTGTTGACCCCAAACCCGTTTTATTATAAGCCATCGTTTTTATTAACGCTTCACCATACAGGTTAATGCTTTTTTGAAGAAACCAGTAATTGATGGTATCGAGAGAAGGAGAGGAGATGGTCGCAATTAATTTTTCAGGATGAAGTAATTTATAAGTCGTTGTTTTATTGAATTCATTTATCACAACAATATTACTGTTGCAATCAATTTTATTCTCTTTAAAAATATTGAGCAAAAAATTTTTTATTTGAAAAGAAGGATCAGGTATTGCTCCTGAAATGGTGACTGAAGATTCTCCTGCAGGTTCTGTACCCGTTACAAAAGCATTGGTTGAGTAAGGCGATAAATAAATATACCCATTATCACCGCTGCCCGGTTTTCCCGCTTTAAGTAAATTGATGTATGAAGACGAACCCAAGCTCATTGATGTATCAATAATTTCAACAGCATCACCTTCTTTCTTGCCGGGTTTTAAAACAAGATCGTATTGGTTCTCGTTCCAGTTTAATGCCCAAGTGCCTGCGCCATAATAATTGCCAATGTCATCCCAAATCCAACCGCCCGGAAGCGGTTGATAACTGAAGTTACTATTGTCAAGGAAAATATTTCCTTTAATAGATTTTATCCCGCACTTGTTTAGTGCATCGGTGATTTGTTGTTTCACTTTATCGGGTTTTGTATTTGAAAAACGAAAGCTGGCAAAAGTTGGATCACCATAACCAACAATATAAAAATTACCATCGAGCGCGCCATTTTGCAAAGCACCATCGTAGCCAATTTCTGTTTTGTATTTAAAATCTTTTCCTAACAACTCAAAGGCTGCAATACTTGTAAATATTTTTTGTGTGCTTGCCGCGGCTAACCCAACTTGTTCATTCAAATGATAAACGACTTTACCCGTGGTTGTTTCAACGACATACAAACTCATAGGGGCATGTTTCATTTGTTCATCTTTCAATAAAAGCTGCACAGCCTTGTTCAATCTTTGCTCAACGCTTTGGGCAAAAAGAAATGTTTGTGTAAGGAGTAAATCAATTAATAAACAAAATGTTTTCATTATCATCATTTACTTTCGCAAAATAAGCGATTAAGAAAACAAATATGGAAAAGGTTACGTGCTCAATTATTACAATCGGTGATGAATTATTAATAGGTCAGGTAGTTGATACCAACAGCGCATGGATGTCGCAAGAGTTAAATAATATTGGTGTATGGGTGCATTATCGTGTTGCTGTTGGTGATGTATGGGATGATATTTGGAATGCGCTTGATGAAGAATCAAAACGTTCTCATGTTATTTTAATAACAGGTGGATTGGGACCAACAGCAGACGATATAACAAAACCTTTGCTATGTAAATATTTTGGCGGTAAACTTGTAATGCATCAACCAACACTTGAGCATGTGACTTATTTATTCGAACATGTTTTCAAAAGACCAATGCCGTTGTTAGAACGTAATCGAAAACAAGCTGAAGTACCAGATGTTTGTACTGTTATAAAAAACGAGTTAGGTACTGCGCCTGCCATGCTGTTTGAAAAAAATGGAAAAATATTTATCAGCATGCCGGGTGTGCCGCAAGAGATGCAGGGTATTATGAAAAAAGAAGTGCTGCCTTTATTAAAGCAACGTTTTCAATTGCCCCATATTGGTCACAGAACATTGTTAACTGCAGGCACCGGCGAATCAATCCTTGCAGAGCAAATAAAAGATTTCGAATCTGCTTTACCGCAAAATATAAAACTTGCTTATTTGCCAAATTATGGAATGGTGCGTTTAAGATTGACCGGCACTGGCGATGCCTCAATTGAAACAGAATTGGATAAACAGTTTGCTCAAATGCGAAAACTTGTTAAAGAGTTTCTCGTTGTTGATGAAGACATAACTCTTGAAGTTTTGATTGGTCGTTTATTAAAAGAGCGAAATAAAACTGTTGCCACAGCAGAAAGTTGCACCGGTGGTTATATTGCTCATTTAATTACAACTGTTCCCGGTTCATCTGCATATTTTATGGGAAGCGTTGTAAGTTATGATAACCGTATTAAAAAAGAAGTGTTGCATGTAACAGATGAAACATTGAAAACATTCGGCGCTGTAAGTGAAGAAACAGTAACAGAAATGCTGAAAGGTATTTTGTGCACCATGAAAACAGACTATGGAATTGCTGTATCAGGTATTATGGGACCTGACGGAGGAACGCAAGATAAACCTGCCGGAACAGTTTGGATCGCTGTTGGAAATAATCAAAACATTGAAACAAAAAAATTACATTTTCGATTCGACAGAAAAAGAAATATTGAATTAACGTCAATAAATGCGTTGAATGTTTTGCGTTCATTCATTCTTAAACACAATTAAAGTGTTTTATTACCTTTGAAACCCGTGTTAATATGCTAATTTGAAAATTTGAAAATGTGCAAATGAAAGAAATTAAGTATAACCGAAATTGGGATAGCGCTAAATTGAATTTCCGAACGTACAAGAGTGCGACGCAACGAACGTTAAATAGATAGACGAAAGCTGGGCTCATAAAAAAAATAAAATTATATAAGCACTTACATACTCGTAAATCGTAAATCACAAAACATAAATCCACATGGCTCTTGTTGATCTTGTAATGCCCAAGCTGGGCGAAAGCATTATGGAAGCCACCATTTTAAAATGGCACAAAAAACCGGGTGACACGGTGAAGCAGGATGAAACCATTTTGGAAATTGCTACCGATAAAGTGGACAGCGAAGTGCCTTCAACAGCAGCGGGTACAATAAAAGAACTTTTGTTTAATATTAACGACGTAGTGCCCGTTGGTGCCGTGATTGCACGAATTGAAACAGATAAGGAAGCGTCATCAGCATATACAACATCTGCGCCTCCACCTGAAGAAGAGTTGGAAGCAGTGGCAGCAGAAGAAGTGCCTTATGTGCCGAAAGCGCATGCAACATCTGCATCTGCAAATGGAAACCGTTTTTACTCTCCTCTTGTTTTAAATATTGCGAGCAGCGAAGGAATAAGCATGAGTGAGCTTGAAACCATTCCGGGTACAGGCAACGAAGGTCGCGTTACCAAAAAAGATATTTTACAGTATGTGCAGGATAAACGAAGCGGAAAAATACAAGAACCAAAAACCAAAAAACAAGAGCCAAAAGACAAAATACAAGAACCAACTGTAATGGAAGAATCAAAGAGAGAACAAGAATCAAAACCGGCGTATGAAACACCCGCAACAGTTGAGCGTCCTGCTTATGATGGCAATGTTGAGATAATTGAAATGGACCGCATGCGCAAGCTTATCGCACGGTACATGGTAGAGAGCAAACAGACCAGCGCACATGTTACAAGTTTTGCCGAAGCCGATGTTACCAACATGGTGTTATGGCGCGAAAAAGTAAAGACGGATTTTGAAAAAAGAGAGAACACAAAAATTACTTTTACGCCGTTGTTTATTGATTGCCTTGTTCGCCTTATAAAAAAATTTCCTCTCATCAACAGCTCTGTTGATAACGATAAAATAATTGTAAAGAAAGACATCAACATTGGAATGGCAACTGCGTTGCCAACTGGGAATTTGATTGTGCCCATTATTCGTAATGCAGATTATCTAAATCTTGTCGGTCTTAGCAAACAAGTAAACACACTCGCTGAAAATGCACGCAACAATAAATTAAAGCCCGATGACACGCAGGGTGGTACTTTCACGCTTACCAATGTGGGCTCATTCGGAAGTTTAATGGGTACGCCCATCATCAATCAGCCGCAGGTTGCTATACTTGCGGTGGGAGCAATAAAAAAACGTCCTGTGGTAATTGAAACGGAACAGGGCGATACCATTGGCATTCGTCACATGATGTATCTTTCCTTGAGTTACGATCATCGCATTATTGACGGTAGTCTGGGCGCAACGTTTTTATCGGCGGTTGCAAAAGAGTTCGAGAATTGGGATGTTAACCGCACATGGTAGTTACTTACTAACTCTCTCTATAAAGCCGGAGCAATCGCTCCGGTTTTTTTATGACTATATGATGATGATTTTCCTTTTTTTTTTGATGACGAGCTGGAGTACTACTATCATCGTCTGTTGTGTCACTCACTTCAAGGTTCTGAACTTTATTGAGCAAGTTTGAATGTTTGAATGTTCGTTTCTTAACTCTGTGCAGTCATTGTGAATAAGAAGAACATGGAGAGGATAAAAACTAATTAATTTTAAACATGCAAAAACGCTATCCCCGACAATTATCTTATGGTTCAAATAATCCGGTAATTGCTTTAAGTGAAACAGAAGTTGCAAAGATTTTTTCAGGAGACACAAGAAGTGATATTGGAAGTGAAGCCGAAAAAATGAAATTCGCCAACAGCATAAACGACCTTGTAGTAAAATTTATCCGTCTTGATTTTGAAGAAACAAACCAATGGGACTTATTGATAATGGAAAGAATTTATCCGCTCGATTTTCGCAGTTATGAAATAGAAAAAAGAGAATTATGGCTTGATGTTTTTGAAGATGAATTAAACCAGTTGCATAAGGCCGGATTTGTGCACAGAGATATTGGCAGACCATCAAATATTCCCGGAGAAAAATTTGACAACGTTTTACTTACAAACAACGGATTAAGATTGATTGATGTTGGAATATCGGCATTGCGCACACAGGTAGGTGATAAACTTTTTGAGAAGTATGTAGAATTTGAAAAAAAAGAATTGGAACAATTCAAAGAATTTTTTTTAAACCGGTAACCGGTTGAGTAAAATACTTATTTAGAAAAATCAGGACAGCTTAAATAAACTATAAAACCATTTGTGCCGCATTTATTTTTAGCACATAATTTGTAAATTTCATTTATAAAAAAGTATGAGTTATGAAGTCATTATCCGAAACATGGTTTGCAGACGGTTATATAGATTTTGAGTTAAAGAAATACACCCTACTCGCTTATTTACAGGAAGTGAACAGGTACTTTAATGAAAACAAGCTATACCCTCAACTCGCCGACGTTATTTTTCACTACAACAACATTGTAGCATTCAGAGAAAACAAAAAATTTTTGCAGGAGCAGTTTCCCAAAAAATTTACAGGCATTCAGCTTCAAAAAATTCAATTGCTGTACGAGCAAATGATAGAAGACGACGAAATAATGAGCCAACTCGAAGACATTATCCATTTCGCTGCAGGTGAAATGCACAGTACTATCACAAACGGCACAGAAATATATGAATTAGTGGAAGACAAATTAACCATCAATCCCATTGGTATCATTCCACTTGAACAAAACGAAGGTTATTTCTTTTTAAGTGCGTCTGATTCAAAAGATACAAGAGTATATTATTATCGCTTAAGCATTTTTGAAAAGCGCGAAGAAAAATACCGGAGCATAAGAACAGATTACATTAATAGCTGGTACCGCAGTTTTGTAAATACGTATGAAAGTATAAAAACAGAATTGATTCGGCACAGGAACACTTTACCTAATCCTGCGGTGTATGCAATAGAATCAGGCTTAACTTATCCTGTTGATGAAACATTATTACCCATTGCAAAGAGAAGCCTTGTAAGATACATTACAGAAAAAGCAGCGTGATAATTTAGATATTGTAATGAAAGGAGTTACCATTAGGTAGCTCTTTTTTGTGATAGCAACACGTGGATTTGTTGTCCTATGATTAACCTGCGGTTCAATATACTCTAAGCCCTAATTTGTATCGTAAGAACGCAACACTGCTTTAAAGTTTTCTCTTATTGTTTTTTCTTGAGTCGTTAAGTTAACGAGCAAAGAATCCGGTCTGCATTTCGAGATTTTTACAAAAGTATAAGACCTCTTGTAGACATTTGTGTCATACAGTTTATAACTATCGTTTTGCACCCACCGCCTCCATGGATTTACGCTTGGATTTATGCAGTATGAGGTAAAGATTTCTGTTCTTAAGGAAGATGTATCTCCGGCACTAAGAAGAGGATAAAAACTTATTCCGTCCAATATACCATAGTTGTTGGGTTTAGGTATTCCGGCGATATCCGCCAAGGTGGGCAAAAAATCTGTAAAGCTTATTAATGCATTACTTACACGGTTAGGAGCGATTGCTTTATCCCATTGTATTAGCATTGGAACATTTGTACCCGGTTCATTCGTCTGGCTTTTACCACCGTTTACAAGAAAATTATTATATAATGAAGTAACATCTTTCGGTGAACCATTATCACCAATAAATATTATTACCGTATTTGCGAGAAGATTATTCTTTCGAAGATGATTTATAATCGCGCCGATCTTTTTGTCCATAAATTTCACCTCAGAAGAAAAAAATCTTGGATTACCTTTTTGATCTGTAAAATTCCAAGTATGGTATTCGGAGTCATCTGGTGTAGGGCTATGAGGTGCATGACAAAGAATCATTGAATAATAAGCAAAAAAGGGTTTGTTTAAACTATGAACGCTGTCAATAAAATTCAGTAGATAAGATGTAAAAATGTTATCGGAATATTTATTACGTGTGGCACTATCCGGTAAATAGCCGCCATTCTGATATATCTTCGCGCTTTTGTAACGTGAGCCTTCCATTGATTCTTCTTCGAGCAGAAAAGGCAACCATACAGAATATTTTTGCCATCCGAATTTGAGTATGGAATTATTTCCGCCATCCAACTGCCATTTGCCCGCATAGCACGTGGCATAACCTGCATCACTCAACATATTTGCAATTGTTTTTTGATCAGTTCTTAAATAGCCCCACTTTTCATAATTTCTGAAATTTTGTTTTCCCGTTAAAAGCGATACTCGTGATGGAGCACATAAAGGACTTGAGTGGCATTGTGTAAAGCGTAAGCCGTTCAGCGCAAGTTTATCAAGATTAGGCGTAGAGTAAGACTGGCCTCCGTTACATGTTGGTACTTCATATCCCATATCGTCGCCAACAATAAAAAGAATGTTTGGTCTCGCGGTCACTCTGTTATTGAGAACTGATTTAGCAGTATCAAAAAACTTAACCGGTTCAAAATTTTTTTTGCAACCAAATACTATGAATAAAAGAAAGCTGAAATAAAAGTGTTTGTACTTTAACACGTGAGGTGGGTAGGATTTCTGTTTCATATAAAAATTTTTAAAGTATTGGTTAGCTGCTATGAAATCATTTTTACAGCCCCGCTATTTCTTGGGTAAATAAAAGTCGCTCCCGCACAAAAATGTTTTGCAATGCAACAGTGTAAGAAAAGTGGTGCTTATCAAAAAATTTAGTCCGCTGATTTGGAAAAGTGGAAAACAATTCTCTTAATGTCCCGGCACAATATTCTTCCAGCCTAATTGGTTGAGGAGTGATAAATAATCCCAATACATATTTATCGTCTTAATTTTTTCATCCTGCAGAGTAGTTACACTGCAGGCTTTTACATTGAAACTTTTATCTTTCAGGTTTTCAGGATAACCGGGGAGTAATGCTTTAACAGTTCCGCTAAATTCAAATTCCTCAATTACTATGTTCTCGTATGTGTAGGTACGAATAACTTTAGTTGTTACATCGGGTATCAGCATAAACCAGCCTGCAATCAATTGTTCTATTGCTTGTATTCCTTTAGCGGGTTCTTTATAATCTGCCGTATTGTATAATTCTGCATCGTCAGAAAAATAGGAGATGTATTTTTTTATATCATGATCATTAAAAGCTTTGGTAGCTGCAATAATTATTGATGTTTGAGCAGATGATATTTTCGTTAATGTAAAGACAGAGCAGGCACACATAAATAGTGCAATGAAATTTTTATTCATAGTGGTATTATTTAAGTCGAGTAACAATACGCGATGATTCGATAACGGTAAATAATTTTTTGAGTTTATTATCGAGGGTATCTTATTAATTCAAATTCGTATTGCTGGTAAATACTGGTATAGAGTCGGAACATTTAATATGTGTAATCTTCTAACAAAAATAGTTTGGTATATGCTTTAAGTCAATCCCATAAAGTAGGTAGATTAGTAAGAATGATTTATAATCAGCTATAGGATACTGTAATTTTCTTCTTGTCATATTGCATTTAAATATGTACAGATTCTGCATTGGAGTATTGCGAAATTTTTTTTATCTTTCTGAAACCTTCTTCAACCTCCACATAAATTAACCTGCTTATGAAAAAAAGTACCCCCATTCTTTTTCTGATGCTGCTTATTCCTTCGATTGACTTTTCACAAACAAAAATTATTTCCGGAAAAATAATCGAACAAAACGGTGTGCCGGTTTCGTTTGCAACTGTAAATATTAAGAACTCAAAAACAACTGTGGCTGCAAGCGAAGCAGGCGAATTTTTTATTAAAGCATCTGCCCGTGATACTTTGATTATAACTGCAGTGAATTTTCAATCGCGGGAAATTGAAATAAAAGATGTATTGAACATACAGGTTGTCTTAGTGAGAAATCCAAATACTTTGCCACCTGCAATTGTAACTACTGCCTTCGATATAAAAAGAGAACAACGAACAACTCCTTATAGCACACAGGTAATTTCTTCAGAGGTTTTAAATATCATCCCCCAAATGAATTTGAATGATGCATTAGCAGGTAAGATTGCAGGCGTTCAGTTCAGAACGCAATCAGGAGCAAAACTAAACAGTCAAACATTTCCAAGAGTCAGAGGCGGACTTTTGCTGAATGGTGATGCTGCGCCGGCATTTGTTGTAGATGGAACATTGGTTACAGATGCTTATGATATTGACCCTTCTATCATTGAAAATATTACGGTAATGAAAGGCGCAAATGCAACGGCAATATTCGGTGGTTTTGCAAACGGCGCTTTTGTTATCACCACTAAAAAAGGTGCATACAATACGTCAACCATTCAAGTTAACCAAGCAATTACGTTTGAAAAAATTGGTAATTTGCCTGAGTTTCAAAATATGTATGCGGGTGGTGGCTCTTCAACACTACTGCAGTATACATGGCAACCGGGACATCCGGAAGAATGGAAAGCGTTAGACGGAAAATATTTTCATGATTATACAGATGATGCAAGCTGGGGACCAAAAATGGAAGGACAGGAATATGTTCCATGGTATGCATGGGTTCCCGGCACAAAATATTCCTTCAAAACAGCGAGCCTTGTTCCGCAACCTGATAACATAAAAAATTTTTGGGAAACAGGCATCACATCAAATACAAACATAAGTTTTTCAAAAGCCGGTCAGGGATACAACACACGTTTATCTTATACAAAGCAAATAATTACAGGTATTCTCCCCAATTCAAAATCAAACAGGGATGTTGTATCAGGATTTATGAATCTTGACTTGAATAAATTTATTTCTGCAGGAGCCGATTTTTCCTTTAACACACAGAAGATTTACGGAGATTTTAATGACGGTTTTATCAACACAACCACCGGAAATTTTTATCAATGGAATCAAAGAGATCTTGATATGGGCATCATGAAAGAATTACGTTCACTTATTACACCTGTTGGCACAACTGCCACCTGGAACTGGCACACTAATCCTACCGCTTATGATCCTTTGAATCCGGCTTCGTTTTATTCAGTGAATTATTGGTTCAATTTTTACACTTTTCTTGATAATGAAAATTTTGAGAAAAGAAACAACCGCTTGTTTGGCAACATGTATTTAAAAGCAAAAATCACTAATGACCTTGCTCTTAAAGGAACAATAAGATTAGATTATTACGACTATTATTTTGAGAACAGTGCAGGTACTCTTCTCGGTCCAACAATTGAGCGCTACGAAACAGGTCAGCAATATCAAAATTTACTGAGTTATGATTTGTTACTTACTCACAATAAAGTTTTATCAAAAAGCATAACTGTAAAAACTTTTGCGGGAATAACTACCAGTACTTCTAAATTAAAAAGTATTGGCGCGTATAGTGCAGGAGGCTTAATTATTCCCAATCTATACGATATTTCTAACTCCCTTTATCAACCTTACATTGCAAATGGAAGATTGCAGCAAAAAAGAAACTCTGTATTTGCATCAGCCGATGTTGAATACAAAAAATTTATTGCAGCAAGTGTTACTGCAAGAAAATTGTGGAGTTCTACTTTGCCTCAAGATAACAATAGTTTATTTTGTCCATCTGCAGGGGTTTCTTTTATTCCAACAGAATTATTTCATCACATACCGTCATGGTTATCGTTTTTGAAAATCTATGGCGGTTGGGGAAAAACGCCCCTTACGTTAGGTTCCTATCAAACCAATATATCTTTTTATGTTAACTCTTCTCAATGGAATGGAAACTTTCTCATGACTGCGGGAGATGTTATTCCAGACGAACATTTAAAAGGAGGATTGATCACAAGTTATGAAACGGGAATTGATCTAAAATTGTTCAATTCGCGACTGGGCATCAACCTTAACTATTACAATGAAGTTGCCGCCGACCAACCCGTGCAAATTAATGTAGATGCGGTAAGTGGAATAGCGGCAAAAGTGATTAACGCTGCAACGGTGAAGAGACAAGGTTTTGAATTTGTATTGAATGCCATAGCAATAAAAACAAAAAATATTTCATGGTCACTAACAGGCACGACAGGGTGGTTTTTAAATAACGAGGTAAAAAAAATTATTGAAGGACAAACAAAGATTCAACCGTATGGATGGAAAAGCGGTCTTGATCGTAATAGTTTCGCTTCTTCTTACAATGTGCTTGGATTAAACTGGGGACAATTGATTGGCGGAGGCTTTGCCAGAAACGACGAAGGTATTCCTTTACTCGATCCATCTACAGGTTTGTATGTAGCAGCAGATGCAGACTACAACTACGGAACGATTGTGCCCCGGCTCACAGGAGGATTGCAGAGTTTTTTTTCTTATAAAAATCTTTCCCTCAATTTCAGTATTGACTTTCAGCATGGCGGTAAATTTTATTCATGCAGTGAGTATTGGGGCAATTATTCCGGTGTGCTTGCACCCACAGCAGCAATGAATGATCGAGGTTTTAATGTTCGGGATGCTGTAAGCGAAGGTGGCGGTATTCATGTTACAGGCGTAAGTTCAATTGATAACAAAACGCCTGTGGATATATATGTAGATGCATTCACTTACTTTCATCAATTTCGTTCAACGAGAATTGCAGAGCCATACATTCATAAGCTGTCATATATTAAACTTAGAGAATTAAGCATCGGCTACAATTTGCCTGTTAAAAACTGGAGCTTCACAAACAAATTTGTACTGGCTGCAAGCATTGCAGTTATTGCACGCAATCCATGGCTTATTTACAGTGCAGTAAAAAATTTTGATCCTTCGGAAATTTCTTTAGTCTATGGTGAAGAGGGACAACTGCCACCTACACGTTCATTAGGAATAACTATAAGTATTACTTTTTAAAAGATCCTTTCGCTTATCAGACACATAACAATAATTGATTTTACAAAAACATAAATTATGTTCAGCAAAAGATACTTCTTGATACTAATTATAATTACTGCTCTCTCCTGCAGTAAGTTCAGCGACTTTGGAAACATCAATCAAAATCCCGGTGCAACAACAGAGCCTATTCCATCTGCTTTATTAACGAATGTGCTTGCTACTCTTGGAAACGATACGTGGGATGCAGCTTTTACAGGTTCAGCAGGACTTACTACTGTAAGCGGTTTGTATTGCCAATACTTTTCTGAAACGCAATACACAGAATTATCAACCTATGCAAAGACCAATATTAATTGGGATAATTACTATTTGGGAAAATTGTACGATTTGCAAACCATTATTAATTACAATTCTGATCAGGCCACCAGCGCAAAGGCTGCTATTTATGGTTCTAACAACAATCAAATTGCTATTGCAAGAATTCTAAAAGTTTATCTTTTTAGTTTGTTAACCGACAGTTATGGCGACCTTCCTTATTTTGGTGCGTTGAAAGCGGATAATGGAATAGTAATATTCGATGCACAGGAACTTATCTACAACGATTTTTTCAAAGAGTTAAGTGAAGTGGTGGAGCAATTTGACAATGGTAATGCAGTCTTAGGCGATATATTATTTAATGGTGATGTTATTATGTGGCGCAAGTTCGCTAATTCGTTACATGCATTGCTCGCATTGCATTTATCGCAGGTAAATCCTGCCATGGCAAGCAGCGAATTTAATGCGGCACTCTATGCGCAGGATGGTGTTTTTGAATTCAATGAAAATGCACAATTGAATTATCCCGGCGTTAATTATTATAATCCTGTTTACGTGTATTATGTTTCTGCATTGCAACTGCGTCTTGCTGTTTCACAAACAATGACAGATTGGTTATTAGGCAGAAGTGATAATCGTATAAATGCTTATGGCACTGCTTCACTTGGTTTTCCATATGGTTTAACAAGAGATAGTGCACTTTCATTTAGTAATGCTAATCCCGGGTGGGCAAGAATATTACAAGGTGAAAATACTTCTTCATCCGCACCTTTTCCAATTCTAACGTCAGCAGAAGTTTTTCTTGCACGTGCAGAAGCTGCACAACGCAAGTGGACAACAGAAGATGCAGCAACATTGTACAAAAATGGAATAGCAGAAAGCTGGAAGTATTGGGGCGTTTATGATGATGTGGCTTTTAATTCTTATATATTGCAATCCTATATAAGCTTAACAGACAACGATGCATTGCAGAAAATTTGCGAGCAGGAATGGACAGCACATTACCCCAACGGACCAAGAGGATGGACAGTTTGGAGAAGAACCGGTTATCCGAATCTTATTCCTGCAATTGGCAGTATTTCAAATAAAATTCCAACGAGATTTTCCTATGGAAATAATGAATATAGCACCAATACCGAAAATGTAAGTAATGCCGCAGCGCAATACAATGTAAATGGAGAAACCGATTCGCAGTATGGGATTATTTGGTGGGATACGCCCTGATATCACAACGATATTTAAAGAAAAATAAAGCAGCTACCGAACATTAGCTGCTTTATAAGTGAGGGCATTTATAAAGTAAGGGTATAGGTTAATAGAAACTTTTTTTATTAAAAACAAAATAACAATACATATTACAAATTGTCAATCCCATAAATAAGGCAAATTTTAAAATGTACTTCCAAACTTGGCAGACAGTTCTGCTCTTGAATGTACATTCAGTTTCTGATAAATATTTTTTATGTGGGAGTTTAGTGTTTGAACCGATATGAAAGTACGCGCTGCAATTTCTTTGTAGGAGAGCCCCTTTACCAATAACTGTAACAATTCTTTTTCCCTTTGCGTAAGATTTGTTTTGTCGAGCGAAGCTGCAGTTTTCTTTTGTTCTTTAAAAAAATAATCGAGCACTTTTGACGCAATCAAACCATTCATTGCAGATTCACCTTTACATAATGAGCCAATGGATTCAATAATCTTTTGAGGCGAATCTTTTTTCAGCATATAGCCATTGGCGCCGGCTTTAATGGCGCCAAAAATTTTATCCTCATCTTCAAATACAGTAAGCATCAGCACTTTCATTTCGGGCCATTTTGTTTTTAGTTTCCATACACCCTGTATGCCGCTTATTCCGGGAAGATCAATATCCATTATCACAACATCGGGTTTTTCATCGGTAAACAATTGTATCATTTCATTACAATTACCAAGTTTGTGAATCAATTTGAAGGACTCATCCAACTGCAATATAATAGAGAGTGTTTGCCGGTATTGCGGGTTATCTTCTATGATAGCAATTTTCACCATAAACAGGTAAAAGTAGTGCGCCGTGATTGTGTTTCCTATCCCTTCAATTGGGGATTTTAAAAGGATGTGATAAATGAATTTGAATTTTTGCGCCTTTGCCTTTTGCACCGTTGATAGAAATTTGACCGCCTATCTCTTTTATTCTTGCGTTCATATTTTGCAAGCCGTTCCCGTTTCCGTTAACGTGGCCATCAAAACCAATTCCATCATCATAAATTTCCATTACAAATTTTCCTGCGGTAATGAATGAAGTGATCGTACAGTTTTTCGCCTCGGAATATTTAACAGTGTTATTGATTGCTTCCTTCGCAATCAAAAAAACATTTTGTCTTATTTCACCCGGCATTAAGTCTTCTTTAGCAATGCCGTCTGTTAAGATGTTTAAGTCTATATGTTTTGCAGCACATAATGGTGCAGCATAACGATTAATTTTATCCATAAGGCTTCCAAAGCTATCATGATGCGGATTTGCAGCCCACGCAATAATTTCTAATCGCTCTATCATTTCTGTAGCATTTTGTTCAATGAGGTTTGCGATTAAGGGGTTGCCCGGATTATCTTTTAATATTTCAGAATATGCTTTTACACTGCTTAATGTTGCTCCTACATCGTCGTGCAAATCGCGGTGAATGCGGTGACGAATCTGCAGTATTTTTAATTGTTGTTGTAAACGGTATCGGAATAAAAGATAAACGGCAGCGGCAGCAAGCACTGCGAGCAATGTAAAGAACCACCATGTTTGGAACCAGGGTGTTGCAATGGTGAAATTAATTGCAAGAGGTCTACTCCAGCTCTTATCGTCATACGAAGCTTGAACAATAAAACTGTATTTATCCGGAGGAAGTTTGTTATATATCGCAGCATTAGCACCTTTTAAAATTTGCCAGTCCTTATCCACTCCTTTTAACTTATACCGGTAAAAAATCTTTGAACTGTTTAGAAAGTCGTTGGCAGTAAATTCAATAGTGATGTTATCGTCATTTGTGGCGAGCTTATAAAGTTGTGTGAGGGGTTGTAACTCGCCATATACTTTAAAGGCAGAAACATATACAGGCGGAACTTGTTTTACTTCGGTAAATGAATCGGGATGAAAATAATCAATCCCCTTCATTCCTCCGAAATAAAAATATCCATCATGATCAACACAGGCAGAGCCACTGTTGTATTCTGTGTTGATTAAACCATCGCTTTCATCATAATTGGTAAATGTTTTAGCTGCGGTGTCAAAACAGGATAAGCCGTTGTTGGTGCTTAACCAAATTCTGCCATGTTTATCAAAAAACCTCATGTAAATGGTGTTATTGGGGAGACCACTCTTTGTTGTATAATGATAAAAGCGATCTTCTTTTGTATTCCAAAAATCTAAACCTGCATCTGCTGTAGATATCCAATAATTACCCTTATCGTCTGGCAGTATGCCATTTACATTACTGCTACCGATGCTGTACGGGTTATTTTTTTGAGGAAGGTAAATCTTCTCAATAAAGTATTTTTTTGTGTTGTACAAAAGAAGCCCCTTGTTGGTGGCTATAAGCAAATGATCCTCGTCGGCAATAACAACATGAAACATGTTTTGCTTAAATATTATCCTTTTATTTGCGCTTGCCAACTCGTTCGCAGTGACCGGGCACCAAACATTATTTTCTTCATCAATCGCAATGCCGGCAAGAGTAATATCAGTAGCTGCCGCATAGCATTTTTTAGCACTGGGATATGCTTGGGCATTGCAGGCTGCGTGCAAAATCCAATAATTTCTTTCTGAAAATATTTGTTTAGGTTTACCGGTAATTTCCCATATCATGGAATCAATGGGGATGGAATCTTTTCGGTTCAACTTAGTTATCTTCCTGTCTTTTTCAATCAGAAATTTTTCATTGGAAAAGGTATTGATAAAAATTCTTCCCGAATACAACGTTTTCATTCCATATATCATGCGGTCATCACTGTTAAGAATTGAATCAAGAGTAATATGTTTAAATTTTGAGTTGAGATTGAAGTAGCAAAGTCCGCTGCCAAATGTACCAACCCAATATGTTCCACGCATGTCTTTCAACAAACAGGTTACTCTGTTATTGCTTAATAATTCTTCATTCGCTACAGTATGGCTGTAACGGTAAAATTTATTTTGCATATAATCGTAATACACCAATCCCGCCGAAGTACATATCCATAATTTTTTTCCAGGTTCTTCATAAAAACCGGAGATGATATTTTCAAGTGCCCGGGAATTGGCAGAAGAATAAGGATAATTAATTTCTTTTCCTGAAACAAGGTTTGTTATAAGCGTCTTTTTAGGAGTAAAGCACCATGGATTGTTTTGAGAGTCAAAATAAATTTGATTAATGGGATTGGCTGTATCATGTGGCGCTATTGCATTAGTAAAGTCATTTGGTTTTAAAGACTCGGCAGTAGCATTTTTCCAGTTAATTCTTACACAATCCAGTCCTCCCGAAGTGCCAAGAAATATTCTTCCTCCCGCATCTTTTGCAAATCTTGCCAAAAGCTCTGTTCCGAAGGAATATATCGAAGCAGGAAATTTTATGGCTGTAAACTGCTTGCTTTTTTTATTAAAACGATAAACGGCAGTGGAGGCATTTATCAGCAGTATAGAGTCATTTACCAAGAAAATATCTTCCATCGCAGAAGGCATTGTTGAATCTGGTAATTCATATCTTGTTATTCTGCCACTTAAAGGGTCAAGGCTATTCAATCCATTGTTGGTGGAGAGCCACAAAATTCCGTCAGCGTCTTCTTTAATACAGGGTACATTGTTTCCTGAAAGACTGCTGCTGTCAAAAGGATCGTAATTGTACTGAATAAAATGGTAGCCATCGTAGCGGTTTAAACCGCGATGCGTTCCTATCCATAAAAATCCTCGTTTGTCCTGAATCACACAATACACCACATCACCTGATAAACCATCTTTGGAAGTAAGCCGCTTAAATTTTAAGTCTGGTTGCTGACCATGCACAGGATTAAAGAAAGATAAACAGAGAAAGAGAACGAGATTATGGGGCAACAACTTCATGCTTTAAGTTAGTAAGAAGTTTAGTGTTTTACAAGATTACCCTTAAAGTTTTTGGGTAGCTAAATAAAATATTCCGCAACGGCTAAAACGCAGCATAGTTCAATCCCCCATATTATCAATCTTCTTTTTCCTTCGAAATAATTCCATAAAGCAAAATCGGCAAATAAAAGGTTTACTTCTGTAAACACAAATAAGGAAACTATAAAAAGCTTGTCAGTTGCGGTGTGGTTGCTTGAAATAAGAAACCAGACAATCACAAAGGGTAAGCTAATTGCGAGCAGTAAAAAAGGTGAAAGACGCTTAATGTTGACTTTCTTTCTGTGTGTTTTAGAAGGTATAATTTTAAGAGCTTGTTGTGTTTTGAGATGTTCTGATGTGTCGCAATTTGAAAAAAGTTGAGGCAAATCAGTCACACCTGTTTTAGTATAGTGCAGATTACTTCTTCTTTTATATTGAGTTATCCTTATCATTTTATTTCTTTCTTTGATTACTCAAAAATTATGAACGCAGATGCGCGTGTCTACGCGTGCAGAGTAGGAATTAAATTGAGTTAGAATATTCAATAGGAAGTTTGAATTACAAGGAAAGAATAAATTCTAATGCAAATTTATTGGAGCCAACCAGGCGCAACAATACCATAAATCGGGTAGATTAACAAAAAAGTGGAGATATAAAATATTTTATCATTTCAACACATTTCCCTCAACCATTCTGTATAATTGAATAATTGCAGCAATTAAAAAAATGGCACCCATTATATAGTTTAGAGCTTTAGTGCTGGCATTCATTTTAGTGATAAGCCAATTGCCGCCATACATGTACAATGCAAGCCCGGTAACAGTTCCGGCACCTGCACCAAACGTAAAAAGATTAAAAGATTCATTATCGCCTTTCTGCAATATGCCGTTATTAATACAGATAGAGCCCCAAAGAAACCAGAAAGGAATTTGGGCAGGATTCAAAGCGCTCATTGTTGCCCCAAGAAAAAAACGGTTAAGTTCATTATTTAAAAGGAATGCTTTTTTTTCACCTCTTTGTTTGCTCGCAGAAACTAAACTCGCCACTGCAAGAATCACAAAAAAAACTACTGTAAGCCATCCAAGTACAATAAAAACAAGTTCGTGTTGAACCATCCAGTTAACGCCCGACAACGTTAACCGCAAATAAATAATTTCGATTATTGCAACACCAATCGAATACTTCCATGCGTTCCTAAAATTTTCCTGCACTGCAATTTGTGTGGAAGTCATGCTTAATGTAGAAAGCGGCAACTGTCCTGTAAAACTTACAAACCAACCCCAAAAAAGTGTGTAAAAAACATCCATGCAAAAAAATAAAGTTGCAATTATATGAAACTATTATTTATGCTTTATCAATCATTGTTCCTGTTTTTATTTATTGTGATGCCACGTTCGAAACTTACTCGTCATCGGCACCTTCTCATTGCAATCGCGAGATTACTCACCTTTCAAATTTGTGACAATGTTAAAAATAAAAAAGCCGCGTTATGATTAACGCAGCCTATTATCATTCAACAACTAAAATTTCAATTATGCTTTTACGGCAACTTTCTTTGCAAGCTTGCTTTTTAAATTGGCAGCTTTGTTTTTATGAATAACACCCCTTTTTGCAAGTTTATCAATCATAGAAATTACATTAGGTGCAGTCTCTGCATAAGCCTTTTCATCTTTCAGCTCCTTTAAATCACGTATTGCATTACGAGTTGTTTTTCCATAATAACGATTGCGCTCCCTGCGTTTTGCAGCCTGACGTGTATCTTTTTTTGTTGCCTTATGATTTGCCATCTGTATTTTTTTTCGAGCCGCAAAAGTAGGGAGTTAAAATGAAAAAGAAAAAATTTAAAGCGGAAATTTCCCATGGACGACCCTTCAAAACAGGGTTTTTAACACATAAGTTTTTGCAACCTAAATACTTTTTGCATTCAAATAAGCGATATTTGCAGTTGACGTGTTGCAAACCATGTAAAATAAAATCTAAATTGTTATCCGATGAAGGATTTTTCATATATCACGAGCTCCCATCCCGCTTTTATTGAAAATTTATATCAGGATTTTAGAAAAGACCCCAACAGCGTTGATCCCGAATTCAAAAAATTTTTTGAGGGTTTTGATTTTGCGATTACTAACGTTAACGGTGGAAACGGTAAATATACTACTGCGACTGCCACAGCACCTCCTCCTGCCGCTGAAGGTATTGACTGGATGCGTGAGGTACGGGCTTACCGCATGATTCTTGGCTACCGCAATAAAGGTCATTTGATTGCTAAAACAAATCCCATACGTAAGCGCAAAGACCGTGGTGCAAATCTGGACCTTACATTCTTTGGCTTTACCGAAGAAGACCTTGATAAAGAATTTCAGGCAGGAAAACTCATTGGCTTGGAAACTACTTCGCTTAGAAATATTATTCAGCATCTTGAAAATGTTTATGCGTCACACGTAGGTATAGAGTTCAAATACATCAGCGACCAGAAAAAAGTGGATTGGCTAACCAATGAAATGGAAAAGAAGTTTACCAATTCTCTGCCTCTTGAGAAGAAAAGACGCATTCTTGAAAAATTGAATCAAGGCGTGATGTTTGAAAAATTTCTTCACACAAAATATATTGGTCAAAAACGTTTCTCCCTTGAAGGCGGTGAAACAACTATTGCGGCGCTCGATACAATTATAAATGTTGCAGCAGACCACGATGTTCAAGAAGTTGTAATTGGTATGGCGCATCGTGGAAGATTGAATGTTTTGGCAAACATCATGGGCAAAACCTATCAACAAATCTTTAGCGAGTTTGAAGGAACGGCTAAGCGTGATGAGACCATGGGCAGCGGTGATGTAAAATATCATCTTGGTTTCGGCAGTGAAATTAAAACACCAGCCGACAAAACTGTTCATCTGAAACTGATGCCAAATCCATCTCATCTTGAAGCTGTTGACCCTGTTGTTGTAGGTTTTTCAAGGGCAAAGGCAGATGTTTTATACAGCAGCGATTTCGATAAAATTCTTCCCATACTTATTCATGGAGATGCTTCCGTTGCCGGACAGGGAATTGTGTATGAAGTTATTCAAATGAGCGACCTGCAAGGTTATTACACCGGCGGCACTATTCATTTTATCATCAACAATCAAATTGGATTTACAACCGATTTTGATGATGCACGGAGTTCAGATTATTGTACTTCTCTTGCATCTGCTATTCAAGCGCCGGTACTGCATGTAAATGGTGATGATGCAGAAGCTGTAGTAAAATGTGCCGACATTGCAACACGTTACAGACAAGAATTTAATTCGGATATTTTTGTTGATATGGTTTGTTATCGTCGTCATGGTCACAATGAAGGCGATGATCCAAAGTTCACGCAGCCGCACATGTATGCGTTGATTGATAAGCATCCTAACCCGCGTGAAGTTTACACGTTGCATCTTCTTGAAAATGGCGAGACTGATGCACAGGAACTTGCAAAAGAAATGGAGAAAAAATTCTGGGCTGATTTGCAGGAGCGTTTAGATGAAGTAAAACAACATCCTTTACCTTATACTTATCAGCCACCGGAATTGGCATGGAAAAGTCTTCGCAAAGCAACGCCTGAAGATTTTGTTCAATCACCTGTAACATCTATTAATGAAACAGATTTTAAAACACTATTCAATGCATTGATGTCGTGGCCCGAAGATTTTACTCCGCTAAAAAAAATTCAAAAAATTCTTCAGGATAAGATAAAACTCTATCAGAGTGAAAACAAGATAGATTGGGCAACCGGCGAATTGATGGCTTATGCAAGTCTGTTGCTTGAGGGAAAAGATGTTCGCATGAGCGGACAGGATGTGCAGCGCGGTACATTCTCTCATCGTCATGCAGTGTTGCGCGATGAGAATAATGATAAATCGTATAATCGCTTAAGCCGGATAGAAGGCGCAACCGGGCAATTCCGTATCTACAATTCTTTGCTTAGCGAATATGGCGTGCTTGGTTTTGAGTATGGCTATGCACTTGCTAATCCAAACGCGCTTGTTTTGTGGGAAGCACAGTTCGGTGATTTCTGTAATGGTGCACAAACCGTAATTGACCAGTTTATAGGTTCGGCCGAACAGAAATGGAATCGCATGAATGGACTTGTAATGTTATTGCCACATGGTTATGAAGGTCAGGGACCAGAGCACAGCAGCGCCCGTATGGAGCGCTTTCTGCAATCATGCGCCGAACTAAATATGGTTGTTACAAATGTTACCACTTCAGGTAATCTCTTTCATGTTTTGCGTCGGCAATTAGCATGGCCTTTTCGCAAGCCATTGATAAACTTTTCACCAAAAGCAAATCTTCGTCACCCGGGCAGTTATAGTCATATTAACGAGTTTACAAATGGCGGCTTCAAAGAAGTGATAGATGATGTAAGCGTAAAAGACCCGCATCAAATTAAGAAGGTGTTATTCTGTTCAGGTAAATTATATTTTGAACTCGAAGAGCGTAAGCAAAAAGAAAACAGAAGCGATATTGCTGTTATTCGCCTTGAACAGATCTATCCGTTGCCATTAAAGCAACTTGAAGATCTCTACAAAAAATATTACAAGGCAATTTGGTTCTGGGTTCAGGAAGAGCCGTTGAATATGGGTGCGGCGTCTTTCCTTCAGATGAATCTAAAGAGTCTCAATTATGGTGTTATCAGCCGTAATGCCAGCGCTGCAACTGCAACAGGTTACGCAAAAGTGCATCAGCAGGAGCAGGGCGAAATAATTGAAACGGCGTTCAGCATATAAAATTAATTAAGAGAGTTTTTGTGACAAACCGAACCAAGTATGGCATCGTCTCTTGCTCGCATTTGCTATCTCACAATTACTTATAATCTACAGTAGTCTCATTCTCCATGTCTAAACTGAAGATATGGTTAGTGCCAGCCTGATCTTCGTACTTTTATTATGGTTTTTCACTATTCGTTCAATATTGGATAAAATCATAACAATTTGGTAATCACTTGCATTATACGTTTAAGCTAATTTTATTCCTGATGTTAGAAAATAATTACTCATTTCGAATAGACGGAAATACGTTATTATAATTATTTTTGCCCGGCACATCAAAACTAACTCCACTAACCTTACCATCCATTAAGTTCTAAGGCTAAGCCGTTAAATTGAAATTATTGAAAGAATAAAAAGAATAAAAGGAGCAAGAACTATGTTTTCGTATGCGCTATTAGAAGCAGAATGTTATTATCTTGTACAGGAGAGGGAGAATGAAGCTCTTATTTTGTTACAGGTAAAAGTGGAAACAGATAATTGTATGTATGTTGTAAAGTATGGTGATGATACAACAACAGAGTGGAAAAGAAAATCAGACCCGATTCACGATATCATTGAACTGTTAAGCGATGAAGCCGTTGAAGAGTGGAGGAGAGTTTATTACGACAGTGAGGATGCATATTATGAAGAAGATGATGAGTGAGTTTGCATGAAAAAATTGTGGGTGATTGTTTAAAAAAATTTGGCTGTAATTCAGGCGCTCTTATCTTTGCACTCCCAATAAAAAAGGGAGCTTAGCTCAGCTGGTTTAGAGCATCTGCCTTACAAGCAGAGGGTCGGCGGTTCGATCCCGTCAGCTCCCACAGAACCTCGCTATATGCGAGGTTTTGTTTTATCATTACCTTCTGCCTTCTCATCTATCAGCAAAGACACTATTATTATAATGGTCACACAAGTGCTACAAGAGCGTCTTAAAAAATGTAGGAGCTAACGAGGTTTACAGGAAAAACAGGAGATTGAAGGTTGCATAATTATAATCATAAGAATATACAATACATCAGAGGAAACACGTAATGATACACGCTGCAGCTGTAAAGTGGCAATAAACCATTCGTATTGTTATTGCTCATGGGTTAAATAATGGGTAATTTTTAGTTGCTAAGCTTGACAAATATTCAGGAGTTATAACATAATAATCATCTTCTCACGCTCCTTTATCCCATTGCATTTACGTACTTTTGCGCCCTGTTTGCTCACCCGCTGAGCGGGAGTAAAAATGAGGGGCATTTCATTACCTAACAATTTAAACAATCCCCTTTAGGGGACATAGGGGCATGAATATTCGTAACATAGCAATTATAGCACACGTTGATCACGGTAAAACTACTCTCGTTGATAAAATTTTACACGCTACAAAAGTTTTTCGTGATAATCAGGCAACCGGTGAACTGATAATGGACAGCAATGACCTTGAACGCGAACGCGGCATTACTATTTTCAGTAAGAATGCTGCAGTAACATACAAAGGCGTTAAGATAAATGTGATTGATACACCGGGGCACAGCGATTTCGGCGGCGAAGTAGAACGCGTTTTAAAAATGGCAGACGGTGTGCTGCTGCTTGTTGATGCTTTTGAGGGGCCAATGCCTCAAACGCGTTTTGTGTTGCAGAAAGCTCTTCATTTGAATTTGAAACCTATAGTTGTTATTAATAAAGTTGATAAACCAAATTGCCGTCCCGATGAAGTGCACGATGCGGTATTTGAACTTTTTTTTAATCTTGATGCAACTGAAGAACAACTTGATTTTCCTACATTTTATGGCAGCGGAAAGAACGGCTGGTTCAATGATTCATTAATGCCTTCTCAAGATATTACTCCACTTCTTGATGGTATTTTAAAATATGTTCCTGAGCCAAAGGTGAGTGAAGGTCCTTTGCAAATGCAAATCACTTCGCTTGATTATTCTTCTTTCCTTGGTCGCATTGCCATTGGAAAGGTGAGTCGTGGTTCTATAAAAGAAAATCAGGCTATCGCTTTGGTGCAGGCAGATGGAACTATTGCAAGATCAAAAGTAAAAGAGTTGTATGTGTTTGAAGGAATGGGCAAAAAGAAAATAAGCGAGGTTGTTGCAGGTGATCTCTGCGCTGTTGTTGGTTTAGAAGACTTTAATATTGGTGATACTATTGCTGATGTTGAAATACCCGAAGCGTTGCCGGTAATTAGTGTTGACGAACCAACGATGAGTATGCTCTTTAGCATTAATACATCACCGTTTTATGGTAAGGATGGAAAGTTTGTTACATCGCGACATTTACGCGACAGGTTAATGAAAGAAACAGAAAAGAATCTTGCGTTGCGTGTAGAAGACACCGATAGTGCTGATAGTTTTCTTGTTTATGGTCGCGGCATTTTGCATTTGGGTGTGCTTGTTGAGACCATGCGCCGTGAAGGCTATGAATTAACCGTAGGTCAGCCACAGGTTTTGGTGAAACATATTGATGGTAAAAAATGTGAGCCTTACGAAACGCTTGTTGTTGACGTGCCTGCCGAATACAGCGGTAAAGTAATTGATCTTGTTACACAACGCAAGGGTGAGCTGCATGTAATGGAAACTAAAGGTGAAATGCAGCATCTTGAATTTGAAATTCCTTCAAGAGGTTTGATAGGATTGCGCTCCAATATGCTTACGAACACAGCAGGTGAAGCGGTAATGGCACATCGCTTTATTGATTATAAACCATGGAAGGGACAAATTCCTGGTCGTAACAATGGCGTGCTTATTTCAAAGAATCAGGGTACCGCGACAGGTTACTCCATTGATAAATTACAAGATCGTGGTTCGTTCTTTATTGACCCGGGTGAGGAAATTTATGTGGGACAAATTATTGCAGAGCATATAAAACCCGGTGACCTCGTAGTTAATGCAACCGAAGGTAAAAAACTTACCAACATGCGCGCAAGCGGCAGCGATGATGCAACACGTATTGCTCCGAAAATATTGATGACACTTGAAGAATGTATGGAATATATTCAGCAGGATGAATGTATTGAAGTAACGCCAAGACATGTTCGTTTGCGCAAAGTGATTCTTGATGAAGAAGAAAGAAAAAAAGTGCAAAAGAGCATGAAGGCAGAGATTGCTTAGCAAATATCTGATGTCTGATGTGAGGATGTCTGATTTAATTAAAAAAGATCATTATCAGCAATGAACATAAAATTAATTATAAAGCCGCGGTAAACTCCGTGGCTTTTTGCTTAATAATAAAAGTTTTGAACAATGAAACGTCTCGAATAGAATTCTAATGTACAAGAGTGCGACGCAAGAGAAGCATCATAGTAGCAACATAGTCCGGCTCATAAAAAATCTTCAAAACATTTACGTGTGATAAAAGAAAAGCCCCGCCAAAAAAGCGGAGCCTTCTTATGTGCATTACAAGAATGCAGTTTAAATTAAGAGCCGAGTATGTTTTTCTTTCTTATATCCTTCACAACACTCTTTGAGTAATCATCGGCTAACACATAAACGTTTGAAGGATCAAGGCTCTTTGTTTGCACAGAGTAAATAAGATTCTTGCCGCTTACATCGTACAGATTTGTTTCGAACATGTAGTTCACATTAGTTTCGTAGTGACCACCGAAACCGGGCACATAGTACGGGCGGTAAACCCAACCATACCACGGATTATAACGCCATCCGCCATAAGGGCGATAAGCATAATCTCTAACGTATTTTCTTTCTTTGCTTTTATCAACAAGGCCAATAGTTATTACACCATCAATGCCTTGCGATTTAGCTTGCTTTAGTGCTTGCTGTTCGGTAATCTTTTCAAAAGATTTTGGTCCGTACAATCTAATTGATGTAACTGCATTGTAACCTTCCTGTCTTAACTCCTGTGCCAATTGGTCTTCCATTTGCTGACGCAATGCACGATTGTTGTCATCGAACAAACCCACTACCAATATCTTGTTGAAATGAGCAGGCGTTTGCTGATTTTCGTTCCAGCTTGTTGTTACTTTCGAAGTGCTGCACGCCACAAACAACACCAGCAGCGGAACTGCGAATAACAATAACTTTTTCATATTTCCTCCTTGCGATAAAAATTTGTTTTTGCTTTATAGGATGGAATATGATATAAGCAAGATTAATGTCTGCACAAAACTTAACAATATATTGCTTAATAGTTTCTTAACGCGACGATGTTTAAAACACAGGCGTACTAAGGGTTTGGCACAACTCAATTAAAACACCATTGGTAGTTTTGGGATGAAGAAAACAAACAAGTTTATTATCAGCACCTTGTTTAGGAATTGTATTTAATAGGTGAAAACCATCTTCTTGAAGCCGCTTCATTTCTTCTTCAATATTCTCTACTTCAAATGCAATGTGATGAATTCCTTCGCCACGCTTTTCGATATATTTTGTGATTACGCTATCTGATGAAACACTTTCAAGCAACTCAATTTTCGTTTCGCCTTGTTGAAAGAAAGCAGTTCGTACCTGTTCGCCTTCTACAATTTCTGTTTTGTAGCAATGTGTGTTCAGCAATTTTTCAAAGAGTGGAATAGAAACCGACAAATCTTTAACAGCTATGCCAATATGTTCAACTTTTTGCATCTGGCTTGGTTTTCGATAAAAGAAAATAGGTTATTGTTAATATTTCAACGAAACGAAAATAAACCGTATTGACTTAAATTTGTAACATTCAAACAAGAAACATAAATGCTAAAGTTGCCTGTATATCTTGATTACAACTCCACCACGCCGGTTGATAAAAAGGTGTTGGAGACGATGTTGCCTTTTTTTACAGAGCATTTTGGCAATGCATCGAGCCGCAGTCATGCTTATGGTTGGGAAGCAGAAGAGGCGGTTGATCATGCACGGGAACAGGTTGCAAAGTTAATCGGAGCCGAGCCGAAAGAAATTGTTTTCACGAGCGGTGCAACAGAGGCTGTGAATCTTGCATTGAAAGGTGCTTTTGAAATGTATGCAACAAAAGGTAATCACATCATCACCTGTGTTACAGAACATAAAGCAGTTCTCGATACTTGCAAACATCTTGAAAAGCTTGGCGCAGAAGTAACTTATTTGCCGGTTCAGAATGATGGACTAATTGATTTGAAACAACTCGAATCAGCAATAAAAGAAACGACTATTCTTATCGCGATTATGTATGCGAACAATGAGATTGGTGTAATTCAACCGATGAAAGAAATAAGTGCTTTTGCAAAACGCAGAGGCATTATATTTTTTACCGATGCAACCCAAGCAGTGGGAAAAATTCCCGTTGATGTTACAAACGATGGTATTGATTTAATGGCATTTTCTGCACACAAAATATATGGACCCAAAGGTGTAGGTGCTTTGTATGTGCGCCGCAAAAATCCGCGTGTACGAGTTACGGCCCAAATGGATGGTGGTGGTCATGAAAGAAGTATGCGCAGCGGTACGTTGAATGTTGCGGGCATTGTTGGTTTTGGCGAAGCTTGTGAAATTTGTCGCCTCAACATGAATGAAGATGCAAAGCGCACAAAAGTTTTGCGCGATAAATTGGAGAATGCATTGTTGCAGCTTCAAGAAACTTATGTAAATGGTGACAAGGAAAATCGGATGCCCCACATTACAAATATTTCGTTCGCTTATGCAGAGAGCGAAGGTGTGATGCTTGGATGCGCCAAAAACATTGCAGTTTCATCTGGCTCTGCTTGCACGTCGGCTTCTGTAGAGCCAAGTCATGTGCTCAAGGCATTGGGTTTAAGCGATGAGCTTGCACATAGTTCTTTGCGGTTTAGCCTTGGACGTTTTACAACTGAAGAAGAAATTGATTATGCCATAGAGCAGGTTACATATACTGTTCAGCGGTTACGAGAAATGAGTCCTTTGTGGGAGATGCATAAGGAAGGGATGGAAAGGAATTCGCAGTTGGCAGTAAGTAATGAGAATTAGCAAATAAAATTCGCGCAATTCGAGTTAATTAGTGAATATAAAATATAAACTCATGATAGAAACAGATAACGGAATTTACATCACTGAAAAAGCAAAAGCCAAAGTAAAAGAGTTGTTGGCAGAGGCTGGTCATGCAAATGACCCTTCTTATTTTGTACGTGTGGGTGTTGTGGGTGGTGGTTGTAGCGGCTTAAGTTACAAACTCGATTTTGATAACCAGATAAAAACCGGCGATCAAATATTTGATAATGCAGATATAAAAATCGTAACCGATTTAAAAAGCTTTTTATATTTGGTAAACACGGAACTTGATTATTCTGATGGATTGAATGGAAAAGGATTTCATTTCAATAATCCAAATGCAAGCCGCACCTGTGCTTGCGGTGAAAGTTTCGCAGTGTAATTTCTTGTTAGGTTAGTGAGCAAATACAACCGAAGCAAATAACGCTTCGGTTTTTTATTGCGCATCGTTTCTCGCAGAGGACGATGTAAATTATCGTGAGACGTGAAACGACAAACGTGAAATTTTCTCACGTCTCACGTCTGCCGTCTCACGAATATTATATATCTCCATCTTTTCACAAGAATAACAATGATAACATGTTAATTTTCTCATCGTCTTTTCAAGAATACTGTGACAGAAAACCAACGAATAATTATTTCCTATAGTTTTGACGCCATGTGGATGATCTGCACCAAAGAATGGCGTCAGTTTTTCAGCAATATTACAGGCTATATTGCCATTGTTGTTTTTTTGCTGCTTTGCGGTCTTCTGCTTTTTGTTTTTCCAGATACCAGCCTGCTCGATTTTGGTTATGCCACGCTCAGCGGCTTTTTTGATTTAACTCCATGGATATTGTTATTTCTTATTCCAACCATAACTATGCGCAGCCTTGCCGATGAATACAAAGGCGGCACATTTGAATTATTAAAAACGATGCCATTATCGCCTGCACAAATTGTTTATGGAAAATTTTTTGGTGCATTGCTTATTGTGCTGCTCGCATTAACGCCTACTGTTGTTTATGCAGTTTCTATTCAGGCATTAAGCGCTGTTGGTGGATTAGATATCGGCAGCACCATTGGCAGTTATATTGGGTTACTGATGCTTGGTGCAGTGTTTACTTCTGTTGGAATCTGTGCAAGCAGTTTTACAAATAATACGGTCGTTGCTTTTATCAGCGCAGCATTTATCTGTTTCCTTTTATATACAGGTTTTGAAGCTGTAAGCAAGCTGCCTGTATTTTCGTCAGGAGCAGGATACTATATTGAAATGCTGGGAATAAAATTTCATTACAACAGCATCAGTAAAGGAGTGGTTGATATTCGGGATGTAATTTATTTTATTGGTGTAATATTTATTTTTCTGTGGATTACGGAAAGAAATGTAGAAAAGAAGTAAGACGGAGGCGTAGGGTATAGGGTGTATTATTCATTACTCACCCACTACTCACCACTCACCACCCACAAAATAAGAACTATGAAACTAAAGAACAGACTACTGCAACATAAATACTGGTGGATAGTTGTGCTCCTTCTTTTTCCTGCCATTACTTATATATCAGCACTCTTTAATTACCGCGTTGATCTAACCGCCGAAAAACGTTTTAGCTTAACACAGCCAACGAAAACCCTTTTACACAATCTCGATTCAACTGTTGATATAAAAGTTTTTCTTACGGGCGATCTGCCTGCCGATTATAAAAAGTTAAGTATTTCTGTGAGCGATCTGCTTTCTGAATTTCGCGATTTAAGCGGCAATAAAGTAAAAGTGAGTTTTGAGCAACCGGGAGAAGGTCTGCCCGATAGTTCTAAAGCGCAGTTGTTCGATAGTCTTGCTCAAATGGGTGTTGTGTTTGAACAATCCCAAAATGTTTCAACAGAAAATAATAAGGCAACACAGCAACTCATCATTCCATCGGCAATAGTCTATTATAAAAATAAACCTCCTTTTGTAATTGATCTTCGCAGCAGCCGCAAAGTGTTTAAGAATTTTAATGTCATTAGTGATGTTCCGCAGGAAGATAAAGAAGCAACATTAAATGCAGCAGAGGCTTTACTGGAATTTAAGTTTGCAAACGCCATTGACAAACTAACACGTACTTACATTCCTGTTATCGCTTATGCTTTAGGAAACGGTGAACCGATTGATCTTCGTGTAAACGATCTTGGTGAAAGCCTTCGCAATGATTATCGTCTTGCGACTTTCGATTTAAAAATATCTTATCCCGATCCTTCTCAAATAGATGCTTTGCTCATCGTAAAACCTTCACAAGCTTTTACCGATGAAGACAAACTAAAGCTCGATCAATTTGTAATGCATGGCGGAAAAATTATGTGGTGCGTTGATAAGTTGTATGCCGAGCTTGATAGTCTTATGCGCAGTCAAAGCGATTTTGTTGCATTTGATCGTAACTTGAATGTTGATGACATTTTATTTAAATATGGCGTTCGCATCAATGGTGATTTGGTACAAGACCTCAACTGCGCAAAGATTCCAATAGTGGTGGGCACTGAAGCAAACGGAAGCCCGATGATGCGTCGTTATCCTTGGCCTTATTATCCTTTTCTTACTGCGAAAAATAATAATCCCATTTCAAAAAATCTTGATCAGGTTTTATCTGTTTTCCCTTCGAGTATTGATACAGTGCAAGCACCGGGAATTCAAAAAACTATTTTGCTATCAACTGATACAAACAGTCATAGAATTGGTACGCCGGCAAGAGTAAGTTTAAACAGCATAAAAAATCCTGACGAATTTCTTGAGCAATATCAGGCAAATCAAAGCAGCTATGTGCCTGTTGCAGTTTTGCTTGAAGGAAAATTTACTTCGCTCTTTGCAAACCGTTTAACAAAGAATATTCAGGATTCTGTTGTGAGAGCTTTGAGTAAACCATTTGAACAAGTTTCTGAAAAATCAACAAAGCAAATTATAATGAGCGATGCTGATATAGTTACCAACGCTGTAACGCAAACAACGGGACCGCTTCCAATGGGTGAAATTCCTTTTGAGAATTACCGATTTGCCAACCGTGAATTTTTTCTCAATTGTATTGATTATCTCGTAAGCAACAACGGAATTTTTCAGGCGCGAAATAAAGATTTTACATTACGCGTACTTGATAAAAATAAAGTAGAGCAGCAGCGTACGACATGGCAGTTCATCAACATTGTTGTGCCTGTTATTGTTATCTTATTATTCGGAGCAGTATATCAGTGGAGAAGGAAACAGACATATAGTGTTTGAGTTGAGCAGGTGAGTGGTTGATAGGCGATAAGTTGAAGAAGTTTTTACTTTTCACCATTCATAATTCATGACTCACAATTGGCGATTCACGACTCCATTGACCATTCACCGTTCACGATTCACAAAAATGAACACCAATCAAATAGCATATCTCGTTTTCGGAATTGTATTACTCGGCGCTATTGTATTCGATCTTGGACTATTAAGTAAAAAAAATAAAGTTATAACTATAAAGCAGGCATTGCTGCAAACCTTGTTTTGGGTATCGCTTGCTCTGGGTTTTTTTGTTTTTATGTGGATACATGAAGGACAAAAGCCCGCTCTTGAATATATCAGTTCTTATTTAATGGAGTGGAGTCTTAGTATTGATAACATTTTTGTGTTTATCATGATCTTTAATGCATTTGCCGTAAAAGAAAAAAACTATTCACGCGTTTTGCTGATAGGCATTTTTATGGCAATTATTTTTCGCATACTTTTCATAACGGTGGGCGTTGCTGCCGTGCAAAGGTTTCAATGGCTGTTATTGTTGTTTGGCGCTTTCCTTGTTTATACCGGTTATAAAATGTTTACATCAAAAGAAAATGAAGAATTTAATCCGTACGAAAGTAAAATTTATCGTTTTCTTAAAAAATTTTTACCCCTCGCCAATCATGATGGTGGAGGCAGGTATGTTATCAGGCAAAATGGCAAACCCGTTTATACAACTTTATTTGTAGTAGTTGTATTGCTTGCATCTACCGATCTTGTTTTTGCACTTGATTCCATTCCTGCAGTAATGGGTATTACAAGAGAAAGGTTTGTTATCTATACGTCAAACATTTTTGCAGTGCTGGGTTTGCGCTCACTCTTCTTTTTATTGCGTGGTGCCGTAAACAAGTTTGAATATTTGCAGCATGGAATTGCTATTGTTTTAATTTTTATCGGTCTAAAAATGTTGAGTGAACATTGGCTAAACCAATGGGTAAGCAAAGACATACAGGTATTTATATCACTCGGAGTAATTCTTGTTTGCATAAGTGGCTCTATACTTTATTCTGCTTTGCAAACAAAGGGAAATAAAACAAGTGTCATGAAAGAAAATGTGACACATAAAAATGGTTAGAATTTTTATACATAGCAGAGTGAGAGAATTCCTTTCCTAAATAAACCATATTTTTCAGCCATACTTTTAATTGCCTTTCGCTGTGGCGCGATGGAATGATAGGAGATATTTTGCTGCTCCTGCTGAACCAGGTTCAGTGATGCTTTCAGCAGAAAAGCGAAGTTGAATCACAGTTCTTTAAGCGTGACCTTTTCCGCAATAACTTAATGTTCCCTCTGCACTAAAAAATTTGCCAGCTCCATCAGCGGTTTTTTTCTCGATGATACTACTGCGATTTCTTCCAAGTGATAAAAGGCTTTATCAACATATTGGTGCTTCAGCTCTCTTGCCCAATCATCAACATCACATGCCTTAAAAATATCGAGCACACGTTTTACCTTATCTTCATGATCACTTTGCATAAGATGTTGCAATTTTTTTTTCTGCTCGTCATTTGCAACTTGTAACGCATAAATAAGCAAAAAAGTTTTTTTATTCTGCCGTATATCGCCGCCAACATCTTTACCAAATTTTTCAGGATTGCCAAATGCATCGAGATAATCATCCTGCACCTGAAAAGCAATGCCGAGATTTTTTCCAAACTCATACAAATGCTGCCGGTTGCCTTCACTTGCGCCGCCAAGGATAGCGCCCATTTGCAAACTTGCGGCAAGAAGTACAGATGTTTTCAGAGCAATCATACGAATGTATTCATCCATCGAAACATTATTTTTCTTCTCAAACTCCATATCCATTTGCTGACCTTCGCAAACTTCTCTTGCTGTTTTATTAAACAGTGCCAGAACACGCTGCAAATAATTTGGTTTTATTTTATTTAAATAATCATAAGCAACAACAAGCATTACATCGCCTGCAAGCAACGCAGTGTTATTATCGAATTTTGTATGCACGGTTTGCATGCCACGGCGCAGCGGTGCAGCATCCATTATATCATCGTGTATTAAAGTAAAATTATGAAACAGTTCTATCGCCGTTGCAACATGCCATGCATCGGGGTTAATTGTATCAAACAATTCATTGCCCATCAAACACATTACGGGTCGCACTCTTTTGCCGCCAATACTTAAAAAATAGTTGCACGAATCGTATAAACTTGCAGGTTCGGCGGGAAAATGTTTTATATCAAATCGGTTCTTAAATTCAGCAGAAAGCTCTTCGAACGAATGCATCATAGTGTTTTAGTAAAGGTGCAAAATAAAGAAGGTTGGAGCAATGCACAAAGTTAATGTGTGTAACATGCTTGCGTAGTATGCAAACCAATCCTCGTTACTTTGAGCTTGTATTCATTATCCCCGATTTTGGTGAGCAACAACTTCTTCATGCTCTCATTATTTTTACAAAAAAAAATTCATGAAAAAAGCGAAACAACTGTTTATTGTTTTTATTCTTTTTAACTCGGCACTGCCGGTTTCTTCACAAAATAAAATGGTTGTTTTTCAAACAGATTTTGGTTTAAATGATGGCGCTGTTTCTGCAATGAAAGGAGTTGCTATGAGTGTTTCACCCGATTTAAAATTATTCGATCTTACACATGAAATTCCTGCATTCAATATTTGGGAAGCTGCTTACAGATTATATCAAACGGCGCAATACTGGTCACCGGGAACAGTGTTTGTTTCTGTAGTTGATCCGGGTGTCGGTTCTTCAAGAAAGTCAGTTGTATTAAAAACAAAGAATGGATATTTTTTTGTTACACCTGATAATGGTACACTCACGTTAATCGCTCAAAGTATGGGCATAGAGGAAATAAGAGAAATTGACGAAACAAAAAACAGGAGACCGGGTTCTAATGAATCTTATACTTTTCATGGCAGAGATGTGTATGCATACACCGGTGCAAAACTTGCCGCCGGTGTTATTAGCTTTGAAGAAATAGGGCACAAACTGCGCGATACAGTTGTTACGATAAATTATCAACAACCCGTTTTTGAAAATGGTGTTATAAAAGGCAATATTCCGATTCTCGATATTCAATATGGCAATGTGTGGACGAATATTGATAAAGCAACTTTTACAAAGCTTGGAGTTAATTATAATGACAGTGTTCGTGTGACCATTTTTCATAACAAACAAAAAATGTACGATGGTGTTATGCCTTATACTACCACGTTTTCTGCAGTCGCTTCGGGAAAACCTTTATGTTACGTCAACAGTTTGCTCAATGTTTCTTTTGCATTGAATGAAAAAAATTTTTCGGAGAAATACAAAGTGTATAGCGGACCCGATTGGAGTGTGAAGATTTTGAAACATAAGCGATAGTATCTTCATAAATCTTCCTTTAATTTTGTGATATGCAGTTGTCAAAAAAGGATATAAAAAATATTTCTGACTTTTTTGTAAACAAACCCGTACTAAAGGCATACGTGTTCGGCTCATACTCGAGAAATGAAGCAAGAAATAACAGCGATATTGACATATTGGTTGACCATGATTATTCTCAGCCCATCGGGCTTGGCTTTGTAAAAATGAAGTTCGATTTGGAAAAAAAATTAAACAAGACGGTTGATTTGATATCCTCAAAGGCGGCATCAAAACACATTTCGACCTTTTATTGAAAAAGATAGAGTTTTGATTTATGAAAAGTAAGCCGGGCGATAAGCAACGACTGCTTCATATTTTGGATGCAATTAGTGAAATAGAAAGTTATGCAAAAGATAAAACCCTGAATGAATTTTTAAAAAGCTCAATGATGCGTTTTGCATCAATTAAACAAATTGAAATAATTGGAGAAGCTGCTACCTTTATTACAAGAGGCACAAAAGCAAAGTTTAGTGAAGTGGAATGGAGTTAGATAGCAGGTATGCGGCATATCCTTGTTTATGAGTATTTCGGAATTGATGAGAATATCGTTTGGCGGGTTATTGTAAATGACATTCCGGTATTGAAAGAAAAGTACAGAAGATATTAACTGAATTAGAATCATAAAATTCTGCTAACCAAATATTTTTTACACCATGTCTAAATGCAATTTCTCCATTTTTTTTAATGGAAATATTGAGCAACTTCTTGCCAAAGCAAAATCAGCAATTACAACAACAGGGGGACAATTTTCGGGCGATGTTGCCGGTGGCGAATTTTCTCTTCCCACTTTTGTCGGAACAATCACCGGCAGTTACGATGTAAGTCCCAACCAATTAAACATCGAAATCTCGGATAAGCCTTTCTTTTTATCCTGCTCAAAAATTGAAGAAGAGCTTAGAAAATATATGCAATCCTCGTAAATGGTGCAACTTTAAAATAGATCGCTGCAGCGCAATAGAATTGTTGCAGATGAACGAAGTGCGACGCAACAGGTGATGAAGAGAATTACAAAAGCTTGGTTCAAAAAAATTCTTACTTCACCTATTGACATTTTATTATATAAGCACGCACTAACTTTATAAAAATTTTTTTATGAACGAAGATGTAAGAGAAACACTCTCTGCCGCTGAAAATTTCTATAACATTATTCTTTCACTCCGCGAAAAGAAAGAGCTTGCTAATATTTTATACGATAACAACGGCATTACAAGAGCAAGCGGGATTGTTACAGAATTGAGTGAGCAAAATAACTCTGCATACTTGGTACTTGATAATGGTATTCGCATAAATATAAATTCAATCGCAGCCGTTAATGGAACATTTGCTCCTGATTATTCTGAATGCTGAAAAGAATTTCTATGAGTTTAAAAAAGAACAAACAGCTTATTCTTCAATTTTATGAAGAGGTTTGGGGTGAAGGTAATCTTGCTTTTGCAAAAGAAGTGTTTGATGAAAATTATGTAAGACATGATCTGAGACCGGGTAATCCAATTGCCGGTGCGGCAGGTCAAATGCAAATTGCAGGCGATTTTAGAAAAGCTTTTCCCGACCTTGAAATTGAAATTGATCTTGTGTTTGGTGATGATGAATACATTGCAGCGCGATGGACGATGACAGGTACACATTCCGCCGTATGGGGTGATGTTGAAGCAACGAATAAGAAAGTAACATTTTCAGGAGTGAATATTTTTCGTTTTGCAAACGGCAAAGTTGTTGAGATATGGAACCACAGAGATGATCTTGGATTAATGCAGCAACTTGGTGTGCCTGTATTTGCAGGAGCAATAGACAAATAAGTGATTAATAACCCGCAGCCATTCCATCTTTTCGCGGATCGGAAGAACCGTAATAAACTTTTTGTTCAGCATCATAACGAATGCCCTGATAACCGCCATAACTTCCCGGAATTTGATAACCAATCTTATGTCCCGATTGGATTAATGCGCGAATGGTTTCAAAAGAAAAACCCGATTCAAGATAAATTGTCCCTACACCGCTACTCTTTACACCTGTAGGATCCGATGAGCCTTGATGATCAATTCTTGGAGCATCTGCTGCTTCCTGTCCGTTCATTCCAAAATCAATAATATCCATTAGTATCTGAATTTGTCCCAAAGGTTGAAAACTTCCGCCCATAACACCAAAGCTCATATAGGGTTTATCATCTTTTGTAACAAACGCGGGAATAATGGTATGAAAAGGTCTTTTGTGCGGAGCATAAGTATTGTTCTTTCCCTCTTCAAGATTAAAAAGTCTTCCGCGGTTTTGTAAAACAAATCCCAAACCATCAGGTAACATGCCGGAGCCAAAAGCAGAAAAATTACTTTGTATAAAAGAGACCATATTACCGGCAGAATCTGCAATGGTGAGATAAACTGTTTCACCATCTTTTAATGAAACGTCTCCTGCGGCAAAATCATCTGAAGCATGATCCATGTTTATCAGCTTTCTTCTTTCATTTGCATATTCTTTTGAGATTAACTTCTCAACCTGAATTTTTGCAAAATCAGGATCGGCATAATACTTAGCACGGTCTTCAAAAGCAAGTTTTTTTGCTTCAACAAAAAGATGAAGATGCTCAGCACTGCCGAATGCTATTTTGCTGAAATCAAACCCCTCCAAAATATTCAACATTTGCAAAACAGCAATGCCTTGTCCGTTTGGCGGTAATTCCCAAACACGATAACCACGATAAGTTGTTGATACAGGTTCAACCCATGATGAAGAATGATCTGCCAAATCTTTATAGGAAAGAAAACCGCCGTTCTTTTTCATAAAAGCATCAATTGTTTTAGCAATGTCGCCTTTATAAAATGCATCGCGACCGCCTGTTGCAATTGCAGAGAGTGTATTTGCGAGCTGTGGATTTTTAAAAATATCTCCGCGTTGCGGCTGTTTACTATTTGGAAAATATACTTCACTGATGTTTGGATTATTGATATAATTTTTCTTTAGCCCGTTCCATTCAAGTGCCGCCTCATCCGCTAATGGAAAACCATTACGTGCATAATCAATGGCGGGTGCAAGAATTTGTTGCATGGAAAGTTTTCCGAATTTTTTATTCAGCTCAAACCAACCATCAACACAACCGGGCACTGAAACAGATAAAATGCCATTGTTTGGGATGGCAGTTAAACCACGTTTTTTAAATTCATCAAGTGTAAGTGAATAAGGAGAACGACCTGATGCATTTAATCCATACAACTTTTTTGTTTTTGCATCATATACAATTGCAAAAAGATCGCCTCCTATTCCGCACATTTCTGGCTCTGCCACACCAAGCACAGCATTAGCGGCAATAGCTGCATCAACAGCAGTTCCGCCTTTCTTTAAAATATCAATGGCAGCCTGTGTCGCAAGGGGATGACTTGTGCAAGCCATTCCATGCTGTGCAATAACTTCTGACCGTGTTGCAAATGTTTTGCCGGTTAAGCGATCTTGTGCAATTGTATTAATTGATATAAAAAGCAGCAAAAAGAAAAGTGCTTGAAGAGGTAGTTTATGTTGCATGGTGATTTGTTCGTTAAATTCTAAAAACAAAATTTTCAAGAACCAAATAAATTAAAAAGAGTGGGGCATTAAAAAAAATAAATTAAAAAATAAAAGTCAGTTCGCTGTTCTGTTTTTGATTATTATTTGAATTCATTTCGAACTTGTTTTTATAATTCGATTTTGTGCTTAAAAGAATTTCATAAATATGAGTGTGCGACCCCGAATCGTTTCTCTCGGGCAGGCACACCAGAAGTTTCATAGTTGCAATGCAGATCGGCCCATAAAAAATCTTATTGTTCAACAGGAATATAAATTTCAAACGCAGCGCCCTTGCCGGGAGTGCCTTTGGCTTTTATTACTCCATTATGATTCTGAATTATTTTTTTACATATCGCAAGCCCTATACCGGTGCCCGGATATTTTTCTCTTGTATGGAGTCTTTGAAATAATTCGAAAATTTTTTCGGCATGCTCTTGTTCAAAACCAATTCCTTCGTCAGCAACGGTGATTTTGTGATATTTAATGGTTGGCTTTAACTCCTTCTCTTTTTTTGCAGTGATTGTTTTTGCAGAAATTTTTATATGGGGCGGAGTACCGGGCTTTGTGTACTTGATAGAATTTGAAATAAGATTTTGCAACACTTGCCTGAATTGAAAAGGTATTACATGTGCAAGTGGTAAATTGCCTGCTTCAATTATCGCATTAGTTTCTTCTGTTGAAGCACGCAGCGTTGATAAAACTTCTTCAAGCAACATATTTAAATCAATATTTTGGAACTCTGCGTTTACAGAAGTGGCACGTGAAAAAGCAAGCAAATCTTCAATCAGTTGTTGCATACGGCTTGCAGCAATGCACATACGACGGAAGTACTCTTTTCCACGTTCGGAAAGATTTTCAGCGTCGCTATTTAAAACAGCATTGCTGAATAATTGAATCTTGCGCAAAGGCTCCTGTAAATCGTGGCTCGATACATAAGTGAACGACTCTAATTCTTTGTTGCTTCTTGAAAGTTGTTCGTTCTTTTGCTCCAGTTGTTTTGCATAAGTTTTCAATTTTTCTTCTGCCATTTTTCGCTCGGTTAAATCACGTGTTACTTTTGTAAAACCGGTAACATTTCCTTCCTCGTCGTGCAATGCAGTAATAGTAATACTTCCCCAAAAACGTGTTCCATCTTTGCGCACACGCCAGCCTTCGTCAACCGCCCTGCCTGTAATTCTTGCTTGGTTTATTAATCTATCCGGCCGCCCATTTTCCAGATCTTCCGGAGTATAAAAAATGCGAAAACTTTTTCCGATAATTTCTTCTGTCTTATATCCTTTTATTTTTTCTGCACCAAGATTCCAATTCTTAACAGTGCCATCTTTATCGAGCAACAGTATTGCATAATCCTGAACTTCTGCAATCATGCGATGGTAACGCTCTTCGCTTCTTCTTATATCTTCATTTTGTTTTTCTGCGCGAAGTTTTTCTTCTTCAAGTTGTTTTGATAATTGATGTTGTTCCGTAAAGTCAACGGAAATGTTTAGAACATATTCAATCTTCTTATTACTGTCCCGGCTAAACACTGTGCCATAAGTATGAAACCATCTATATTCACCATTTTTATTGCGAAGCCTGTATTGAAATTCTGCAATAACCTCATCATCCGAATGTTCGGGTTGATTAGCGATTTCGAGAGCCTCTGCATTTTTTTTCATCAATGGGTCAAGATCATCAGGATGAATAAGCTGTATAAAAAAGTCAATACCTTTTTCTAAAACTTCTTCAGGTTCGTAACCCAACAATTTTTTTAAGGCTTTATTTATAAAAATGTATTTACCGGTGTTGATGTTGTATGCCGCTATAAGCGATGGAGTAACATCAGCAATTTTTTGAATAAAACTTTGCTTCTCCTTTAACTCATGCTCATGTTTTTTTTGTTCTGTTACATCTTGCAATGTTCCGAAAAATTGTATAGGAATATTTTCTGCATCAACAAGCACCTGTCCTTTTGCATGCAAAGTTTTTTCGTGTCCGCTTGATAAAATGATGCGATAGTAAAAATCGTGAGGCTCATTTGTTTTGAGCGATTGCTTCATTTGTTGCGTTATCAATTCCTGATCGTCCGGATGATTATACCCACGAATTTTATCGCGATCTATTTCACTGCCCGGCGGCAGTTCGTAAATGTTGTATAACTCTTCAGACCATATAAGTCTGTTTGTTCTTAAATCCCATACCCAATTACCGATATGCGCAATCGTTTGTGTTTGTTTATATAAATTTTGTTGGCTGTTTAGTAGAATATTTAAGGTAGCTGTTTCATACTCTGTGGTAAACTCATCTACTTCTTCCATTATATTTCTAAAAATGGAAAAATCATTTGTATAGCAATGCAGAAAATCGCGAAAAGCTTTCCGCCGCATAAAACTTACGAGCGTAACATCATTTGCAACAACCTCTTCTTTTGCAATGACCGGTATTTCATTATTCTGCCATGTTCTTATTGAAGATTCAATCAGTTCACCTGCTTTGTTTTCTGAAAGAAATATAAGTGAGTTTTTTACGTTGGTTGTACTAAGCTCAATAAGTTGTTCTTCAGTAAAAGATTGAAGTGCTTTCATCAGGGGTAAATGCACTTTCCGTGAAAGCTCGATCATTTTCAATACAAAATCGTAAAGTTTGTTATTGAGCAGAAATTTTGCATAAGCTGGCAAGTATGTAAAATGAAGTTTTTCTTTCGGCAACTTTGTTTCTATGCCCGTTAGTTTATCCGTTGACTTGTTTACTCCCACTGAAATTATTAATTATTTAAGCTTTAAATGAAAACAGCAATTCCTTGCAACACTCACTTTTAATATTATGAGGGCTAATATCAAAAATAATCATTAAGAACATAAGAAACAGAAGAGTATTAAGGATTTTTGTGAGCCAGAGTGCAGTGCATGAATTTCGTTGGCGTTGCGTCGTCACTGACCCCGAGTTAGGCTGTGTGCTGCATCGGGATAGTTGTACGGTTAATATTCTATTCAGCAAACAATCAGTATCGTTGATCTGACCGTCCCGGTCTGACCAAATAAAAGAAGCAGGATGGGTTTTAATAAAGAAATCACAATGCTTATGCTCAAAAAGTCAGACCGGGACGGTCAGACTTTTCTTTGTTCTTGTCCTTTCAAAACTTAATAACAAATTCTGTTTTATTTGGAGCAACTGTTTTTAGAGAAAATTCAAAATTATGATTCGCCAAAATTTCTCTTACAAGTGTTAAACCAATTCCTTGTCCATCTTTTTTTGTGCTGAAGAAAGGGCTGAATAAATTTTCTGCAACATCAGGCGAAATTCCTTTGCCTGTGTCGGTGATAATGAGTTTTCTTTTTTGTGCATCTGTCTCAAAAGTGATAGTGCCTTTTTCTCCAATCGCTTCAATTGCATTCTTTACAACATTAATGAGCACTTGTTCCATTTGTTGTGCATCAGCAGAAATATAAAATGGTGATGAGGCGAGATGATATTCAAATTGTATTTGCCTTTCGCTTGCTCTTACTTCCATTAGTTTAGCAACTGATTGAATGAGGCTGAGCAAATCAATTTGTTTTTTATGAGGTTCGGGAAGGCGTACTACGTCTGCAAAATTGCGCATGAACTGGTTTAGGTTTTGATTGCGGTCAACAGCTACCTGTAAAGCATCTTGCAAAGAATTGTTTTTATCTTCTTTCCAAATATTATTTGCTTTTAAAGCAGATTCAAGAATGGAGTTAACGGGCCCGATGGTATTATTTACCTCATGCGCCATCATGCGGATGACTTTTCCATAAGCCTTTTTCTCTGCTGCTAAAATCTCTGCTGTAAGTTCTTCTATCATTATAAAATGACGCGGAAAACCTCTGTCAACAAAATGTGACTTATGCATTTTATAAGTCGTCGAACCAGATAAAGTAATTGTCTTTGCTTCGCCTGATTTTAGTTGCATTATTTGTTGTGTAACCGGATGATTTATTTCGTGTAAAAATTTTCCTCGTATTTCTTTTTCATCAGCACCCAATAATTCCAAAGCGGTGGGATTTATTTGCTGTACCTTATCTTCATAATCAAGAACAATAATTCCTGTTGGCGAAGTTTGTATTAGCTTCTCCAGAAAAAAATGTTGTTCTTCCTGCTTTGTTCTTTCCGTTCTTAATTCATCAATCATGTGATTATACACACTTATGAGTTCATCCATTTCGTATTTACCTGTTTTTACAAACTTCACATTAAAGTCTTTGTCTTTTATTGCTTCTGTTCCCTGCATCAAGATGTTGAGTGGTTGTATCAAATCATTGTACAATTGCCACGATATATAAATAGAAAAAAGAATCAACGCTTCAGAAGCAATGAAAAAAATTTTGTTGTCTTTAAAAATAAAAAATGATAGTACGAGTGCAACTGCGTGCAGTATAATAACGAACAAGAGATATTTAGTCCGAAGCCTCATCGTAAGGTATATTGTATTTTTCTAATCGCCGGTATAATGCGCTTCGCGTTAAACCCAATGACACCGCGGCTTTCGAAATTTTGTTTTTATGAAACTCAAGCGCTTTCTTTATCATCAGCACTTCAATTTCATCAAGAGTTAAAACACCAACATCGGGCAATTGCATGCTTCCTTTTTTGCCGGGCGATAATTCAAGTTGTGCGCGAAAATCTTCTGTATCGAGTTGGTCTTTTCTGCTTACCAAAACTGTTCGTTCAACAAGATTTTTCAACTGCCGTATGTTGCCGGGTAAAGGTAATTGTTGAAGCCATTTCATGGCATCTTTTGTAACACTTAAAGTAGGACGGTTATAAATTTCTTTCAAATTGTTGATGAAGAAACTCACGAGCAATGGAATATCCTTTGGTCTTTCACGCAATGCAGGCAAATGAATGGTGATGAGATTAATGCGGTACAACAAATCTTCCCTGAATGTTCCTTTGTCAACCATCTCTTCTAAGTTTCTGTTTGTTGCACTTATTACCCGTACATCAACGGTTCTTGTTCGGCTGCTGCCAAGAACTTCATAGGTTCTGTCTTGCAGTACGCGCAACAATTTCACCTGACTGCCTGCATCAAGGTCGCCAATTTCGTCGAGAAAGATTGTTCCTTTGTTTGCCATTTCAAAACGACCAACGCGATCTGACCGGGCATCAGTAAAAGCGCCACGAACATGACCAAACATTTCACTCTCGAACAATGAAGTAGAAATGCCACCAAGATTTACTTTTATAAAAGGTTTGTTTCTTCGTAGGCTGTTTTGATGAATGGCTTCAGCAATCAGTTCTTTACCTGTGCCGCTTTCACCCATTATTAAAACCGAAGCATCTGTTTCGGCAACATGACCAACTGTTTCGAGCAACTCAAGCATACGTTTATCTTCACCGATGATGTGTTGAAAATTGTATAAACTATCGAGTTGTTTTCTTGTATGATGTTCTGTTTTTTTCTCCTGAAGGTTCAACAAAGTTTTTACGGATTGCAATAAGTAATCGTTGCTCCAAGGTTTAGTTATGAAATCATTCGCACCAAGTCGCATGCCCTGTACAGCGAGTTGAATTGTTCCCCAACCTGTGATAAGAATGACAGGAACATCTGCATTCTTTTGTCTTATCTTTTGCAGTAATGCCATTCCTTCTTCACCCGAAGTTTCGATGGAGAAATTTAAGTCAAGTATGATAAGAGAAACTTCATGTTGAGTTAAAATATTCAATGCTTCATCTTCTGAACCAGCAGCGGCAACTTTGTATCCTTCATTTTCAAATAAGAGTAATAATGAGGCACGTACAGCAATATCATCGTCAATGATTAATATCATAGAAGGGGCGCAATTTAGTATTTTGTTTTTTCTTTTTCACCACATAGGCACATAAGAAGCATAGCTACACGTAGACTTTTGCTGCGCAGAGCTTCGGCAGTTGAAGAGTGCGACGCAACGGAAGCTTCATTCGTGCACTTCAGCCGGGTTCATAAAAAATACTAAGATAATGGTGTTAGACACTCTTCGAGTGTGCAGATACCGACTTAGCGCCTCTGTGTCTTCGTGGCATTATTGTTCAATGGTGTTAGACACTCTTCGAGTGTGCAGACACCTGCTATTCTTCATGCAACGCAACCGCCGGATAAATCGCCGCAGCTTGCTTTCCCGGATATAACGCACAAATAATTACAAGCACATAAATAAATACGATTGCAAACATCAGCGCGATGATATAAACGCTTGCAGGTAAGTCGAACACATTTAGCAACGGAAACTGTATTGCGAAAAAAGAACCGATGATAAGTGCAAATGTTGAGAGCACAAGCGCTTCGCCAACAAGTTGCTTTGAAACAGAATTGCCGCTTGCACCAACCGCACGTCGCAAACCAATTTCATTTTTGCGTTTATTGATGTTGTACCACAACACACCAAACAAACCAAGTGCAACATTGATGATAAGAAAACTTGCAACGATGATAAAAATAATTGCAGGCACTAAGAAAATTTTATTTTTTGAAACAAGCTTTTTGTCAAGATGCTCTATTTCGATACTTGTACCGATAGCATTCGAAAGTGTTTTAAACAGTTTGCTTTCAAAAGCAGCATCGGTGCCGGGCGCAACTTTCAAAAGTATAGTAGCGTACTTGTAACCCGCCGTATCCATTCTCCTGAATATTGCGTTTTCAATCGGTTGATAATCGCCTTTATCTTTTAGATTTTGCACAACACCAATCACTTTTAACTGGTCAGGTTTTTTTCCGATGATTTTTCCGACAGCATTTTCCTTACCGAACATTTCATCTTTCAGTTTTTCATTGATAACAACAGGCGAAATTTTTGAAACATTATCAGCACTTGTAAACCATCGCCCATCAAGTAAATGTACGTTCAGCACTTTTGCATAATCATCTTCTGCATTGTAAGTATTTGCCATTACATTTTTGCCATTATAATTAAATCCTGAATTTGATGTGCTGTTGGAAAACGGAACATTGTTACTCGTAAAACTTATCTCTTTTATCTCGGGCATTGAACGCAGCATTTGCTTTAGCGTGTTAGCGAACAGCGTTAAAGAATCATTATTCTGTATATTTTCCGGCGATGAATAATTTACTACCCATACATTGTTGTAATCAAAACCCATCGGCTGTTTGTAGTTGTGATAATAAAACACGAGCAATGAAAACACGGCGAAGATTACAAGAAATGAAACGAACATTTCGATTATCATCAGAAAGTTTTGTTTCTTCTTATTCCAAATGAGTTTAAATAAATGCTTAATCATAAATATCGTTTGTTGAATGAATAATTTATTGTGCTTTTAAAGCAGTTACTATTTGCAGTCTCGACATACGCCATGCTGGATACACGCCTGATAATAATCCAAAAACAAGACACACGATAAGGCTATAAAATAATACTGTGAAATTGATAGTAAGGTGTATATTGGAAATAAGGTCGCTGTTGTTTATTACCTGCAAAATGATAAATGAAAAAAGCAAACCGAGCGCCGTTCCAAAAAAAGTTAGAATAATATTTTCCACGATGAATTGCCACACCAAAGTTTTTGAAGAAGCGCCAAACGCCTTGCGAACGCCTATTTCAGAAGAACGTTCCAGTATGCGACTGATGTTAATGTTAATAAGATTTAATGTAGGTAACAGCATAACGAATAAAATAAAAGCAGTAATTACGGTTAAAATAATAGTCACTCCATTACCCGCGTTACTGAATGATAAAAAACTTTTCAGGTAAGTATCGGCAAAACTGTGTATCTCATTAAAGTCTTTATTTTCGGGAGGCAATTTTGAAACAATATTTGCATACTCGTCTTTTATTTTTGTAAAGTCAGATTTTGAATTTGCAAGCAGCACCGCCGTATAACTTCCCATGTATGTTTTTGCATTGTAATCTGTTTTTGAAACGGTGTAAGGCAAAAACAAATCACCGGAAGAAATGAGTTGTGTAACAGGCACACTTTTTACAACACCGGCTACACGATATTGAACATTATCAGCCTCGATATATTTGCCAACAACAGAAGATACATCTCCAAAGTATTCTTTCTTTGTGTCCTCAGAAATCACAGCAACATGTTCGCCATTATTAATTTGTTGTTTGGTATATGGCTTGCCTTCGATAAACTGGTATTGAAGCACGTCCCAAAAATCAGCGTTGGTGTATTTCACATTTATCACCAGTTTTTTATTATTCACGTAAGTGTTTGTGGAAGCAAAAAGAGAAGAAATCGCAACCTTTGCCGGCGTTTTCATCGTGCTTACAAAATGATTCAAAAAATAGAAACTCAGTGGGCCCGACATTTGACCCTGATGCACCGGGTCTCTTTGTTGCATCGAAATAATATACAACGAGCGGTCTCTGTTTGTTTCGGGATAATTTGCACTTAATATGTTATCAATAAAGGCAGCGAGCACAATGATAATCGTAAGTGTAAAACTTATACCAAAGAGACTGATGAACGTGAAAAACTTTCTTCGCTTTAAAACTGCGATGGCTATTTTGAAATAATTTTTTAGCATAAAAAACCCTCCTAAATTCTCCCTAAAAGGAGGACTTGCAACTCGCTCCCTTTCGGAAATACGTTTTTATAATTTTTATTTTTTATTTTTTTGTGACAAGCTGTTGTTTTTTGTGGCATCGTCTGTTGTGTCACTCACTTGTGCGTTCTGAACTTTATTCATCATTTTGTCTGAACCACGATTTATCTGATTTATCTGATACTCCTGATTATAGAATCCTCACAATCCATCTAATCTCCCCCAATCCCCGTTCAGACTATATAACCTGGCTTCCATCAAACAACCTCACCAAACGATGTGTTTTCTTCGCCATGTTTTCATCGTGCGTTACCATCACAATGGTTGTTCCTTCGTTTTCGTTTAAGCGAATTAATATTTCCATTATCTCATTACTCATGTTGCTGTCGAGATTTCCTGTTGGTTCATCTGCAAGAATAATTTCCGGCTGACCAACAATTGCCCTTGCAATGGCAACTCGTTGTTTCTGCCCCCCGGAAAGTTGTGTAGGAAAATGTTTCATACGATTGCTTAATCCAACTTTTTCCAATGCTTCACTTGCAAGTTTTCTTCTTTCGTTTGCAAACATGTTGCGATACAACAAAGGCAACTCAACATTATCCAACACTTTTAGATCATTGATAAGATGATAGCTTTGAAAAATAAAACCCAGCTTCTTATTTCTGAAATGAGCGAGTTGTTTATCATTCAAACCTTCTGTTTTTTGTTCATCAATTTTTACTTCACCTTTTGTTGGGGCATCAAGCAAGCCCATAATGTTGAGCAATGTACTCTTGCCGCAACCAGAAGGGCCCATGATAGAAAGAAATTCTCCTTCGCCAATATCAAGGTTGATATTGTGCAATGCAAGTGTTTCAACCGTATCTGTACGATAGACTTTTTCGATACTTTTTAAACGTATCATAGTGTTAGATTTAAGAGGATGAGTATGAATTGTTGTATTGGTTTCCGTTCTTGTTACTTGTAACATAAGAAGTGGTTTTTATTTATAAGTGATTTTTTGATTTTTTTCAAAGTCGTACAATGAGAGATAACGCAGTTGATAATATGCACCCCAGAAATCACGCAACGCAGCAATGTAATCCCTCTTCGCTTGGTCTTTCTCCTGAAATGCAATACTCAAATCGGTGATGCTTAAATTGCCGAGCACATAACGTTCCTGTGCTATTTTGTATTTCTCTGTCGCAATGCTGTCGGTTCGTGCAGTGAGTTCGAGTTGATCTTTCATCATATCGAACAAGGTAACTTGTGTAACTATTTCTTGTGTAAAAGCCTGCTTATCCTGTTCCACAGCATATTGCGTGAATTGCAAATTTGCCTGCGCCGTATTTGTTCTTGACTTTGACCTTCCCCAATCAAGAATGGGAATATCAAATTCTAATTGCACCAACTGCTGATCCTGTGGCGACCTGTAGGCTTTTGAAATAGATGCCGAGCTTTGAGAATAACCAAGCCTTGCAGAAAGTGTCGCATTCAATCCATTATCGCCTTTTGCTTTTGCCACATCTCTTTTTGCTTCTGCAATGCGACGAACGAAAGCAATGGCATCGCTTCTGTTTTCATAGGCTTCCAGCAAAACTTTATCAGTTGAAACCTGCATGTCAATCGTTGCTGAAGGAAGTTCAAGAGCAATCTTATCGTTGTTTTGTAAACCTGTATAAGTGCGCAGATTTAATGTTGCTATTTCCATATCACGCTTTGCAATTCCTGCCGCTTTTTCCGCTTTTAGTTGTTCGAGTTCCAACTGCAGAATTTCATTCTTTGAAATTTTTCCAATAGCAAATTTTTCGTTCGCAATGCGCAGAATTTCTTTTGTGTTCTTCAAATTTGTTTCTGCGATTTGATAATTTACCTGTGCTAAAAGCAAATCAAAAAAATATCCGCTTGCGGTGATTGCAATCTGTTCCATTGATTCTGTAAAAGCTTGTTTGCTTTCGTTGTATTTCAATGGTTCAATTTGTTTGTCCCATTTTAAAGTGTTGAATTGAAATACCGGCTGACTATAACCAATGCCAAAAGGAATAGTGTTATATAGTCTGCGCTTTCTGTCAAAATCATCAAAGCGTTGAAGTTGTGTTGTGCCGAAAACTGTTCCACCTGTTGCTGCAATACTTTGACTGAATGAAAGATTAAGCGATGAATTATTGTTATGCACAGGTTGAAACAGAACGGTTCCATCAGGTTGCTGCACTTCAATAAAAGATTTGCTGTAACCGGGAAGAATCCCGTTCAATGCAAGTTGAGGAGCATAGTTTGATTTGTATGTTCGCCATTCCCAGTACTTTGTTTCTTTTACAGTGATAGCTTGCTTTGATTCAATAGATTTTTGTTTTGCCATCTCCACGACCTGTTGTAAAGTGAGTTTGATTGTATCGGTTGTTTGGGAAAAAGATTTTGTACAACAAAAAAGAAGGAGAGTAATATGTGTAATATGAAATTTCATGTTGTGTTTCTCGATGCTTGGCATTTGGTTCTTGGGTTTTTGTTAATTCTTTATCACGACTTCTTTTGAATTCGTGTAATCTTTCATATCAGAAGTTATTACTACATCGCCCGGTTTTACGCCGTCTTTTATTTCTACATAATCAAAGTTGGTCATGCCAATGTGTACTGATCTTCTTTCTGCTTTACCATTATTCAAAACAAAAATGTCTTGTGCAGAGGCGCCTCTGAATACAGCTCCATTAGTAACACGCATTACGTTATTACGTGTTGCTGTTACGAGATATACATCTGTTTTTAAATTAGGACGAAGCAGTTTATTGTTTTGTTCATTAAGACGAACATCAAACGAAACAATTCCGTTTTGAACAGAAGGATAAATATTTACAACAGTGCCGCGTATATCTGTCTCGTTAATACGGATGATGGCACTCATGCCGTTGTGGAGTTGATCGAGGTAATTATCGGATATGCTTCCTGTTACTTTAAAGCTACTCAGGTCTGCAATGCGTGCAATTGATTCACCTTCGTGAACAGATGCACCAATGTTTTTATTTACCCATGTAACTACTCCGCCGCGTGTTGCTACAATATTTGCTTGCTGAAGTTTACGCTCTAATTCGCGCAAATTGTTTTCTTCAATATCGGCAGCGAGTTGCGCTTCTCTTATTTCAAGCTGCATGGTTTGCTGTTTGCTCTTTATTTCATTTTCGAGTTGTTGTTTTTCAAGTTTCGCTACTCTTAAATCAAGCTCGGCTTTATCAACATCTTCTTTTGTGCCGCCGCCGGCTTTAAACAAACGTTTTGCGTTTTCAACATCGGCTTCAAGACTGTTGATACGTAATTGCTTTATGTCGTTGTTGCTTTTTATGTCATAAAAACTTTTTTCGAGATCGAGTTTTAGTTTTTGAATTTCATTTCTTTTTGATTCGCGTTGAAATTTCAACTTTTCATATTCGGTTTGGGTAGCAGATTTGTCAAGTGTAAGAATAGATTCGCCCGCTTTTACATGCGCACCTGCATCCATCACCACATTTTGAATAGAGGCCTCAATAGGGCTTGTGATAATTTCTTCAAACTCGGGCAATACTTCACCTGTGGCATTGATGGTGTTTTCAATGTTGCCTATTTCAACAACGGCTGTAGTAATCTCTGATTTTTTTAACGTGGATTGAAAAGAAGCCCGCAACAACAAAACGGAAGACACCAATATTGCAAGGGCTAATATTGTTACAATAATTGCCTTCTTTCTTCTTTTTGCTGTCACTTCTGTTTCAATAATCGTGTCCATGAAAATAAATTTGGACAAAAATGTTTCAAGCAAAGTGCCAAAGAAAGAAAGCTAAAAATCAACAGTTTATAAAAAATTAGATTTTGAAAAATGTCCGATATTGAACAAATTGTTTGGGAATGGAAAAATGAGAAGTATGATCTAAGAGTTATGCAGAGTTAAGGCCGTTTCTGTACCGTTGAACTTTATGAAAGACTCAAAATAAAAAAGGTGTCTTCCATTGCTGTTAGAACACCTTTTACTTTATGAACAGAAGTGAGTATCTGTGCTGATGAATAATCCGAACGTATAAGAGTGCCCCGATGCAGCACACAGCCTAACTCGGGGTCAGTGACGACGCAAACGGCTGCCAATAGTAGTAATGCAGCCGGGCTCATAAAAAAGCTAATTTTCTATCACAAGTATGCTGTTAAAACCGATAACGCCATCGGGCTCACGATAAGGATTGTCTATATCTTCCATCCACATTTTATCATCCACAAGAAATTTGTATTTGTAATTTCCGCATGGTAACATAGGAATCTCTATTTTCCACACACCATCCTTACTGGGTTTTAAATTTAATTCATCTTGTGCCCAATGATTAAAAGTACCTGCCAACGAAATACGGGAAGCACAGTTGTTTTTTACAGAGAATTGGATTGATTTTTTTTTCTGATTGATAAAAGGTGAAGCATGTGGTTTCATAAGACCTCCTTTAGACGTGTTTACTGGTTTAAGAATTTTTTTCATAAACAAGCCGTTATGGCTTTTAGCTATACTTAAAAATTGTGTTTACTATGTGCGTGGGTAAGGAATTCTGTTCTAATAGGGAGGGGTTATTTTGATTGCCTTACTGTAAGAGTTCTCATCCGTGGAATTGTTCCGGACGATAAATATACGAACTTGTAAACCGCTTCCCAATATTTCATTAATATTTTTTTAATTAAATTTTTGTAATCACAAAGTTTTGCGCGATTTAGAATCAAGAGATTTAAAAGAATAACTTTTAAAAGGTTTATTGAATTCCCTAAACATTAAGTGTCGAAAATTCTTATCTGGCAATCAGGACTCATTAGGCAATTGCTAATCTCCCACGATTTATTTCTAAAAAAATCTGTCGAGTCTTGTAGGTGTTTTGGTAAACATGGGTAATTCCACGCAATGGTATTGCGGTTAATACGCATTATAAGTGGTGCTACCTAATTTTAAAATAGCGTTATTCCTCTCTTGTTTTCAGCTTCTTTATTTACAAAAATTTGTATGCATCTTTTATCAAAACAATTTGAAGAAAACAATTGATGCAAATTCTTCAGAAGAAAAAACTTTTACAATGAAAACGCTTTCAATCAATCACGAAATATTACTCTTCACTGCCACAACATTTTCAAAGAGAGAATTGTGCGAAGTAGATGGAGAGAGTACAAGAAACTTTATTCATACAGAAAAATTAGAAGCAGCCTGCTGGAATCATTTGCTCGATGAAATTCTGCCTGAAATAATGCCCGAGCCTTATTTCAGCTCTAAACTCTTTTTGAGAGAAGTAACAACAAGAAAATCTTACCTGAAGATTAGTATGGGGGTTCAGCCCTCTGTTCGTCACGAGCAGTTTACACTTGACCCTCATGTTTTTCTCTTCAGGCAGGAAATGAATTAAAGTTTTATTTCAAAACAATTCTATTGCTGACATCTAAACTTTTAGAAAATGAAAAAGAAATTTATAATGCTAATTATAATCTTCACCACGATTATAATTTCTGCAACCAAAACATTTGCACAAGAAGATCAAAAAGCCGTTGCCCATAACTCCATTAAGTCAATAGACATGTTTTCGTTGTTTACCGACAAAAGATATTTTGCTGAAACACGGCTAAACGATATTAATATAAAAGCAGTAAGGCACTTTCTTAAAAATTACAAGGAAGTAAATGACGAACATTGGTATAAAATTTCTGATGGTTTTATTGCAAGCTTTATGAAAGATTGTATTCAAACAAAAGTTGTGTATGATCTCAAGGGTAACTGGCATTGTACATTAAATGCGTTTGGTGAAAGCCAATTGCCACCGGATATAAGAAACCAGGTAAAAAGCAAGTATTATGATTTCAGTATTCTCGTTGCATATCAAATTATATTTGAGGAGGGCGTTATCTACATAATAAAGATTGATAATGCAACAAAACTAAAAATACTCAAAGTTGCAGGTGAAGAAATAGAAGTAACAGGAGATTATGTAAAGCAATAAACATTGTGGTTGTTTGAAAATAAAACAGCTTGTTGATAAATTCAACGGCTGTTTTTGTTTTGTATAAGATGTCCTTGCTTTTGTTATTCGGCACATTTGTCCTTATTCAATTCAACAAATTCACGATGCACGATTGACGATTAACGATTGACGATTCACGATTGACCATTCACGATTGACGATTCATAAGTATTTCTACCTTCCTTCTCTTGCGGTTAATACGCATTATCAGTGCTTTTACCTTATTTTAAAATACCGATAATCCTCTCTTGTTTCCAGCCCTCTCATTTATTGAACTTTGTATCGTTCAAGCAATTCATACAAATTAATTCGAGAGAAGATACTCAGTTACCCGAAACAGCCTTCGATAATACCAATTATACATAACCAGAATTAAGAGTACATTTTATTTAGTTTTTACCAATAAATCAAAAATTTCTAAACGTAATAAAACTTAAAAATGAAACAACTATTTTCAATACTCACAATTCTGTTTATATCAGCAATTGTGTTAAACGGCGCTCATGCGCAACACAAATCACTCTCTAAAAGTTCACCGAAGTTCAGGTACGATACGGCAATTGCGATGAATAGTGGAAATACTGTTGACGCTTCTTCTGTAAACACCAAAGCAGTAAAAGATTTCAATAAGTTTTTCAAAAATGTAACAAACGAAAAATGGTACGTTGCAGAAGATGGATTTTTTGCCAACTTCAACGATAATGGTATTGAAACAAAAGTTGCCTACGACAAAAAAGGAATGTGGCACTGCACTGTTCGCACACTCGATGAAATGCAATTGCCGACCAATGTAAGAGATGTTGTAAAAAGTAAATACTACGATTCTAAAATCCTGGTTGGTTATGAAATAAAACATAGCGACGGTTCTGTTTACATTATAAAAACAGAAGACAGTAAATCGCTCAGAATTTTAAGAGTTACCGATGGCGAAATAGAAGTTATTGCTAATAACATAAAAGGCTGAAGTACATTTTTCTCGTAAGCAGAAAAATTTTGGGAAAGGAAGCAGTTTGTTGATTTCTTTAAAGCAGTAAAGAAACTTCAACAACTGCTTTTGTTATTTTATGCAAAACAAACTAATATCGCAAGCTTATTTAGCATAAATAACGCCTTACATAGTGATTCATGGAACTGTTTAACATCATTACTTTTCTTATTGTGCTCTCATCAATCTTTGGATATATCAATATCCGGTTTTTAAAAATGCCGGCCACAATAGGATTAATGACGCTATCCATTATTTTTTCAGCGATAGCGATACTTGCATATTATATACATCCGCAATTATTTCAGTACGCAGCCAATGCTGTAGAGCAAATAAATTTTTCGAGTGTGTTGCTGAATGTAATGCTAAGTTTTCTTCTTTTTGCAGGAGCACTGCATACAGATGCCTCATTGCTTCGTAAGGAACGACGTAACATTATTCTCTTTTCTGTTGTTGGAGTTCTCTTTTCCACTGTTATTGTTGCCGCATTAATTTATGGTATTGTTTCAATAATAGGTTACAGGCTCGATTTTATCTATTGCCTCTTATTTGGTGCGCTTATTTCACCAACCGATCCTATTGCTGTGCTTGGCATACTTACCAAAGCCGGCGTTCCTAAAAGAATTGAAATAAATATTGTGGGTGAATCGCTCTTTAACGATGGTATCGGTGTGGTGCTATTTATCATCATACTCGAAATTATTCAACGTGGCGTAGAAACGGTTTCTTTTACCGATGTTGTTTTATTGTTTATACGCGAAGCTTTTGGCGGACTTGCATTTGGCTTTTTAATAGGATATATCACTTATTTTCTATTGAAGTCAATTGACCATTACGAAACCGAAGTAATGATAACCATCGCAATGGTAATGGGTGGGTATTATGTCGCAAATTTGTTACAGATTTCAGGACCGCTTGCAATGGTTGTAGCAGGTTTATTTACCGAAAGCCGTATTAAACGTGCCATGAGCAGCACAACAACTCTATATATAGATAAATTTTGGGAACTTATTGATGCAATAATGAACGCTGTTTTATTTGTTTTAATTGGCTTGCGTCTTATGTTACTCGATTATAAAAACACTTATCTTATTCTCGGCATCTTAACAATTCCGATTGTGTTAATTGCAAGATATTTATCTATAAGCGTGCCGCTATTTCTTTCGAAGAGACAACGCTTATTCAACAAAAAAGACCGGCTGTTAATGGTGTGGGGAGGCTTGCGTGGCGGGCTTTCCATTGCAATGGCACTTTCCGTGTCACAAAACATGCATAAAGATCTTCTTGTCTTCATCACTTATATCGTCGTATTATTTTCTATTCTTGTTCAAGGATTAACTGTTGGAAAATTTGCGAAACGCTTATACAAAAGGATATAATTCGTTTTACAATGTTTTTTGTTTTCTTGAACCTATCTGCATCACCTTTATTGATCCGCTTTTTGTGCATGGTTGTTTGGAACATCCCGTCTTCAGCGGACTCTTGTACTGATGAAGATAAATGAGCAAGGTTCGAGCTTTACGCAAAATTTCTTTTCTCGTTATTCATCATCCTATTTAACTGTTGACCAACTCTCTATTCACCGCTTCATTCAACTATTATTCGGTTTGTAAAATCGAAAGTTTCATTAATTATTTTAAGTACATACACGCCTGTTTTTATATTGAATGGTAATGAGAAATTTTGTGTTGAAGAACCACCTGCATGTTCAATAGTTGCTCTGAAAACTTGCACACCAAGGCTGTTGTACACCAGCAGTTGATACTTCCCCTGAGGTATATTTGAGAATCGAATATTGATGAATTTATTCCGAATAGGATTTGGATAAATGCTGATTGAAGTTTTATCACCATTAATGTTCACAGTTGCAATTGCCGTGTAAGTAATCTTTCCGTTTTTATCAATTGCTTTTACGCGATAAAGGTTCTTGCCTCGTACAGGTGATGGATCGGATTGAGAATAATTTGCTGCATTGCTATTGTTCCGTGCTTTAACCACACCGAGAGATGTAAAGTTTATTCCATTAATTGATTTCTCCACTTCATAGTGATCAACATTCATTTCATTTAATGCAGACCATTCAATTTGTACGCCATTGTTTTTTTGATATGCTCTAAAGTTGATAATGGTAACAGGAAGAACAACATCACTAAGATTTATGACTGAAAAACGTGTAAAGCTATTAACACCTTTTGTCAATCCGCGATAATCGGAACTAATATTGTATGAGTACAAACCATAAATTTCTGTATAGTCTAATGTACCGCTGTAAGATTTAACATCGCTAGTACCCATTGTTGTAGTGTTTACAAACAAGTCGGTATAATCTTTTTGAACAAGTCTCGGGTCATCGTAATTAAAGCCATCTTCTACTTCATCCTGTGCCACTCCAAACTGGTCAACATACCATGGCCATTTGGTAAAATACAATTTCATTGTTGCTTGCGCAGTATCAGTTGAACTTACATACCATATTCTGTTTACTCTTGGCAAAGGTGTGCCACCAATATCTCCCTTGCCAACTACCACCGTGAATGTATTTGTATTAAAACTATTCATGTTTATTGCCATACGGTTTGCTGAAACAAAATCGGTACCCACGGGAAACATTTGATCTGTACCTCCGCTCACATTATCAATACGAAAACCATTATTACCCGTTGCAGATATTTCAGTACCGGTGGCATCGCAGGTGCACACATAACTATTCGAATAACTTGACGGAAGTGTAAGCGTGCCGGTCTTATTATAAGTTAAGAGATGATTCCCTGTTGCCAGAATGCCTTTTGTGAGTGTTAGATTGTTTACAATAACATCACTGCCTAAGATAGCGGAAGGATTACTATTACTTAATGCTCTGTTCATCGTCCATGTACTTACGTAATTGAAACCCGGACTAAAAGTGATTGTTCCCACACTTGCCGAATTATTCGGTGAACTTGTATTGTTGCCGATAGTAACAGTAGTTGAGTTGGTTGTTGAGTTATCTGCCTGAAAGGCACCGTTGGCGCTTTGATCGTCAATGTAACCGTTTATAACAAGATTTGCATCATCAAGATAAACAGGCGTGGTAGCTGTTTGTGTTAATGTACCGTTTACAACAAAGTATGCACCACTATTTATATTTATTGCCGGGCTACCGGAAATGGAAACTGAAGCGGCATCGGTTATTTCTAAATCTGCAGTACTTCCCGTTGTATGGTCAATATTAATCATAGTAGCATCAATAACGGCAGATGAACCTGTGATTTGAAATGCTCCGCTGCTGCTTTGATGCGTAATTTGTCCGCTTCCTCCTATGCCATCTCTGAATATTTTTTTGCCACTGTTTCTAAACCGGATATTACTTCCTGCACCCGTTGTTGCCTCCAGCTTGCCGTTGATGGTGAGATCATTATTGCCACCTAAAAAACCAGGATTTGCAGATATTCTGAATATAGGTTTTTCATTAGCATAACCTGTTCCCTGAAAATAGGTTATTCCGCTCGTGGAAAAAGCAGAAGCGGCTGTATTCCATTGAAACACCGATCCTGTTTTGAACAAGACTTTTGTACTCGATGCGAAATTATCACTTCCGCCACCGGTATTATTATCTGCTCGTACTAAACCACCGCTGTTTACTTGCGCTGTGGCAGTACCCGATAAAGTAGGCGAGGTACCGTTTAAAACGTATATACCATTAATGGTAAAGCTTCCTCCGTTCACTATTTGAAATGTGTATCCATTATTATGCTTTAAAGTTCCCGTTGTTTCTATAGTAAGCTTTTTGGCTGTTTCATTATTATTTATAGTAACTACAGTCCCATTACTGATAGTAATAAGTTTTGCCGAGCTTGTGGGTACCAATGTAGCGGTATGCCAAAGTGTTACTCCATCAAGCGATGATTGCCATGTACTTGTTGTGCTCCAGTTACCATTGGGATCTACAGATTTAAAATAATCCGCGGCCGTACTTGTATTAGTAGGATCAATAATCGTTTGTTGATAACCGCCGTATGGAGCGGTTGATGTTATATCAGCATTCAATGTTACATCCGCATTTGCATTAATAGAAGCAGTAATCGTGTTCCCTAAAGTCGCCCCGGCTGCTACGTCGGTTATCAGAATATAATGTGAGGTAGTTGTATTATTGGTGTCGTTAGAAATCGTGAATGTCATGGAAGTTCCAAAGGATAACGTATTAGAAACGACTATATCACTTCCTGTATAATCACCACTGCTGTCAACATCTTTCACAATTCTGAAATTGCTTAGGTCACTTGAAGTTGCAGTGCCGGTAGCGGTAATTGTTACACTGCTGAAAGTAAAAAGCGAAGATGTATTTACCGGAGTTATAGTAAAACCAAATATAGTATTATCGGTGCTGCTTCTTGCGATATTGCCTGCAGAAGGTGATCCCGAATTTGACAAGAAAGTTCCGTAATAAATGGTTTGCAAATTACCGGCGGGTACAGGATCTGTACCGGTCTTGTTAGGTGTACCTGAAAAACTTATATTGCTGAATGCAGTTGAAGTAATATTGATATTGTCGTTTACCGCAGCAGTTGCAGCAATGTCTGCTGTTACCAACAAATAGCGCGTTGAACCGGAACTGATCGTTTGTGAAAGACCTGTAAAACTAATTATACCACCGCTCGTAACCGCCGCTTGTGCCGAACCTAATTGCGTTGCTCCGCTTATACTATTTGTACTGTTGATATATAATTTGAAAGGAGTAGCTGTAAGATCAGCAATAACATATGTGCCCCCTGTACCTATAGTAAGCCCCGTGAATGTAACTCCGGCAGTAGTAACATCTAATTTAATACTGTATAAAATATTATCCGTAGTATTCGGATAAACATAACCCGCAGAAGGAGAGGAGGAGCTAATTGCAATGTTTGGATTAGTAACAGATACTGTTACATTATCAAAAAAGGCAGTTTGAGTTGCGAAGGTTGAACCTTGCCAATATGCCCCTAAGTAAGACATTACAACTCCGGTATAAGTACTATTGGTTCCTGTGCCTAAGGATGTAAGCGTTCCAATTAGCGGATCAGCAAATCCGGTGCTCCCATCATCTCTGTTAAAAAGCTGCCACGAATTGCTTACAGGGTCGTAAGTAACTTTTACACTCATATAATTAGTAAGAGCTGAAGGTGCGCCGCCAAAAGCAACTATTGTTGTTCTCGTACCTCTAAGTCCATTGTTAAATGAAATTAAACTAACGCTATTATTTGTGCCTCCTCCCATTACTACTGCATATCCACTTCCTGTTGTATTGGATGCATTAGATGTAGAAGCAAGGATAAAAGCCATACCATACGTATTTGTAGAACCAAATCCGGATAGAGCGGTTGTTCTGTTTGTCCTCATATTAAACGTCCATGTAATTAGCCCTGTATTAGAGCTTAATGTAGTATTATACGGAGAAGAAAAAGAAGAAGTAGTAGTACTTGTAAATACCCATCCGTTCAAATTACCTGTAGCACCTACATCATTGGTAAGTTCAAGTTGTTGCGGAGAAGTATTTCTTCTTGCTCCCCAGTCTGCACCACTTCTTGTTACACTCCATCCACTCGCTCCTATTGCCCCGGTTGTGGTATAAGTTGCATTTGTGTTGGTACTAAAATCGTCTGTAAAAACTGTGGTTTGAGCATGGGTGTAAAAAGAAACACACGTAAAGAAGAAAATCAGTAGCAGATATGTGCTCGTTTTCAAATAGGGCATATTTTTTATCATGACGAACAAGGTTTTTAAAAGCCGGGTTAATATTTTATTGACCACTTATTGTTAGGTGTGTTTCAATAGAGCTTAGCAACAATGTTTGCACATTAATTTTAGAATGATATTGGAAAGTTTTTAATTAGAATATTGTGCTTGGGGTTATATCTGACAGAGAATATGAATATCGGTTACGGAATTCAGGAAGCAATATAAATGAAATTATAGAATAATGCAATAACCTGCCGTAATTGTATATCAATTTTAAAGTTCGTGCTGCTGTGCCGAAGTTTTTTGGCGCGATGACCTAAAATTTAGTGCGTTTTTGTATTATTTTCTAAAAAGCAATTAATCATGAAAACGAACAAGAATAAAAGACGCAACAAGGAAATAAAAAAACAAAACAGTCTCGATAATCCAATCAATCCCCAAGAAGCACAAAATGTTGCCGATAATAATAAACGATTGTCAGGCAAAGAAGCAGAACATGCAAGAAACAAAGCAAATGAAGGTTTGAAACACCAAAGAAAACATAGTTGACCTTTCGCACACAATATTCACAAACGACATAACTTACACGTTTTAGAGAACGGCAAGAGTTGCTTAAGAATAAAAAGGTGAGTATATTTCAAGTGCAAACTTCATTGCTCATCTTTTTATTCTCCTTTTTATGGCAACTTCCAAAACCAACTTTGGTTACCGCATAGTAAGATTTATTTCGCAATTATTAAAGTCGCTCTGGCTTTTCTTTCCCGGCATTTTGTTTTTACTGTTTTCTGTATTTTGCTTTTGGGCAGTAAGTCAGGGAAAGGATATTATTGTTGCTTTTACGGAAAATCAATCCCGCACAGTTCTCTCATTAAACTATACACGAATAGTTTTCTTTTTGGCGATTGGTTTTTGGGTGTATGTAAGCTGGTATTCATCCCGCATTATTTCATACATCAAAAAAACAAAACAAGAAGCAGTGCTCCAGGAAATTTCAGGCATAAACAAAGAAGAAGTGGAGAAAGCTTTCAAGCAACGTAAACCCTTTTTCGAAGTTGGCGAACGTTTTCTTGATGAAATGCCGCGTGTAACAGGCAATGCATGTTTCTTGGTGCTTGAGTTAGCAGTGTTACAATCACCGCTTCTAGCTTCCCCTATTAGTTTAACTGTTGCATGGATTATTTTTTTCATTGCGCTTATTCTCCTGCATTTTCTTAATAATTGGATTGTAAAAACACAGGTTCAAAAACGTTCATTTCGTACTTTATTTTTTATACTGCTTGGTTTGCTGCTCATATTTATTATCACAGTTAGTTCAGTGAAGATAATTTCAATGATTGTTCTTTTTTTGTTGCTGCTTTTATTTCATGTCGTCTTCATTTTTTATATCAACTTACGTCGCATGCAAATGGAAAAAAGCGCAGGTAAAATAAAAAGCCAGGTACAACGGCAAGCGCCGGAGAAGCGCACATTGTTAGAAAAAGTGATGGATTATTTCTGCATTCCGCGTAAAGAAAAAGGTTACTTTCAAACTTTTTTATTTATAGGAGCAGCAGGTTTTATCTTTTATCTGCTTGTAATAAACTGGCTGTACTTTGCAAGAGGTGTGGGGCCGTTTCCTTTTATCTTTCTTGCATTCGGAGTGCTTCTTGCGTTTGGCAATATTGTTACAGCTTTTTCCATTCGTTACAATATAAATTTTCATTTTCTTCTTGTAGTACTTGCATTTCTCCTTGGTTTTGGCGAAACACATTACGTAAGAACTGTTGATGTAAAAGCTGCAGGCAATAATTATGCAAATCGTCCTCAACTCAAGGCTTATTTAACCAGTTGGTTAAACGATAGAACCATATCTGCAGATTCAAACGGTAAAGATTACGACGTTTATTTTATAATGGCGAATGGCGGAGCATCCCGCTCCGGTTATTGGAGCGCTTCTGTATTAGGAAAATTAGAGGATGCTTCTCTTCAATACGATTCTGCAGACAGGTTTTCTAATCATATTTTTTGTTTATCAGGCACATCCGGAGGAGGTGTAGGAGTGGCTACATTTTTTTCTTTATTGCGGGATAAAGAACAAAATAAAAATCCTGTTTATGAAGCATCTGCAAAAGCATTTTTAAAACAAGATTATTTCACTTATACGTTTGCAAGGATGCTTGGTCCGGATTTTTTCAACTATATTTTTCACATCAGTACTGTTGATGATCGTGCTGCCGCTCTCGAAAAATCTTTTGAAAAATCATCCCGTGATAAATCAGATACTTTGTTACAAGTCCCTTTTTACGATACACTCTCAAAATTTCCGGCACTTACAAAAAATGACAAAGTGTATATGCCGATACTCTGTGTAAACACTACAAGAATGCAGGATGGAAATCCGGGTGTTGTTACGAATCTTAATCTCGATTACGCCACCTTCAATAATCGCGTTGACGTATTAAAGTTACTCGGAAAAGATTCGGATATTACTATTACTTCAGGTGCTATTCTTGGTGCTCGGTTTCCGTATTTGAGTCCGGCTGGGAGAATAGCAGACAACTATTTTGTTGATGGCGGCTATTTCGACAACTCGGGCGCGGGTGTTGTTCAGGAAATGATACGAGGCATTCTCAATATTGCAAAAGAAGACAGTCTGCAAAATGGCGAATTATATAAAAAAATACAGCGGTTACATTTTAAAGTATTGCATATTGTAAACAGCCCTGTCACCGCCGACTCAAGTAACATAAAAAAAGTACCGCCCATCGGCAACGATCTTCTGGCGCCCATACTTACTATCGTTGGTGCTTATGGTATGCAGACAACAGTAAACGACAGCAGGCTTATAAATTTTATCAACGATATAAACAAATACACCGCCAACAAGGCAAATTACACGCAAATTTCTTTATACGAAGACGAAGCGGAATGGAAACAAGACCCTTTAAACACACGATTCGAAAAGGAACCTTCTTATACAATGAACTGGTTTATGAGCGATACAACATTAAGTCGTATAAACATCCGATTGGAAAGACAGCCGAAATTGGACTCGATCATTAAAAGTATGAAACCACGATCACTTGCGACCACAGGAAAATAGCGTTGATTTATTTTTTTCACTTAATAAAAGACATTGACGCAACAGAAGCATTATCGCGGTAATACACTTGAGTTCAAAAAAATATTAAGGAGTTATAAAACAAAAAAGGTGTTGAAAACATCAACAGCTTTACAAACAGATTTTCGTGTACTACTTTATTTCCGGATACAAAGGAAATTGCCTCATAAATTCATTCACTTCTTTTTTCTGCTTTTCAATAAGATTTTTATCATCGGCATTCATTAATACTTGATCAATTGCATCTACAACAAATTGCATGTGCACTTCTTTCATACAACGTGTTGTAACAGCGGGTACACCCACACGAATACCACTTGTTACAAATGCACTTTTATCATCGAAGGGAACCATGTTTTTGTTTACAGTAATATCAGCAAGACCAAGCACCTGCTCTGCTTTTTTACCGCTGATATTTTTATTGCGCAAATCAATCAACATAAGATGATTATCTGTTCCATCACTTATGATTTTATAACCTTTGTCAGCAAAAGCCTTTGCCATTGCCTGAGCATTTAAAATTATTTGCTTTGCATACATGGTAAATTCATCACTGAGAATTTCATCAAAGGAAACAGCTTTTGCAGCGATTACATGCTCAAGCGGTCCGCCCTGTGTACCGGGAAAAACTGCCATGTCCAATAAATTGCTCATCATGCGTATATTGCCTTTCACATCTTTTAATCCAAAAGGGTTTTCAAAATCTTTACGCATCATAATGATGCCGCCTCGCGGACCACGCAATGTTTTATGTGTTGTTGATGTAACAATGTGGCAATGATCAAAAGGATCGTTCAATAAATTCTTGGCAATTAACCCTGCAGGATGTGCAATGTCTGCCATAACCATTGCACCAATTTCATCTGCAACTTTTCTTATGTGTGCGTAATTCCAATCGCGACTGTAGGCGCTGGCGCCGCAAATAATAAGTTTTGGTTTTATTTCTTTTGCTTTCGCTTCGAGCATGTCGTAATCAATCAAACCCGTTTCACGAACCACTCCATAAAAATGGGGTTTGTATAATTTACCGCTGAAGTTTACAGGTGAGCCATGCGTTAAATGCCCGCCCATGCTTAAATCTAAACCAAGAATATTATCGCCGGGTTGCAGCACCGCCAAACACACGGCAGCATTGGCTTGTGCACCACTATGCGGCTGTACGTTTGCGTATTCAATGTTGAATATTTGTTTTAAGCGATCAATAGCAAGCTGTTCGGTTTGATCAACAATTTCGCAACCGCCATAATATCTGCGCCCCGGATAACCTTCTGCATATTTATTAGTCATAACATTACCCATAGCTTCCATCACTTGCAGGCTGGTAAAATTTTCCGAAGCTATTAATTCAATACCATGGCGTTGGCGCTCAAGCTCTTTATGAATAAGATCGAATACAACATTGTCTCTTTGCATTTCTAAAATTTGCGCAAAGATAGGTGTTGAATGTTGCTTCAAAGAAGTTGGCTTTGATTTTGCGGTGCAACGTCAATCCTATGTAGAACACCGAACGAGATGTTGTGAGAAACACTATTCCACAAAAATTTTAATTCCGATGCAACGAAATAAGCGAGGAACGCATCTGTATCTAAACACATGCGAGTGATTGCCATAAGACAATGTATGTTCAAAGAACGAGCAAGATTAATTCAATTAACACTAAATCGCCTTATAACCATAATCTATGATAAAGGAAATGATGAAACGGCTCTTTACAGGAATAATGATATTGTTTCTGTTTTGCTTATTGCTGGCTGTGATTCAGCTAACCCTGTTGCATTAAAAATACATAATCTGCTGCTCCATTTTTAAGCTGTATAGAATAAAGTAAAAGTGTGTGGTCTCTTTGTTGCAAACCACGAGGGGCAAAAACCCCATTACTTTTCCTGCTCTAAAAATTTGCGTGCAAATTAACAGTGAATACACAGATTTGTTGCGGTTAAATTAGTTTTACTAATTTCACGCCCTTAATTTTGTTTTAAGTGTGAAATTGACACGGTGGACTTGTAAAAATTATAACCCGCATGAAAGCGATTATTCCTGTTGCCGGGGCAGGTGCGAAATTGCGACCGCACACATATACACAACCAAAGGCTTTGATACCTATTGCAGGTAAAACTATTCTTAGTTTTATAGTTGATCAATTGAATGCAGCAGGTATTCAGGAATTTATTTTTATTGTAGGATATCTCGGTGAAAAAATTCAGGAGTACGTAAAACAAACCTATCCAAATCTTATTTGTCATTTTGTATATCAAAATGAGCGGCAGGGAACAGGGCATGCAATCAAGTTAACAAAAAATATTGTTGGCGACGATGAGGTTTTTGTTGTACTTGGCGATACAATTTGCGAGTACGACATAAAAGAAGTGATTGCATGTGAATACAGTATGCTTGGCGTAAAAAAAGTAGATGATCCCCGCAGTTTTGGTGTTGCCGAAATTGATGAAGACAGTTTTATATCGCATCTTGTAGAAAAGCCATCTATTCCAAAAAGCAATATGGCTTTGGTTGGCTTGTATAGAATAAAAGAAACTGCTTTTTTATTCGAATGTGTTCACCATCTTTTTAAACAGGATATAAAAACTTATGGTGAATATAATCTTACCGATGCACTTGACTGTATGATAAAACGTGGCGCCAGATTTAAATCGTTTAAAGTAAAGAACTGGTTCGATTGCGGTAAAAAAGAAACGCTGCTTGAAAGCAATGCAACACTCCTGAAAAAATTTGGCGGACAAATTCATGAATCGGTGCTCTCTCAAAATTCTATCATTGTTCCACCGGTAAGCATCGGTGCAGGTTGTGTGTTAAAGAACGCCATCATTGGTCCCCACGTGGCGATCGGTGCAAACACGAGTGTACAATACTCCATTGTACGCGACAGCATCATCGGCTCTTACACCAATTTATTCGAGGTTGTTCTCGACAACTCTCTAATTGGAAGCGATGCGAGTGTAAAAGGTCTTAGCCGCAGTTTAAACATTGGCGACAATACGGAAATTGATTTTGGATAGATTTGAAAATGTGTATGTGAAATTCATTTATTAATTCGATTTATAACTTTAATTATCTTTTTGAGCCAATCTGCATTACTGCTATGAGGCTTCTCTTGCGTCGCACTCTTGTACTGCAACAATTCTACTCGGGCAAGTACACTCAAAATTTCACATATCTCAATGCTTCTGGTTTTTAAAAATTTTGAAACGCAGGCACTAATAATAACAGGAACAAGAGCTTTACGTAATTACCGTTTCAGCGTAATCAGCCTTTCACTCAAATCCTACATAAAAAAGCATCAAGATTTCAATATCCTGATGCTTTGTGCAAAAGATTTTTTTCTTTCAATCTATTTCTCCATTTGCTCAATAACAGTTTGAGTAACACCTGTGAAACTAAAGCCGCCATCATGAAATAAATTTTGCATGGTTACCATTCTCGTCAAATCGCTGAAGAGTGTTACACAATAATTCGCACAATCTTCTCCTGAAGCATTACCAAGCGGACTCATTTTTTCCGCATAGCTAATAAAGCCTTCAAAACCTTTTACACCGCTGCCTGCTGTTGTACGTGTGGGTGATTGTGACACCGTATTTATACGAACTTTTTTACGCACGGCATAATGATAACCAAAACTTCGAGTTACACTTTCGAGCAAAGCTTTTGCATCTGCCATTTCATTGTAATCGGGAAACACACGTTGCGCAGCAATATAAGTAAGCGCTACAACACTGCCCCATTCATTTATTGCATCCATGTCCCATGCTGTGCGCAATACACGGTGCAAACTCATTGCAGAAATATCAAGCGTTTTTTGATTAAAGCCGTAATCAATTTCGGTGTAATGTTTTCCCTTACGAACGTTCAAACTCATGCCTATGGAATGCAACACAAAATCTACTCCGCTATTAAAATGCTTCATTGATTCTTCAAAAAGTCTCTTAAGATCATCCATATTCACAACATCGGCGCCGATAACAGGTGCTTGCACAGCTTCTGCAAGCTTGTTTATTTCGCCCATTCGCAATGCTACAGGCGCATTGCTTAAAACAAGCTGTGCACCTTCTTCATAACAACGCAATGCTGTTTTCCATGCAATTGATTTTTCATCGAGAGCGCCGAATATAATTCCTTTCTTTCCTTTAAGCAGGTTGTAAGACATAGTTAGAGTTTTTAGTGAGGGCGCAAAAATAATTTATTTAAAGTATCACCTGAATCAAATCAACTGAAATTGATTTCTCTCTTTGTTTATATAAGATTATGAATTTTGTGAACCATGCAGAATGCTATCGTACCTTGCCGCGTTTGCTGTAAAGATTTGTTTTTGCTCATCGTTCAAAATGCTTGTTACGCGTTCTTTCAATTGCTGGCGTGCCTGTTGAATTTCCGCTCTATCGCCGCCTGCAGATTTTATTTGCTTTCTTTCTTGCCTGAAATTTCTGAATGCTGCTTTTAGTTGTTGTGTTTGTTCATTGTTTAAATGAAGATCTGTTGAAAGCGCTTGAAGCAATTCTTCCATTTTACCGCCCTTTTTATTGCTGCCTCCAAAAAGTTTTTGAAAAATTCCCATAGGTATAACATTTAGAAGTGAAAAATTTTTTTACCGAAGAAATTAAAGGTAGTGGAATTGTCTTTAAAAAGATTGAAATATCGCGCTCTTTCAAAGTCTCCCTTTAGGGAGATTTAGAGGGTTTCATTTTTTACGATTCCTTTCCCGGCATTTTATAATCAATTATCACTTTTGCATTCTTCTTTTCGTCAGAAGAAATGAATAATTCATAGCGTTTGCCGCCTGTGGTAATTACCATGAGCGCAGTGTTGGGTGGAATAGAACCAAGATTATTTGCAACCATCACAAACTCGTGATGCGCATTAAACAAATCGGCTTTTATGTTTAGCGTAATTGGTTTGCCTGTAAGTCCCTTGCGATAAGCGATTACTTGATTGTTGTCGTAAACAGTTATAGTATCGCCATCAATTTCACCATTGTCGAATAATTGAATTTGTATATCCGGTGAGTTTGTAACAATCGTTTTTATTAAAGCGTTTTCGCGATTCTTAATTACGTCGGGAATAGGAACAGCTTTTTTAGTAAGGTTTTTATCAACTGGCGGAGTCGCTACTGGCGGCTTTTTATCTGAATTAGATTTTGCAATCGTATCGCTTCCTGTATTTTTTTTCGGCGGTTGTGTTTTTGCTGTTGCGCTTGAATCTTTCTTAACAACAGGCGGATTTGTTTTTTTCTTTACAACAGGTGGTGAAGTAGTCTTTTTTTGTGGTGTCGTTTTTTGTTGTGTTGCAGGTGGCTGTTTTTTAGGAGTTGTGTTCGAAGAAATTTTCGGTGGCAATTTCTTTGTGGTATCTGTTTTTGCAACTGGCGGCGGAGCAGTATTTTTTTTCCTTAACAAAAAATCTTCCTTTTTAAACTCCGATTCCTGCACTCTTTCCAAATACACATAACCCGCTCCGCAATCGCTTTTTGTTTTTGCATTGACGCTTGTAAATGTTCCTTCAAGTATTTCCACAGTTCCTTCTTTGCGGTAATCGAGATAGCAGGTCATTAAACAAGGTTCGCTTTTATCTGCAATTTTTAATTCAACAAGTTCTATTTCTTTTATCGTTAAACTTTTATTCTTTCCATCATAAATTCCTTGCAGCGTTGCCTTGCCATAAAAAACTGTAGAATGATAAGAGTAAGTAACACCTTGCAAACCCTTCATGGCTGCAGCGTTACGCAGTTGATTTATCTGAACTTCGTATTTATATTGTTGTTTAAAATAACCATAACCAGAATTGAAATATCCTCTCCAAATTCCTGTGATCTCTTGGGCACGGACAAACGTTGTCATCAACAAGCAAGCAGCAAAAATCAATCTAAGCTTCATATTACAAATCTATGGTTTGCGGTATAAGTGTAATCTATAAAGAACAGTTAAGGTTTTACGAAATATATCGTTTGGAGTACATATCAAATTTACAAATAGGAGAATGATTTTTGTTTAAGTATTATTTGAATGGATGGCACGAATTGCATCATCGTAAGACGCACATCGTAATACGTGAGAATTTCACGTTTATCGTCTCACATTTCCCGATTAGTCGAGCATTTTACTCTCACAATCATTTACTACTTTTGCACCCCATAAAATAATTTAGAAATATTCCTTCGCGCTTCTTACAGTTGCCAAATGATATGCAGATAAAGTGATTGCGACGCAACGAAGATGCCACGAAGTGCAAAAGCCGGTACCATAAAAAATATCACGAATTGGAAAGCATGATAAACATTACATTTCCGGATGGCGCAGTAAGACAATATGAGAAAGGCGTTACTGCGCTCGACATTGCGAAATCTATTAGTGAAGGTTTGGCGCGTAAAGTGCTTGCCGCAAATGTGAAAGGACAAGTGTGGGATGCAACACGACCGATTACAGAAGATGCAACACTGAAACTTCTTACATGGACTGATGCAGAAGGTAAATCAACCTTTTGGCATTCGAGTGCGCACTTAATGGCAGAAGCTGTTGAGAGCATGTTTCCCGGTGTAAAATTTTGGGTTGGACCTCCCGTTGAAAATGGTTTTTATTACGACATGGATTTAGGCGATAGAAAAATGAGTGAAGAAGATTTAATAACGCTTGAGAAAAAAATGAATGAGCTCGCTAAGCAAAACAATTCATACATAAGAAAAGAAGTTCCGAAAAAAGAGGCGGTAGAATATTTCGAAAAGAAAGGTGATGAATATAAACTCGATCTGTTGCAAGGTTTGGAGGATGGTCAAATAACTTTTTATACCCAAGGAAATTTTACCGATTTGTGTCGCGGTCCGCATATTCCAAATACAGGTTTTATAAAAGCGATAAAACTTACTAACATAGCTGGTGCATATTGGAAAGGCGATGAAAAAAATAAACAGCTTACACGTGTGTATGGTGTTGCATTTCCAAGCCAAAAAGAGTTGGATGAATACCTGCACATGCTTGAAGAAGCAAAGAAAAGAGATCATCGTAAACTCGGAAAAGAACTTGGCATTTTTGCAATGGATGATGATGTGGGTCCCGGTTTGGCTTTATGGTTACCCAATGGTACAATCGTTATTGAAGAGTTGGAAAAGCTTGCAAAAGAAACAGAAGAAGATGCAGGATATAAACGCGTAGTTACTCCGCATATTGCAAAAGAGAGTATGTATTTAACCAGCGGACATTTGCCTTATTATGCAGACAGCATGTACCCGCCGATGGAGTTGGAAGGCGTGAAATATTATTTGCGTGCAATGAATTGTCCGCATCATCATAAAGTGTTTGCGGCAGAACCAAAGAGTTATAAAGATCTTCCATTGCGTTTGGCAGAGTATGGCACAGTGTATCGTTACGAGCAAAGCGGCGAATTATTTGGTTTGATGCGTGTGCGTTGCCTGCACATGAACGATGCACATATTTATTGCACAAGAGAACAATTCAATGATGAGTTTCGCGCAGTAAACGATATGTATTTGAAGTATTTCAAAATTTTTGGAATAGATAAATATGTGATGCGTTTATCATTGCATGACCCCGCAAAGCTTGGTCAGAAATATGTTGATGAACCGGAACTGTGGATAGAAACAGAAGAGATGGTAAGAAATGTAATGACCGAAGCAAAAATTCCTTTTGTGGAAGTTCAGGATGAGGCAGCGTTTTACGGTCCCAAAATAGATGTGCAGATTTGGAGCACAATTGGACGAGAGTTTACACTTGCAACCAATCAGGTTGATTTTGCGCAGGGTCGTCGCTTTAAATTAGAGTTTACCAATAAAGACAATAACGGTGAGACACCATTGATAATACATCGTGCACCACTTGGCACCCATGAACGCTTTATCGGATTTTTACTCGAACATTACGCGGGAAAATTTCCTGTATGGTTGTCACCGCTTCAGGTAAAAGTGTTGCCTATCAGCGATAAATTTTTACCTTATGCAAATGAAATAAAATCGAAATTGCGTAAGGCAAGAGTAAGAGTGGAAGTAGATGAACGCAATGAAAAGATTGGAAAAAAAATTCGTGAGGCAGAACTAAGCCGTGTGCCTTATATGCTTGTTGCAGGCGAAAAAGAAATGAATGAAGTAAGAGTTTCTGTACGCAGGCAGGGAAAAGGAGATGTAGGTTCGCAAAGTATTGAAGAGTTTATCAACATGATTGTGGATGAAATTGCAGAAAGAAAATAGAATTTATTATTTTTAGGGTATGACGGCAATACAATCATTAAAGTTGTATGAACTTCTAAAACCTCTTTTTAAATTGGAAGGAGAAATAAAAGTTCTTGTTGCACAAGTAGAGGAAATTTTTGAAGATCAAGTAACAGTATTAAAAGATGAGTTCTCTTCTAAAATCAGAAGTTGGCTTACTTAGGAAGGATATGGATATAATGAAAATTGAATTGAAAGCTGAAATTGAAAAATCAGGCTATCGGGTAGAGAATAATTTAAAGTCTGAAATTAAAAAATTAATTATTTGGATAGTTGCAACAATATTTGCTGCTGCAGCTTTAATTCTTACAATATCCAAACCTCTTTTTTAACCCATGGATACAGTTACAGAAGAAACATGGAATGAAATTTATGATGATATTTTTCAAAAGCTATGGGAATACTGTCCTCAAAATAACATTTCGCAAGAAGAACCAAAAAAGATAATGGAACAAATAAAAGAAATATTAGTAGAGAAAAAATAATTTCACCAAACAAAAAATTAAATCAATTATTCACCAAAAAACAATTAATGGCTTTACCACAAAGAAGTCCCGGACGTTTCAATCCGCGTTTTAACAGGCAGCCCGAGCCTGAACACCGTATCAACGACAGAATAAGAGTTCCGCAAGTTCGTCTTGTGGGCGACAATGTTCAAGTTGGAATTTATCCCATCGAAGAGGCAAAAAGAATTGCCCGTGAGCAGGAACTTGATCTTGTAGAAATCTCACCAAATGCAAGCCCTCCCGTTTGCAAAGTGATTGACTATAAAAAATTTCTTTACGAGAAAAAACGTAAGGAAAAAGAGATGAAAGCAAATGCCAAGCAAAGCGAAGTAAAAGAAATTCGCTTTACGCCCGGCACCGATGATCATGATTTTGATTTTAAAGCAAAACATGCCGAGAAGTTTTTGAAAGATGGCAACAAAGTGAAAGCTTATGTTCAGTTTAAAGGAAGGGCTATACAGTTTAAAGAGCGTGGAGAACTGGTGTTGCTGAAATTTGCAGAACGTTTAGCGGAAGTTGGTCAACCAGAAAGCTTGCCAAAACTGGAAGGCAAACGCATGCTGCTGATGCTTACACCCAAAACTGGAAAGAAAAAGAAAGAAACAGCAGAATAAAAATTTTCTGATAATACATAGAAGCCGCGTTTTTTATAAGCGCGGCTCTTTTGTTTTGTACTGCTCAAACAGATCAGGACGCTGTTCTCCTCTAAAAAAATTATCAGTAATTTTCAGTAAAACACTTTTAGTAAGTGGAATTATTAAACTTACTGTTACGAATAAATCCAACATGGATATACATTGCAGCGGGATATGTTGTATTGCTGGTATCAGTTTATTTTATACAGGAGAAATTCATTTTTAAACCCGAAAAACTTCCCAAAGATTTTACTTACAAATATGACGTTCCTTTTAAAGAATTGTTTTTTGATGTTGAACCCGGTGTAGTAATTAACGGTTTACATTTTTACTGTAAGAAACCAAATGGATTGATTCTATATTTTCATGGAAACACCCGCAGCATAAAAGGTTGGGCAAAATATGCAAGAGATTTTTACCGTTACAGCTACGATGTAGTGCTCGTTGATTATCGCGGCTTCGGAAAAAGCACCGGCAAACGCAGCGAAAAAGAAATGCTGAAAGATATGCAGTTTGTATATGATACGCTGGCAGTTCAGTATCACGAAAATCATATTCTTGTTTATGGCCGAAGTATGGGCAGCGGTTTTGCTGCAAAAATTGCCGCGGAAAACAAACCGCGTTATCTTATACTCGATTCGCCCTATTTCAGTTTAAAAAAACTTGCAGAACGTTTTGTTCCCATATTGCCGCATGGATGGGTTTTGCGCTATCATTTAAGAACAGATAAATGGATAAGAAAAGTAAACTGCCATACTTACATCATTCACGGAACAAAAGATTGGCTGATACCCATTCGTCACAGCGAAAAATTACAGCAAACAAATCCGCATAAGATAACATTGATTCGCATACATGGCGGCGGGCACAACAATTTGCCTTCATTTCCGGAGTATCATAATTTTATAAGAGATATATTGCAACCATAAACTCCTTCAATCGCGATGAAGAAATAATAAAAGCACATGAGTAATAAGCACGGCAAAAGAAAAAATATTTTTTTTAAGTGGATAAAAATTATTCTTGCTGTTTATGTTTTAATTGGTGTTGGTTTATATCTTTTTCAGGATAAATTTTTTTTGCATCCTGTTTCTCTTCCAGCTGATTATAAGTTTCAATTTAAAGTGCCTTTTGAAGAATTACTTGTGCGCTTCGATAGCACTACTTCATTCAACATCATCAGATTTAAATCAACAAATAATTCTGTAAAAAGAGGAGCGGTAATTTATTGTCATGGTAATATGGAAAATGTAATCCACTATGCAGAAGCTGCCTACAATTTTACAAGGCTTGGTTATGAAGTGTGGATGATGGATTATCCAACGTTTGGTAAATCAACCGGCGTATTAAATGAAAGGATGCTTTACACAGAAGCATCTCACGTGTATAAGGCAGTGCGTGCTGCAGGTTTCTCATCCGATAGCGTTGTCATCTACGGAAGGTCGTGGGGTACAGGTGTCGCAGCGCAGCTTGCAAGTGTGCGAAGTTGTAAAAGATTAATTCTCGAAACGCCTTATTACAGCATAGAAAATTTGGCTTCTCGATTTGGATGGATGTATCCAGTTAAGTGGATGACTCATTATAAAATTCCCACTTATCAATATCTTCAAAAAGTAAAAGCGCCGGTCACCATTTTTCATGGAACAGATGATGCCACAATTCCTTTCAGTAATTCTGAAAAACTAAAACCATTTTTAAAACCGGGCGATGAATTAATAACTGTCAGCAGTGGAGATCATAACAACTTAAACGATTTTCCTTTGGTGAAGCAAAAGCTGGATAGCGTATTACGACTATGATTGTTTAAAAATCTTTATTTCAAATTATATACAAGAACAGTTACAGAACCTAACTTATCTTCTATGCCAGTTGCCGATTCTTTATTTTGATTATAAGCTGCGAGATAACTGTTTGCAAGCACATATAACTTATCATTCAAAAGCGCGGCGGTTGTCGGTTCATGGAATAATTTATTTCCTTTATCAATAATCCGTTCATTGATGATTTTATCACCTTCATCGTTTAAAAAGTATTGAATGATTAAATTGTTCTTATTATTCTCTGCACCATTATAAATACCAATAATGCTTTTGTTGTAGTAAACAAGACCATCTAAAGCAAAAGCCGTAGAATCTGCATAACCTTTTAACGGAGTTAATGTCTTTGTCGCAACATCCAGTTGCATCAATCCATGACTATATGTTGCGATGTATATTCTTCCTTTATTATTTACAGCAATACCATTTGGATATGCGATTAGTGAATCTTTTACACAAACAGTTAACTTTTGCGTTGCAGGATCTGCTTCATAAATAGAAGCTCCATAAGTATCGGTAACATACACTTTACCGTTGGGATGAAGTATGAGATCATTAAACAAATGCCGCACTGTATCTGTTATTCCATATTGTTGTTTTGTGTGCTTTGTATTTAAATCGAAGGTGTAAATTTTTGATTCATATTGCTTGTCTCTTTTTTTATTTGATACTGCCCACAACCATTGCTTTTTATTGTCTATTTTCATTCCGAGACCTTCTAAAAATCCATCCTGATTGCTTTTTATAAAGTCATTGCAATTGCCGTTTGAATCAATAACAATGATCTTATTTTTTGCAATGCTGCTCACGTAAATCATTCCATGATTATCTACTGTGATACCTTCGGGAATAATATCTTTTTCACTTTGTGATGTAATTGTTTTTGCCGGCAATTGCGCAGTAATAAGGAGCGGAAGTATTGCAGTAGTGATAATGAGCAAATTTTTTTTCATAGCAAATTTTTAATGGGGATTTTAGATGAGAAATTTATAACAAAAGTAAGCGTGAAACCTTTGAAGTATTTCTTCTGAAACACGTTTATATTCAATCGCAACCTCGATAATGAAACCTAAAGATGCCATTTGCACTGCTGATGAACGGATTGCGACGCAAGGGACGATGCCATAATGAACTGAAGCCGGTATCAAAAAAATCTATAGCCTTTACGTAATAAAAATAATAAAGAGGTTGCACCATTACAGCGCAGCCTCTTTACACAACTGCCTACGTTTATTTTTCAATTACGAGTTGAGCTTGTCTTGTATCGTTTTCTGTTTTTAGCGTTACGGTATAAGTGCCGTTGTTTACATTCCTTAGCTGAATGTTGTACTGATTGGCGCCAAACACCACCCGTATTTTTTGCGTATAGAAAACTTTACCGCGTGCATCAAACACCGTTAGCTCTGCATTACCTGTAACACTGCTTTCCCACTTTACTGAAACCAAATCTTTAGCAGGATTGGGAAATAGATTAAGCACGCCTTTAGAGAGGTTGGAAGAATAGTTTATGCCCGAAGACGCAAATGGGGAAGACACAGCGACCACATTTGCCCACCATGTACCCCAATGGTTTGCAGGTGCATCGGCAAATTCCTGCAATGTCCAAAAGCTGCCGTCAGCAGGATCTATACATGTGGCACTGTAATCGCCCCAACGGTTGCGACCGCTTCCATAATCTTTATAATAGGAAGCTTCACCAGGTTTGAGCAAAAATGGAGAGCGGAAAACATTTGCAGCATCGGTTCCTTTACGATAAGAGTAAATGCAGCTTGCATAAATGGGAGTACCGACAGCAGTAGAGCCTAATAACACGTCGTTATTAGCAGTTACAGCCAAACTTGGATATGATGTAAAATATTTTCCGGTGGGATCTTCAATTCGTCCGTATTGAACAACAGTATTATTGGAAGGATTTATTTGCCAAAAATCTGACGCGGAATGATTAGGGGAATTTGCAGGCAAATAAACTGTATGAGTTGCCCATATATAGCCATTGCGTACCATTACCGTGCGCATTTTTGTGCCTCCGGTGTTAATGGTTCTTGAATCTCCCTTTTGTTTCGCATCAACAGTAAACTCGCTCCATGGTTTATTAACTCCTACAATTGCTCCGTTTGTAAAAACAGGACTATTTATATTACCGGTAATCGTGCTTATCTGCACATAACCCTTGCCGCCTGAATTTCCATTATAATCTGTAAGCATGTATTCTGTTCCCTGATTTGCATCTAATGTTTCGGCAGGCGAAATAGTGTATAAACCGGTATTGTCGAAAAAGGTGTTTACTGTTCCCAATACACCCGAAAGAAGATCTGATTTATTTAATACCACTATTCTTACATGATTAAAGAAAAGAAACTGAAAATCATTTGTTGTAATTACAACCCATTTATTATTGTAGCCAAGTAACGGGAAATCTGGCAAGGTAGAAGAAGGACCAGTATCAATAGCATATTCGAACCATGAACCTGTTGGATCATTCGTTTTTGAAACACCAATTAAAATTTCATAGCGGCCATTTGTTTGTTGAGCAATGATACAGGTAATCCACCGATTTGTACTTGCATCGAAAACGAGATGAGGATCCGAATAAAAAATTACCGGAGGTAAACCAGACCAAAAGCCGCTTAGGCTCAAAGTGCTTACAGTTCCACCGTTTTTATTGAAGATTCTGTATTGTGAATTAAGTGGTTCCATAAGATGATTGGGTCCGGCGGCACCCATAACATCGGGCGGAATTACCTGATTGTTATCAATAAGACCTGTAAAAGATTTACGTGGTGCAGGTGATTGCGCAGGTGGTTGTATTATTTCTGAAATGTCAGAAATAAAAGCTGTGTTTATCTCCGTCACTTTTGCATTGGGCGGTACAGGTCGGTATTTAGGAATACCTTTTTGGCTTAGCTCTTTAAATTCATTATCGTGCGGTGCCACTGCTTTAGGCGGATTCAGCAGTTCTTTTTTTGCGAGGTCAGCGAAATTAATTGTTCCAAAAGCGCTAAACTTGCTTTGTACTGGTTTTTGTTGTGCAATGGAGAGATTAGTGAAAATAAGAAATAACAAAGCAATGCTCGTTCTTTGTAGAAGAGTTTTCATAACTGGGGGAAATTTAGAGTTAAAATTTACGGTGATTTTAATAAAAATTCAAATTTTTTACCTTCATATTAAATAAAATCAATAAAGACAGCATATTTTACGTCTGCAATAAGAAAATTATTAATGATACTTATTCCACCTTACTTACGAAAAGACGATACCATTGGCATTGTTTGTCCTGCCGGTTATATGCCTTTTGAAAAAGCTAAAGCTTGCATTAGTAGTTTGCATGAATGGGGTTTTAAAGTTAAAGTTGGAAAAACGCTTGGCAACCGGTACAATTATTTTTCAGGAACAGATGAAGAGCGGCTCAATGATTTACAATCAATGCTTGATGATTCAGAAGTAAAAGCGATTCTTTGTGGTCGCGGTGGTTATGGTTTAAGCAGAATAATTGATGATGTAAACTTTAAACGCTTCAAAAAAAATCCTAAATGGATTATTGGTTATAGCGATATAACACTTTTGCATGCACATCTTTTTTCACAGCTAAAAATTGCTTCATTACATTCACCTATGGCATCGGCATTTAATAATGGCGGCGCTAAAAATGAATTTGTGCAGGCATTAAAGTGCGTATTAACCGGCGAACGCTATAACTATTCCTGCAATGCACATTCGTTAAATAAAAATGGAATTGCACAAGGTCTGTTAGTAGGTGGAAATCTTTCGCTGCTCATTCATCTCATTGGTACTGCTTCCGATGTTGATACAAAAAATAAAATCCTTTTTCTCGAAGATATCGGCGAGTACTTATACAATATTGATCGCATGATGATGCAACTAAAACGTGCAGGCAAACTCAACAAACTTGCAGGGCTTATTATCGGGGGTTTTACTGAAATAAAAGACACCACAATTCCGTTTGGGCAAGATGTTTACAGCATCATTCACGAGAAAGTGAAAGAATTTGATTATCCTGTATGTTTCAATTTCCCTGTTAGCCATACTGAAAGAAATTATCCGTTAAAGGTTGGCGTTCTCCACCAGCTTGAAGTGAGTGAAAATGGGGTGAAGGTGAAAGAACTTGGTGATTGATTAATCGCTTTTATTGTGAATCTTCTTATGATACCGGCTGCAGGTTTTTCGTAGCCTCCTCGTTGCGCCTGCCCCGATAGTTATCGGCGTCGAGACAATCACTTTAATTGCAGAATATGAATTGAGCAGTTAAAAATCGAATAACATAAAAATAGCAGGCACAAAATTTTTATAGTGCTGTGTAAAAAACAGGTTATGCAAACACAACAGAATCAGCCGGCAAAAAATACTGATCCTATTGATAAAAAACATGAAGTTTCAAAAAGTAAGGATAAACATATTGATCAGGATTTTGAAGGCTATCCAAGTTATCCTGCAAAAGAAAATGTAATTCATCCGCAAACAGAAGACGAACTTAAAGTCGCAGGTTCGGGCGATGAGGAAGAATTTGCACATGTAAAACCAGAGAAAAAGGAAGATAAAAAAGAACCGAAAATAGTGCGGACTGGCTCCGGTGGTGCATTCGAAGCAACAGAAGAAGTTGAACATGATTTTGATGAACTTACGCCTGAAGAAAAGAAAAAAAGAGATAAGATTTATTGATACAATCATTGAATTGCTGTTGTTAAATGATTGGTTGAATTCTTATATCGGCGTGCAGAGGATAAAAATGGAAATAGTATAGTTGATGAATTTAAAACACTACTGGTTATCTTTTGCGAGGATGTATTGCATGGGTGTTCTTTGAAAAAAATTTTTTCACCTTCTGCGTCCAGTATATGTTCATAAACGGGCGTTCAAATAACATAAAAAAAATAACACTCCCGACAAGAATAACCGGAATAATAATAAGACCTTGAACAAGAACATCCCGGGGATAATTGTAAGTAAGAATATTTTTTGTAAAGTTTTGCGTGATAAAATATGTGATGGCATAATGCACGAGGTAAATTGAATAACACATGCCTCCGACAATAACAATGTATTTGTTTGTAAAAATTTTATTAAGGATACTCCCCTTAAAAATGGTGATGAATAAAGCGAAATAACAAGCAAACACAAACATTCTGTAACCAAAAGCGTAGAAGCCGGATAACACGATTATAAAATATAAGGCTGTTAATCCCAGCACATCGAATAAAACACTTTTATTTTCTGCCAGGAATTTTTTATTCGCCAGATACCAATCTGCAACAATAATTCCTGCGGTGAATAATCCGAAATAGGCAAACAAAGATTTGGTAAGATGATATTCGCTAAAGAAATCAAAGTTCTGTGCATATAAATTTCCCATTATCAAAAACAAAGCAAATAATAACAGCCTTCGCAGCAAATCGTTTTTGCGAAACAACATAAGCGCAATTAACGGAAAGATGATATAAAACTGCACTTCAATTTCGAGCGTCCATGCAACAGGATTTATAGTGCTGATGTGATTGTAAACAATATTGTGTAAATAAACAGCACTTGCTGCATAATGTTCAAGTGCTTCAGGAAAAGGCTGTTTCAGAATAAAAAAGGCAACAAGAAAAAAGAAAGTTAATGAAATAATGTATGGCGGTTCTATGCGTGTTAAGCGACGGTAATAATAACGCTTCAACGATACTTTTTGCCCGTTATAAACATAAGCCTTTAAAAAAGGCAGAGCAAGTATAAAACCACTGATAAAGAAAAATATACTTATGCCGGCACCACATTCTTCAAGAAAAATAGCAAGCGGTGTTTCTGAAGCAGATTGAAATGCTGCCGGGTAAACATGTAAAGTATTATTGTGAATGTGCGAAAGCACTACCAAAAAAATAGAAATAAAACGCAAGCCCTCTATTTCGGGAATAACTCTTTTTCCATCTGTAATGCGTGTAAGTTTTAATTTCAAAATGAGTCAATAGATTTTTTTTCTTATTAATCATTTATTATTTTACTCCTCTCCACGCTCTTCTTAAAAACCTCAACCAGTTACCATGCATAATGTTTGTGATGTCTTCCTGCGTGTATCCACGCTTTTGCAGCATATCAGGAATCTTCTGCAGATCGGTGATCGTTTCCAGATCATACGGACATTGTTCTTTGCCAAATGCACCATCAAGATCAGAACCAATACCAACATGTAGTGCATTACCTGCAAGCTCACAAATATGGTCTATATGATCAATTTCTTTTTCTAAATCACAATTCATTTTTTGCGGCAAAGATTCTCCACGAACCCAATTGGGAACAATCATCCATGCATCCATTGCTGCACCAATAACTGCATCGCGTTCAATCAATATTTTTATTTGTTCATCGCTGAATTGTCTGTTGTGATTTACCAATGCCCGACAATTATTATGACTTGCCCAAATATGCCCATGAAAAATTTCCATTGCATCCCAAAACGCATCATCGCATAAATGAGTTGCATCGAGAATGATGTTTAATCGTTCCATTTCTTTCAGCAATGCTTTGCCCCGCTCGTTTAAATGACCGGTTGCATCTGTTCCGTTTGCATAACGACCCGGTCCATAATGTGCCGGACCAATTGCACGTAAACCATATTCGTATGCGTGTTCTATATGTTGTAACGATATAAGAGAATCCGCTCCTTCCAAACTTAAAATATATCCGATAGGTGTTGCATCCTTTGCATCGCTGCTCATCCATAAAGCAATATGTTGCTCTAATGCATCAACATCCTTTATCATTTTCATTTCCCCACATTCTTCCATTGTTTTGTACCAAACGAGTTGCGCTTGTGTTTGAGCCCATGCCTGTTCAGGAGAATGCCAGCCGGGCAGCGGATTGCCCGGTTCTACATATCGTGCAATTTGTGTTGCGACAACCAAACCAATTTTTCCTTTTCTCAATTCAGGAAATGAGACAGTTCCTTTTGCCCGGTCTGGTTTATCGGTTAATCCTTTTTCTCTTTCACGAATCTCAAAAACAGTTTTACGCAAGTCACGATTCCATTCCATTGCATTCATACTAAGATCTAAATGCGCGTCTATGGTAAACATTCCTTAATTTGAAAATTTGAAATGAATGAAGCAAAATTTTTTTAATTCTTTTTATTGAGTATTAATCAGATAAATCGTGGTTCAGACAGTAATCTTCTTATCTCTTGCAACAACCCTCCACTCACCTACAGCTTTATTGTTTTCAACAACCACTGCCTTTTCATACAAAGCAACAGTAGGGCAAATATGAACAGGTACTCCATACAGCACATAACCAACTTTATAAACGGAACTATCAGGAACTTTTATAACAAGATGTTCTTCACTCTGACCCTCAGGTTCTGCGTCTGCTGCATTTAAAAAATGTACACGTGGTAAAGGATTTTCTGCAGCAACAGATTTATGTCCCAAGTCTGTGCACAGTGTGTTTTCATCAACAACAGAAATAATGCGTGAAACAACCAAAGCCGCATACTCAAAAGGTTCATCCGGGAAAGAATGTTTGTAACCCCAATCCCAAAACACAAATGTGCCCGGACTGCATTCAATATTCACTCTTCCAGCATGAACCGGAAAAGTGGGTGAGCCACCTGCTACAATGTGTAGCTCTTTTTGTGTAAGTGTTCTTATTTGGTTTGCTAATTCTACAATTGATTGAAATGCTTCATCGGATTTTTGTTTGCGCGCAGTTAAATCGCTGTCGCGGATATGTCCGTCGTACACATGAAGACCAATGATGTTGATGCCTTTCAATTCCTCACAATCATGAAACAGTTTTAATGCTTCTTCTGTGGGTTTAATGCCGGTTCTGTTCATGCCGACATTGATATCAATATACACATCGTGACCAAGATTTTTTGCGCCAAATATTTCAGAAATATATTTTGCTGCATTAAAATCATCAATCAAACAGGAGAAATGTGCAGATGGATATGTTTGCACCAGTTGCAGTAACCGTTTCACCTTTGGTCCTACAGGTTGATAAGCTAACAAAACATCTGGTGCGTTTATCATCCCGAGCATCTCCGCTTCTGCAATGGTTGCACATTTGAATTTGGTGATACCCTCATCCAACATCATTTTATTTACTTCAGCAATTTTATTTGTTTTTACATGTGGCCGCAAATGTTCAACATCTTTCATGTTTTTGAGAGAAAGAATATTTTCCTGCACCCTGTCTTTATAGATAACAAGAGCAGGTGAATCTATTTCATCAATATTTTGGATTTCATACCAGTTCATAAGAACACGAATTTTATTGACACAAATTTTCACGAATTACACGAATTGCATGAATCATATTTTTTCACCGACACGAATTTATTTCAATTATCAGTTTGTTGATTTACGGAGTAAGATTTTTATTGCCGCTTTGCGAAGCGTCCTCGCTTCGCAACATTATTCTGTCGCCTTTGGCGACTTCAAAGCGCAATTCTTAATTTAATCGTACAATTTAATTTTCGAGTCTGGAGACTCGATGCATAAATGCTGCGAAGTCTGGAGACTTCGCAGAGCATTACAACAAGAGCAGGTGAATCTATCTCATCAATTTTTTGTATTTCGTACCACCCCACAAAATATTTACGATTTGAAGATTTTTGGATTTACGATTTTAATATTTGGTAAATGAAGTTAGACGTTTGATTTTATATCCTCTTTCAAATCATTCGAATCATTTCGATCGGTAGAATCACTGGTTAATCACCGGTTAACTCGAACAACACTTCTATCTCCACGGGAATGTTATCGGGCAGCGAACCCATACCCACCGCACTTCTTACACCAACTCCGTTTTCTTCTCCCCACACTTGTGCAAATAATTCGCTGCAACCATTTATAATGAAAGGATGTTTTTCAAAATCTGTTGTGCAGTTAACCATGCCCAATACTTTTATCACACGTTTTATCCTGTTGAGTGAACCGAGATGCGCTTTTAGTGTTGCGAGGATAGTTAATCCAACTTGTCGTGCAGCGAGCTTGCCTTCATCTGCATTCATATCTGCACCAATTTTCCCTTTGATATATGTTTTCTCTGCAATCAAAGGTCCATGACCGGATACATAACAATGATTGCCATCAATAACACATGGTTTGTAAATACCACCCAATGGCGGTGCAGGTGGAAGTTGAAGATTGAGTTGCGCAAAGCGTTCTTCTGGAGTCATAGTTTTATGTTTAATGGTAATGTGACTTGCGGGACTTGTAGGACTTATTTCAGAATTTGGCATGTATCACTGATCCACATTGTCTCACCTAAGAAGCTAAAGTAATATTAGTGCGGTGCAACTCTTGCAGAGTAAAGGCTTTTAAAGTATAAGAGTGCGACGCAACGGAAGCCTAATAGTAGCATTACTGTTCGGTTCATAAAAAAAATCATACTCATCATTTTAATCATTCTAATCAACGGTCATACAAAGTAATTCAAAACAAACACTCCAACCAATCCCATCACCGATACAATTGTTTCCATTAAGCTCCATGTTTTGATTGTTTGATTAAACGATAAATTGAAATATTCTTTAAACAACCAAAAGCCGCCATCGTTTACATGACCAAATATAAGACTGCCGGCGCCGGTTGCAAGCACCATAAGATTTGGATTAACACCCGATGTTGCAATGATGGGTGCAATAATGCCCGCAGTTGTTAAACCCGCTACAGTTGCAGAGCCCAGCGCTATACGAATAACTGCAGCGATGCTCCATGCTGCAAGCAACGGATGTACATGCAGGTTTTCTAAAACGGTTGCTATTTGTGAGTTGAGACCGCTTTCAGTAAGCACCTGCTTCATGCCGCCTGCGCCTGCAATAATGAATAATATCATGGCAATATCATTTACTGCCGATACCAAATGATTCATAAGCACTTTCATGCTTCGCCCTTTGTGTATGCCCAGGCTGTAAATAGCATAAAGCACTGCAACAGTCATAGCAATGGGAGGTTCACCCAAACCGATAATTATTTTCGAGAAAATATTTCCGGGGGGTAATACAGGTTTTAAGAAAGTACTTAATGCGATCAGCAACACGGGTAAAAAAGTAGTGAAAATGCTGTTGAATAAACCGGGCAACTCTTTTTCGGGTAAACTTTTTGCAGCGAATGTATCGGGCGGTTTGTTGGTATATTTTTTCACAGTTGTTGCAAACAAAGGCCCGGCAATAATAACTGCAGGAATTGCCACTAATATCCCATAGAATAAAGTAAGTCCAAGGTCGGCATTGAATTGTTTTACCAGTGCAGTGGGTGCAGGATGCGGCGGCAGGTATCCATGCGTTACACTTAATGCGGCAACCATTGGCAGACCGATATAAATAGCGGAGATATTGTATTGTTTTGAAAACACAATGATCAATGGCACCAGTAACACAAAACCAACATCGAAAAACAGCGGGATACCTACAATAAATGCTGTAAGAACAAGCGCCCACATAAGGTAACGCCGCCCGAATGCACTCATTAACCCGGATGTAATTTTTTGTGCCGCTCCGCTCTCGGCAATCAGTTTACCAAGCATAGCCCCTAAGCATAAAATAATACTCAGCGAGCCAAGCAAATTGCCAATTCCTTTCTCCATTGCAACTGTAACCGTTTCAATGTTCATTCCATTAAATAAACCAATGAGTATCGAAACAATAATGAATGCAAGAAACGCATTCAGTTTAGCCCATGTAATCAAAAGAACAAGTAAAATAATTCCGGCGAGAAGAATGATAAAAGACATGGTTGTTTTTGGTTAAGTGATAAAGATAGCGAACAGGTTTTGAGTTTTGAGTTTTGGGTTTTGGATTTTATGTTTTATATGATGTCTTACACCTGTGTGACTTTTACTTTTTATTATGGGGCGAGCAGAAGTATTTCATGGCATCGCCTGTTGTGTCACTCACTTGATCGTTCGGAGCATTTGTCATCTGTTACCGCCTCAAATACTTTCTTTATTTACTAATTTTATTTCATGAACTCAATTGTAAAATGTATTACCATTGCACTTATCGTGTTCTCTATGAAAAATGCTCTTGCCCAACAAAACACAACTTTTAATTGGCCACAAGGAAAGAAAGCTGCTATAAGTCTAACCTTTGATGATGCCCGTTATAGCCAGGCAGATACAGGGGTTGCATTTCTTAATCATTATGGAATAAAGGCTACCTTTTTTGTTGTTCCCTCTTCTGTAGAAGAACGTTTGAATGGATGGAAAAAAGCTACAGCAAGTGGGCATGAAATAGGCAATCATACAATCACTCATCCCTGTACAGGAAATTTTTTATGGTCTAAAAATCATGCACTGGAAAATTATAATCTCGACAGCATAAAAAATGAGTTAACGAAATGCAATGAAGGAGTTGAAGAATTACTCGGTGTAAAACCTGAAGTTTTTGCATATCCATGCGGACAAAAATTTGTTGGTCGTGATACCAACACAAAAAGTTATGTGCCTCTTATATCTCAAATGTTTTTACTTGGTCGCGGCTGGAGAGATGAAGCAATGAATGATCCCGCATTCTGCGATATGGCTCAAATAAGCGGAATTGAAATGGATGGAAAAAACTTTGATGAAATTCTTCTGCTGATTGAAGAAGCAAAACACACAGGACAATGGCTTGTGCTCGCAGGTCACGAAATGGGTGATTCGGGTGTGCAAACTACACGTTTTGCAATGCTGAAACCATTAATTGAATACGCACAAGACCCTGCAAATGGAATATGGATTGCCCCTGCAGGGACTGTGGCGAAATATATTTTGAAGACCAGAAAGACTTTCGTGAAAGAACAATGATCTATCACATAAATGCTTTAAAATCCTTTTCGCTGCAAATCATCTATATCTTAAGGTTATAAATTCGATTTATTTCTTCTATCATTGTGTTTACCTCGTTTGTTTCTTAAGTAAAAAATTTCTTATGTACTTTTTCTTTTGAAAGAAAAGTACCAAAAAGTTTCAGCACGGATGATAATACAGCACATCCGTGCACACGCCTTGATGGTACAGCAATACTACTGTGATCTCGGCAATTGAATTTAATAATTGCTATGGATCTGCATACTCCTTTTTAAATCTTCGCATATTCTTGCTCTTACAGGAAGCTTGCGATTGTTTTTAGAACTTTGAATTAACATCAAGGCTTAACAGTTGAAGTCACAGTAGTACAAAAGCTTAATCAAGGCGAATGAAAGAAAAGTGCTGTATATCTTTTCTTTCTTGATTTTTTCTTTGTTACTTTCTTTTGCATCAAGGCAAAAGAAAGTAAACACGATGATGAAAAATGAATCAAATTAGGCCAATAAAATTATTGAATACATCAATGCACTCCTTTAAGGAATGCCAATAAATCCGCCATCTCTTTTACAGAAACAGATGCTTCCAAACCGGCAGGCATTGCTGAAGCTTCAGAAGATTCCATTGTTTTTACATCACTGCGTGAAATGATGATCTCCTGCGCACCAATGTTATGAAGTGTTATTGTGGCAGGCGTTTCAGCTGCAATAATTCCGTTGATCTTTTCACCATTCTTTTTGGTGATCGTCCACATTTCAAATTCATCAGCAATAGAACGGTTGGGATTTAATATGTCTGCCATGATAAATCGTGCATCGCGATTGCGGATAGAAGCAAGATCAGGCCCGAAAGTTTTTCCATACTGTCCACCAACAGTGTGACAAGTTGCACATACTCGTTGAAAAACAACAAGTCCATTTTTTGCATCGCCCTTCATCGTTAATGCAGGCTCATATTTTTTATAAACAACACTTCTGTCTTCTGTTTCTGTGGCTAATAATTTTCTTGCATAATTGCGGATAGCAGTATCATCATTGTTCATCAGATAAACTTCATTTGACCAACCGATCGCAGTTTTTTGTATTTCTCCTTTTTGTACCGCATCAAGCAAAAGGTTCATGTTATCAACAGATGAAAGCAGTATTCTCATACCTACGTCGCGAACATTGGGTGCAAGTGTTTTCCAATTACGAACAACATAAGCACCTGCATCTTTGCCTGAAATTTTGTTGTATGTTCTTAACGCTGTTTGCTGTACAGTCTCCGTTTCTTCGGGTGTTATCAATTGTTCGAGCAAAGTTTTATCGTTTATATTTTTATCGAGTGCAAGTAATCTCAAAGCATCAACACGATAATTTTCATCTGCCTGTTTATTCATGGCAACAGTTCTTGCATTGCTGATGACGTTATTCCATTCTGCATCTTTATCAGGCTCAATCAAAGACAATAATTCAAGTGATGCTTTTCTTACGTCAGCCGGAGTTGTTGTATTGAATTTTGAGAGCAATAATTTCTTTTCAACCGTTACATCAAAGGACGGTCTACCTTTTTCACCTACTGCTTGCGCCAATCCTTCCAAACATGCGGCTTGCCACCACGCCGATGATGTTGTATTATTTTTTGCAGCAAGCTGAATCAGATTTTTTATGTCATCTGCTCTTTGTGATAAGCCGATAACAGCAGCACAATTTTTAAAGAATAATTTCTTGCCCTCTGATGGTTTAGCACCAAGTACCGGAATTGTTTTTTCAATCAATGCATATTCTTTTCCTGCAGATGAACTCAACGCTGCAATCTGCACCCATTTATCTTCTATGTCATGTATCAATAATTTTTGTCTTGCCGTTTCTGCATTCACATCGTTTAAATTTCCAAGCGTACACAACAACTGGTAACGCACTTTTGCGGCGGTATCATTTTGCAGGGACAACAAATCGTTTTCCAGTTGTGGCATTTGCTGCAAATAAAGCTCTGCAATTTGAATCGCATTTTCACGCACACCTCCAACTGAATGATGCAAAGCTTTTCTAATCGTTGCATCATCCATTGCATTAAAGCCTTGCAATGTCCATAAAGCATGAACGGTTGCAGTTGCAGAATGGGTAGTATCTAATAATTGATGAAGCAATGAAACTGTTTGCGGGTCTTTTCTG
>Ga0081539_10000336_pt1 | contig 104057 bp, 91 predicted proteins | sample TabmetS4T2R2_FD_71023 | JGI IMG/M metagenome (GOLD analysis project Ga0081539, IMG submission 71023) | Tabebuia heterophylla rhizosphere microbial communities from the University of Puerto Rico - S4T2R2 | ecosystem: Host-associated > Plants > Roots > Rhizosphere ... | reverse complement strand
CGCTCGGCCCGATTTCCGCCTGCGGCGTGCGTCGGCCTGGCATACGCGTCCGTCACGCGGCATGCCGCTGGTCCACAGAGGGCAGCGACATGTCGGCCGACGCCGACTGCGGAGCCCGCCGCCGCACCGCGTAGCCGAAACTCGCCCGCAGCGAGCCTTCCGCGTCGACTTCCGTCCACGTGCTCCCGGACGCCCGCATCAGCTCCGCCGGTCCGATTGCGCGACGCGGACTCGGTGGCGAAGTAGCTGCTAGTCGACGCGCGGGCGACAGAGTACCGAGTCGGAGGGCGAGTTTCCGGCGGGCGGAGCCGGAGGCGTCGGCCGACATGTCGATGCCCTCTCCGGCGTGTAAGACGCGCGACGATGTGATGAATCATGAGGAACTCTGGGATTAGTTGCCGATCTCGTCCAGGAACTCGTCAACCGCCTTGCCGATCCGCTTCACCCGTTCGGCCTCCGCCACCGTCAGATCCGGATGGGCGACGTACCAGCCTTCTGCTGGGATCTGGTGCTTGACGATCCAGTCCTTCACGTCGGGGCTGTGAATCCCCGGCCAGCCTTCGAACGCCGAGAAGATGATGTCCATCTCGTCGGGGATCTTTGTCGCGAAGTCGTCGATGTAGGGATCCCACGCGCCGTCGTAGGCCGTTGCGAAAAGAAATTTGGTGTCGTTGTCCAGGAACACGAAGCGCATGTCGTGGAGGGTGCCGACCTTCTTCCCTCCGCTGAAATTGCCCTTCAACAACCGGAGTATCGCGCGCAGGCGCCGGGCTCCGCCGGGTGCGAACGGGGCGATCACAGTCAACTCAGAGACCGAGCCCAGACGGGTGCCGATCCGCCCGGCGCTCTCCGTCTGCGCCTGCGCCTCCAGCGCCTGCGACTTCAGCGCCGGGAGCGCGCGCTCCAGCGCCACCTTGGCCATCTCGGGCGCGTCGGCATAGAGCTCCCGCAACTGCTGCATCGCTTCTTCGATGCCCTGATGCGTGCCGGTGCCCGTCTGTTCAAGCGTAGTCATGTCTGTTTCTCCGTACCGGTCTCGTGTTGGAACCGTGTCCCACTCGGGCGTGCTCACGGTTCGCGTTGTCAGTGCCGCGTTCTCCTCGTCGCGCGTGCGAGACGCGCCTCTTCGGTCAGCGCCACGTGAAAAGGCAATCACCGATCCGACCCGCGTGCCGTGAAATCGCGGCAATCCGACGCACTCCGGTCGCGCGATGTATCTCCGCATGCGGGGATGAATGTTTTGGAACAGGTTCGAGGAAAGGGTCTCGGGCGACGCGCATCTCTTCGTGTTCTTCGTGGGTGCCGTCAGACCTTCGTGGTTGACGGACAGGTCAGACACACTCGGCCGCCTCGAGCCCGTATTTACGAAGCCGCGTGTACAGCTGCATCCGCGAAATCCCCAGGCGGCGTGACGCCTGCACCTTGTTCCCGCTGGTCTCGCGCATCACGCGCTCGATCATGCGCCGCTCGAGCACTTCGAGATCCGTGCTGTCGACGGGCGCCGGCGACGCTGGACGCAGCGAGAGATCCTCGCGACGAATCGAGGCGTCCTCGCACATGATCGTCGCCCGCTCGATCACGTTGCGCAGCTCGCGGACGTTTCCGGGCCAGTCGTGCCGGCGCAGCGCGTCCATTGCGTCAGCGGTCATTTCCACGACGCGACCGCCCACGTCATCGAACTGGCGAAGGAAGCCGGCCACGAGCGCCGGGATGTCCTCGCGGCGCTCACGGAGCGGCGGGATATGGATATCGACGACGTTGAGGCGGAAATACAGGTCGGCGCGGAACCGCCCCTGTGCCACGGCGTCGTTCAGGTCGCGGTTGGTGGCGGCGATCACGCGCACGTTGGCCTTCACCGGCCGTGTCCCACCCAGCCGCACGAACTCGCGCTCCTGCAGCACGCGCAGGAACTTCGCCTGAGCGGACGGCGTCATCTCTGTGACTTCGTCGAGGAACAGCACGCCGCCCGACGCCAGCTCGATCTGACCGGGCTTGGCCTGCTGCGCACCGGTGAAGGCGCCTCGCTCGAATCCGAAGAGCTCCGACTCGAGCAGCTGGTCCGGCAGCGCCGCGCAGTTGATCGCAACGAAGGGACCGCGACGCCGCGGTGACCGGCCGTGGATGTACCGCGCCACGACCTCCTTACCTGTCCCCGACTCACCCTGCAGACAGGTCGTTGCTTCCGTCGCTGCGACGCGTGCGGCACGCTTCAGCACGTCCCGCCACGCGGCCGACGCGCCGAAGACATGTTCCGGCATACGGCCGTCATCGATTAGCGAAACATGGCGACGCTCAGCATGCGAATACCGAGCTTCGACGAAATCACTTTGCGCGTATACGGCGTTCATGGGCCACCTCGAAATTGAAGTGAAGCACCGCGCGCCACCGTGATCCATAGGACGATGGTATCGATCGAGACGTACGTATCGACAGGCTCTCGCGCCGGACACCATCGTCCAATGGACCTACGGGTGACGTGGATGCTCCAATCGCGCGCGTCGTCACGATGCGGCGTGAGGAACGGCGTAGTTCAGCGCGGTTCAGCGCGAGGAGCATCACCACATGACCACGAGACGCCCCCCGTGGGCGGCAATGTCGTCTTCGCTGCGCGTGTGCCGCGCTGGCGATCGCTCTACCGGCTTAGTCAGTGGCAGCAGCGGCAAAGCGGCGTCGACCCCGACGCCGGCCGTGGTCGAGATCACTGAAGTCGTCCAGCAGGACACGCCGATTTACAACGAATGGATCGCTACCGTCGACGGCTATGTCAACGCGCAGATCCAACCGCATGTGTCCGGATAATCGTTTGGCAGACGTACAAAGGGGGATCGGTCGTGACGGAAGGCGATGTCCTGTTCGATATCGGCCCCCGACTGAGTCTTTGGAATGTCGTCGTCTTTTCAGCGCCTGACGGCTTCCATCACGCCAAGGCGGTAGCCCTTCTCCGCGGCGCGAAGCGCGGCGACGCTGCCACCGAACCCCGAGCCGACGCCATGCGCTCGCTCACTTCGATCATGTTTTCGGGCGCCGCATTTACCAGCCAGCGCGAGTCGCAGGAGTTCGAGTCAAGAGCACTCGGCTGACGACGACGACCCACAGCAGAAGGAGAAGCGGGGACACGAACCGCGAATAGGCCCCGTCCGGTGCCCAGAATCCACTCAGCCACGTGGTGCCGCCCAGCACGCCGAGCACCACGGCTGCGACACCACCGGCGAAGAGCGCGTTCGAAATCAGCCCGGCGCGCCAGAGCCCGAACGCCCCGGACATGATCAGCATCGCGCGCGGGAACGCCGTCAGCACGGCGAGCGCCCATGCGAAGTCGTTTAGTCCCGATGTGAGCGCGATGTTGCCGGAGCCGGCAATCGAGTAGGCGAGGGCGGCCCCTACCGTGAGCTGCAGCAGCGACAAGGCTCCGAATGCCGCGCTGGCGGCGGTCGCCGCCGCGCCCCAGCCGCCCACCCCCGCGTCTGTCAGGGTGGCCCTGAGCACCGCCGCGAACCAGAGGAGATTGAGGAGGTTGAGACCGGAAAGCGTCGCAGCAATCAGGATCCGCACGCGTTCGCCGTTATAGAACGCGGCGAGTGCGTCGGCTGACGCGGCGACCTGCGGCTGATACCCGTAGATGACCGCCGCGACGATGAACAACCCGGCGAATTGGAGACCGCTCGTCCGCCAGAAACGATCCCAGAACGCGGCGGTGCCGTAAACACTGGTCGATGAGGGTGCGACCGGCATTTCTGCGGTCACGAGTGTCGAGGATGCGCTCATAACGATCTCCTCTCGAGGTGAGTGGTGCTTGCACCGCATTGGAGCATCCGCGCGAATGCGGATCTATTGGATGAAGGTATCGGCGATACCTTCGTATCTCCGTCAATCCGATACCAACGTGTCGGAAATACGATCGTCCAATAGATCTGATGGCGCGCCGGTGATGCAATCGCATCCGTTCAGGAGGATGCATGAAGACACTCGCGCTCGTTCTCAGCCTCGTTTCAGTCGCTGTCGGATTCGCCCAGTCATCCAAGCCAACGATCGTCCTGGTCCATGGCGCATTCGCTGATGGCAGTAGTTGGGCAAAGGTGATTCCGATTCTCGAAGCTGACGGGTACACCGTCATCGCGGTTCAGAATCCTCTGACGTCGTTGGCAGACGACGTCGCCACGACAAAGCGGGTCATCGACGCACAGAAGGGCCCCGTCGTCGTCGTCGGTCACTCCTATGGTGGCGCGGTGATTACAGCGGCTGCTGCCGGCAATTCGAACGTGAAGTCTCTGGTGTACGTCGCGGCATTCGCGCCAGAGGCGGACGAGGCGCTCGCCGCGCCGGGCGAGAAGTTCCCTCCGTCAGCGCTCAATTCCGCTCTCGTACCCGATGCGGCCGGCTTTCTCTACGTCGATCGCGCGAAGTTTCAAGACGTGTTCTGCAACGATGTCCCGGTGGCTGACGCACGCGTCGCAGCGGCGACTCAGAAACCGGTGAGCGGCTCGGTCTTTACGGCCTCTGTTCCCGGAGCTGCGTGGAAATCGATCCCGTCGTGGTACATCGTCGCGTCCGACGATCGGGCGATCAATCCGGAACTGGAGCGCTTCTACGCCAAGCGTATCGGCGCGACGACGACGGAGATCAAGTCCAGCCACGTGCCGTTCCTGTCTCACCCGAAAGAGGTGGCCAAGGTCATCGCGGCGGCGGCCATGGCACCCGGCGTTCGAGCGACTCAGTAGGCGTTGCGTGCGATTCATCGATTGGTGTCCGCGTAGATCAGATGCCGAATCACTGGCTCCTCCTCCACGAGTTCGCGAACCGCCGCCTCGGCGGCCTGGTCGCCGCGAGTGAAGCGTTCGTGCTGCCTGACGTGTTCGGCCCAGGACGTGACCAGGAATGTCTCGAGGTACGCGCCCGGATCTTCCAGGTCACGAAACACTCCCCACCATGACGCGCCATCACGACGCCTGATCCGGCCCATCGTCTGCATCGCTTCGAGGAACTCGTTCACGTGTCCTGCGCGGACGCGGTAAAGCACGCTCACCAACACGGGGCCTTGCTCCAGCGCCGTCGCTTCTTCCTCGAGGATGGCCGGCAGTCGCCAGTGGTTCCAGGGCGTCATGTCTGCGGTAGTCTCAGGCAGCCGTGCGGTACGACCGAGAACAACCGTGGCGATGGTGCTGAGGCCCGCGACGAGAAGGGTCGTCGACAGGCCGATCCTCGTCGCCATGGCGCCCCAGACAGCGCTACCGGCCGCCAGGCCGCCTTGAAAGGTCAGGATGAACACCGCGAGGACGCGCGCTCGCGCCCAGTCGGGAGCCAACGTCTGCACGAGCGCTGCGATCAGCGAGATGAACACGATCCAGCCGCTGCCCGCGATAAACATCACCACTGCAAGGACCGCGAGGTTATGCACAACACCGGCGGCAGCAATCGTCGCCCCGAGAATGACGACAGCGGCGGACGCCACGCTTTCAAGTGACCACCGACGGCGTGCCGGCTGCATCGCCAGTCCGCCGAGCACGGCGCCCGTTCCAAAAAAGCCGAGCAGCATGCCGAAAACCGTCGGACTGGTGCTCAACGTTCGCGCGAGCGTGGGGGAGAGGGCGAGCAGGCCGCTGGCGGCGAACATCGTGACGCCCGCGCGCACCATCACGAGCCGTAACACGGGCGAGTATCGAACGTACCGAACCGCCGCAATCGTCGCGCCGCCGAATGTTTCCATCGGTGCGCCGCGCGTACGCGGGGGACGTTTCCAGCGGCTGATGACGACGATCACACCGACGAAAGAGATCACGTTCACGACGAAGGCAGCGCCGACACCGGCTGCGGCGACGAGTGCACCGGCGAGCGCCGGACCTGCCGCTCGAGCCAGGTTGAACTCGATGGCGTTCAGCGCGGACGCGGCGGCAAGATCTGCGCGCCCGACCAACTCGGGGAGCACCGCTCGCCATGTCGGTGTTTCCATCGCATCGCCGGCGGAGATCGCGAACGTCAGTGCCAGCAACAGCCACGGCGACATGGCGCCGCTGATGGTCGCGACCGCCAGCACCGTGCCAGCAGCAACCATCCAGTACTCGCAGTACAGAATGAGCTTGCGACGGTCGACGATGTCACCAATCGCGCCGGCTGGTAGCGCGAACAGAAAGAACGGCAATGATGATGCAGTTTGCGTGAGAGCCACCAGCGTGGGGCTGCCGCCAAGCGACACCATGAGCCACGCAGCTCCGACGCTTTGCATGAACGTGCCCATGTCGGACAACAGGTCGGCGATGAAGACGTTTCGAAAGATAGGTACGCGAAGAGGCGTCCAGAGACTCGGCGGCTGCCGGGCGGATTCGATTGCGTGAGGCTGTGAGCCCTGGCGCATCTCCGCGATGTTCAGGAACCGGCGCGGGTCGCGGTTGACTTCGTCGTGCACGTTTCGAACCCCGTGGCCCACCACGCAGTCACCAGCGCCGCGTATTCGGCGGCGGCGTCCTCCCAGGCAAAGTGCCCGGAGTCGATCAAGTGAAGTTCGCTGCGCGGCAGCCGTTCGTGAAGATACTGGGCGTTGACAGGCGGGACGACTGCGTCTCTGCGGCCCGCAATAATCTGCACCGGCGTCTCGATGTGTGGCAGAGCGTCTCGCAGGACCGGAAGCTCGGTCGGGTAGGCCTGTACGTACCGGATCGATTCGGCGAATCGATCGCCATCGTACGACGCCAGATAGTCTTCGCGAGCGGCGTCGCTCAGTGCATATCGCTCGAGTGTCTGGATTGCGCGCTCGACGATTGGGCGTCCACCGATCCGTCGATACGCGTCGAGGTCGGGCGCGAACACCCATTCGCGTAGTGGATCGCCGAGTTGAATGGGAACGGCGGCGCCGCCGGTGCCGACAACGAGGCTGCGGAAGCGATCGGGGTGTGCGGCCGCGGCGAACAGCGTGGCGGCGGTTCCAACATCCGGTCCGACGACGTGCGGCTTGGCGAGACCGAATGCATCGGCCGCGCGAACGATGAATTCGCCCATCGCCCGCGGCGACATCAAATCATCGCTCCGTTCCGAGCGGCCAAATCCCGGCAGATCGATGGCGACCACGTGGGTCTGTTCGGTCAGCCGCGACCAGGCGGGCTCATAGGCGAAGACGCTCTCGGGCCACGGACTGAGCAACAGGGCGTCCGCGTGTCCCGCATCGCTCTCCACGAAACGAATTGACAGGCCGTCGACGATGCGAAATGTCGGCCTCGCTGCGCGCTCGACCAGGCGTTGGTCGCGGTGGCCCGTCATCACACGCGTCTCCTGTTGGTGCCTACCTCCTCGATTAGACAGAATCGACGGACCCGACACCATTGGACGATGGTATCGATCACGACAAAGTCAGCCACGATGACCCAACACCCCGGACGCGGGCGATCGGCTACACTTTCGAATTCGGAGAATTCCGCGGCTGGTGAGAGGACGTGCGTCGCGGACCGAACGGCGGTATGACATGGATGCTGCACTGGGGCCTCCATCGGAAGACGTCGCGCGGCTACGCGGCTGCCTGAATAATCTGTCCACCGTGTTGGCGCTGCCGGCCGACTGGGCGGGAGGCGACTGCACTCACATCGTCAGCACTCTGCTCGATGCCCTGCTCGGAATGCTCGGCCTCGCGTTCGCATTCGCGCGGTTCGACGATCCTGAGGGTGGCCCTGCGATCGAGATCCTGCGGGTCGCTGGAAGACTGGCAGGAACGGCCCCTGCCCGAGACATCGGTGGAGCGATCGACGCCTGGCTCCGCGACGTGCCCTTCAACTGGCCGCCGCGCGCACGCATGACGATCGGCGACGTCGATCTGGCGGTGGCTTCCGCGCCCCTGGGTGTGCAAGGCGAAATCGGTATCGTCGTTGCCGCGAGTGACAGGCAAGACTTCCCAGGACAATCGGACAGGGTGCTGCTGGATGTGGCGGCGAGTCAGGCGGCTCTCGGTCTGCAGCAGACGCGATTCCTCAGTGACCAACGGCGCGTCACCAAGCAGCTCGAGGCACGCGTCGCCCAACGGACGAGCGAGCTTGCGGCGGCAAACGAACGATTGGAGAGGCAGGTCAGAGAACGTCGACGAACGGAGGAAGCAATCGACGAACGTGAACGCGAGTCACGCCTGATTATGGACACCATTCCCGGGATGGTGGCGCTCCTCACCGCGACCGGGGAAATTGAGGTCCTCAATCGGCAGCTGCTCCAGTACTTCGGCCAGACGCAGGACGAACTGAGGGAATGGGCGACGAACGGCACGATCCACTCCGACGATCTGCCGCACGTCATCGAGGTCTTCTCGCGTTCGATAGCGTCCGGTCACCCGTACGAGATCTTGAACCGCTTTCGCCGGTCGGATGGCGTCTATCGCTGGTTTCAAAACCGTGGTTTTCCTCTTTACCGCGGCGGTGAGATCGTTGGCTGGTGCGTGTTGCTGACCGATATCGACGATCAGAAACGCGCCGAGACGCAGCTCGCGGGTGAGAAACGGCTTCTGGAGATGGTTGCGTCGGGCCGTTCGCTGACCGACGTGCTCAATGCCTTGTGCCGTTTTGTCGAAGACACCGCCACGGACTGCCACTGCGCCGTCTACTCGATCGACTGGAGCGGGCCGACGTTTCACAACGCCGCTGCGCCGACGCTTCCCGCTTCCTTCAGTGATCCAATCGAGGGGCAGCCCGTACGTCCCGACATCGGACCGTGTGCACGGGCAGCGTGTGTGAAAACTCAGGTGATCTCCGCCGACGTCGAAACCGACCCGGAGTGGCAAGCGTCTCCATTTCGTGACTTGGCGCTGACCAATGGCCTGAAATCCTGCTGGTCCACGCCGATTTACTCACTGGCCGGGCAGGTGTTGGGAACCTTCGCCATTTATCAGCGGATTCCAGGACGCCCTACGCCGCTACAGCAGGATCTCATCGCTCAGGTCGCACACATTGCCAGCGTCGCCATCGAACGTGCGCAGAACGAGGCAGCGCTCAAGCGGAGCGAGGCGTTTCTCGCCGACGGTCAGCGTCTCAGCCTGACCGGAAGCTTTTCCTGGCGCGTCGGCACCGACGAAATCAAGTGGTCGGACCAGCTCTATCGCATCTACGAGATCGAGATCGGCACGCCGGTGACGCCCGAACTGATTCGTACTCGAGTCCATCCCGAAGACGTCAGCCTGCTCGAAAAGATGAAAATGGTCGAACAGGGACACGGCGCTGAGGATGCCTTTGAATGGCAGTACCGCCTGCTGATGCCCGACCAGTCGATCAAGTACCTCCATGCGGTCGCTCACGCGATCCGCGGGCCCGACGGTCAGCTGGAGTACATCGCGGCGGTTCAGGACGTGACGGAGCAGCGACTGTCCGAAGAAGCGCTGGCCAAGGCAAGAACCGAACTCGCGAAAGTGGCCAGCGCCACGAGCCTTGGGGTGCTGACCGCTGCGATCGCGCACGAGGTCAACCAGCCGCTGTCGGGCATCATTACCAACGCCGGGACCTGCCTTCGCATGCTGGATGCAGCGCCGCCGAACATCGAAGGCGCCCGCGAGACCGCGCGGCGCACGATTCGGGATGGCAATCGCGCCTCCGACGTGATTACCCGATTGCGCGCGCTGTTCACCAAGCGGGAGTTCACCCTCGAGCCGCTCGATCTGAACGACGCCACGCGCGAGGTCATTGCGCTGTCGGCGAACGACCTGCAGCGGAATCGCATCATTCTTCGGTCGGATCTCGCCGCCGGTCTGCCGGCGGTCAGCGGCGATCGGATCGAGCTCCAGCAAGTGATCCTGAACCTGCTTCGCAACGCGTCGGACGCGATGATGGATGTGCAGGACCGGCCGCGTCACCTGTCGATCAGGACTGAACGGGACGCCGGCGACCGCGTGCGTCTGACGGTCCGCGATGCTGGCGTCGGCCTTCCTCCGGACAACCTGGACTCCTTGTTCGACGCCTTCTACACGACGAAGAGCGGTGGCATGGGGATCGGGCTGTTCGTCAGCCGCTCCATCATCGAGAGGCACCAGGGTCGTCTCTGGGCGGAGCGAAACGACGGTGCGCCTGGCGCCACCTTCGCATTTTCCATTCCCCACCGCGCCGACACGGACGGATCCGATACCAAGGTCTAATGGACGGGCGCGACCGCGGTGGCGCATTCTGCCAATGTTTGAACAAAAAGGGACCCCAATGATCGGCTCGGCTGTGTCTGGCGCGATCATGGAATTGCATTTCCATAATTTCTGGGCGGAACCGAAACTAGGCCTGGCGTCGGCTCGGCTTGTGCATTCCCTGCCGCCGAGCGAGCGTGAGCACTCCCGCTCACGCACTGAGGCTGGCGTGACGAACAAGCGTTCACTGGTGGCGGTGGTCGATGACAGCGAATCGGTCCGGGAATCGTTGCCCGACCTGTTGGAGCAGGTGGGATTTTCCGTCCAGGCGTTCGAATCGGCCGAAGCGTTCCTTGCTTCCGAAACCGCCCACGAGGCGAGTTGCCTGATTCTCGACGTCGGATTACCGGGTATGAGCGGGCCTGATCTGCAACAGGAATTGAAGCGCCGCGAAATAGCCATCCCGATCGTCTTCATCACCGCGCAAGGCGACAGGTCGCTGCAGCCGCGCCTCATCGCCGCCGGCGCGGTAGCGTGCCTGTTCAAGCCGTTCAGCGACAACGCGTTGCTCGACGCGGTCGAAACGGCGGTGGGGACGAGGGACGCATGACCAATCTGGTAGAGCGGGTCATACACCAGCCGTATACTGTGGGTCTGCCGACGGTGGCCCGTCGTCATGAGGTCGTCACCATGGCGGATGTCACACCCACGGTGTTCGTCGTCGACGACGACGTTTCGGTGCGCGAATCCTTGGAGCTGCTCATCATGAGCGGCGGTTGGAAAGCCGAGACGTTTGCGTCGGCCCAGGACTTCTTGTCCCGTCCCCGCGCGACCGTCCCGTGCTGCCTGGTGCTCGATGTCACGCTGCCGGGACTCAATGGTCTCGAATTGCAACAGCAGCTGGTCGAGCGCACCGAAATGCCCATCATCTTCATCACCGGCTATGGCGATGTGCCGATGACCGTGCGGGCGATGAAGGCGGGAGCAATTGAGTTCCTGACCAAACCGCTCAAGGACGATGTTCTGCTGGACGCCATCCGACACGCTCTCGAGCGCAGTCGTGCCGCACTCCGCGAAGAATCAGAGATGCGTGCGCTGCGAAGCTGCTATGCGTCGCTCACCCCGCGTGAACGCGAGGTCATGGCGCTGGTCGTATCCGGTCTGTTGAACAAGCAGGTTGGCGGTGAGCTCGACATCAGCGAGATCACCGTCAAAGCGCACAGAGGCCAGGTGATGCGCAAGATGAAGGCCGCCTCGCTGCCCGACCTGGTGACGATGGCAGCGAAACTTGGCCTGCGACCGGAGTCAAAGGCTTAAACCCAAAGCTCGGTTGCCGATCCTGATCTTCGGTCTAAGTCTCATCGAAACGGAACGATCACTCTGATCGTCGTGCCGCGCCCGGGTGTGCTCTCGAATTCGAACCGCCCGTTCAGCTGACTCGCGCGCTCCCGCATCATGACCAGCCCCAACCCGCCGCTGCTGGCAAGTCGGCTCGGGTCGAAGCCGACGCCATCGTCGACCACGATCAGGGAGACGATGCCCTCGGCGCGCCACAGGCGAACGGAGACGTGCTGTGCGGACGCATGCTTCGCGGCATTTCCCAGCGCCTCCTGAACGATGCGAAACAGAGCGAGCGCGGCACCGCGTGACAATTCGCCGACGTCTTCGGCTGCCTCGCACACGACCGGAATGCGGCTCGCGGCGCTGAACTGCTCGCAGTACCCGAGCACCGCCTTCGGCAATCCCGATTCTTGCAGGAGCGGGGGATGGAGATCATGAGAGAGCTGACGCAGATCCGTGCCGGCCTGGATCAGTTTCTGCTGCACTTTGTCGATCGTCGCTGTGGCGTCCGAATCCGCTGGAATCCGGCGTTTCGCCGTGCCCAGCATCATGGTTGCCGCCAGCATGTCCTGCATCACACCGTCGTGCAACTCGCCGGCAATCCGAATGCGCTCCTGTTCTTGCGCCTTCATCAACCGCTCGTTGAGCGCGCTGATTTCACCCCGATGCTTCTCGACGATGCGCAGGCGGACGCGGTGGGCGCCCCAAACCATGGCCAGCGCCGAAGCGATCGAGAGCGCCAGAAACCAGGTCGTCTGGTAATAGGCGGGCGCGACCGAGAAATTCAGGAACGCGCCGGCTTCGTTCCACACACCGCTGTTGTTGCTCGCCGTGACGCGGAAGCGGTATTGACGCGGAGGCAGGTTGGTGTAGAAGGCCTGTCGCCGATTTCCGACATCCTGCCAATCGCGGTCGTAGCCTTCCAGCATGTAGCGGAATCGCACCTTCTCCGGCGCAACGAGGCTCAACGCTGTGTAGTCGATTTGCAGGTCACGCGTCAGCGGCGGAAGACTGATACGCGAATTGCCGACGGCGACCTCGAACGGCTTGTGGTCCGCGACGAGACGCTCGACGTGGACGGGCGGCGGAAGTGTGTTGACGCTGACGCGCCGCGGATCGACGACATTCGGGCCGTTGACGTTGATGAACCACAGTCTGCCGTCGGACGCCTTCGCGACCAGCGGTTGATACCCCTCCGGGAATTCACCCTGTAGTCTGACCCCGTCCGCACCGTCGAACACGGCCGGCGTGATTGTCTGTCTCGCGCCGGTGATCCACTGATCGATTTGAGCCTGTGCAACACGCACGAGACCGCAGGACATGTCGAGCCACAACGAGCCAGCATCGTCCGGCATCACCCAGTGGACCGAATCGCACGGTAATCCATTCTTGCGAGTGAGAGTGGTCACCGCACGATCCGTCACACGGCTGAGCCCTGCTCGTGTACCCGCCCACAGCGAGGCATCTGCAGCAAAGCGGAGATTTGAAATGGCCCCTTCTCCCAGTCCGTCGGCGGCCGAGTAGGTCACGCGGACCTGGCCGTTCTGAAAATGAGCGACGCCGCCATCCCAGAATCCAAGCCACAGCCCGCCACGTACTGGGTCGGCGCTCATCGCCGTCGCAAAATCCTGTCGTCCCAGCGCAGTCCACGGAATCTGTCCGACGGTACCGTTGGATGCGACGCTGATCAGGCCGGCTCGCTGGTCCGCAACCCACACCGTGCCCTGAGTGTCCTGGACAATGGAGCGGACGGCGCGCGCCGGAACGTCGCGTCTGACGACGAATCGGTCGTGTTCGACGTAACCGAGCCCGCTCGACGTGGCCGTCCAGATACGGCCTCGATCGTCGGGAAACATTGCGCCGATACCGTCTTCCGGCAGTCCTTTCACGACGACCTGCCGGGCGTTTTCTGCTGCCGACCGCCGCGCGCCGGAACGGTACGAGGTGAACTGGTTGTTGTCCCATTTCTCCAGACTGTTCCTGGTAGTCAACCAAAGGCTGCGGTCAGTGCCGACGCCAATGGCGAAGGCGCGGGACTCGGACAAACCTTGCTTCTGCGTTACGTGCGACGCTGCCACGTCGCGAAAACGGTCGAGACCATTGTTGGTGGCAACCCAGATGTTGCCTTCGCGGTCTTCGAACAAGGCATCAACATCGACGCCGGACAGGCCGTCGGCTTCCCCAAACGAATCGGTCCTTCCAGCGTGGACGTGCACCACTCCACTGGTCGTTGCGATCCACAGCGCCCCATCACGATCGTGCAGAAGACGAGTGCCACGCAGCGGCGTCGTGGGTCCGGACGACGGATATGATTCCGCTCGTCCATCGACGAACCGCCGGATCCCACCCCTCGTCGTCACCAGAAGAGCGCCGTCATGATCTTCCTCGAAGGCTTGAATTCGATCGCCTTCGCCCGGCATCGGGAAGAATGTCGGGGGACCGGGGGCCCATCGCCAGATGCCGTCTGCAACCCCTAACCAGAGATTCCCCTTGCGATCCTCGCGCAACGCGAACGCCCCGTAACTGAGATCGCCATTGTCCCCGGCGCACTTCACGTCGCGGTTCCGAATGGCGCACAGTCGACCCGTCGGCACGGAGGCGGCGCTGGCCCACACGGTGTCCTGGTGATCTTGAAGAAGCCGCCACACAATGCGCCCTGCAACCTCGCCGTACACAGTGACCCGGCCATCCTTCCACCGCGCCAGCCCCTTGCTTGTGCCGACCCACAGCGCGCCGTCGCGGGCTCCGAGGAGCGCTCGGATTTCGTTCGATGGCAGTGGCTGCTCTCGAGGTGGCTGCCATGGCACCGCCCGAACGCCATCGAATCGGAGCAAGCCGGATTCTGTGCCGAGCCACAGGTAACCGTCGAGCGTTTGTGCGATCGAGTTGATCGCGCCTCTCGCGAAGCCATCCTCGACCTTCCATGCCGTGTGCGAGTACTGATTCGCGTCGAGCGCTGGGTTCAGCGCAAACGCGCCGCTTTGACAGCACAGCAGAATGGCCAGGGAGACAACCGCTCGTGAACTGGTCATCGAAACGGAATCACCACAGTGATAGTTGTGCCGCGTCCGGGCGTGCTCTGGAAGTCGAACGTGCCGTTCAGTTGACCGGCGCGCTCGCGCATCATCACCAACCCCAATCCGCCTCCGCTGGCCAGGCCACCGGGATCGAAGCCGACGCCGTCATCCGACACGATCAGTGAAACAGTGTCCTGCCATCGCGTCAGGCGAACGACGATGTGCCTGGCCGCCGCATGCTTGGCGGCGTTTCCGAGCGCTTCCTGGAGGATGCGGAACAGGGCGAGCGCCGCGCCGCGCGACAACTCGTGGGCGCTCTCGTCCACGTCGCACGACACCGGGATGCCCCACGTCGTGCTGAACTGCTCGCAGTATGCGCTGACGGCGACGGGCAATCCGGCGTCCTGCAGGAGCGGCGGGTGGAGGTCATGCGACAGCTGACGCAGGTCGGTGCCCGCCCTGATCAGTTTCTGCTGCACCTTGTCGATCGCCGCTGTCGCGTCTGCGTTGTCGGGGATTCGGCGCTTGGCCGTCCCTAAGATCATCGTCGCGGCCAGCATGTCCTGCATTACGCCATCGTGAATCTCGCCGGCGATCCGAATCCGTTCCTGTTCCTGCGCTTTCATCAGCCGCTCGTTGAGCGCGCTGATCTCCTGTTGGTGCGTTTCGACGATGCGCAGGCGGAGTCGGTGGGCGCCCCAGACCAGCGCGATCACCGCCGTCGTCGAAAGCGCGGCGAACCACAGCGTCTGGTAATACGCGGGAGCGACCGAAAAATCCAGGACGGCGCCGGTCTCGTTCCAGACACCGCTGTTGTTGCTGGCGATCACATGGAACCGATAGTTCCGCGGAGGAAGATTGTTGTAGAACGCCTGCCGGCGATTGCCGACGTCCTGCCATTCGCGATCCCAGCCTTCGAGCTTGACGCGAAATCGGTTCTTTTCCGGCGCAACGAGACTGAGCGCGGTGTAGTCGATCTGCAGATCGCGCGTCAGCGCCGGAAGCTGTAGTGGAACGTTGGCACTGGCTCCGGGTTCGTATGGCTTCCGATCGGCGACGACCTGCTCGACGTACACGGGCGGCGGAAGGTTGTTGAACGCAAGGCGGCGCGGATCTACCACGCTGGCGCCGTCTCGAGATACGAACCACAATTTGCCGTCGCCAGCCTTGGCAGCGGGTGAGGTGTAGTAGCTCACGTTGGCGGGTATCCTCACTCCATCCGCGTTGTCGAACACGGTAGTCTGCAGGCGTCGTGTCGAATCCTTGTCTTCGCGTTGATCATCAGCGTCCCATGCATCGATCTCCAGGCGCGCGAGACGGACGAGACCGCACGGCATACCCAACCACAACGAACCGGCGTCGTCCTCGACTATCCAGCCAACCGCATCGCAAGGCAGTCCATTGCTGCTGGTCAGCGTCACTACGCGGCCGCCTTTCAACGCGCTGAGGCCGCCCGCGGTGGCGGCCCACAGCGTCCCATCGCGACCCATGTGAAGCGCGCTGACACGACCCTGGGCGAGGCCGTCGGCAGGACCGTACGACGCGCGAAGCTTACCGTCGGCGAAATACGCGACTCCTCCCTGAAGGAATCCGAACCACAGGCCTCCCTGCGATAGATCGGCGACCATCGCGCTGACGGGGTCGGTACGGTTGAACGTTGTCCACGGAATCTGCGCGAAGTCACCACGCCGGACGGACACGCGGAACAGACCGGCATCGGGGTTGGCGATCCAGAGATTCCCTCGGTTGTCTTCGGCAATAGCGCGGGTGAGCCCGCCGGGAAGGCCACTGACTGGAACAAATCGATCGTCTTCGACATAGCCGATGCCGCGAAGCGGCGAGACCCACACACGCCTTCGACTATCCTGAAAAATCGACTGCACGACGCCAGCCGGCATACCACGGCCAATCACCTCGTGAACCGTGAGTGACAGGCGTGAGTCGTTGTCGACTGTTGCCGGTGCGCTCCGCTCGCGGTAGACGGTGATCCGGCCGTCTTTCCATTTGTTCAGGCCGTCCGAGGTGCCGATCCAGACGGTGCCATCGTCCGAAGTGACCACCGAACTCACTCTGCCATTCGACAGACCCTGCTTCTCGGAAAATGATGCGACCGCGGCATCGCGAAAGCGGTCCAGGCCTTCGGTCGTGCCTACCCAGATATTGTGTTCACGATCTTCAAAGAGCGCCGAGATCGTGTTCCCTGACAGGTCATCCACTTCCGCGAAGACATCAGTCTTCCCCCGATGCACGTGAGCGAGGCCGCCGACAATGCTTCCGATCCAGAGACTGCCTTCGCGATCCCGGAGTAGGTAACTCGCTGGAAACGGTCGCATCGACGCCGGCAGCGGATGCGTCATCTGCGCTTCGCCATTCACCAATCGTCTGATTCCGCCGGACCGCAACATCAGCAGCGCCCCGTCCTCGTCTTCAGCCAACGCTCGGATCCCGCTGTCCTGGAATGGAAGCGGATAGAACCTGGGAGGGCCAGGTCGCCACCGCCACAACCCGTCCCGCGTTTCTACCCAGAGGTTCGCTCTACTGTCTTCGTACAGACCGGATGCGTCGGCGCCAGGACTGCCGTTCTCACCATGGCACTCCACGCGGCCCTGACGAATCGCGCAGAGAGTCCACACCGAGACGAGCCTCCTCATCCAAATCGAGCCTTCACGATCCTCGAGGAGGTCCGCAACGTAACTTCCGGCGAGGCCCTCGTACTGTGTCAGCTTCCCTGCCTTCCAGCTCGCGAGCCCTCGATCCGTTCCGATCCATAGTGTCCCGTCGCGGGTCACGAGAAGGCTCAGAATGTCGCTCGAGGGAAGGTTCTGACCTCGCGGCGGCTGCCAGGGCACGGCCCGCACGCCGTCGAACCGAAGCAAGCCGACTTCCGTGCCGAGCCAGAGATACCCGTCCGGTGTCTGCGCGATCGAGGTGATCGTGCCTTTGGCAAAGCCGTCGCGGATTCTCCAGGACGTGTGCGCGTATTGACTGATGTCGAGCGCAGGGTTGAGGGCGGCGGCCCCTGGTGGCAGCGCGAGCAGCATCCAGGCCAAGGCGACGGTAGTTGCGCGGGTGCTCCGCTTCAATGCCGTCTCCACACAAGGGCTGATCCTCGCGTCAGAACACAAACCGTGCAGAGACCTGCACCGCACGAGGAGCCTGGCGCGAGCGGCCCTGACCGAAGAGCGGGCTGAACGTCTGGGTCCCACCCTGTTCGATCAAATAGAAGGCGTCGCCGTTCATCACGTTGAAGATCTCGAGCGAGGGCTCGAGACGGTACTTACCGAACTGAAAGTTCCGGCCGAATCGGACGTTCACAACGTGGACCGGTCGCAGCTTGAACTGTCCCTCATCTCGCGTCGGGTAGGCAAAGCGAATTGTGGTCGCCAACGGGTTCGACACCGGTCGCCCATTGGAGAGCGTGACCGTTGCTGGACCAAACCGAGGATCCGGAGAGGACAGGCGCGTGAAGATGGGACCGGACCAGAGGCCTGACTGAAGTGTGTAGTTGGTGGCGACGACGAGGTCCCATGGAGCGCGATAGATCGCGCCGAGCCTGACTGCGTCGTCAACGGCCTGCGCCTGCTGCCCACCCACGACCGGGCTGCTGGACAGGCTGTTCTGTGACTCGAACGTGCTCGTGACCGATCCAAGTCCTTTGGTGTTGCGGAACGCGTCGGGTTGGATGAACGAGGCTGGATCGTTCGGCTGCCAGGTGCCGGCCAGATGGCGCCACTGGTGCGTATAGCTGCCGATGACCTGAACGCGTTCGGTCTGCTTCGTCGCCTGCAGCTCGAGAAAGGTATACACAGGCCAGTTCCAGACGTTGTTGGTGATCTTGAAGATGTCGTTGAACGCTTCGTTCCGATATCCCTTGAAGACGTTGCCGTCGTAAACGCCGTTGATCTCCACGACCGCCGTGCGTTCGCGGAACTCGCGTCGCACCACGCTGGCGTCGAGGCTCACGTGACCCGGAAGCTGCTGCCGATAGCCGGCGATCCATTCGTTCGTGTGCGGCTGGTGTCGTGCATCGTCGAGCACGCGATCGGTCGATTGCGCCGACACCCCGGGCGTGATGAACGTCGTCTCGAACGTTCCGTTGAGATCGGTGTCATAGAGGTCGCGGAATCCGGACGCGTTGGTGCCCGCCGATTGTGTCGTCTGCGCCAGGACGTCGGCGACACGCGTCCAACTGGCGTGAACCGCACGGCGGCCATCGCGCGTCAACAGATAATTGACACCGAAGCGTGGGCCGATCTCCGTGGTGTTCTCCGTTTCGACGTTGAACGCGGAATCCTTTCGACCGATGACGTCGGCTCTCACGCCTGCGCTCACGGTCAACCGCGGGAACGGACGCCACGCGTCCTGAACATAGACGGCGTAGTCGTGACTGTCAGCCCATCGCAGCGGCACGTTGACCTGGTCGTAGAGCTGACGATGAAACGGGATGAACCCAAGAGCCGGATTGAAGGGATCCCGAAGCACGACTTCCTCGAGCGCGAAGCCCCCGTTGGTGTAATGCTGCGTGCTGCGCTCGCGCAGCCGTGGCTGAAAATAGATTCCGGCTTGCAGTTCGTGCGATCCCCCCGTCGTATCGCGGTACCACGTGGCGTCTGCGGCCATCGTCAGCTTGTCGGCGGGCTGATCGGCGGCGCTTGGCAGGGTGTCGAGGACCACCAGCGTCCCCGTTCCCAGCAGCCGCCCGCCAGACGAAAACACGCTCTGATGCACGTTGCGCGAAGGGCGGTCGTCACGGGGCAACTCCGCTCCGATCCCCTTGTTGTTGAACGACACGTCCACCCGTGTGGTGAGGGAATTGCTCCACGCTGATGACACTCGCACGCTGGTACCGATTCCGCCGAAGTCACGGCGCAGGAATTTCCCGGCCCAGTTCGGACCCACGAACACTTCGGGGCTGTGATCGCGCTGCCAGAATCCCTCGACCCGGTGCGCAGGCGCGAGCTGAGTGTTTACCTTGAGGAAAAAGTAGCTGGCCTCCGTATCCATCGCGAGGGGCACGAATCCAGGCACCAGCGCGCGCAGGTTCGCAAGCTGCGTTGGCGTGCGGCTCACCTCGAGGGAGTTGTTCGTGTAGCGGTATGCGCCGAAGAACCACGCCTTGTCTCTGACGACCGGACCTCCGAGCGACAGGTCGGGCTGCACGATCTCGAACGCGTTGCTTGTTCCACCTGGCGCGTTGTTCCCATTCCAATTTTTGCTTTGGAAAACGACGCCACTGCGTCCCTGCAGCTGGTTGGTGCCGGTTCGCGTCACCACGCTCACAATCGCGCCGGCCCCGATTGGGGTGGACGCATCCACCGCACCGGTTTTGACCTGCGTATCCTGGATCGCCGTGTCACTGAGGTTGATGTAAGCGCTTGCGTTCTGCAGCGTCGACGCCATGTCCGCACCGTCAATCTGCAGCACCAGCGAGCTGAAGTCGGCCCCATGGAGGTAGTAGAAGAATTTGTTGCTGCCCGGCTGCGGCGTGGCGACGACACCAGGCACGAGGAGCAGCGAGTCCGCCCAGTCGCGGCGGGCCGTGAGAGGAACGTCCCGCTGAAATTCACCCGAGATGTTAATCGCCTGAACCGCGCTCGATGATTCGAGCATTGGCGGGTCGCCTCTCACTGTCGTCGTTTCCGCCTGAGTCCCTACGGCCAGCTCGATGTCGACGCTCAGGTTCAACCCGGCACGCGCGACGATGCCTGGCCGCACCAGGCGGGCGAAGCCTTGCCGATCCGCCGTCAGTTCGTACTCACCCGGCGGAAGCTCCAGAAGCCGGTAATAGCCATCCTTGTCGCTCACGACCGCGACGGGCGTCGGCGCAGCGGGACCGGCGACCGTGATCATTGTGTCGGGCAGTACGGCGCCGGTGGCATCTCGCACGTACCCGCGGATCGAGCCGTTCGCGGAGGTCTGACCGAACACCGGAAGGGTCGACCCACACGCGGTCAGCGCAACGAAAAGGGCGAGGGTTCTCAGTCGGCGCACCACAACCCCCTTGAATCGGAAAACGGCCGAATGTGTAGCCGTGATTCTCTCCCGTCCAAAGCACCGACTGCACCCCCTACCTTGGTATCGATCGACACCATCGTTCAATGGACACGCGGTGACGCGAACAGTCCAATGGTTCCGTTCGGCAACGCGGATCCGAACCCCGGAGTAAGCAGGAGGACGAACGATGAAGGGTTGCATTCTCGCGCGACGGGCGACGCTGTTCAGCCTGGCGATTGTGTCGACGATCGGCGGTGTCCTCCCTGTCGGCGCACAGAGTGTCACACCAGAGGAGACGGTGCGCTCGGTCCAGCGCATGCTCGGGCGTCTGCCGTATTACGGTGTGTTCGACTACATCGTTTTTCGTGTCGATCGCAGCACTGTCTACCTCGCCGGCTACAGCTTCGCAGGGCGACTGAAGGCGGATGCCGAAATGGCCGCCAAACGCGCGACGGGCGTCAGCGAGGTTGCCAACAAGATCGAAGCGCTGCCAGCCTCGCAGAACGACGACCGGATTCGCTGGGCCACCTACTATCGGATCTACACGGATGACTTCCTCTCGCGGTACGCTCCCGGTGGCGCGTTCGCCGTGCTGCAGGAGCTGCGGGATGAGCGACAGTTCCCGGGCATGCAGCCGGTCGGACGATATCCCATCCACATCATCGTGAAGAACGGCCGGATCCAGTTGCTCGGTGTGGTCGACAGCACAGCGGACCGTCAGCTCGCGGAAACGCGCGCGCGCGAGGTGAACGGAGTGTTCGAGGTGGAGAACGGGCTGGTCGTTACCCGGCAGCAGGAACGATCGCGATGATTCGGAGCACGATTACGATTGCGCTCATCCCGCGACCTGCTCGGCCAGCACGCGATGGATGAATGAAACTGCGATCGAACCCTCACCGACGGCCGATGCGACGCGCTTGACATAGCCGCACCGAACGAGCAGTTCGTCACGGAGTGCGACGCCGATGGTGGAGTACGCCAGCGTCGCGGGGCTGCTGACGAGCCTACCGACCGTCGAAAAGGTTCTTGACGATCCCCAGCGAGGACGATCATTCGGCGGGATCATGGCCGAACCGATTTCCGTTGAAGAGACCGTCACCTGGGGGACACCCCGTGCTCGCTGGGTTCTGGTGGCGACCGTGCTCGGATCGGGCATCGCATTTCTAGACGCCACAGTAGTGAACGTGGCGCTGCCGACGATCGGCACCGAGCTGGAGGCGAGCGTCGCCGGCCTGCAATGGGTCATCAATGGCTACACGCTTACGCTTGCGTCTCTGATCCTTCTTGGCGGTTCTCTGGGTGACCGATTCGGGCGTCGGAGGATATTTCTGCTCGGAATCGCTTGGTTTGCCGGCGCGTCGCTGCTGTGCGGCGTCGCGCCCACATCCGAGGCACTCGTGGCCGCCCGCGCGCTCCAAGGCATCGGAGGCGCGCTGCTCACTCCCGGCAGCCTTGCGATCCTACAGGCCTCGTTCGCACCGAGTGATCGCGGACGCGCGGTGGGTGCGTGGTCGGGTCTGTCAGGGATCGCCGCGGCGATCGCACCGTTCGTCGGCGGGTGGCTCATCGGGGCGGGCTCGTGGCGTCTCATTTTTCTGGTCAACGTGCCGTTGGCGGCTGCGGTCGTTGCCGTGGCGCTCCGGCACGTTCCCGAGACGCGAGATCCCGAGGCCGTGCGCGGCATCGACGTTGCCGGCGCGATGCTGACAGTCGTCGGCTTGGCCGGGGTGACCTGGGCGCTCATCGAGGCCGGTGAGCGCGGCGCAACGGCGGGCGTGCTGTCGGCCGGCGCTGTCGGCCTGGCCTCGCTCGCCGGGTTCGTTGCCGCGGAGCGGAGTGTCCGGCACCCGATGTTGCCGCTCGAGATCTTCCGATCGCGCCAGTTCACGGCCGCCAATCTCGTCACGCTGATCGTCTATGCGAGTCTCTCCATCACGTTCTTCCTGCTGGTGGTCCATCTCCAGCAGGTCCTGGGCTACTCGCCGCTGCAGGCCGGCGCGGCGACGCTGCCGGTTACTGGCTTGATGCTGGCATTGTCCGCGCGGGCCGGTCAGCTTGCCGATCCCAGTGGCCCCCGCGTGCCCATGACCATCGGCCCGCTGGGTATTGCCGCGGGGCTCGCGCTGGTGAGCCGTGTGCAGGCGGAATCAACCTACTTCGGCAGCGTACTGCCCGGACTGTTGATGTTTGGCCTCGGACTGTCGCTGACGGTTGCGCCGCTGACCGCCACAGTGCTTGCAGCAGCGGCGACACGGCATGCGGGCGTTGCATCGGGCGTCAACAATGCGATCTCCCGGGGTGCAGGTCTCCTCGCCGTCGCGGTGATTCCAGGGCTCACTGGTCTGACCGGTGATGCGTACCACGACCCGGCTGTCTTCGCGAGCGGCTTTCGCGCGGCGATGCTCATCAGCGCGGCTCTGGCCGCCACGGGTGGATTGCTCGCGTGGCTTCTGATTCGCAACGAAATTGCCGGCCGCGCGGACTCACGCCCGGCGGCCAGACTGGATCGACGCCACTACTGTGCAGTCGACGGCGCACCCCTGGCCACCAAGCGTGACGCGTCGGAGGCGACACGGCCCACGGCGTGATACGACGGCTCGGACACTCGAGTTACGCCACCTTCCGTTTGCCCTCTAGGATGAACGCTGCTTGACTCCTTGCTGTCGTGTCCTGACACCGCCTTATACGAAGGTATCGACCCATACCATCGTCTGATTGGCCGCGGTCATCGCTCCCGATACTGTGCGGTTTGCCCATGGTCCGTCGCGTGCGACTCGACTCGGCGTGCAGGGAAAGTTTCGGAAGACCCCGACGCGCCTGATTTTGCACGGAGGTGCTGCAATGAACCGCAAGACTATGCTGACGATCGGGATCACGGCGGTATGGCTCGCCGCTCTGGGCGCGTTGACCATTTCTGCCGAGGACAAGTACGCCGTGAAAGTGCCTGGCGGCCTCGCGTTCTCCGAGTTCAAGGGCTATGAAGCGTGGCAGGCCATCGCCATCAGTCGGAACGAGAGAGTGGTGGCGATGATCCTTGGAAACCCCGTGATGATCGACGCCTATCAGGCCGGCATTCCAGGCAACGGCAAGCCCGTCCCCGATGGCGCAAAGATGGCCAAGATCCACTGGGTCCCGAAACCGAACGCCTTTTTCCCGGAGGCGACCGTGCCGGGCAACCTGTTGAACGTCGATTTCATGGTGAAGGACAGCACAAGGTTCGCGGACAGCGGTGGATGGGGATATGCGGTCTTCGACTACGACGCCGCATCCGATACGTTCAAGCCCGGCACCACTGCGGGTACTCCACCGCAGGGAAACGATGCCAAATGCGGGTTCGCCTGTCATTCGCGAGCGAAGGCGAGAGACTACGTCTTCACGGACTACGGGAAGCGGTGAACCACTCGAAGGAATCGAGCGCGTCGGTCAGAATCCGTTATCGACTCACACTGAGTTGATTCGATGGAGAGCCTGCACCGTTTGAAATGCGCCGACACGTGGGCCAGCAATGAAAGCGGTTCGAGTGTCGCACAGTTGCCTGGCTTGAAGGTCTGGGTCTATTCGACAGTCTTCGCGGCCAGCAACGCTGGTGGCGACGTGCACTACATTTCCGTCTGCCCCAGCTGCCTCGTCTCTCGCGTTGCCCTCGCCGATGTGAGCGGGCACGGACTCGCCGTGGCGTCTATGGGTCTGACACTTCGGGAGTTGATGCAGAAACATCTCACTGCACTGGACCAGGCACATCTCATGAGGGACCTGAACGAAGCCGTCAGGCAAGGCCTCGATGGCGTCCATTACGCCACGATGGTCGCGGTGGGATACCACGGGCGCAGAGGCCTCCTGGTGCTGACCAACGCCGGGCATCCACCGCCATTGTGGTATCGGGCACATCGGGACCAGTGGGAATGGTTTGAACCGCGAGCAACGCAGTCGGCATCGGGAATCAGCGGAACGCCGCTCGGCTTATTGCCGGATGTGTCGTACGCCCGGATGGTCATCAAGCCCGCACCTGGCGACCTCATTGTGCTGTATTCAGACGGTGTGTCCGAAGCCACGAATTCTACCGGCAGAGAACTGGAGCGAGATCAGCTCATGACCCTCGCCCGAACGCTGAACGCACGGGAGGCCGAGACCTTCGGCATCCAGCTGGTTAACGCAGTCGATAAGTTTCGCGAAGGCATCGCGCCCGAAGACGATGAAACCATCATCGTGCTGCAACCATCCCCGGAGCGATTTGCGCGGTCGAGACCAGAACACATTCGCTGAATTCGCGATCTCACCCTGTCCCGCGGGACCTTCCTTTCGCCGCGCGGGCGATGTCACATCGTCAAAACCACCCGGAATCGTGCCTCACCGCTCATCATGCGCGCGTATGCACGCTTCGATCACGAGGCGATTGCCCGCACCAGGTCATACGTCGATCAGCTCACATTGCCGGACAATGGCGAGCTCAGGCTGGCGTGGAACGACTTTCTCGAGTTGTTCGGACGTCCTGCGACGCTGGCGCAGTCGGCCCGTCTCGTGGAGCTCGGGCTCAATGCCGACAGCGAGTTCGAGCGATCTCTGGGACGGCGCCTGGTGGAGTCGCTTCCCGTCTCCTGAACGCAGGGTCGGAACCCGAAACGCGAGCAACCGAGTCTAACCCTCAGGGCGTCCAGGTTTGTTGCCGCCGCCGATCGCTTTCCGTGATCGTGCTCACTGGAGGGATCGGGTTCCTCGATCCCCTACTTAGGGCTTGATCGATACGATCGTGCTATGGATTCGCGCTTATGCTGATGTTTCAATCACCTCCCATGAAGGTATTCAGTAGCGCTTCCGCACCGAGTGAGCCATCACACGCCGCGCTCGTCATGCGAGTCGTTGCGTGCGGGGTGCTCGTCAGCGTCTGGTTGACATCGCCAGCGTTCGCGCAGGCGCCTCCTGAGCCCACGCGCGAGGCCGTGATCGAGCGCGCTCAGGCCGAGAAGCTGAACGACCTCCGTCCATACCAACCCAGGAGGATGGAGGCGCTGTTCAATAGGGCCGAGGACATCCTGGTCCAGGGTGTGCCGCGATGGCATCCCTTCTTCGACAACGCGTACTACGGTGGCGGATTCACCCTGGGTGTCGGGTACGCGCATCACGTGAGCCCGTACAGCATGGTCGACGTACGTGGCAGCTATACGATCCGCGGCTACAAGCTCTTCGAGGCGGAGTACACGTCTCCTCGCTTGTTCCACCGTCGCGGCTCGCTCTCCGTCCTCGGCGGATGGCGCGAAGCAACGCAGGCGGCCTTCTATGGGCTCGGCATGGACACGACGCTGCAGGGCCGCACGAACTTCGACTTCCAGCAGCCGTATGCGTCGGCCGCGTTCACGTTGTGGCCGACGCGTCGTCTGTTCATGCTCCGCGGAGGTGTGGAGCTGTCGCGTTGGTCCCAGCGTCCGGGTGAAGGGTCGTTCCCATCGGTCGACACCGCCTATACGCCAGCAACGCTGCCTGGACTCGGGACCAGGACGACGTACGTGCATTCGCAGGGCACCGTCGGATTTGACTGGCGCACTTCGCCAGGGTACTCGCGGCGCGGCGGCTTCTACGGTGTCACGCTGCACGATTACACCGACCGGGACGACACATTCGGGTTCCGGCAAGTCGATTATGAAGCAATTCAACACTTCCCGATCCTGCGCGAGGCGTGGGTCCTCTCGCTGCGCGGACACGCACAAACGTCGTACACGAAAGATGGCCAGCAGATCCCGTTCTTCCTGCTGCCGTATGTAGGAAGCGGATCGACATTGCGGGGATTCACGAGCCATCGGTTCCGCGGCCAGAACCGCATCGTGGCCCAGGCCGAGTGGCGAATCATGGTCAACCGCTTCGTCGACACGGCATTCTTCTATGACGCGGGAAAAGTCACCGAGCGAAGAGCCGACCTCGATTTCCGCGGACTCGAGAGCGATTACGGCTTCGGCGTTCGGTTCCATGGTCCGTTCGACACTCCGCTTCGTGTCGACGTGGCGCGCAGTTCTGAAGGGACGCAACTCGTGCTGTCCGCGCACGCGATGTTCTGAGGAAACCGTTATGCTGCCATCATCCTTTCCCGCGCCGGCACGCGTCATCGCCCGTCTGCTGGTCGTGACCGCGGTGCCCGCGATCCTCACGAGCGTCGTGTCGAGCGCGAGTCCGCACTTTTATCCGGACGATCCGATCGCGCGCGAGCCGGAGTCTCAGGATGCCTCCAAGGCGCAGCCGTATTTCAGGGGCTCGCTCTTCGAGATGGCGACCAACCTGTTCGTGACGGCGGACCACACGCCCACGGGGCTGCGCGCGCAGAACATCAACACCATCGATGAAGTCCCCGACTCGAACTGGTTCACGAACCGGATCGGATCGACGCGCGTCACGGTCGAAGACCTGGTACGCGGCCCGAATGTGGGAGCGCCGCCGGACCCTTCACACTGGACCCTCACGCGAGAAAAGACATCCGGCGCGCATCCCGGGTTCACCGCCAGGGACGCCAAGGGGGAGACCTGGTTCCTCGAATTCGATCCCCCGTACTTTCCCGAAGGCGCAACTGGCGCGGTGGAAGTCGCCACGAAGATCTTCTGGGCGCTCGGCTACAACCAGGTGGAATCATTTCTCACCAGCTTCGATCCGGCGCGCGTCGACTTCGACCCGGCGGCAACGCTCCGCCGCCCCTCCGGCGTGCGGACCCGATTCACCAGGGATGACATGAATGCCATCCTCGAACGCGTCGCGCGACGACCCGACGGCACCTACCGCGTCATCGCCGGGCGCCTGATACCGGGCAAGATTCTCGGCGGATTTCAGTACGACGGCACGCGTCCCGACGATCCGAACGACGTCGTGCCGCACGAGCACCGTCGCGAGCTGCGTGCGTTGCGCGTCTTCGGCGCGTGGACCAATCTCACCGATCTCAAGGCGTCGAATACGCTCGACACGCTCGTTGTCGAGAACGGTCGCACGGTCGTCAAACACTACCTGCAGGACGTCGGCTCGACGTTCGGGATGTGCAACGACCTGCACGAGTGGGACCTGAGCTACGAGCACTTCTATCAGAAGGACACCACGCTGCGTCGCCTGTTTTCCTTCGGCTTTGCCCTGAGTCCCTGGCAGACCATCCCGTACGTCGAGTACCCGTCGATCGGCAAGTTCGAAGGCGATCGGTTCGATCCGCGCGCGTGGCGGCCGCAGACGCCGACGACGGCCTACCTTGAGCTCCGCGATGACGACGCCTTCTGGGCGGCTCGGCGCGTCGCCGCCTTCACCGACGAATTGATCAGGGCGGCCGTCCACACGGGACAGTACAGCGATCCCGCGGCAGAGAAGCATCTGGCCGATGTGCTCATCAAACGCCGGGACAAGGTTGTCAGCACATATCTGACAGCGGTCAACCCCATCGTATCGCCGCGTCTCGAATCGGCCGGCCGCCTGACATTCGACAACGCGGCATTCGCAGCCGGCGTCGCGAGCACGCCGGTGACGTACCGCGTCTCCTGGTTCCGATTCGACAACACCACGGGAGAGTCGCAGCCGCTCGCGCAAACCGAGGGCACGACCACCAGCATCGAGGCTCCCCGCAGTCTGCCCACGGCATCCGGCGCGTTCGTCGGCGTCGACATCGCTGTCGACAACGACACGTACGCGACGTGGCGCCGCCCGGTCCGCGCCTATTTCCGCAGAGCCGGCGAGCAGTGGACCCTGGTCGGGTTCGAACGGCTGCCGGAAAAGATTGCCGACGCCGATGCCCCGCATCCCGAGCGCGCGGCCCGATGACGAACCGCCCGCGCGAATGGCCCGTCGTCGCCTCCGGCGAAGTGTCGCATACGCCTCCACCGGAACTGATGGCGGAAGCGGGCCGGCGACTCGGCCAGCTCGGACTGCTCTATTCTGGCGGGATCCTGGCTGCACACTTCGGTCGTCGTGCGCTGCTCGCGCTGACCGATTCGACCAATGCCGGGTTCGGTGTCGCGGATGCGGTGACGGTGGCGGAGGTGGCGCTCGGCATCATCGTCTATACCGTTTCACGCAGGGGCGTGTTGTCGCCGAAGGGACTGCTGGATTTCGGGCTGGTCTTTCAAGTCGTCGGTGCCTTTGGCATCGCGGTGACTGGCTGGTGGCACGGAGTTCCGCGAACGGCGGATGGCGCGTTCGCCTTTGTGGCTCCCGAATGCCTCTGGATCGTGCTCTTTCCGCTGGTGGTCCCGAACGCGCCGGGAAAAGTGCTGATCGCGTCCCTTCTGGCAGCGTCGACCGGCCCGGCAGCGCTTGCACTCGCACACGCGGTGACGGCCGTTCCCACCGAGCCTCCTGCCGTCCTGGCCACCTACTTTCTCACGTCGAACTATCTGTCCGCCGTGGTTGCCTACGTCATCGCCCGCATCGTTCATGGTTTCGGCATGCGGCTGAAGCGTGCGCGCGAGATCGGCAGCTATGAGCTGATCGAGCGAATCGGCGAGGGCGGCATGGGCGAGGTGTGGCGGGCAAAGCACCGGCTGCTGGCGCGTCCGGCGGCCATCAAGCTGATACGCCGCGACGTATTGGGCTCGAACCAGCGATCGCGCGAGGCCATCGTGCGACGCTTCGAGCGTGAGGCGAAGGACACGGCGACGTTGGGTTCGACGCACACGATCGACGTCTACGATTTCGGCGTCACCGAAGATGGCGACTTCTACTACGTCATGGAGTTGCTCAACGGCATCAGCTTCGAGCGAGCCGTACAGACCTTTGGACCGATCGAACCGGCGCGAACGGTGTATCTCCTGCGGCAGGTATGTCATTCGCTCGGGGAGGCGCACGCGCGCGGTCTGGTGCACAGGGACATCAAACCTTCCAACATCTTCCTGTGCCGGCTCGGTCCGGATGACGACTACGTGAAGGTGCTCGACTTCGGTCTCGTCAAACACCTGGAAGTGGCGCCGCCCGGCTCGATGTTGACGGTGGAGGGGACGACCGCCGGAACGCCGGCCTACATGGCGCCGGAGATCGCCCTCGGCCGCGTCGTCGACCGCCGCGCGGACATCTATTCCCTCGGTTGTGTCGCGTATTACCTGCTCACCGGCCAACCAGTGTTCTCGGCTGACACTGCGGTGGCGACGGCGCTCGCGCACGTAACCGACACGCCGACACCGCCGAGCGTGCGTTCGGAGTTGATGATTCCTTCAGCCCTGGATGCATTGATTCTGGAATGTCTGGCGAAGGATCCAGCAGACAGGCCCCAATCAGCAGCCGAACTCGACGCGCGCCTCGCGGCGACCGTCGCACCGGACGCGTGGACGTCGGAGGACGCGCACGTGTGGTGGGAACTGCACCGGGTCGCGCTGACGGCCGGAGGGCCCGCTCCCGCACATGCTGAAGGCGAGGAGCAGGAACCCGCCGCCGCCGCATGCGCGCGCTGCTTTCCACGGTTCGATCGGACACCGGTAACGACTCATTCGCTTCAACCCTAGTCATGACAGTGTCCGCCGCTCGCACTGTCGTCACCCACTCCGAACCGCAGTCCCATCAGTCGTTCCCGGTGTTCAGGGTGATCGGGGAGCCTCCCAAGAGCGCGCTCGAGCGGGCGCTCTCGGTGTTCGCGGACGTCAGAGCGGGCGAGGGAGCGAGCACGCTCCTCCTCGCGCTGAATGTGTTCCTCCTGCTCGGCGCCTATTCGCTGATGAAGCCGGCGCGCGATGGTCTGATCCTCACCGAGGGCGGCGCGGAGGTCGCGTCCTACTCGGCGGCAGCGCAAGCGGTGCTGCTGATGGTGGCGGTGCCGATCTACGGCTGGCTCGGCACCCGCGTCGTGAGAATCAGGCTGATCACGATTGTGATGACATTCTTTGCGCTGACGCTCATCGGGTTCTACGCCGCTGGCGTGGCCGGGGCCCGCGAAGGCGTGGCGTTCTACATCTGGATCGGGCTGATCAACGTCTTCATCGTGTCGCAATTCTGGCAGTTCGCCAACGACCTGTTCACCGAACAGCGCGGGCGCCGTCTGTTTCCGCTCATCGGCGTCGGACAATCGCTGGGCGCGTGGGCCGGCGCCGCAGCGGTCCCCCCGCTGGTAGAACGCGCGAACTACACACCGTACACGCTGATGCTCCTCGGGGCGTGTGTGCTGATGGTGGCGCTCAGCACGAGCCTGATGGTCAACGCCGTGGAAACGCGGCGCGGAGCGGGCGGCGTTCACGACGCCGCCACGGAAACGCTCGGACCTCAAGGCGGATTCGAGCTGATCCTCCACGATCGTTACCTGCTCTGGATCGCTGTCCTCATCGTGCTGCTCAACGTCGTGAATACGACAGGAGGGTACGTGCTGAATCGTCTGATCGTGGGCCAGGCGGCCGCGCGATTCGGCAGCGACGCGGCTGCCGTCGCGCCGAGCCGTCAGTTCGTAACGGCGTTCTCGGGCTCGATCACCGCGGCTGTGAACCTCGTTGGCCTGCTGCTGCAACTGTTCGCGACGGCGCGCGTGATCCGGGCAATCGGGGTGCGCGGTGCGCTGTTCGTGCTGCCGGTGATCGCGCTGGCGAACTACGCGATCATCGTTGTCGCACCGGTGCTCGCCGTCGTTCGCGTCGGCAAGATCCTCGAGAACAGCACCGACTACTCGATTCAGAACACCCTTCGGCAGGCGCTGTTCCTGCCCACCTCGCGTGAGGCGAAATACAAGGCCAAGGCGGCGATCGATACGTTTTTCACTCGCACGGGCGACGTGGTGTCCGCCGGGTTCGTCGGCCTTGGCCAGGTGGTGGGGTTGACCGTTTCGGCGTTTGCTGCCATCAATGTTGGGCTGACGATCGTGTGGCTCTGGGTGGCCGGTCGCATTGCTACGGAGCATCGACGCCGGACGGCGTAGATGCGATCAGCGCTCGCAGCCGGTCGAGCACCGCGGCCGGCAACACCTGATCCAGATACTCGACCGCCAGGCCGCGCACGCCTGCATTCGGCGACCGAATGCCGTGGACGGCGGCGTCGAGCGGCTCACGGGCGACGATCGTCGAGAGCAGCAGGAAGATGTGCTCCAGGTGACGCGAGCTGGCCTCCACCGGCTCGCTCGAACTGGCTGGTTCCTCCATCTCCGGTCGATCGAGCAGGCGATAGCCTCGCCATACCTGCGGCGGTACCGACAGCTCGCGCTCGACGATCGCGATCATCCGTGCCCGATCGATCGAGAGCGCGCGATTCTTCACCAGAATCCGACTGATCGCGCGGCTGCAGTGATAGCGGACCTCGAAGCGGCGATCATCGAGGCCGTGGACGAGACCGTCGAGGCTTCGCGATGACGCGACGGTTCCGAGAATGCGCGGCAAGCGACGCCGGATCGTGAAATCGCTGTCCGGATCCAGCATCGCGTCGATCAGCATTCCCAGGTGAGCGGGTGCCAGATGTTCCAGTCTCGTGCGCGCCGCAGGCAGGACCTCGTCCCAGGCGAGCAGTTCAACGATTTGCGCCACATGTATCCGCTCCATGATCGACGGACCATTGAGGGCCGACGTCACTCGTCGGATGTCGCTGGAGCGAAGATCGGCGAGCTTCTCGATTTGCGGATCGACGGGTGGCGCCGGCGACCTCCCCGATGGTTCTGGAGCGGCAGGTGCGGCCGCGGCGGTCGGGTCGTCGTTGACGTCGAGCAGGGTCCATCCCGCTTCCGAGACGAGACTGACCGGCCCCGTGTCGCGATATTTCAGCAGCTGCTGTTCCACCACCTTCAGATAGAGCAGGTCCAGCCGTTGTCCGACCCAGAACGAGACGCCGGCGATCATGACCGTGATCGCCAGCAGGCTGCTGCTGAGCGACGCCAGGCTCGTCAGCAGAAAGAGTTGGACCACGCCGGCCCCCGCGGCCTCGCCGACGCGGTCGCACACCACGTCGACCATCGTCTTGGCGCGCCGCCGCATCACGGGGTCCATCGGCACGAACAACAGCTCGTAGCCGCCGCGGAACAACGAATTGCGCAGGACCGCCTCCGCGCCACGTGCCGCCGTCAGCATCGGCCAGCCGGGAACGATCAGCGCGATCGCGCTGGCGACGCCGACGCCGCCGGGCAGCGCTGTCATGGTCCGGCCGATCCCGAGTCGCTGGACGGCGTCGCCGGATCGTGTCTGCGCCAGGAAGGACAGCACCTGCACGGTTCCGTAGAACAGGGCGAAGAAACGCAGCAGACCGGGCCCGCCCCCAAACGATGCCGTGGCGTTCGACTTCAGCAGGAAGTCGAGGATCGCGGAGGCGGTGCTGGTGAGCACGACGAAGCCGGCGATCGTGCGCAGATACGGGGTGCGAAAGGATCCCCGTATGTCGGACAGGGAGTCGTCCTCCTCGGTGCGGCGAGGCAGCAAGACCGCCGCGCGGCCGATCATCGTCACGCCCGTCGCGCAGAGCACATGCAGCACGGTGAGCAGGATCAGCACCTGTTCCGGAGTGGTGATCGTGGCGATGCGCTCTGCGGCCAGGCTGCCGATGATGCCACCCAATGTTCCGGCGGCGGCGATACGGCCATAGGAGGCGCGCGCGCCTGCGGGATCGAATCGCTCCGCAATCAGCGACCAGAATCCGGACAGCAACACGGCACCCGCGCCGGCGAAATGCAGATAGATGACGGCGGTGATCAACCGCCCCGCATCGTAGACAGCCCATTCAGCCGCGTGGCCGATCGCGCTCAACGCGAATCCGGCCGCGACGACGGTCAGCGCAGAGAAGCGCTCGAGGAGGCGGGAAAAGATCGGAACCAGTGCGACCGTCAGCACGGTGGTGGCGACAGTCATCAATGGCAGCGCCGTGGCCGGCCACGCCGTGAGAAAGGCCGCGTCACGGAACGCCTTCGCGGCGACCTGATGCGCGAGCATAATGCCGGCGGTGGCCATCGCGGCACGTGTGAAGGTACGGTTCACTCTGACGAGAATACGGCGTCAGCGCCGTCTGAGCCAGACGTATAGTTCGGAGATGCCTCACCGCGCCCGTTCTCGAGACCATCGTGTCGCCATCATCGACGTGGGTTCGAATTCGGGCCGCGTGGTCGTGTTCGAGCGTGACACGGCCGGCCATCTCAGAACACTGGCCGGGTCGCGTGCGTCGCTGCGCCTCGTGCACGATGTCGACGCGCGAGGCGAGCTCACCGACGCGACGATGGCGCGCACGATGGAGGCACTGCGCGATTTCAAGGCGATCGCCACCGGGGCTGGAGCGAGGCGCATCGTCGCGGTGGCGACCGCCGCGATGCGCGACGCGGCCAACGGGCCGCTGTTCGCGGAGCGGCTTCGCCGGGAGCTCGGCGTTCGCATCGACATCATCAGCGGCGCGGCGGAAGCGCGGTATGGTTTCACCGGTGCGGTGCGCGGACTGTCAGTGTCCAGCGGCTTGCTGTTCGACGTCGGCGGCGGCAGCATGGAGGTGACCGGTTTCGAAGGTCGTCGGCGGCGGAATGACGTGAGTCTTCCGCTCGGGGCGCTTCGTCTGAGCGGGCAGTTCCTGCACTCCGATCCCCCCACCCGGACACAGATCCGGCGACTGCGCGAGCACGTGCGAAGTCAGCTGGCGAAAGCGGGCGTGAAACGACTGGCACGAGGCGATCGCCTCGTGGGGACCGGAGGCACGCTACGCAATCTCGCCAAGATCGACCGGCAGGCGCAACGGTATCCTATCGGCAGCCTTCATGGGTACGAGCTTCCGTTCGATCGCCTCGAGGAGATCGTCACCCTCCTGGCGACAACCAAGGAGAAGCACCGCGACCGCCTGCCTGGACTCAGCGCCGAACGAGCCGACTCGATCGTTGGCGGCGCTGTCGCGATTCTCACGCTGGCGGAGTTCGTACGCGCTCCGCACATCCTGGTGTCCGGCCAGGGACTGCGGGAAGGGCTCGCGCTGGGGTTGCTGGGAATTCCTGTGGGCTCGCCGGCAACCGTCCAAGCAGCCTCGCTGTCGTCGCTCGTCTCACGCTTTGACGGCTGGACACCGGCGTCTGCGCTGCGGCGCCAGAACGTCGCCGCGGCGCTGTATCGCACGATCGCGCGGCGCGGGCCGCCGATCGTCGCCGCGGCAGTGGAGCAGGCGGCACGCATCCTCGACATCGGCCGCAGTCTGGACGTCGTGAGCCGACACAAGCACGTCGCCGAGATTCTGCTGACCACGGAACTCAACGGGTTTTCTCATCACGAGCTCGCCTTGCTGTCCGCCATCGTGCGGCGCGCCGGCGATCGGAACGCCGACATCATGCCACTGGCGCTTGACGGTGACGTGAGTTACAAGGTCGTGGAGAGGGCGGCGATCATCCTGGCCCTCGCCGACGAGATCGAGGCACGGTGTCCGCGCGGGCAGCCGATTGCGGTCCGTTCCGAAATTGCTCGTAACGTGACGCTGTCAATTCCACTGCTCCCATCGTGGCTGGCCAAAGATCTCGACAAGCGGTTCGAACGCGCATTTGCGCGCCCGTTGATCATCAGGCACTGACAGCTTCGGTCGACCGGTCGCCGCTGGCCGTGATTAAGACCAAGGTTCGCCTCAGTTGAGCAAACCACGGAGGTACGTCCAACACGGAGAACACGGAGAAACACACCATAAAGTTGCTCCGTGACCTAGGTGTCAACGTGCTCCGTGGTCTCAACACAGGCGAACTCTGGGATTAGTCAGGACGCTCGGATCTGCGGGCGATCTCGACTCAACGAACACCGTTGAGCGCCGCACGCGTGGCAGCGAGTTCTCGACGTTTTGCGCGATCGACCTTCGGGAACGCCAGCTTCATGCCTTCCATGGCATCGATCACCGCGGAGGCGACGACAAGCCTCGCGAACCACTTGTTGTCGGCGGGAACGACATACCACGGCGCGTGAGGCGAGCTCGTTCGGCGGATGACGTTCTCATAGGCTCGCATGTAATCACGCCAGCGATGGCTCTCCGTCGCGTCGGCTGCGGAAAACTTCCAATTCTTCTCCGGAAGATCGAGTCGGCGCAGGAATCGGCGGCGCTGCTCTTTGCGCGAAATGTGCAGGAAGAACTTGCGGATGGCAATGCCATTGCGCGCCGCATAGCGCTCGAAGGCCTGAATGTCGGCGAACCGTTCCCTCCAGATGTTCTTCGTGACCAGACGTGGCGGCAGCCGCTGCATGCCCAAAATGTCCGGATGCACCCGAACGACAAGTACCTCCTCGTAGTACGAGCGATTGAAGATGCCGATGCGTCCTCGTTCGGGGAGCGATCGGGTCGTCCGCCACAGATAGTCGTGATTGAGTTCCTCGGAAGTTGGCGCCTTGAAGGAGTAGACCTGGCAGCCCTGCGGGTTGACTCCTGACATGACGTGCTTGATGGTGCCGTCCTTGCCTGCAGCATCCATCGCCTGGAAGATGAGCAGGAGCGCCCACTGGTTCTGTGCGTACAGCTTTTCCTGAAGCTCGCTCAATCGTGCGACGCCGCGTTCGAGCCACCCGTCGCCCTGTTCTTTAGACGCCAACCTTCCAGTACTGGCAGGGTCGACGTCCCGCAAGCGAAACGTCTGTCCGTCAGTGACTCGGAACGGCCGCGAAAATCGTCCGGCTCTGGACATAACTGGCTGCTTCGACCTCCTCGGCGGCCTCCTTCGACGCTACATGTTGCATGCCATGGTCGGAAGGAGCAACAAGGCAAGTTTAAGCGCATTGCTGGCCGGTAAGGGACCGTGCAACACCTGCGATCGACACCATCGTCTAATAGCTATGTGTTCACGCGTGATGGTGTAATTCCGGATGGCAGAGACCGAAGTGGGAAGATCTCGACTCTGGCACTCACCGAAGCGCGATATCCAATTTGAGTTACCGCAATGGCCAATCATTTACATCCGGGCTATGCCCGTCCAGTGGCCCCGGGGACACCGGCACCGAATTTCTCGCTCCGCGCCACTCCCGATCAGACGGTCTCGCTGAGCGACTTTCGCGGGCGGCCGGTGATCCTCGCGTTCTATCCGGCCGACTGGAGCCCGGTGTGCGGCGACCAGATGGCGCTCTATAACGAAATTCTCGAGGAGTTCCATCGACTCAACGCCGAGCTGCTCGGCATCTCCGTGGATGGTGCATGGTGTCACCTCGCGTTCGCGCACGATCGTCGGCTCCACTTCCCGTTGCTCGCCGACTTCGAGCCGAAAGGGAATGTGGCGCGCCTGTATGGCGTCTATCGTGAGGATGACGGCACCAGTGAGCGCGCGCTGTTCGTGATAGATGCCGCCGGCGTGATCCGATGGAGCTACGTGTCACCGGTCGGCGTCAACCCAGGCGCCGACGGTATTCTTCGCGCCCTCGAGTCGCTCGACCGGGAGGTTGATCATGTCTGAGCGCGAAGGCGCCAGGCTCACGCTGCCGGTCGGCGCCCGTGACCACGTGCAGGGTCCCGAAACCGCTGCCGTCACCCTCGTCGAATACGGCGACTACGAATGCCCGCATTGCGGTCGCGCCTACCCGATTGTGAAGCAGATTCAGGAGCAGCTTGGATCTCGCCTGCGCTTCGTGTTCAGGAACTTTCCGCTCGCCGAGATCCACCCGCATGCGCAACACGCTGCCGAAGCGGCGGAGGCCGCCGCCGCTCAGGGGCGATTCCGGGAGATGCACGACACCCTCTTCGAGCATCAACACGCGCTGGGCGATCGACATCTGGCGGAATACGCTGAAGCTATCGGGCTGGATCGAGCGCGATTTCAACGGGAGCTCGACGATCACGTGCACGCGGAGCGCGTTCGGGAGGACTTTCGGAGCGGCGTGCGAAGCGGCGTAAACGGGACACCCACCTTCTTCATCAACGGAAACCGTCACGATGGCTCGTCGGATTTCGAGTCGCTGATGGACGCGCTCACCGACACGGCTGCTCTGGGTCGGCGCTAAGGCACGCGCGACCGAAGACGTTGGTATCGATTGACGCGATCGTGCAATAGACCGCATTGAACGCCGGTACTTCACAACAATGTCCATGACAACCCCGGCCAGCAATACGACCGCCCCGACGCGGTTCCTTCGAGGCCGGAAGGCAACGTACGCGTATCGCCGCTTCGGCAGCGGACCTCGACACCCGCTCCTGTGCCTGCAGCACTTCACCGGCACACTCGACAACTGGGATCCTGCAGTCACCGATCCGCTCGCCTCGGAGCGCGACGTCATCCTGTTCGACAGCGGAGGTGTCGGGCGGTCAAGCGGCGAGGTGCCCGCCACGGTCGCCGGGATGGCGTCGCATGCGCTGGATTTCCTGGACGGCCTGAATGTGGACCGCTGTGACGTGCTCGGGTTCTCACTCGGTGGAATGGTGGCGCAGCAGATGGCGCAGGAGCGCCCCTCGGTCTTCCGCCGGATGATTCTTGTCGGAACCGCGCCGCGCGGCGGCGAAGACATCATGCATCTGGAAAAGCCAAGTCTGGCCAGGCAGCTCGGTGATCCGAGCCTGAAGGGATACGCCGTCCTGCAGAAGATCTTTTTCGCGCCGACCGCATCGAGCCAGGCGGCGGGCATTCGCTTTGTCGAGCGGCTCGGGCAACGGCAGGATGATCTCGACACCGCATCCGGCCCGGCCGTCGCCGCCGCTCAGATGGCGGCGTTTCGTGACTGGGAGCAACCGACTGCGGGCCGGCACGCGGATCTGCAAGCGATCCATCAGCCCACGCTGGTTGTCAACGGCGTCCACGACGAGATGATCCCGGTCTCGAACTCGTATCGGCTGGCCGAGAACCTGCCGAATGCCGTGCTTCTCGTGTACCCCGATTCGGGGCACGGTTCACTGTTCCAGTTTCACGAATCGTTCACGCGACACGCGGCAGCGTTTCTGGGGCAGCAGTCGCCCTTCGCGCCCTACTGATTGGCGGCGGCATTGCCGCCTGCGTCACTGGAAAGGAAGACATCGCCATGACCACTGTTGCCGAACGAACCAGCAGCACCATCACCGTCAAGGACGGCACCCAGATCTATTTCAAGGACTGGGGCAGCGGCCAGCCCATCGTCTTCAGTCATGGGTGGCCATTGACTGCCGATGCGTGGGATCCGCAGATGGTATTCCTCGGGTCCCGCGGGTACCGCTGCATCGCGCACGATCGGCGCGGGCACGGCCGCTCGACGCAACCATGGAACGGAAACGAGATGGACACGTACGCGGACGACCTCGCGGCGTTGTCCGAAGCGCTCGATCTGAGGGATGCGATTCACGTGGGTCACTCGACCGGTGGCGGCGAGGTGGCGCGGTACCTTGGTCGTTACGGCAGCAGCCGAGTCGCCAAGGCGGTGTTGATTGGCGCGGTGCCGCCGCTGATGCTGAAGACGGCAGGGAATCCCGGCGGCCTGCCCATCGAGGTGTTCGATGAGATGCGCGCCGCCGTCGCCGCCGATCGGTCGCAGTACTTCAGGGACCTCACGCTCCCGTTCTACGGGTACAACCGTCCGGGAGTGAAAGTGTCGGAGGGTATTCGCGATTCCTTCTGGCTGCAGGGGATGATGGCCGGCCACAAGAGTGCGCTCGACTGCATCAAGGCGTTCTCCGAAACCGATTTCACCGAGGATCTCAAGACCATCGACGTGCCGACGCTGATCCTGCATGGCGACGACGACCAGATTGTGCCGATCGGCGCGTCGGCGATGCAGTCGGCGAAGTTGATCCGGAACAACGTGCTGAAGGTCTACAAGGGGTTCTCACACGGGATGTGCACCGTGAACGCGAACGAGATCAACGCGGACCTGCTGGCATTCATCCGGTCGTGAAGTCGCTTCGCCGCTGGCATCCATCGGAACGCGACCGGCGATCACCCGAACGTGAAAGCGAACGTCTCGACACCCGCGTCGAGGAATTCGATCTCGAACGTGCGATCGCTGATCGGTGCCGGTTGTCGGATCAACTGATACAGCCGCTGTTCGGCGACCGTGCCGTTCCCGGCGTCATCGACGTCGACGCCATGCGCGGCACCTGGCGGCTGGCCGTCGATCGTCACGCGAAAGCGAACGGGCGACTCCTGGCGCGTCGGTCCCATGACCAGGTGAAGATCACGCGCATGGAAGCGGTTTGAGATTCTGCCGCCCGCTCCATTCAGGCCCGCGACGTTGCCTCCAACGGTCCACTCGCCGGCAAGCGCCCATTCATTGACCGCGAGTCGCCTGGGCGCCGCGTATACGCGCCGTCGATTGTGGTCGGCACCGCCGCGCGACGCGAAGTTCTGCGTACGTTCGTAGCCGAGGTAATTCTCCGCAGACCGCAGGTTCTTCCAGTCAGCAGCCGCTTCGAGCCCACCGGCATCGACCGACACAACACCCCTGTCACCATCACGGACTCCGGCCTGGGCCAGCAAACGTTGGATGACCATCTCGTTCCGCTCGTACTCGCCCTCGCCGAAGTGATGCTCACGAACCCGTCCACGAGCGTCGAGAAAATACAGAGCGGGCCAATATTGATTCCCGAACGCGCGCCAGATTGAATACTCGCTGTCAATGGCGACTGGATACTCGACGTTCATCTGCTGCACGGCACGTCGCACGTTGTCGACGTTCTTTTCGAATGGGAACTCGGGCGTGTGCACACCGATTACCACGAGCCCCTGTCTGTACTTCCGCGACCAGGCGCGCACATAAGGCAGCGTGCGCAGCCAGTTGATACAGGTATAGGTCCAGAAGTCGACCACGACCACTTTCCCGCGCAGGTCTGCCGGCGTCAGCCGTGGCGAATTGAGCCACTCCGTCGCACGCCCGATGGCGGCCAACTCACGTGGTTCGCGGTCGTCCGCGCGCGCCGTACCCAACATGCCGAACGGCGCCGCCATCATCGTCATCGCCGCCTTTCCAAGAAAGCTCCGGCGCTCGTGGTCGATATGGTCAGGCACGCTTTGTCGCTCCTGCTGCGCTGCCGCATTTCGCACCGATCGCCGCCACCTTCGCCTCACTCCGTGCAGCGATCACGCAACGTCTGCGGCCGCGCTGTCGATGATGGTGGTCACGACGTTGATGTTGCCATGAGTGGCTTTCGAGTACGGACACTCGAGATGGGCGGCATCGACGACCTCCTGCGCCATTTCGCGGGCCACACCCGGCAGGCCCACGTTCAGACGGGCCTGAATGAAGTGAGAGCCGTTGGTGACCCCCAGATCGACTTCGCTGTCGACCGTGATCTCGGATGAGGGTCGGACCTTCATCCTGTGGGCCACCAGTTTGAGCGCCGACAGGAAGCACGCCGACCAGCCGACTGCGAACAACTGCTCAGGGTTGGTGCCGTCCCCACGACCTCCGGGAACCGTCAGCTTGACGTCCAACCGGCCGTCAGATGTCCGTGATGACCCTCCGTCACGACCGCCCGTCGTGTGCGCCCTGGCGGTGTAGAGAATCTTTTCAATCGGGTGATTGACATGGCGTGTTCTCCTTCGATGAGCGCCGAATTGACCGGGAGGTGCTGGTCTGCTCCAACGAATGAAACCAGAACTGCCAGAGCGGATCCATCAGACGAAGGTATTGACGGCTCAACCACCGGCGCCCCCTCGCCGCCGCGGAGGAGTGCCGCGGTTGCTCCCCTTCGTCCTCGACCTAGACCCAGAATTCCTCATGATTCATCACAACTCATCAGAACAAGTCATGAGCGCCGCTCCGACGACTGGACCAGCGGCATGCCGCCTGCCGGCCGCGGATGCTGCGGCCGGGAAATCAGTCCTCGCTCGGACCCTGACGCCGTCCGCGCGTCTAGCGGCTGATTCGCGACGGCATGCGCCGCCGGCTCGAAACGTTCGAGCTCACTCGTCGCAACTCGAACGCACTGGGAGGAAGACGCGCGGATGAATCGCTCGGCCCGATTTCCGCCTGGCGGCGTGCGTCGGCCTGGCATACGCGGTCCGTCACGCGGCATGCCGCCGGTCCAGAGAGGGCAGCGACATGTCGGCGGACGCCGACTGCGGAGCCCGCCGCCGCACCGCGCAGCCGAAACTCGCCCGCAGCGAGCCTTCCGCGTCGACTTCCGTCCACGTGCTCCCGGACGCCCGCAGCAGCTCCGCCGGTCCGATTGCGCGACGCGGACTCTGGGGCGAAGCAGCTGCTAGTCGACGCGCGGGCGACAGATTACCGAGTCGGAGGGCGAGTTTCCGGCGGGCGGAGCCGGAGGCGTCGGCCGACATGTCGATGCCCGCTCCGGCGTGGAAGACGCGCGACGATGTGATAAATCATGAGGAGTTTTGGGTTTAGTCAGGTCCGTTGGAAGTTGGCGGTTGGACGTTGACGTCGCCATTGGGAACCCCGAGTTGTTTCACGAGCATCGTTGCCGCGGCGTTGCCCGCCACGAATCCCGACGACCACGCCCACTGGAAGTTGAAGCCGCCGAGCCGGCCGTCCACGTCGAGAATCTCCCCAACGAGGTGTAACCCAGGGCACACACGCGATTCCAAGGTGCCTGAATCGACTTCATCAAGCGGAATGCCTCCCGCGGTGACCTCCGCGTATCCGTAGCCGCGACTGTCGCGCACATCGAGCCTCGTCTCGATCAATGCGTGAATCAGGCGGCGACGCTCCTCGCGCGTGAAATGCGCGAGGGTGACCGTCGGATCGATGTGCGCACCGGCGATCCAGGCGGCGGCAACCGCTGCGGGTACGCGTGTCGCCAGGACGGTGCTCACCTGTGCGCGCGGGCGCTGCTGCTCCTGATCGAGGAACCATCGTTCCACTGATTCGAAGGTATCGCCTGGACACACGTTCAGCACAACTTCCGTTTCCTCGCCCTGCAGCCGCGCGCGATGAAAGTGTCGCGACATGTTGAGCACGACCGGGCCGCTCGCACCGAAGTGCGTCCACAACAGCGCACCATCAAGGCGTATCCGAAGGCGGCCCTCGACACGCAGGCCCAGCGACACGTCGTGCGCAACGCCGCTCAAGGTCGCGTGTCGGTCGCCGTCGAGAAGCAGCGGCGCTAGCGCAGGCGTCGTCTCCACATAGCTGTGACCCAAGCGTCTTGCGATCTCGTATCCGAAACCGTCGCTGCCAGTCTTCGGCAGCGAGCGCCCACCGGTCGCGAGGACCACGCGTGAGGCGAGATAGCGCCGACCCGCGATCGTCTGGATGACGAAGCTGTCGCCGCAACGCGTGACGTCGCAGACGCGCTGATTGCGATCGATCGACACGCCAGCGGCATCGACGGCCGACAGCAGCGCATCGAGCACGGTCCGCGATCGATTGGTGTCGGGAAAGAGCTTGCCGTCTTCCTCTTCGTGCAGCGACACGCCGAGCTCGCCGAAGAACGGCCGGGCCTGTTCGGCGGGAAACGCGCGCAGCACGCGCGCGACGATGCGGGGAGATCCGCCCCAGAAGTCGCGTCCCGTGACAACACGATTGGTCACATTGCAGCGCGAGCCGCCGCTGACCAGGATCTTGGCGCCGAGCTGATGCGCGCTGTCGATGCAGCGCACGCGCAACTGCGGCTTACTACGCGCGCCGAAGATGGCAGTGGCCAGACCGGCGGCGCCGGCACCAACGATCGCAAGGTCAACGGTTTCGTGCTGAGGTGCGATTTCGGTACGGCTGGGGTCGACGGGGCACACAAGATGCAATTTACAGCGGTGCGGACGCGGCGAGTGAAAGCCTGCGGCCAGCGAGGATACATGGGAACGAGGAGGAGAGGCATGAAACGGGTGACATTGATCGCGACCGCGTTACTCATCGCGGTGCTGGCTGTGCTGACCGCACGAGTCACAGCCCAGGAAACAAACGTCCAGGAGGTTACATACCTTACGTTCAGCAACACCGTTGAGATGCCGGGCGTGACGCTGCCCGCGGGCACCTACATGTTCCGGCTGGCGGACACCCCATCGCGCAACGTGGTGCAGGTGCTCGACCGCGACGGCAAGGACATGAAGGGTCAGTGGCTGTTCGTGCAGGCGGAACGACCTCAAGTGACGGGCGACACGGTGATCATGTTCAAGGAGAACCGCGAGGGCGCCACACCGGCGGTTCAGTACTGGTACTTCCCGGGGGAGAAGATCGGAAAGGAGTTCATCTACCCGAAGGATCAGGCGCAGAAGATCGCCGCGCGCACGGGACAGCAGGTGCGTACGGATAGCGGTTACGTGACCGCGCAGAGCGCCGAGTCGACCAACACGGTGGAAGGAGCGGGGCTCCCTCCGGCGTCGGCCAGCGTTGATAACGCTGACAACAAGGAGTCGACCAGCGCTGACAACAGCGCGCTGCGCGAAGCGCCCGCGTCTTCGCAGCCGACCGCCGGTGCGGGGTCGCTGACAGGGAACCGCGGCGTCGACACATCGGCGCGCGCCGAGGAGACAACGGCGCGTCACGAGCCTGCCGACACCAGCAGCCAGGCTGTGGGCACCAGCGGATCTTCGACCACCGGCGCGGTGGGCACGAGTGGCCAGGCGGAATCGCAAACCGCGCGCGCCACGACGTTGCCGAAGACCGCCAGCCCGCTGCCGATCAGCGGCCTGATCGGTGTGCTGTCGCTGGCGGGTGCGCTCCGCGCACGGGTCGCGGCACGCAAGTAAACTAGTACTCACGTGTCGGTCGGGCGGGCCTTCTCGGGCCCGCCTCCTTGCCTGCCGGGGGGATTTGTGAAACTCGCTGGCGTGCTGCTGATCGTGATCTCCTGCACCGTGCTCGCGTCGCACGCGCAGGAACCGGCCTCACCGCCACAGGACGCGCCGCCCGCGTCACCGGAGCCGACGACCGCGACACCAGTCTTCAAAGCGCGCTCGGATCTCGTCGTCGTTCACGTCAACGTGTTCGACGGCCGTTCCGACGCGGTGCCCGATCTTCCACAATCGGCATTTCAGGTCTACGAGGATGGCAAGCCGCAGCCGATTACGTTCTTCAGCGGCGCTGACGTTCCAGTGGCGGTGGGACTGGCGATCGACAACAGCACGAGCATGCTCACGCGCCGCAACATGGTGCTTGCCGGAACGAAGGCGTTTGCCACCTCGAGCCATCCCGAAGACGAGGTGTTCACCGTGGTCTTCAACGAGCACGTGCGCACGGGGTTGCCGGGCGGCATTCGCTTCACGCGCAGCCCCAATATCATCCAGGCGGCGTTGCTGCAATTCGCGCCCGGAGGAAGGACGGCGCTCTACGATGCGGTGATCGAAGGACTCGATCATCTCCAGGAGGCGACACATCAGAAGCGCGTGCTGCTCGTCCTCAGCGACGGCGAAGACAATGCGAGCCGGCACTCGAAGCAGGACATGCTGCACCGCGCACAACGCAGCGAGGCCCTGATTTACACGATTTACACGGGCGACCTCGCCTCGACACATGGCGATCGCGACGTCATGAAAAAGCTGGCGGCGATGTCCGGCGGCGTCAGTTACGCGCCCGATTCCGAGGCGCGGGTCGTGGCCAACTTCAAGGAAATCGCTGACAATATCCGCCGCGGCTACAGCATCGGCTACGTGCCGTCAAAGCCCGACGGCGACTATCATCGCGTGAAGGTCGTCGTCCAGGCTCCTGGTTACAAGAACTTGAGTGTGCGGGCGCGAGATGGGTATACGGCGAGCGACACCGGCGCCGACTGACCGCTGGGGGCCGCTGCCGCCGCACGCTGACGCGCCGCGGCGCACGGCGAACTGGCGCTGGCTCGAGCGGATCCTGTTCCTGATCGCGTTCCTCTGTCTGGGCTACTACCTGTATTCCGTCGCTGAATCGTATATGTATCAAGCGATGGAGAACCGGGAGCTCGACGCCATCCTCGCCAGCGCGCCTCCTGCACCAGCGCCTCTCGAGCCACGTCTCTCGGCATCGGTACCGCGGCCGCGACGACAGCCGGCAGCCGGGACGGTCATCGGTCGGATCGAAATCCCGCGGCTCCGGGTGTCGAGCATCGTTCGGGCCGGCAGCGATGCACGCACGCTGCAGCTCGCCGTCGGCCACATTCCCGGAACAGCGCTGCCGGGTGAAACCGGCAACGTCGGATTGGCGGGGCACCGCGACACGTTCTTCCGCCGCCTGCAACACATCAGACCCGACGACGAAATCCGCGTCGTCACGCCCGACGGCACGTTCGTCTACCGCGTGCAGCGCACCAATGTCGTCGAGCCTCGAGATGTGTGGGTGCTCGATCCGACCGGCCGCCCCACGCTGACGCTGGTCACCTGTTATCCGTTCACCTACATCGGCTCGGCACCGCATCGATTCATCGTTCGCGCCGAGCTGACGAGCCCGACGCAGCGCGTTTCGCTGCGCTAACTACGGTCGCCGCGGCGGTTCGCGCGGCCCTGCCTCTCGATATAATGGACGAAATAAATCCCTAACTGTCGAGACGGCGCGCGGATGATCATTGCGGCCTTCAATCCCAAAGGAGGGGTGGGCAAGACGACGACTGCGGTCAACGTCGCGGCGTCGCTGGCACGCTCCGGCCGGTCGGTCCTGCTGGTGGATCTGGAAGCCGATCTGAACGCCTCGATTTCTCTCGGCGTCGGTCCCAGCCATGGGACGCCATCGATCGCCGACGTGCTGCTGCACGAGCGGCGGGCGCCCGAGGCGGTGCGCCGCGTGAACGGCATCGAGAATCTTCACCTGATCCCGTCGTCGCGCGGACTGGCGCACATCGACGAACGGCTGCGCAACGTGCGGCAGCCGGAACGGCGGCTTGCCGACATCATTCGTCCGCTGGTTCCCGACTTCGACGTCATCGTCCTCGACGCGCCGGCGGGCTACTCACTGGTCTCGCTCAGCGTGCCGATAGCGGCGCAGCAGCTCGTGGTTCCGACACGCGCCGAGTACCTGTCGCTCGAGTCGCTTGCGCAGTTTCTTCGGTGGTATCGCGATCGGCGTGACTCGCGGCGCGCCACCGCGCATCTTGCCGGCATTTTGCTGACGATGGTCGACTACCGGCGGCAGGCGACGCGGGAGATCGTCGATATGATTCGCCGGCACAACGCGCGCGGCGTGTTCCGCACCGAGATCCCGCAGGATCAGCGTGTCCCTGAAGCGCCGTCGCACGGATTGCCGTTGCTGGAATACGCCGGGCGTTCGCGCGCGGCCGCCGCCTACGATCGGTTCACAACGGAGTTGATGAAGCGCGCCGCGCGCGGATGATCACAGTCGCCGCTTGCACGTGCCGTGTCACCTGCTTTAGCATTGGGGCGGTTGCGGCACGGCGACAGAAGCCGATTAAATTCTTTCCGTAAAAATTGAAAGACGCCACCGCAGGGCTGCCGCCCGGCGGTGCAGGATACTCATGGTGACCCGACCTGCAGCGAAGTCGAAACGGCTGGGCAAGAGCGGCGACGAGATCTTCGTGCCGCGCGTCGAGGGCAGCGACACCCCGAAAAAGCGCGGGCGGCGGCCTTCGCACACCGAACACTGGACCAAGGTCACTGTCGTCCTCTTCGACCGGCAGATCGTCTTCCTCGATCGTCTCGGTGCCGACATCCGCGCCGCCAGCGGCGTGGCGATCAGCCGCGCCCACGTCATTCGCGCACTCATCGACGCCCTCAGCGAATCGGATCTGGATCTGACCGGCACGCGGTCGGAGGCCGATCTGAAGGCGATCCTCACCGCCCGCCTCGGGCGGTATCGCGTCTAGCGGCGACGCGGGCCACAATAGCGGCGGTGATCGCCGCCGCACCCGAGTCTTCACACAGCATGCTGGCCGCCGACGTCGCCGGCGGCGTGACGACCTTTTTCACGATGGCCTACATCGTGGTCGTCAATCCCGGCATCCTCGCCGCGCCGGGCACCGGGATGGCGTTCAGCGGCGTGCTCACCGCCACGGTGCTCGTCGCGGCCGCGATGACGCTGCTGATGGGCGTGTACGCGCGCCTGCCGTTTGCGGTGGCGCCTGGCATGGGGCTCAACGCGTTCTTCGCCTACACGATCGTGCTGCAGAACAAGGTTCCGTGGCAGGTCGCGCTGGGAATGGTGTTCTGGGCCGGCGTGCTGTTCCTGCTGGTCTCGGCCACGCCGTTGCGCGAGCGGATCGCGATGGCCATTCCGCCGCCGATCCGAACCGGGGCGGCCGCCGGCATCGGCCTGCTGTTGACGCTGCTCGGGCTGAGAAACGGCGGCCTCATTCAGGCCGATCCGACCACGCTGCTGCGGGTTGGGCCGCTCGGACATCGCGCCGCGTTCCTGCTGCTCGGCCTGGTGCTTGCCGCGGCGCTGATGCGACGCCGTAACCCGCTGGCGTTTCTCGCCTCGATCTTCGTCGTGACCGGCCTGGCCTGGACGTTCGGCTATGCGCAGGTACCGGCGCAGGTGGTCAGCGCTCCCGACTTTCACTCGGTGTTTCTCCGGCTCGATCCGCTCGGTGCGCTGCAGCTGTCGCTGCTCCCGTCGATTCTCGCGATCCTGTTCACCGATCTGTTCGATTCGCTGTCGACGTTCATCGGTGTGGCCAATGCGGCGCAGTTGACCGACCGCGACCGACGCCCAATCAATCTCCGGCGCGGCTTGATCGTCGATGCGTTGGCCACTCTGACCGCAGGCCTGGCGGGCACGTCTTCCGGCACCGCCTTTGTCGAGAGCGTCGCTGGCATTCGCATGGGAGGTCGGCGCGGCCGCGCCTCGGTGGTCACGGCGCTCTGTTTCCTTCCGTGCTTCTTCATCGCGCCCCTGGCCGCGGCCGTTCCCGATTTTGCGACGGCGGCGGTGCTGATCCTCGTCGGCCTGGCGATGTTCCAGACCGTCGGCACGCTCGACTTCCGGTCGCTCGAGGACAGTGTTCCCGCGTTCGTCACCGTCGTCCTGATTCCGCTGACGCTATCGATCACGCAGGGAATCTTATGGGGCTTCCTGCTGCACGCACTGCTCTACGCCATCGCCGGCCGCGCGCGCGAGGTGTCGCCGGCGCTGTGGGCGCTGGCGGCCTTGTCCGCTGTGTTTCTCGCACTGGAATACTGACTGCGGAGCTGACAAGGTCCGCACTACGAGATGGATGCACATTCGACCGATCCGACCGTCCTGTGGCGCCTGAAGCGCGGCCGCTCCACGGCGCACGCCACTCTGTTTCCCGGCGCTCACCAATCCACTGTCACGTGGTATTTCGACGGCGTCATGGATCGCGCCGAGAACTACGACTCGCTCGATCTCGCGATGGCACGGGCGGACGAGATCAAGGGAGTACTGCTGCGGGCTGGATGGGTAGAGGCGTAACCCGCAGGCCTTTCGCCGTGCCTCGGTGTGTCGTGATCGGGTGAACAGAGCCGGTTATCATTGGAGCGTGCCGGTCACAGCACGTCTCCACAAATCGGTCGGCGTTCGGGTCGGCAACGTCCAGGTGGGTGGCGGCGCGCCGATCGTCATTCAGTCGATGACCATGACCGACACGGCCGACGCGCGGGCCACGGCGAAGCAGTGCATCGAGCTCGCCGAAGCGGGATCGGAAATGGTCCGCGTCACGGTGAACGTCCCCGAGGCGGCGGCCGCCGTTCCCGAAATCAAGCGCCGCATGCTCGACGCCGGCTGCACGGCACCACTGATCGGCGATTTCCACTACAACGGCCATGTGCTGCTGACGCGCTTTCCCGACTGCGCCGCCGCGCTGGACAAGTACCGGATCAATCCGGGCAACGTCGGCATCGGCCGGCGTCGCGATGAGCAGTTCGCCACGATCTGCAAGGTGGCACTGGACAACGGCAAACCGGTGCGCATCGGCGTCAACGGCGGCTCACTCAATCAGGAGCTGGTCACCGCCAAGATGCAGGAGAACACCGACCGCAAGCTCGGCCGAACGTCGGAAGAAATCCTCAACGAGTGCATGGTCATCTCGGCGCTCCAGTCGACGGAGCTGGCGATCGAGAGCGGTTTGCGGAAGCAGCACATCATCATCTCCTGCAAAGTGTCGCGGCCCCGCGACCTGATCGCCATCTACCGTGAGCTCGCGCGGAGAACCGAGCAGCCGCTGCACCTCGGTCTGACCGAAGCCGGCATGGGCATGAAAGGGCTGGTGTGGTCCGCATCGGCGATGGCCATCCTGCTCAACGACGGGATTGGCGACACCATCCGCATGTCGCTGACCCCCAAGCCTGGCGGCGATCGGCGCGAAGAGGTCTACGCCGCGTGTGAGTTGCTGCAGGCGTTGGGGCTGCGATCGTTCGCGCCGAGTGTGACGGCATGCCCGGGCTGCGGCCGGACGACCAGCTCCACGTTCCAGGAACTGGCGGAGCGGACGCAGGAGTACATCCGTGACCAGCTGCCGATGTGGAAGCAGCAATACGACGGCATCGAAACGCTGACGCTCGCCGTCATGGGCTGCGTGGTGAATGGTCCCGGCGAATCGAAGGCGGCCAATATCGGCATCAGTCTGCCCGGCACGGGCGAGGCGCCGAATTGCCCTGTCTACGTGGACGGCGAGCACGTGACCACGCTGCGTGGCACGTACGAGGAGCTGGCGACCGGCTTCAGGGCGCTCATCGACAATTACGTGGCGACCAGATATCCGCGTCGCCTCTAGATACGCTTGAACGCACGAACCTCCGCCGATCACGAACCACCAACCACCAACCACGATCCACCATCCAGTTCACATGGATCCTCTGACACGTCTCAACACGCTCATCGGCGAAGTGGTCGACCTGCAGCATGCCGCGTCGCTGCTCGAATGGGACGAACAGGTCTACATGCCACCCGGCGGTGCGTCGACGCACGGCGACATGGTTGCCACGATCCGAAAACTTGCGCACGAGAAGTTCGCCTCCGATGCCGTTGGCCGTGCGCTCGAGGAGGCGCAGCGCGGACGTGACGGCGATGACGCCGATTCCGACGCCCAGCGGCTGGTCGCCGTGACCGCACACGAATATGACAAGGCGTTGCGCGTTCCCGCTGACTTCGTGGCGGAACAGGCACAAGCGGTGTCCGCCGCCCAGCATGCGTGGGCCGCGGCGCGACAGCAGTCCGACTTCCGCGCGTTCCGACCGCACTTGCAGAAGATCGTCGATCTCAAACGGCGCTACGTCGGCTTCTTCCCTCCGCCCGCGCATCCCTACGACGTGCTGCTCGACGATTTCGAGCCCGGCATGACCACGGCCGAAGTCCACGAGCTCTTCGCGACGTTGCGTCCGCGCCAGGTCGCGCTGATTCGCGAGCTCACCGCCCGACCGCAGGTGGACGACGCCTTTCTGCATCAGCCGTTTTCGGAGGCGGCGATGTCCGAGTTTGCGCGCAACGTGGTGACGGCGATCGGCTTCGACTGGCAGCGCGGCCGGCAGGATCGTTCGGTGCACCCGTTCGCCATGGGGATCGGGCCCAATGACGTCCGCATCACGACCCGGTTCGTGGATCGTGAGCCGCTGTCGCTCGTGTTCGGCCTCATTCACGAGACGGGCCATGCGCTCTACGAGCAGGGGATCGCGCCGGCGTTCGCGCGGTCGCTGCTCGGCAACGCCGCCTCGCTTGGGCTGCACGAATCACAAAGCCGGTTGTGGGAGAACCTGATCGGCCGGTCACGTCCGTTCTGGGAGTATTTCTATCCGGCGTTGCAGCAGCAATTTCCGACCGAGCTCGGCCAGGTCAGCCTCGATCGCTTTTATCGCGGTATCAACAAGGTCAAGCCCACGCTGATTCGCGTCGAATCCGACGAAGCCACCTACAACCTGCACATCATGCTGCGGGTGGAGTTGGAAATCGGGTTGCTCGACGGGACCCTCGGCGTCAACGACCTCCCCGACCTGTGGAAGACGCGCATGCAGGAGTACCTCGGCGTGGTTCCGGAGACCGATGCGAGTGGCGTGCTGCAGGACATTCATTGGTCGATCGGGGCGTTCGGGTATTTCGCCACTTACACGCTCGGCAATGTCATTTCGGCCCAGTGGTGGGCGACCTACCTTCGCGACTACGCGGATCGCGACGATCAGATCACGCGTGGCGAGTTCGGGCCGCTGCTCGCCTGGCTGCGCGAGAACATTCACCGGCACGGGCGCAAATACAAGGCACAGGAACTGGTCGAGCGCGTCACCGGCGCACGAATCGATCCGCAGCCGTACTTGGAATATCTCGAGCGCAAATATCGTCGGATCTACGGGATCGATTCGTCGTCCTAGCGTCCGGCCGCACCTCGCCTGCGCTCACCAGCGCAATGGCGCTGCTGACGATCGCCAGACCGAGGACGAGGGAGAGCGAAATCGGTTCGCCGCCCAGCGCCCAGCCGAGGGCGACCGCCACCGCCGGATTGACATACGTATGTGTGGCAACGAGCGTCGCTGGAAAGCGATCGAGCAGCCGTACGTCGAGCCCCAGATGATGAAGATCGCGGCAAAAGCCAGTGTCATCCGCACTCTTTGAACGCCGCCACTTCGAACCGGTTGTCCAAATAGATATTCCGGCCGCGCAACAGCGCCGTCAGGCTGGCTGCCAGGTAGGCCGGCACGAACAGCGGTCCCCAAGTCTCACACTGACGTACGTGCACGCGCTCATGCACGCGCGTCACCTCTAGCGAACCGCGATCCCGTGCGATGACCACGTGTCCGAGCGTCAATGCCGCTACTCCGCCGGGCACGACGGTGAGATGCGTAAGCACCCATGCCAGCGCTGGTCCGTGTACCTCGAGAACTCCATCGATGACCCGTGCCCGCGCGCGCCAGACGCCCGCGAGCACAATCAGAAGGCCGAGCGCCGTGGTCGGCGCCGCCCACAGGTACCGAACGATGGACCAACTTGTGTACATGCTGAAACGTCACGGGCCGGAGTAGTCGACGAAGCGACCGGCCTCTGTGCCTCCGCGTCTCTGTGGCGCAAACGGTGGAGAGCGCGACGAATTACGGAAGCCGCCCGTCACGCGACAAGCCTACAGCGCGTAAGCCGGTGCGGAGGCTCATGCCGACATTGCCCAGGTCGCCCGACGCGCCGCTGGGTCTTTGCACGGTGATGCGGAACTGGTGGCTTTGCTTTTCATGACTCTTGGCCACCTGTGCACCGATCTCGGGGAGCAGCGTCGCCAGGCGAACGGGGGCAGCGATGCTTTCATAGCGACCCCCGGTGAGCTGCTGGATAGCAAGACCGACGTTTGTCTGCACCGTCCCGCCTGACGCCGACCGCCCATTCAGCATGACCACATGGACGGTGGTCGGCCGCTTCTGCAACCGTTGCAGCAGGCGCTGAATGTCGCGTTCGAGGACGTTCGAGTCACCCGACGACGTTCCAGCGATCACGATCACCGCGAAGTGATCCTTCTCGTCCTTCTCGATTCGTTGTGTCGCCTCGTTCAAAGATTCGACGAACCTGCCGGTGCCGCTGTCCGGCGCGAGGCGACCCACTCCATCGAGCAACATGATGCGATCGGTCGTCGGCCGGACGATGAAGCGTGCCTGTGGCGCGGTCGTCAGCAGCGCCACCTCGACGCCGGCCGGCATGGCCTCGAGAAATCCCTTCACGCCATTCCGCAGGTGCTGCAGATTCTCGGACCCGAGACCGGCACCGTTGTCGACCAGTAATTGGACTTTCATCGGCCATTCGATAGCGTCGATGCGTGCGACCTTGGCCTCGGCGCCGTTCTCCACCACGTGGATGTCTTCCGGCTGAAGCGATGTCACCGGCGCGCCGCTGGACGCATCGACAATGCTCGCAAAGATCTGGAACTGCTGTTGAGCGTGAACGACCGCAATGGACGCGACAATGAACAGCACCGGTACGAGCAGGCGTAGCAGCCGCATGAAGCCTCCGCGTAATACGGGTCCGGCTGACCGGATCAACGAGACGAACGGGTAGCGTAAACCTACACCAGAACGGGGGCGGACGCGATCACCGCGCTTCCCCCTGGCACTCGGGGCACTGATGCTGCACGTATTCCAGCCACTCGAGAAGCTCGCCAGCGGGCGGCAGCTGAGCGAGCATCGCGCCTGACACGACGTATTGCACCTCGCCCCAGCGATCCGCCATCACGACGCCGCCGGGGTCGATGCCCGCGATCGAGTCACGAGTGACGACACATATGACGTCGTGCGCGCTCACTTTGGCTGTCTGCTCTTTGACGGCTTTGATATAGCCGTCGGTTCCCGGACTGTCGCTGAGCACGACGAGGAGAAGATGCTTGTGCTGCCAGACGTCCGCGTAGCGGATCAGGCCCCCATCGACATCGGTGACCTCGAAATGGGGAACCTGATCGCCCTTTTTCAGCGGATCCACGAGTTCTGCGCGACCAGAGCGCCGCTGCGAAGCCGAAGGACGACGTCATGAGCGTCGATGGCACCCGTGGCGGGATCGACCAGCTGACCCGTGACGCCGCGGCCCACATACAGGAGGACGGCGTCGGCAAACAAGCCGTCGAACACACTGCGCAGTCCACCGTCGGACGCATCTTCATCAACGGCCAGCAGGCGCGTGTTATCGGGAATCGAGGCGCCTACGGTCCGCAGATCTGCGACGAGACGACGCGACAGATCGGCGGGCGCTACCCACCGATCGTTTCTCGCCCGATAGACCGGCACGAGCGCAAACGCGAGGACGACCAACGCAAGCCAGGCCATCCGAACGCGATCGGGTGCCACACGGTGGAATGCCTGCATCAGCACGCCACCCGCGAGGCAGCTGCCGATCGAAGGAAAGAGGGCATAGAGACTGGAACGAATGGGCAGGAATACTGTCAGCGCGAAGCCGGAGATCAACCAGAGGGCGCACAACAGCAGCGTGCGGCGTTCCTGCCTCGAGACCGTCGGACGGGTCTGGACCAGCACGAGAGTCAGCAGGAGAACAATCGCGACGATCGCGCACGAACGATCGACGTACTCGGCAACGTTTCTGGCGACGCTCGACGGTTCAAAGGTAAACCGGTAGTAGTCGGGCGCATTCAGCGGGCCGAACGCGCCGCTCGCGCCACGCATAAACAGGTAGGCCGCAAGCGCGCCGAAGACGGGCAGCGCTTTCCTGCTGATATCGAGAATAGAGGACAGACGGCGATCTTCGGACAAGTACCATCGCCAGCACACCAGCACGAAGGGCAGCACGATGGCCTCTTCCTTGGACAGCATCGCCAGCAGGCTCCAGCCGGCAGTCCACCACCAGCGGCCGCGCAGGGACGCCGCCAGAGCCGCCAGCGAAAACGCGCAGAGCAGCAGCGCGGTCCGACCGCTGATCCACAGCAGCGCCATGTTGACACCGTGAAAGTTCAGCGACCACAGCGCAGCGGCGGTCAAGGCAAACGGCGGTCCGAGGCCGACGCTGCCGGCCACGCGGACGATGAGCCACATGCACACAAGCAGCAACGCGAAGTTCGTGAGCGCATAGGGCAACGGCCGCAGCCCGAACATGGCTCGATTCACGGCAAAGGTTGTCGTGACGAGAGGCCTGTAGAAGCCGACGTTCTCGGTAAAGATGCGGCGGAGATCCGACGAGGTCTCGACGCGTGCCGCGCGGACCCACATGAAGTCGTCACGGAGGAAGCCGTGGCCGATATCGGGCAGATAGATCAGCGCGAGAGCGAAAACGACAAGCGTTACTGCCAGGCGAACGGGCTCGCCCTGAGCGAGCGCAGCGAGTCGAACGGACATCCGTTAGGCGGCCTTGCGCGTTTTGGTCGCTTTGGCAAGGCGCTGCTGCAGCAGCGCCAGCAGGGCGACTTCATCGGGGCGCAGCTTCGACGCACGCTTTTTCACCATGGCTGTCGCCCGGCGCCGGACGATCTGGAGCATCGATCCATCCATGTAGGAATCGACCACCGCTGGATGAATATACGACTTCCGACAGACCGCACGCGTATTGCCGAGCACACCGGCGACCGCCTCGATCGCCTTCAATACGTTCTTCTTCGCCTTCGCCTGTGACTCGGCGCGATCGAGCTCGCGGAGTGCCGTCATCGCCAGCACCGTTCCCGACCACGTCCGAAAATCTTTCGCGGTAAAGTCCCGGCCTGTGATGTCCTTCAAGTACGCGTTCACATCGCCGGAGGTGACGTCGCAGCGCGCTCCTTCGTCGTCGACGTACTGAAACAGATCCTGTCCCGGCAGGTCCTGACACTGTTTGACGATGCGCGCCAGTCGCCGGTCGTTGACGTCCACCGCATGGCGTTTCCCGCTCTTGCCGCGAAACTCGAAACGAAGCGTCGACCCCTTGACCACGACGTGCTTGTCCTGCAGCGTGGTCAGGCCGAACGACTTGTTGTCTCTCGCGTACTCCTCGTTGCCGACGCGGATGAGACTCTTCTCCAGTAACTGCACCACCGCGGCGAGCACTTTCTCGCGCGGCAATCCGGTGCGCGCCAGATCCGCCGTCGTTCGCGCCCGGATCTTCGGAAGGGCCGCCGCGAACGCCTGCAGCCGATCGTATTTCGTTTCGTCCCGACAGACGCGCCACTGCGGGTGATAGCGATACTGTTTGCGCCCGCGCGCATCGCGACCGGTGGCTTGCAGGTGCCCGCGTGGATCGACACAGATCCACACGTCGGTCCACGCCGGCGGCACCGCCAGCGCGCGTATGCGCCTCAACTGAGCCGGCTGGCGAATCACCTTGCCATCCGGTCCGATGTATTTGAACCCGAGCGGACCCATCTCACGGCGAATGCCCGGTCGGTCGTCGCAGACGTAGCGCAAGCCCGCTGATTCGGCCGATGCGATCGCGTCGCTCACGCGCGCCTCACCTCGACGGCGCCGAGACGCCACAACGAGCAGTCCGTTGGCGCGGTCGCGATCCCGGCGGTTACGAGACGAGCGGCCCCGCGACGTCGATCGTGCGGCCATACGCCCCCGGTGACAGCAAAAGAAACGCCCATTTGTGAGCTCGGCCATTTTGAACTGCCAACGCCGAACTTCCAACTGGCAAACTGCGTCAGGCCTTCCGCCGCGACGCCGTGGTGACGGGAGTTTGGAGATTGGAAATTGGAAGTTGGGAGTTGGGAGTTGGGAGTTGCGCGAGCGGCGTGCAGTACACTCCCAGGATGAAAGCCGTCAACTCCTTCGCCGCGGAACACACGGTGGCCACCGTGTGTCCGCTCGACTGCCCCGACTCCTGCAGCCTCGACATCACGATTCAGAACGGCCGCATCGCGGCCATCGACGGGTCCGATCTGAATCCGATCACCGCCGGTTACATCTGCGCGAAAGTGCGCCGTTTTCCGGAACGCGTATACGGACCGGATCGTGTGTTGTACCCGGCGCTGCGGAAAGGGCCGAAGGGCTTGGGCAGGTTCGAACGCGTGTCCTGGGACGAAGCGTTGAACGTCATCGCACAAAAGTGGGTGGAGGTTCGTGAGCGGTGGGGTGGCGAAGCCATCCTCCCTTATTCGTACGGCGGATCGAACGGGCTGCTGACGCAGGATACGAGCGATGCGACGCTATTCCGCCGCCTCGGCGCGTCGCGGCTGGCGCGGACCGTGTGCGCCGCGCCAACGGGCGTCGCCAACCAGGCGCTCTACGGCAAGATGCCGTCGGTGGTCTATCAGGATTTTCCGGAGGCGCGGCTGATCATTCTGTGGGGTGTGAACCCGTCGGCATCGGGGATTCATCTCGTCCCGTATATCCGCGATGCCCAGCGTCGCGGCGCCACGCTCGTGATTATCGATCCACGGACGACGCCGCTGGCCAAGCAGGCCGACATTCATCTCGCTGTGCGTCCCGGCACAGACCTGCCGGTCGCGCTGGCGATACATCGATATTTGTTCGAGCACGGGCACGCGGATCAGTCGTTCCTGGCCAGGAACACGCGCAATGCCGATCGGTTGCGTGAGAAGGCGCTGCCCTGGACCGTGGACAAAGCGGCGGCCGAAGCCGGAATTGCCGCCGGCGATCTGCAGCGTCTCGCGGAGCTGTATGCGACCTCGTCGCCGGCGCTCGTCCGCTGCGGGTGGGGGCAGGAGCGCAACCGGAACGGCGGCAACTCGTCGCTCGCGATTCTGGCGTTGCCTGCCGTCGGCGGTAAATTCGGTGTTCGCGGCGGCGGCTACACGATGAGCAACAGCGCCGCGTGGGACATCACACGGACATGGATTCGCGCTGACGAGTCGACCGCACGCATCGTGAACATGAACCAGCTCGGACGCGCGCTCACCGAGTATCGCGATCCTCCCGTCCAGGCGCTGTTCATCTACAACTCGAACGCCGTGGTCACCAGCCCGGATCAGGCGCGCGTCCTCCAGGGGTTGCAGCGCGATGATCTCTTCACCGTGGTCTTCGAGCAGGTCATGACCGATACGGCCCGCTATGCCGACGTGATTCTTCCGGCGACCACGTTTCTCGAAGGGTACGACCTGGCTCGCGGCTACGGCCCCATCTCGCTGCGTCTGGGCCGGCCGACCATCGAGGCCGTGGGAGAGGCGCGCTCGAACGCCGACGTCTTCGATGACCTGATGCAGCGGCTCGGCATCGGCGAAGACTCCGACCCGCACGGCGAGCTCGAAGAGATGCTCGACGTCCTCCATCGTCTCCCGTCGCCGATTGGCGACGAGCTGCGCGAGTGCGGCAGCGCCACGCCGCCATACGAGGGCCGGCCGGTTCAGTTCAAGACCGTGTGGCCGCGCACACCCGACCGCAAGGTCGATCTCTTTCCCGAGTCGCTCGATCGTGAAGCCCCGTTGGGCCTGTATGGGTATCAGCCGGATCCGGCCACGCCTGAATACCCGCTGGCGCTGATCTCGCCGGCCAGCGAGCGGACGATCAGCTCAACACTCGCCGAGCTGCCGCGACCTGAAGTGAAGCTGCTGATGCACCCCAGCGACGCGGCTGTGCGCGGCCTCGGTGATGACGACAGCGTGCGGGTGTTCAACGCGCAGGGCGAGGTCAGGTGCAAGCTGCAGGTCGGCGCGTGGACGCGTCCCGGCACGGTGTCGTTGCCTAAGGGCCTGTGGCGGCGACACACGGCCAACGGCTATACCGCCAACGTACTCGCGCCAGATACGCTGACCGATCTCGGCGGCGGCGCCTGTTTCAACGATGCGCGGGTGCAGGTCGAAGGTATCTGAACACCACCTCTACTCCTGCTTCCTCGAGCGCTCCACCGCGATCCACGTCACCGTGTCCCATGCGTTGTGGATGCCGATGAACAGCAGCAACAGCGCCGCGGCGGCAATCGCGAAGAGCGCCGCTTCCGCGTAGCGACGAAGCGCGATGGATGCTGCCGTGAGGATGCCGTAGGCGACAAACGGCAGCACCGTGTGCCACAGCCAGTCCTCGAACACCGGCGTGTAACCCGTCTGACGGCGCGCGCGATACAGGACGATGCCGCCGTAGACCACACCAGCCAGGCCGCAGGCGCCGAGCGCGACGCTCGGATTGGAGACCGTTCGCCACGGCGCCGTCAGAATCGCCGAGATCAACAGGACGGCGCAGAAATGAACGATCGTGGGCGTGCCGAACGCGTCGATTTCGCGCAGCGATCGCGCCGATCGCGCTTCAGCAATCAGCGCGATGACGACGAACTGGAGACCGGTGAGCGCCGCCGCGGACGAACCGACGATGACGCAGAAGCTTTCCCAGGCGCGAAGGGGCGACGCGTTTTCCACGGTTCACGAGGCTAACACGGAACCACGAAGCCTTTCGGCACTCACGACGACGCGCTCTTTGGTTGCGGCGCAGCCGCGCTGGGATCGTCGTGTCTATCGCGCAGCGACCTTCGTGGTTGAGCGTAAGGCGGACCTTGTCAGGTCCGCCCTGGTTAATACGCGAAGAAGAAGATCAGATCGAGGCCGCCGCGCTCCACGCGCCGGAACTGGATGCGCTGCGTGCCACCGGAAGTCTCCGCCGCCGTCGCCTGCAGCCGCAGGTAATCGCGCAGCTGATATTCGAGGATGAATTCGGTCGATTGGACGCTGCCGAACCCCTGACGCATTCGGAAGAACAGATTCTTGCCCACCTGCTGTCCGAGCATCACACTCGGTCCGGCACCGTTCTCGCCCTGCGCCTGAATCTCGAACTCGTTCAGGTTGAGCGCGGTGCCGATCGAGCGGGCAAGGCCGGAGGCGACATAGCCGCTCGCCAGGTCGCCGGCCCGCTGCGCCAGTGACGCCTGCTGCCCTTCGCCCAGCTCGTTCACCGGCTGATTGAAGATGATCAGCGACAGGATGTCGGCCTCCTCGAGCGGCGGGTTGCTGCGGAACGACAGCTCGGGCATCGTCATCGTGCCGCGAACGTTGATGAAGGCCTCGACGCCCTGAATGACACGGCGTGCCTGCAGGTCGAGGAGCGGATTGATCTCGTCGGTGCCGACGAAGCGGATACGTCCGTCGCGCAGCAACTCGAAACGGCGTCCCTGGAACGTGTAGTAACCGCGAATCGTGCGAATCTCGCCGCGCAGGCGCATGGTATCGCCAGGGTCCTTGGTCACGTCGACGTCGCCGCCGACGGTGATGCTCATGTTTCCGAGGCTGGTTCCGCCTTCGCCGGTGCGGATGTCCTGCCCTTTCAGCACGAGGTCGTCGGGCACGCTGACCTTCACGTTCAACGCGAGCGCGTTGAACACGTTCGGTTGCTCCTGCGGTGTGATCTCGGGCGCCTTGGTCTTCTCCTGCGCCTCTTTGGCCACCGCCGCGACGTTCGGGGCCGTGTCGGCACCCGCGTTCGGCGTGCGCGTGTTCGCGTCAGCTGGAATGTCCGCGTTGCTGCGAACTTTCTGAGCGGCCGTGTTGGCGTCCTCGAACGGCAGCTCGGTTGCCTCGGTCGCGTACGCCTTCTTGCCGAACTGCTGCAGCAGCTCGGCGACGTCGACCTGCCCGGTCTCCAGGGCAACGGTTCCCTCGAGGCGCGGCTTGATCACCTCCCCGGTGAGGCGCAGGTCGGTGTTCACCCGCACGTTGCCCATCTTGTTGTCGATCACCTTGAAGTTGTCGGACTTGACGTTCACGTTGACCCCACCGACGCTCCGCTCGTGGACCGCAAGCTCGCCGCCGATGGTCATCGGGTTGCCGTGATTGTCGAGAATCCGCATTTCGGTGATGGTCACCGCATCCGGCTTGAGATCGATGCGCGTATCCAGACCGGTGTAGCTGGTGCCGAGATCGGGAACCGCGAAGGCACCGTTCCGCACCTCAATGGCGCCATCCAGGTGCGGGTCGTACCCGGAGCCGGTCACCTTGAAGTTCGCCTGCAGCGTTCCCATGACGTTGGACACAGACGACGTGAAGCCCTGGATCAGACCGAGATCGATCGGGCTGCTCTGCACCTGGATGTCGATCGCCTCGCCGGGCGCCGGCGCCTGGTGCTCGTGTCCCATTTCAGGAGGATTCGGCCGCAACAGCGAGACCGGTGCAACGCCTTTCGCCGTCAGCCAGGCATTCGGGTTCTGCTGCAGCTTGACGTCGAGCGTCACACCCGGCTGCGCGTAATCGACCTTGCCGCCGAGCGATTCGAACTTGAACTGACGGAAGGCACCCTGCGTCAACGCGAACTCGCCTGCCACGTGCGGATCGCTCGTGGATCCGGTGATCGTCGCGTTGGCATTCAACCGCCCGGATACCTGTCCGGGCTGTCCGAGCGCGAGTTGATTCAACTGGGCGACGTCGACGTTCTCTGCCTGAACCTTCAGCGCTTCGGTGGACGAGCCAACGACACCATTGGCCGTGATGCGTTGGTCGCCGCTCACCAGCTGCATGTTGTCGACCGCGATACGGTCATTGCCGTACCGGATTGCCGCTTCCGATCCGGGCGCCGTCCGCCACTCGATCTGCTGCGTGCGCAGCGCGAGATCGGGCAAATGGATCTCCTGGTGGTCCGGATGAAGGGCAACCGTGCCGCCGGCGTCGAGCTGCCGCTGCTCCTGCTTGGCGGTCGCGCTGAAGTACACCTTCGACTGGCCGTAGGTCACGTCCGCGAGCAGTTGATTGATTTTCTGACCGCCAACCTGCACAAAGGTCGCCTCGTTGCTGGCGTGGACCGCGGCGCGCTGCGCATCGAGCTGCGGCACGCTGACGTCGAAGGTGCTGGTGAGACTGAGCGCGTTGTTCTCCCCCTGACCGAGGTTGCTGCCCTGCAGCGTGCCGTCGACGTACAACTCGTTGCCGTTGCCGGTAACGTAGGCGTCGACGACGACGCCACCGGTGAGCGGTTGATTGATCAACTTGCCGACGCGTTCAAGCGACGGCGTCTCGACGTGCAGCTGCACGTTCGAGGAGCCGGTCTCATTGAGCGCAATCGGCCCCTGCCCACTGACGTTGACATCGGCCCCAACAATCGAGAGCTGGTCGAGACGTCCTTCGCGATTGGCGTATTCCCCCTGGACCACGGCGGAGTCGATCTGCACGCCCCCAATCGCCGAATCTGCCAAATCGATGTGACCGGACGCATCGATGGACTCCGGCGTCACGCCATTGCCGTACTGGCGGATCGTCGTCATGATGTCGATCGATCCGCTCAGCTTCCCGGCGATTCGCTCGTTGCCCGAGACGAGCGCGGGATCGAGGTTCGCGAACTGTCCGAGGGCGGTCACGCGCGCGTCGCCGTTGGAAAGACTCGTCGCAAAACTGAGTCGCGGGAACGACGCGCCGAACAGCTCCGAGTCGACGACCATTCCGTCGGCGTCGATGCTCAGCGGATAGCGGCCGCCGCCCGAACCCTTGACGTTGAAGCTCGCGTTCACGCGGCTGCGATAGCGATCGGCGGTCAGCGCAGGGATGTTGAAGCCACGTCCCACCTGCTGCAAGTCGAGATTCGAGACCTCACCGCTGGCGGCATACGTCGGCGCACCGTTGCCGATCGTGAATTCGGCCGTCGTGCCGCGAGCGATCGTCGCGCCCGCCAGTGTCGACGGCTGCATGCGCACCGAGCCGGAGAACACAGGACCGCGACTCTTGACGGTGTAGGCGAACTGAAGATTGCTGGGAACGCCTGGCGCATTGAGCGAAGGCGGCAGGTTGCGGAGATCGAGGCGCGCCGCCTGGCCGTGGAGATCGAGCGCCAGCGGCTCACCCATCTTCACCGTCCCCGCCGTGGTCGCGTTGCCACCGTACGCCACGGCTTTGGCGTTGACCGTCAGCGTCTCGCCGTCGATGCGACCGTTGGCGACGACGTTCCTCGCCTCGTAGCCAATCACCTGCACGCGTTCGGCGTTCACCGCGTAGGTGCCGCGCATGGGCAGGCGATCGGAGGGGAGCGCCACATCGAATCGTGCCTGCCCCGTGATGTCGCTCTTGAGCGTCGGCGACTTGGCCACCGGTCCAACGTTCAAGTGAGTGACGTGTGCGGTGCCGGCAATGCGACGTTGCGGGTCGAGCGCGTCCACCTTCAGATCGGCCACCACGTTGCCGACGGTCTTTTCACGTGCGTTGACGCTGAGCGCCATGTTGTCGGCCGGACCGATCGCCGTGAGCTCGAAGGCAGGCTGCAGGTCGTAGCCACGCAGCGCCGGGACGATCTTCGCCAGCTCGTTCACCGCGAACTTGTCCGACGATGCCTTGATGCTCAGTACCGGCGTCTTCGAATCGAGGTTCTTGATCGTTCCGTTGACCTGGAGCGAGGTCTCCTCCGTGCGCAGGGCGACGTTGTCGAAATCGATCTCGGTGTCGGACTTGCGGATGACGCCGGACAGCGCATTGACGCCGAACTGCGGATTGGCGGCACGCAGCGAGACGTGATTGACGTCCACTGCCAGCTCCTTGGCGTTGCTCTTCACGCCGACCGAGGCATCGATGCGATCGATGCGCTCAGGAATGGTGACGCCGGACGTACCCACCGGTTTGCTGTCCACGTACACCGTCGCGTCGGCAACGCCAATCTCGCCGATTTCGAGCGTGCGCTTGTTGTTTGGATTGTCCGGCGTCTTGGTCTTGATCAAGTTGGCGAGGTTCCACCCCTCAGCCGTCTGCTCCAGGCGGAGGATGGGGCGCTCGATCTTGATCGAATCGAGCACCACGTCACCCTTGATCAACGTCATCGCGTTGTAATCGAGACCGACGTTCTTCACGTCGACCACACTCTTCCCGTTCATCGTCACGTCGACGTCCTCGAGATCGACGCCGAAGAACAGGTTGCCGTCGAGCCGGCCGATCGACAGGCGCCCGTTCACGTAGTCCTCGGCCTGACGCACGATGAAACCGCGCAGCCATTCCTTGAACCAGGTGGTCTGCGTGATGATCACGGCCATCGACGCCACGCCCACGATCAACGTGCAGACAAACGCGACGACTTGCAGCGAGCGTCGTGCGAGTGACATATACGCCCCTGATGCCTTTTTCTACGCCCCTGATGCCTTTTTCCTGACCCGAGTCCTTTTCAGCCCTGAATCCTGATACCTGATTCCTGATTCCTCAGAAGGCCTGGCCGATGCTGAAGTGCACCCGCCAGCGGCGCGCCTGCGGCTTGCCGTTGACGAGCAGGTTGTCGATCGGGTTCACCTGATAACCGAGGTCGATGCGCGCGGGACCGATCGGCGTCAGGTAGCGCAGGCCCGGTCCCACGGCGTAACGGAGATCGCCGACATCGAAATGCCACGCATCGGTCCAGACGTTGCCGTAGTCGAAGAAGCCCACCGCGCCCAGCTTCCCTTGTAGCGGCATGCGAATTTCCGACGAACCTTCGAGCATGGACAAGCCGCCAATCGGCAGTCCTGATCCGCTGAGCGGGCTCACTTCGTACCGCCCCCACCCGCGAACGCTCGTGGCACCGCCGAGAAACAGGCGTTTGTGGAACGGCACATTGGCGTCCTCGCCGTTTTGCGGCGCGACGCCACCAATATTCACCTTCTGTGCGAATACGAACGCGTTCCCGATTGGCAGGTAGTAGCGCGCCTCGCCGTTGGCCGCCCAGTAGTTGTACGACCCCCACATCAGACGCCCCGCCTGCTCGAGATGCGCGGTCATCATGTAGCCCTTGCGTGCGTCGAGAAGATTGTTCGTCGTGTTCCGGTTGACGTCGAAGCCGATCGCGCCCACCGTGCCCTGGGTGATGTCGCGCCGCGGATCGAGGCCGAGCGCGATCAGGCTGTTTCTGAACCGAAGATCCTGCAGGGCGGCGAGGGTGATCCGATCGCGCGTGTATTCGTTGATGAGCGACACGCTGAACGACGTCTCCTGTTTCGCCTGATGGCGCAGATAGAGGCGGCCGCCCAGCGTGTTCTGCGAGAACACGGGCTCCTGCGCCTGCCATGCCTGGCCTTCGAAGCGCAGCGAGAAATGCGGGGAGAAGACGTACGGCTCCGTGTACTCCATCCGGACGCCACGATCGAGCGACGACCACCGCCCTTCGAAGCCGCCGTGCCGCGCACCACCAAAGAAGTTCACATGGTCCCAGCGCAGGCGCGCGCGCGCCTTCTCCTCGCTGCCGTAGCCGATACCGGTCGTCACCTTCTGATGCTTCCCTTCGGCGACAGTGACGCGCACCGGCACTTCAGGACTCTCGACGCCGGTGTCCTCCAACGATTCGATGTTGGCGAACTCGAACAGCTCCATCCCGTACAGCTTCCGCTGGCTCTCGCGCATCTCCTTGCGCGTGAATGTATCGCCCATCTTGAAGGTGAGCTGCCGGCGAACGACGTTCTCTCCCACCGAGCGCTCCCCGCGAATGTCGATCACGCCAAAGTGCGCCAGCGGCCCCGGCGTCGCCTCGAGGATGATGCGCTGCGACTTCGGCCCGACATCTTCAGGACGCATCGCGACCTTCGCGTACGGATAGCCGTTGTCCTTGAGGACGTTGATTGCCCGCTCGCGCGTCGCCACCGCCAGCTGTCGATCGAGCGGCTGCTTCTCCTTCAGCGGCAGCGTGCTCTTCAGCTCGTCGAGCTTGGCCGCAGACAGGACATCGAATCCGGTCACCTGGATGTCAGCGACACGAAGGGGGTCGCCTTCGGTGATGTTGACGACGACCTTCACTTCGTTCTGTGCGTCATTGAGATCGACGTCGAAGGACGTGATTCGCGCGTCGGGAAAACCGCGATCGCGATAGAAGGCCTCGATGCGTTTCAAATCGGCGTCAAAGGCGCGGCGGTCGAAATAGCGCTTCTTTCCCCACGGCAGCTTGGAACCCTGTTTGGTCTCCAGCGCGTTGGCGAGCGCCTTCTTGTCAACCTGCTGAACGCCGTTGAATTTGAGGCTGGCGATCTTGATATCGCCCTTCTCTCGGCAGCCGGCCGCCAGGAGGGCAAGGCAGAGGAGAAAAATGTGTAAGCCGCTGCGCGCTCCAGTCATGGCGTCGTGTGCAGAAACACATCACGTGCCATATGGCGGAGACACAAAGTGCAGAGCTGCGAGGAAGAGACGGATCTCGAGCGCGCGCCTCTCCTATCGGGCGGTTCGTGCGCGCTTTTATCGGAGCTCGCGAGTGGTGGTCGTAACTCGCGGTGTGGATGCGACCGCCAGCATGATCCCGAAGCCGATCGCGACCACCGCCGCAATGCCCAACCACACGCCGGGAATTTCTTTCAGCACACCCGCCTGCCACAACGCCAGAACAGCTCCGACGAGCAGGAGGAAGTAACCGACGAGATAGAGCTTCAGGAACCTCATACTGGTCGACATAGCACGAACGGTGCCGGCGAGGAGCCTCGTCCAGGAAAAACTCCCGACTCCCAATCTCCAACTCCCAAACAACCGGCTCGAGTCGCGGCGTTGGGAGTTGGAAGTTGAAAGTTGCCCGTCTAGGGGACCGCCTCCATGATCACGACCAGGTGCGCGCGGCGATTCATTGCGCGACCCTGCGCCGTGTTGTTGTCGGCGATCGGACGATCTTCGCCGAAGCTCACCGTCCGCATGCGGTTCTGCATGATGCCGCGATTCACCAGGTAGTTCTGCACCGAGTTGGCGCGCCGCTCGCCGAGCGCGAGGTTGTACTCGGTTGTGCCGATGCTGTCGCAGTGCCCCTCGATGGTGATGCGGATATTCGGGTTCGCCATCAGCTTCATCACCGCGTCGTCGAGGATCTTGAGCGCATCGGGCCGCAGGTTGAAGCGGTCGAAGTCGAAGTGCACGTCCTCGAACGTGATCACCACGCGGCGGATGACCTGAATCGTGGTCGATGCGGTGGCCTGGTTGCCGATGTTGTCCTGCGCGGTGACCGTCACCGGCACGTTGCCTTCCGCCTGCGGCGCCGTCCAGATCACATTGGGCCCTGTGGTCGCGTTGAACGTGCCCTGCGGTGCGGTCCACTGATACGTCACCGCCCCGCCTTCAGGATCGGTCGCCGTCGCCGACAATCGAGACTGCCCTCCGGGTTCGACGATGCAGGGATCGCACATCACGCCGGCGCTGAAGACGGGCGCGCGATTGGGCGCGGCAACCGGCGCCGGCTGCGTCACCGTGATCGTGTTGGTGACGGTGGTGGTCTCCTTGATGATGTGCTGACGTTCACGCGGCGGTGTCACGCCGGGGTGCCAGCCGACACGGAGATCGAAACCCCATCCGTGGTGTTCGAGCTCCTGTCCGCCGATGACGCGAGTGGACACGCCTTGCGTGTAGTTGAAGCCACCGTGAACGAAGAGGCCGTTCTTCGCCTGGAACACGGCGCCCGCCTTGAAATCAACCGGATCGTGGATCCGGCTCAGAAGCGGCGCCACGCTGCCGTCCTCGGCAAAGTACGGAGGATTCCTCACCGAAATGAACTGATCCTGGACGAACTCGCCGGTGAACTCGACCAGCGCGCGCAGCCTCGCCCGCGTGGGGAACGTCGCGCCAAGACCCCACCCGATGCCATCGGAGATGTCGAATTCATCGGGATCGCCGCGGAGCACGCCGCCGGCGGTGCCGGTGAGCTCCACCATCTTCGCGAACTCGCGACTGGCGACCAGATCCAGATGGGCGTTGGTCGCATTCGTTCCACCCCAGGATGACCCGATCGGGAATTGCACCACCACACGCGGCGCGAGGCTCATCGCGTCGCCGCGCGATTGCGAAATCAGGCTCCACTTGCCGCCAACGGCGAGCGGGCCGCCGAGCGTCTTCGACCATCCGCGACGAATGAAGGGATATTCGTTGGAGATTCCCCCGTACTTGGCGTCCGACGTCACGAAGAAGGGGCGCAGATCGCGATCGAGGCGAACGACATGCCACGAGCCGAACAGCTCGAAGCGATCGCCGAGGCCGACGCCTGCCGTGATACCGAGCTCGTTGACGTCGGTGAGCCCCTGCGGCCGATCCCAGTTGGCGCGGAAGGCGCTGAAGGAAAACTTCCGATTGGGCAGCGTCTCCGCCGTGGGGACGAACCATAACCCGGTGTCACCGAAGATGGTGGGAAGGGCGCCACGCGGCGTGGTGTCCCCTTGCAGCACGATTTCGTCTTGCGTGATCGCCGTCTGCGATGACGTCTGCTGCGTCTGCGTGGACCCCGCGCCCTGCGCTGGTGGCTGCGCCGCGGCGGTGCCCGCGGCGAGAAAGGCCATGAGCAACCCGCAACACAAGATACGCACGACTACAACGCCTCTCTTTTCCGGACGAGTCACGGGCCGCCGAACAAAGCGGTCCCACGCCGGTGGGACCGGCCGCTCCGGAGTCGCGGCCGGAAATCCGCGGTCGGAGACTCGTTGCAGTATGACTCGGTCCCGCCGTACTGGTCCAGCAGTACTACTGGATGGTTTCAAGTGAGCCTGTGATTCGCGCGGGAGTCTTTCGACGGCGATCCGGCGGGCCAACCAATCGGCGGCCCGCTGCTCATCTCGAAACCATGTACCGCTAGTCGCGACCCGGTTCCATGCCGCGCTCGGGAATGGCGCTGAACGGCGCGCCTTCAACGGCTGGAGGGGTCACCAGTCGGCCGCGTCCACCGCGACTGATCTGACCGCCTTTGCGACCGGCCGCCCGCGCTTCATCGGGCGTCCATTCGTGCGCGGTCCCTTTCTCGTGGGCTGCACGACCGCCCTTGCTGGCGATCTCGCGCTGCTTTTCCGGCGACATGGAAGCAAATCCGCGACGTTCTTTGCGCACTCCGTCCACAGCACTCCTCCTTACTGGGCAACCACATACGGCCCGTCTCGACCCGGAGCATCCGGCGGCTCGTCGACTGGCATGGGCGGAGGCTCGGTAGGCGGCGTGTCGGGGGTGTCGTCGCGATCCCTTTCGGGTGGGGGGTCTGGGTCGCGTCGAGGGTCGCTCACCGATTCTCCTAAGTGCCAACCCATTTCACACATATGGGTCAGCGGAGGTCGGGCTTCAATCGCTGTGCCACGCTGAGCAACGGACCGCGCGGCATGGCGCCTGACGCAGAATCAACAACTTAGCTCCGCCGTGCAGCGCCTCTATCTCGCGGGGTCTGACGCAGAACGCGACAGTCGAGGTTGTCTTGCGTACCCAATTCCAACGCTCGTACCCACACGGCCAGGCACCAAATGGCTCGAGATCCGAAGTCCGTGCGCTGTCCGCGGCTTCGCTTCACGTCACCGATGTTCACTGCCTTGCTCACCGGGGTAACATGCAGCTATGGACGATTGCGCCCCGCCTCCCCAGGCATCGCCGGTCGGCAACACCAGCGGCCGCACGGTGAAGTGTGTGAAGTATCAGAAGGACCTGCCCGGACTCGATCAGCCGCCCTGGCCCGGCGAGCTTGGCCAGCGTATCTACCAGAACGTGTCGGCGCAGGCGTGGAAGCTGTGGGAGGACCGCCAGAAGATGATCCTCAACGAGTACCGGCTGATGCCGTGGCAGAAGGAAGCGCAGGAACTGATCGCGCGGCAGATGGAGGATTTCTTTTTCGGCCAGGGCGCGGCGCTACCTCCCGGCTACGTTCCCCAGCAGACGAAATAGGCGGAATGTAACTGCAGTCACGAATCAGGGATCAGGTATCAGGATTCAGGGCTGCCGGGCCTGATACCTCGATCAGCCCTGATTCCTGATTCCCGATACCTGATTCCTTCGATCAGCCAATCAGCGTCAGTTCTCGCTCAATTGAGAACCGCAGGCGCGCATGAGCGTCCCGCAGTGCGCGCTCGACAGTCGCGGCCGCATCCGCACGCGCAAAGATGAACCCCAAGTAACTACGTCCCTCGGGCAGCGGCACGAGCAGGGCGTCGCGCTTCGCGGTGATGACGATCTCCTCGATGCCCTCGACGCTGCGCGCCTCGTCGAGACCATCCACCGCACGAAAGACACCGCGCTTCGGGATCGGGATCATCATCACGCCCGACGCGGCGCGCTCGCGGGTAAATTTTGAAATGTCCTCCCCGATCGCGTGTCGCAGCAGCACTTCTTCGAGCGACACGTGGCCCGTCGTGATTTGTGATTCGTGAGTCGTGATTGCGCTGCGTGTTGGTGGTGTTCTTTCTGTTCCGTGTGCCCTTTGTGGTTCGAAGCTCAATGCCTTGGAGCACAGGCCGCCAATGGGGCGCGCCGCGACCTCGAGCACGTACGCCCCTGTGTCGTTCACCCGGCATTCGGCGTGAACGGGACCATGCCACAGCCCGATCGCACGAGCGGCGGCGGCGACGGCGTCGACGATGGCGTGCTGCGTCTTCGCGGTCTCGCGTGAGGGCGTGACGTAGATTGTCTCCTCGAAGAACGGACCGTCCAGCGGGTCGGGCTTGTCGAAGATAGCGAATGGCGCGAACGTTCCGCGCGTGAGCACGCCTTCGACCGCAAACTCCCGGCCGGGGATGAACGATTCGACCAGTACCCGATCGTGGACTGCATCGCGCTCGCCGCGCACGTCCGGCGACTGCAGCAGTCTGCGCAATCGCTCGAATCGATCGACGAACTCGGCCTCCGTATCCGCACGCATGACTCCCCGGCTCCCGGACAGTGCCAGCGGCTTGATGACGACGGGATACCCGGCGCGACGCGCCAGGCTGCGCGCACTGCTGTCGAGCGACACGACGCGATACGACGGCGTCAGCAGATCGGCCGCGCGCAGCGCCTCCCGCGCGGCGAGTTTATTGCGACTGGCCGCGGCGGCTGCTGCCGGATTGCCCGCCAGTCCGAAGGCATCGGCAAGCCGCGCCGCCAGCAGAGTGGGGCGATCGCCGACAGCAAGCACGCCTCGTGGAGGCGCATCGACAAGCGCGGAGACAACGGCTTCTGTCGATCGCTCTGGTTCGTGAAAGCGCACCGGGATGGCAGCATCCCACCACGGATCCTCGAGCTGATCGCATCGATCGCTGGCGAACACGAGACCGACGCCCAGCTTCTCGGCCGCCTCGCCAAACGATCGGATCTGGTATCCGGTGGTCGTCGCCACCAGCACGACTGTGTTGGTCACAATTCCGCGTGCAACGGCTCGGCGCAGCAGTACCAGGGCTCGGTCATATACGGCACCGCGCGCTTAGGTCGGCTTGGCGCACGCACCGGGTGGGCGGCGCCTGCACGCTCGCGCGCAAGCGTCGCAATATCGGTAAACACCTCGTCTCGATCTCGATGCACACCGGCCGACACCAGCTGCATGACCTGCTGCTGCAGCGTGTCGACGCGGGAGTCCTCATGGTGCCACGGCCACGTCAACGACGCCGCGTCGAACGGCCGCACGAGATCGCGGACCTCGGGCAGTTCCAGCAGGGCCGACCGCGCGGTGATGAGCAGCCGAATCGCCAATTGAATCGGTGCCACCTCGTTCACCAGATCCAGACGCTCGATCGTGGCCAGCAGATCCAGATAGCCCTCGAGGGTCGTCCACGGTGTGAAGGGCACGAACGTCGGCGCCAGCGTCAGATCGACGCTCCGACAGAGCGCAACTGCGCGTTCGAAGTCATCGCGCGTATGGCCCTTCATCAGCTTCAGGAGCACCTGGTCATCCACCGATTCCACGGCGCTCGTCACGAAGAGACAGCCGGTGTCACGCAACAGCGGCAACAGCGATGCCTGCGTGAGCAGATGCTCGATCTTGATGGTGACGTCGTAGGTCAGCGACGGAAACTGCGCGTGGAGCCGTTCAACGATGCGACGCGCGTGTGTGGGACCGTTGAAAAAGTCCGGATCGCCAAACGAGATGTGCTCCGCCCCTGCATCGAGCTGAGTACGGATGTCGTCCAGCACGACCTCGATCGGCACGGCGCGGAATGAACCGCGATACACCGGCACGATCGGACAATGCCGGCACAGATGCTTGCAGCCGCGCGTGGCGTCGGTGCTCCCGACCACGCGTTGCGAATCGTCGGGCATCCGCAGGAGTGCGTACCGCGAGAGCGGCGGCAATCCGGACCGATCCGGCTGAATAAACGCCAGCCGCCGATGCCTCGGCTGTGATGACACGGAGGTTGAGGTGTTGGACGATTGGACGGCGGGAGCTGCGAGTTGGGAGTTCGCGTTTGGGTTGTGGGATTTGCCATTCGGGATTTGGCATTTGATCCGCGCGACGAGATCAACGAGCTCGCCCTCCGCCTCGGTCCCGATGACGTGCTCGACTCCGCGTTCGCGCAACCAGTCCACGTTGAGCGGCGCGTACAGTCCGTACGCCGCCAGGACGGCTTGCGGATTCACCTGCCTCACGCGATCGATCAGCGGACCGGCCAATCGCGTCGCCGTGTGCATAGGCAGATAGAACGCGACCAGATCGGCGTGCGCAATCTGGTCATCGCCAAGCGCATCGCGTGAGGTGTCAACGCACTCGACCTCGACACCGGCGAGACGCAGCCACGCGGCCGGCGAAGCGAGACCGAGCGGCTGCCGGCCGAGGTCGTAAGTGCAAATCAGAAGCGCACGCACCTGTTCATAATAGAGGGTCAGTGGAGGACGCGTGAATCCACCCGTGACTGCCGCAGCCAGCGTCGCCCCGATGTCCACGGCGGAGCCCGATCGGAGCTTCTTCGGGCATCCGCGTGGACTGGCAACGCTGTTTTTCACCGAGATGTGGGAGCGCTTCAGTTACTACGGGATGCGCGCGTTCCTCATCTTGTACATGACCGCTCCGGCATCCGCCGGCGGGCTCGCGCTGAGCGACGCGAGCGCCGGCTCCATCTACGGCACCTACACCGGCATGGCGTGGGGCGCTGCCATCGTCGGCGGCCTGATCGCGGACCGTCTGCTTGGTCAATATCGCAGTGTTCTCATCGGCGGCATCATCATCGCGCTCGGTCATTTCACGCTCGTGTTCAAGGCGCTGCCCTTCTTCTATACAGGACTCGTCCTGATCGTCGCAGGTACTGGCCTGCTGAAGCCGAGCGTCAGCGTGTTGGTCGGCGGGCTGTACGACGAGAACGACGCTCGACGCGATGCGGGCTTCTCGCTGTTCTACATGGGCATCAACATCGGCGCCACACTCGGACCGCTCATCGCCGGATATCTCGCGCAGCGCGTCGACTGGCACGTCGGATTCGCGTGTGCCGGCGTCGGCATGGCGCTGGGGCTGGTTCAGTACATCGCCGGCAAACGCCGGCTCGCCCCCGCGTTGGCGCGGGTCGGCAAGCGGCCGAATGCGGACAGTAGCGCCAACGCGGCTGACCGCCATGCGATCGGTTCGCGTGGATTCACGAGCAGCGAATGGATGCGGATTACCGCGATCCTGATTCTCTTCGTGGTGGCGATTCTCTTCTGGGGAGGCTACGAGCAGGCCGGTTCGACGATCAATCTCTTCGCCGACCGGTACACACGCCTCGAACTATTCGGATTGTCGTTCCCGTCCTCGTGGTTCCAGGCAGTACCCGCGATGTTCGTCATCGTGCTGGCGCCGACGTTTGCGTGGGTGTGGCTGCGGCTCGGTCGCTACAATCCCTCGGTTCCGATCAAATTCGCGCTCGGTCTGCTGTTCATGGGGCTCGGGTTCCTTCTGCTCCTGATGCCCGCCGGCGCCATTGCGCAGAGCGGCGGAGCGCTTCGCGTCAGTCCGTGGTGGGTGATCGCCTGGTTCTTCATGTCCGAGCTCGGCGAGCTCTGTCTGTATCCTGTCGGGCTCAGCGCGGTGTCGAGACTCTCACCCATGCGCATTGTCGGCGTGATGATGGGAGTGTGGTTCCTCTCCATCGCGTTCGGTGACAAGCTCGCGGGCTGGGCTGCCGGTTTCATCAGCAACACGCCATTGCCGACGCTGTTCGGCGTCATGGGGCTGGTGCTGTTGGCAGCGGCGGCTGTCATGCTCGTCCTGACCAGACCGATCAACCGCCTGTCGGAGGGGACCTAGGCCGTGGCTCTCGAAAAATATCGCGCCAAACGCAATTTCCAGGAGTCACCCGAACCGGCCGGCGACGCGCCGCATCGATCGCCGGGCGGACGGCAGGCGCGGTTCTTCTGCGTGCAGAAGCACCTGGCCAGTCATCTCCACTACGACTTTCGACTGGAGCACAACGGCGTGCTGCTGTCGTGGGCAGTACCGAAGGGACCGTCGCTCGATCCGGCGACCAAACGACTGGCGATGGCGGTCGAAGATCACCCGTTCGACTACGGCGAGTTCGAAGGCGTGATTCCGTCCGGCTACGGCGCGGGGATCGTGATGTTGTGGGACCGCGGCACGTGGACGCCGGAAGTCGACGATGTGGATGCCGCGCTGAAGAAAGGGGACCTCAAGTTCACGCTCGACGGCTACAAGCTGAAAGGGTCGTGGGTGCTCGTTCGCACGAAAGGCCGCTGGGCAGGCGCGGGCGGTGATGGACGATCGTGGCTGCTGATCAAGCATCGCGACGAATGGTCGGGCGACGTCGACATCACCGAGTTCGCACCGCTCAGCGTGAAAACCAGCAGCGACTTCGCCGACATCCTCGCGCAGGACAATCCGGACGTGTGGGTATCGCACCGGCCAGCCGAGGGCGGCGAGGCCGGCACGATGTTCAAGCGCATCATCGAGCGCGCGCTGGAGATTCGAAACGCGCGTCTCGCGAAGCAGCCACCGCAGGCGGCCGCCACGCGAGCGCGCGCCGCCACGACCAAGACAAGCGCGCGAAAGACGGCCGTGAAACGGAAGGCGGTGACGCGGAAGCGAACGGGGTGAACCTCTCAAAGGCACAAGTCACCCGCGAAGTTGAGGTGGGAACTTACGGGATAGTCGAAATGGCGCCGATGCGCTCAGGAGTGGCGCGCTGCAGCAGCCGCTGCGACAGCACGCTCCACACCGCAAACGACAGCCGCCGGCGATCGTGCCGCGCGATTTCCGTACACCAGAAGCGGCCGAGCACGGGTTCCACGGCCGGATCGAGGTCGCCGAGTTCCAGCGGCTCTTTGTGCTCCGCGGCATAGCGCCTCAATCCTTCGGCCGATGGACGGCCGGTGTTGGCGATCACGACGTCGACCTGCCGATCGATCGCGCGAGAGAGCCAGCGTGCGGCTTCGGCGGCGGTAAAACCGCTCATACCTCGACCTTCGGTCAGCAGGTTCGCAATCAGAATGATCGGTCCGTCAACGGCAGCGAGCGCTTCCTTGACGCCACGCACGAGCAACGGCGGCATCAGGCTGGTGAAGAAACTCCCCGGCCCGATGATCACGGCGTCGAATTGCCGCATCGCGCTGGCGACGATCGGATGGATGGAGACGTCGGGCTCGAGCCACAGTCGCCGCACCTGATGGCCGTACGCCTGACCGGCGTCGACTTCCACTTCGCCTCGCGTTTCTGTGCCGTCGGCGTACTCGGCACAAAGCGATGCCGGTTCGACGCTGACCGGCCACACACGTCCGCGGCATCCGAGCAGACTGCGCAGGCCATCGACGGCCGCCAGAAAGTCGCCGCTGTAGCGCTCCATCATCGACAGCAGCAGGTTGCCGCCGGTGTGCCCGGCAAGGCGGTCGTGATTCTCGAGGGTGGGAAGGCGGGCCAGCAGCACGCGGCGCGCTTCCCCTTCATTGCGCGCCAGCGCCAGCGCGCACTTGAGCACGTCGCCCGGCGGCAGCACCCCCAGCTCGTCGCGCAACTGTCCCGAACTGCCGCCGCTGTCGAACATCGTCACGACGGCGTTGAGCTCCAGCCAGGGATTGGTTTTGAGGCCGCCCAGCAGACTCGGGAGTCCGGTTCCGCCGCCGACGCACCCGATCTTCAATTCGCGCAACTGCATGTGGTGTGTGATCCGTCGGTCGGTGATCTCTCGTCTTTACCCGGTAGTCTTGGTCGATGCGCCGGGGCAGTCGATTGTACTAATTTCGGTCGGTCGACTCAGCGGCTTCAGTGGGCGCCCTTCGACGTGCTCACGGCAGGCGAGGACTACAATCCGGTCATGGCGTTTTCGCATTCGGGCGCCACACAACTGGCCGCCGACCTGCGCACGGTGTTTGGCGATCGGCTCCTCTCGGTCGTCGCCTACGGACCGCACCTGGAAGGACATTCCGAGGCGCGGCTCACATGCCTCGCCCTGGTCTCGACGCTGACACTGCCGGACCTGGAGGCCTGCACCCGATTCGTGCCGCAATGGTCACGCGCCCGTGTCGCCCCGCCGCTGATGCTGCCTGACGACGAATTCCGCGAGTCGCTCGATGCGTTTCCGTTGGAGTACGGAGAAATCATCCGCGTGCACGATCGGATATACGGACCCGATCCGTTCGCGGGCATCGCGATCGCGACCGAGGACCTGCGGCGTGCGTGCGAAACGCAGGTGAAGAGCCATCTCGTCCATCTGCGGCAAGGATTCCTGGACGCCGGAGGCAAGCCCGCCAATATCGCCGAGCTCGTGGGGGCGTCGGCCCCAGCATTTGCGGCGCTGCTGCGGAACGTCGCGCGCCTTACAGGCGTCAATTCAAGTGACCGCATGCAGACGACGCGCGAGGGAGCCCGCCGTGCCGGGCTGCCGGAGGGCATTGTCAGCGAGATCCTGGCGCTGGAACACGCCACCAGCATCCCCACCGGGGATCCAGCGCGGTTGTTTCCCGAGTACCTCACCGCAGTCGAGCAACTCGCGCGCGCGGTGAACACATGGCGCGCGCTACCGTGAACACCCCCAAGCACACAAAGACGGCTTTTGCCACGAAGGACACAAAGGCCACGAGAAAGGCCCCGAAGTCTTTGTGTCGTTATGACAGTGGCATACTGAGCGCTCGACGCGGTCGGCCTGCAACGCAGGCCGACACGTCAGGTCGACACGTGCTGAACGAACGACCATCTGCATTCTCTTGGGTCGTTCGTTCAGCACGTGCCGACCTGACGCGCCGCGCAGCGGCGCCGCGTCGAGCGTCTATCGCGGCCTTCGTGTTCTTTGTGTCCTTTGTGGCTAATGCGTTCTTCGTGCCCTTTGTGGCGCAGGCGCAGCCGCCACCGCCAGAGCTCACTGAACCGGTCAACGACTTCGCCCACGTGATCGATGACGACAGCCGGCGCGCCATGGACTCGCTGATCCGATCGCTCGAGCAGGCCAGCGGCGATGTGGTAGTGGTCGCAACGGTCGATACGTTCGCGCCCTATGCCACGATCGAAGAGTACGCCGTGAAGATGTTCGAGAACGGTGGGCGCGGCATCGGGCGCAAGGGCAAGGACAACGGCGTACTGATCGTTGCCGCGATCAACGATCGTCGCGTCAGAGTGGAAGTCGGGTACGACCTCGAGCAGTTCATCACCGACGGCTTCGCTGGCGAAACCGTCCGGCAGTACATGGCGTCCGAATTCAGGCGTGGCAACTACGGGGCGGGGCTGCTCGCGGGGCTGTCGCGGATCGTCAGTCGTATCGCTGACGCGCGCAACGTCACGCTGCAGGGCGTTCAATCCACACGGCGGAGGTCGTCAGGCGGCGGATCGAGCAGAAGCGTGATCGTGGCGCTGTTCGTGATGTTTATCGTCATCAATGCGATCGCCGGCCGCATCAACGGGCGCCGGCGCTTCTACCGTCGTCGATGGGGTGGCGGACCGTGGAGCGGCTGGAGCAGCGGCGTCGGCCCGTTCGGCGGCGGATTCGGCGGCGGCTTTGGTGGATCGGGCGGCGGCGGCGGTGGCTTCGGTGGCGGCTTCGGCGGCTTTGGCGGCGGTCGAAGCGGAGGTGGAGGCGCCAGCGGGGGCTGGTAGACGCCGCGCAGGCGACCTCCGTGGTTGATGAACGTATGGAGAACACGATGAAACTGTTCGTTCGCAGAACCGTGCTGTCGGTGGTGCTCGTGACGGCGGCCATCGGCCTGTCAGGCTGTTCGTACAACCGGTTCGTCACCCAGGAAGAATCCATCAAGGCGCAATGGGCGCAGGTCGAGAACCAGTTGCAGCGTCGCAACGACCTGATTCCCAACCTGGTCGAGACCGTCAAGGGGTTCGCGCAACAGGAACGCGATGTGTTCGGCCAGATTGCCGACTCGCGCGCCAAGCTTGCCGGCGCCCGCACGCCCGAGCAGACGATTCAGGCGGCGAACGAGCAGAGCGCGGCGCTGGCGCGACTGCTGGTGATTACCGAAAACTACCCGCAGCTGCGGTCCAACGAATCGTTCAATCGGTTGATGGATGAACTGTCGGGCACCGAGAACCGGATTGCCGTCGAACGAATGCGCTACAACGAGCGAGTGCAGGAGTACAACACCTCACGCCGGCGCTTCCCGTCGAACATCACGGCGAGTGTCTTCGGCTTCAAGGAGTACCCGCTGTTCAACGCGCCGCCGGAGGCGGAACGTGTGCCGCGCGTCAACTTCGGGCGGACGTAACGGTGGTTGCTGGGTAGTTGGACAGCTGGTGTCCGTCAGGGTTTAAACAGAAGGACGCGACCCAGCCACCAAGCAACCAAGCTGCCTGATGGAGAAAACTGCAATGGGTGCTGTCGACGCGCTGCTGCCCGAGTTCGATCATGAGATGACGACGACGCGCAAGGTGCTCGAGCGCGTTCCCGAACACAAGTTCGACTGGAAGCCGCACGCCAAGTCGTTCTCCCTCCGCGAGCTCGCCCAGCACGTGGCGACCATTCCGATGTGGGGTTCCGTCACGTTGAACCAGTCGGAGCTCGACGTCGCCGGCGATCAACGGATGCCACCAGTCAAGACACGCGCCGAGCTGCTGTCGATGTTCGATCAGCACGTCGCCTCGACGCGCAATGCGCTCGCGGGGACTGCTGATGCGGCGCTGATGGCGCCATGGTCGTTGAAGCGGGGGACGCAGACGATCTTCACGATGCCGAAAATGGCCGTGTGGCGCTCGTTCGTCATGAGCCACTTGATCCACCACCGCGCCCAGCTCGCCGTCTATCTGCGACTGAACGACGTGCCGGTGCCGTCGATGTATGGTCCGAGCGCCGACGAGGGCGCGTTCTGAGCCCACTCAAACCACGAAGGGTTCACACACGGAGATCGCGGAGAGAATAATTGTTCTCGGTGGCCTCCGTGTCGTCGCGCCGCGACTCTTCCGTGGGTAGGTTTCGGCACCTGCAGCGCTCTCTGTTGCTCTGGTCGTGCGGGGCGATTGCATTTCTCGTTCTCGCGACGGCCAATGGCGCCGGATATCGATACGGCGTCTCCGATCAGGCCTTCTACATCCCTGCCGTCGTTCGCGCCGCGACGCCCGGCGCATTTCCGCGTGACGCCGCGCTCATCGACGCGCAGGCGCGGCTGATGATACTCGACGAGCTGCTCGCCTGGCTGACGCGCGCCACTGGCCTGTCACTGGAGCTGCTCTTCTTCATCGCCTACCTGCTGTCGCTCACGCTGATCTGGGTGGGGGTGCTCCTGATCGGAGCCCGAGCGTTCTCCCGGCCCGGTAATCACCCTCGGACAACCATGTGGGCGACCGCGGCGCTCGCCGCAGCCATGACGCTACGGCACCGCATCCCGCGAACGAGCGTCAACTCGTTCGAGCCCTACTTTCATCCGCGGATGCTCGCGTTCGGGTTCGGGCTGCTGGCCATTGCTGCGGTGCTTGGCCGCCGCAGCTGGCGGGCGATTGCGCTGGTCGCCGCCGCGGCGGTCGTGCACGTGACGACCGCGATCTGGTTCGCGGCGATGATCGGCGTGGCAATCGCGGTGCTCGACCCGCGCATGCGACGCCTGATCCTGGTCGGCGCCATCGCGGCCATCGCCGTCGGCGCGTCGGCGCTGATTGGACCGCTGCGTGCGTCCACAGCACGGATGGACGACGTGTGGCTGCAGGCGGTCACCAGCAAGGACTCGCTGTTTGCCAACGAGTGGCCGATGTGGGCGTGGACCGGGAATCTCGCCCTGCTCGCGATTCTGCTGATCGCCCATCGCTATCGACGGTCGCGCGGATTGGCGACAGCCGAAGACAACGCGCTCGTCTGGGGCGCAACGGCACTCGTCGCGCTCTTCCTGATCACATTGCCAGCAGTCGCCGCGCACGTGGCGATCGCAGTGCAGTTGCAGATCTCTCGCGTGTTCTGGCTGGCCGATGTCCTCGCCACGGTGTACGTGATTGGCGCAATTGCATCCGGACCTTCGGATGCGGCGCGGCCCTCGATGGTCCGCGCTCAGATTCTCGCGATACTCCTCATCGGTGTCTCGGCGTCGCGAGGCGCGTACATTCTCTTCATCGAGCATCCCGAACGACACCTGTTCGAGCTGCATCTGCCGGCCGATCCCTGGGAAGATGCGATGCAATGGGTATCGCGCCAGCCGCTTGATGTGCACGTGCTGGCCGATCCTGGCCATGCGTGGAAGTACGGCACGAGCGTTCGCGTCGCGGCCGGTCGCGATGTCTTCCTCGAGGACGTGAAGGACTCGGCGATTGCAATGTACTCGCGAGACGTGGCGCTCCGTGTCGTGGCGCGCGGAAGAGCGGTTGGCGATTTTTCGTCCCTGACCGCGGCGCGTGCGCGGGAGCTCGCCACACAGTACGATCTCGGATACCTCGTGGCCGAGCAGCCGTTTGACCTGCCGGTCGCGTATCGGAACGCGCGATTCGGCATTTACCGTCTGCGATGACCTTCGCGCCAGCTTCATTTACGCCGCGCTTCACCGGCGGACACACCCAGACGCTCTACGCCTGGGCGAAGCCGCGTCAATTCCCGCGCCTGCCTGCCCCCAGCGAACGCTATTTCGACGTGGCGCGCGACGCGCGCGTGCTGGCGCACTGCCACTGGCACGAGCGACCGCAGCAGCATCCGACGCTTCTCCTGCTGCACGGTCTCGAGGGTTCGAGCCAGGCACATTACATGTGCGGCATCTCCGACAAAGCCTGGGCCGCCGGATGGAACGTCGTGCGGCTCAATCAGCGGAACTGCGGCAACACCGAGCACCTCTCGCGGGGGCTGTATCACTCGGGGCTGACCGACGATCCGCTGTTCGTGATGCGCGAGCTGATCGAGCGCGAAGGCATTCGTGAGATGGCGGTCGCCGGCTATTCCCTCGGCGGCAACCTGACGCTGAAGCTCGCCGGTGAGCTTGGCAACGACGCGCCGTCGGAGCTCAAGGCCGTGTGCGCGGTGTCGCCGACGATGGATCTCGAAGTGTGTGTGCGCGCACTCGAGCGTCGGTCCAACCTCGCCTACGAGTGGAACTTCGTGCGCAACCTGAAGGCGCGCATGCGACGCAAGGCCGCCGCCTTCCCTGCCGACTATTCGCTCGCTGCGCTGCGCCGCGTCTGGACGGTGCGCCAGTTCGACGAAGCCTATACGGCGCCGCATCACGGCTTCCGCGACGCGACCGACTATTACCATCGCGCGAGCGCGGTGCGCGTGATCGATCGCATTCGTGTGCCGGCGCTGATTGTGACCGCCGAAGACGACCCCTTCGTTCCGGCCGCGCCCTTCCGCGATCCGAGCGTGATCCGAAATCCGCACGTGACCGTCGTGATCACGCGGCACGGCGGACACTGCGCGTTTGTCGAGCGCGCGAATGGAACGTATGACGGCTACTGGGCCGAGCGCGAGATCGTCCGGTTCGCGACAGCGCATGTGCATGAACCACGAAGGTCGCTTCGCGACCGACACGCAAGTGACGAAGATTTGTTTTCTTCGTGTTCTTCGTGAGTGTCGTCAGGCCTTCGTGGTTGAAACCCGCTGAATCAGCGTGACGAGCTCGTGCGCGCGTCACGCCGGGTGAGCTCGTCCCGAACGACGTATCCCCCTTTCATCACGAACCGCACACGCTCCATTTCGCTGATGTCGTCGAGCGGGTTGCCGGCGACGGCGACGATGTCGGCAAACTTCCCCTTCTCCAGCGTGCCGACGCGATCGACCCAGTCGTAGTTGAGCAGCCGCGCGGCGTTGATGGTGGCCGTCTGCAGCGCCTGTGCCGGCGTCATGCCCCACTTGACGAGAATCGGGAACTGATCGCCTTGCTTGCCGTGCGGAATCTCGGGGCCGACGGCGCCGCTGCCGAGGACCACGGTCACACCCGCGGCGACCGCTTTCCGGAAACCGCGCTCGGCCATCTTCAATCGGCTGTTCCTGCCACCGGTGGCTTTCAGGTCGGCCGACTCCAGCTCGAGCAGATCGTCGATCGTCAGCACGAGCGGCAGCTTCTTCTCCAGCAGCAGCTTCAGCGACGCATCGTCCAAATCGGTCAGGTGATTTGGCGCATCGACGCCGGCGCGCAGGCAGCTCAGTTGACCTTCGCCGCCGTAGGTGTGGCACGCCACCTTCAGACCCATGCGGTGTGCCTCGTCGACGATCGCCTGCACCTCCTCGTAGGTGAGCGATGGAATGTTGATCAACGTCGCGTCCGGTTTCCACACCTTGACCTCGGCGCCGACGAAGTCCTGCGTCGTGTAGATCTTGACCCAGTCGACCCCGTGCAATTTCGCCTCGCGCACGGCGGCCCGCGCCAGCCACGGTCCGTTGATGTTCTTGTCCTCGGTGAAGCGATCCAGAAACGAGGGAGCGCCCGCGCGGTACGGCGTGCTCGCGCGCTGATTCAACGATTGCCCGACCACCTGCATCCGTGGCCCGAGAATGATGCCGGCGTTGATCGCATCGCGCAGATCGACGGTGCCGTAGCCGCCGCGCGAATCCATGTCGATCACCGTGGTGAAGCCGGCGTTCAGGTCCTTCTGCGCGGCCGCCACCGCGATGATGGCGCGGGCGTGCGGGTCGTCACCGCCCATGTAGACGTGCACGTGCGCATCGATCAATCCCGGCAGCACGGTGGCGCCGCTCAAATCGATGACGCGCGCGCCGGCAGGGATCGACACGTTCGGCCCGATGTCGGTGATGCGATCGCCGCGAACGAGGATCACCTGGTTCGTCAGCATGCGTCCGGCACCCGCATCGAACGCGCGGCCGGCACGCACGGCCACGATCTGATCGGGCGGAACGCGGAAGTCGTTGTAATAGGCGCTCGGCCCGGTCAGATCCTGTGTTCGGACATACGCACCCGATGCGACAACGGCCGCAACGACCGTGACACACGTCCTCAAGATTGCTCGTGACATGAATGCCTCCACAGACGTGGCTGGGTGGCTGGGTAGCTCGCCCAGAAAGCATGTGTTCTTACCAAGCTGCCGTTCAGCCCAGCAACCCAGCTACCCGATCTGCCGCATGAACAACTGGCCGAACTCCGCTCCTTTTCCCTGCTCCTCGTGCTTGAAGTACACGAATGCGTCGCCGCGCCCGGCGCTCTTGTCGCGAATGACGCCGGCCCATCGCACGATGTCCTCGGGCGTATAGCCCTCGTCGCGCAACCGGAAATACGAGTAGTCGGCCGTCAGCTCGATCGGTGTCGACAGCCGCTCGCTGTCGGCGATGCACAACGCCAGGTTCCGCTTGCGCAACAGCTCATACACCGTATCGTCGAACCACGATTCGTGTCGAAACTCGAAGGCGGCACACACGCGCGGCGGAAAGCTGTCGACGAAGTCTTCGAGCAGCGCCAGATCCTTCTTCAAAGTCGGCGGCAGCTGAAACAGCAGCGCTCCAAGCTTGGGTCCGAGGACCGCCGCCGTCTCGAGAAACTGGCGCACCCGATCGGCGCAGTCGCGCAGCCGCGCATCATGCGTGATGCGCTTGGGTGCCTTCAGCGTGAGCTTGAACCGGTCGGGTGTCGCCTGGTGCCAGCTCTCGAGGATCTTTTCGTTTGGCGTGCGGTAGAAGGTGTAATTGATCTCGACCGTCGGGAAGCGCTCCGCGTAGTACGGGAGCATCTTCGACGAGGGCAGCGTCTCGGGATAGAAACCGCCCTTCCATTCCGGGTAGTTGTAGCCGGAAGTGCCCACCCAAATCATTTGGTAGAGTTAACCATATGCGGGCCCCGCGTGGAATCGTTCTGCTGCTCGTCGCGGTGATTGGATGCTCGCGCACGCCGCCTCCGGCCAAACAGTTCGAGCTCACCGGACAAATCATCGCCGTCAAACCCGAACGACAGGAAGTCCTGCTGAAGCACGACGACATCAAAGGCTTCATGCCGGCGATGACGATGCCCTATAAAGTGCAGGACACAGCACTGCTCACCGGCAAGCAGCCGGGCGATCTGATTCGGGCGACGCTCGTCGTCGGCGAGGTCGAGGCACACCTCTCGTCGATGACCAAGACGGGACACGCGGCACTCGAGGAGCCGCCGCCAACGACTGAACACGCCGACGTCCTCGAGCCCGGACAGGAGGTGCCCGACGTGCTGCTCGTCGATCAGAACCGGAAGGTGATGGCGTTCTCCAGCTTCCGCGGACATCGTGTCGCGCTGACGTTCATGTACACGCGCTGTCCGCTGCCCGATTTCTGTCCGCTGATGGATCGCAATTTCGCTCAAGTGCAGTCGGCAATCGGGAAAATGCCGGGCCTATCCGACGTGCGTCTCGTCACCATAACCCTGGACCCGGCCTTCGATACACCGGCCGTGCTGAAACGACACGCCGAAGCGCTCGATGCCGACGCGCGGCGGTGGTCCTTCATGACCGGCGAGCCGGCCGAAGTGCGCCAGTTCTCCTCCGCGTTCGGCGTCTACGTCGAGGCCGATCAACAGCATCCCGATCAGATCGTTCACAACCTGCGGACCGCGGTCATCGATCCCGACGGCCGCCTGGTCAAAGTCCAGTCCGGCAATTCCTGGACCTCCACCGAGCTCGTTGCCGACCTCTCCGCGGCTCCCGCTGCCGGGCACTGATCGAATCGCGCCGCCGACGCTCGCGTTCACGCCGGCGGAACGCCGAATCGTGAACCGTCTTCGCACTCCGCACGCGGTGCAGCACTGGTTGAATGCGCTGCCGTACAACAACGAAGAAGGCGGCGAGACGTTGCGCAGCTTCCGGGGTGTCGTCCGCACCGGCACCGCTCATTGCCTGGAAGCGGCGTTGTCCGCGGCGGTGATCCTCGAACAGCATCGCTATCCACCCCTCGTCCTCAGCTTCGAATCGGTCGATCTGCTCGATCACGTGATCTTCGTCTACCGGACACAAAACGGGTGGGGATCGGTCGCGCGTTCCCGCGACCCCGGCCTGCACGGGCGAAAGCCGATCTTTGCGACACCGCGCGCCTTGGCGTTGAGTTACTTCGACACCTACGTCGACTTCGAGGGGTGCATCAAGGCGTATGCCGTGGTCGATCTTCGCGTCCTCGGCAAGTACGACTGGCGTGTATCGGACCAGAACGTGTGGAAAGTGGAACGGCTGCTGCTCGACTGGCGGCATCGGCCGATCGCCTTTTCGAAGCGCCGCGTCAAGGCGCTTCGCGCGCGCTACGAATCGTTCGTGGCGACGCATGGCTACAAGCCGTGGAAATACTACAAAGGGCGGGAGCGCTGGACCGAGCTCCCGCCCGAATTCCGCAGCCGCGGCTGATTGCACTTGACGAGGGGGAGAACCTCGGCTTTCGCGACAATGATCATGTGACCACTCGCGCGTCCGGACAAGCCGGCGCCGGTGCCGACGCCGCCGACGGCGTCCCGCCCGGCAGCGATGAACGCGAGCTCATTGCCTCGGTCCTGCGGGGCGACCGCAAAGCGGCGGCCCGACTCGTGGCCGGCCACATCGACGGCATCTACGGTTTCGTTCGCCATCGGCTGACGCCTCGCGCCGACCTGGTGGACGATGTCGTCCAGGACGTCTTTCTGGCGGCGTTGAACGGCCTCGCCACATTCCACGGCCAGTCGTCGCTCCGAACGTGGCTGATCGGAATCGCCCGGCACAAGGTCGAGGACGTATACCGGCAACGGCTTCGGTCTCCCGAGGCGTTGGACGCTGCTGACGATGTCGAAGATGAACCGCTGTCGGAGACGACAGCGCTGGACGAGCAGATCGACGCTGCTCGCGTTCGCCGCAGGGCGAGGAGCATCTTGGCGCAACTGCCGGAACGGTACGGGCTCGTGCTGTTGTGGCGGTACTGGGAACAGCGAAGCACGCGCGCGATGGCCGCTGTCATCGGCACGAGCGAGAAGAGCGTGGAGCGCACGCTGGCACGCGCCCGCGCCCGCTTCCGAGAACTGTGGGAGCGGCCGGGCGGACGCGCGTCGTCCGCGAAGGAGTAGTCATGTCAGACGACCGCTGGTTCGAACGGGTGGCGGAGGCGAGCGGCGCGACCGCCGAGCGCGCGCCGGCAAGGCTCACGGCAAAGGTGTATTCGGCTGTCGTGGCTCGGTTGGCCGAACGCGGTCCGCTGGTCGATCTGCGCGACAGCGAACAGGCGGGTGGTCATCTGTGCGTGTTCGAGCAGATGCTGACGCTGCTGCCGAAGGCGACCGGGATTGGCGCGATGAACCCGTGCCGCGTGTGCCATGCACGCGTCCTCGGCGAACGGATGGAGCACGCGCCGATCTTCTGGCCTGGCTGTCCGTACTCGGAGTTTCACAACGGGTAATTGCGCGACCCGCCGGTTCGCGCCTCGCATTTAGAATCGTCGCACGACGCCGAACAGGTTCTGAAAATTGGCGAGCCGCCGCCGTGCCGGCGGCGTCAGGGCGGCGCTGAACGGGTTGCCGCTGATCGTTTCGCTGAAGCTGTACCTCACGGCGAGATCCCCGGTCAGCTTGACGTCAATGCCGACGTGGGACCGCAGCCCGGCACGCGTCGCGTTGATGTCGCCGGGCGGCGTGAGCCCATGGACAGCCCTGTCCATCACCGCTGTGCTCGAAACGTGCACCAGTGCCAGTCCGGTACCCAGGTATGGACGAATGCTGCTGCCCAGTCTGCGGAAGTACACGAGCGCGTCAAACACGACGGCGTTCTGACCACTCTTGCGTCGCTGCTCGTAGAACCGGCCGCCGGTCGGCGAAAACGCAGACGAAGTGAGCGTCAGATCGTTCGCGTTCCACATCCAGCTCGCCTGCACGCTGAAATACGGCGCGAGATGTACGCCGCCGAACGCGTTGAGCGCGGGACCGGTCTGCGGCGCGTACAGGGAAATGACCGCATCGGGCCCGCTCGTCACCGACTGCCCGTCCGCCGACAGCACGGAGAAGCCGGCGAGCGCGCCGACAAACGGTGACCGATCCTGCCCCAGCGCGGGCGGGCAGCGCAGCGCCACGAGTGCGCCCACCAATGCGGCGCAGAGGTAGCGTTGCCGCAGGACCGCGGGGCGGGCGAGCCAAAACACGCCCGCTCCGCGCAGGTCGGAGACAGGTGCCGGTCGCGTCGCTACGGCGTCTCTCGTCCCGGTGGCAACAGTGGACACAGGAAATAGTGATCGTCGGGGTCCTGAATCCCGTTGTGATTTGTATCCTCCCACCAGCGTCCCCCAAGATACCCGGGATCTCCGGGCCCGAACTCGGTGGCGCCGCTTTCAATCAGCTGAAATCTGCCTTCCATTGGAAGCGGATCCTGGACGACAAACGTGTCGTAATACAGTCCCTGACTGGTCACGTACACGACACCAGGCGTGCCGCGACCGGCGAAACGTGCTGGTGACAGAGCATTGGTCGCGCCTTGCGCGGATGACGCCGTGGCCCCTGTTAACGGCAAGATTGACGGAGCCGTCGGCTGCGTCGAACAGCCAAGTGCACCGACAATGAGACAGATCACAACGGCAAGGAACGAAACTCGACGAATGCGCATCCCGTGCTCCTCTCCTTGGAATGCACCGCAGTGGCGATCCGGCCAACGGCCGGTGATCCGACGCGCGCCAGCTGAAGCCAACGCGCCGAGCGAGCGGTGCTCGCCCGAGCGATGCCGATCAGAGGTCTAGTCGGGGGCGCGGGAGAAATCCCCCTGATGGACGTTGTTTGCGATCGCGTGGACGGCTCGGTGCGATTGGACGCTCAGGGCCGGACGGCGATGCCGCCGGCGCCGAGCGCAAGCGCAGCAATCAGAATCGCGGTGAACACCGCGAGCATTTTGAGGCCGGTGAACAGGCGCGTGACCGCGACCAGTTTGACGGCATTGGTCTGCGCGAGACTGTACGATGTCATCGCCAGCTGGCGATTCAGCTCTCCCACCTGCATCTGCTTCCACGATTCGCAGTAGTCGTCGCGGCGGCCTTCGACCGGATCGCTCGACGCCGCTGCGGGCGCCAGCGCCGCGATCGCCTGCCACAGCAGCACCACCGACACCAGCGCGTAGCAACCGGTGTAAACGGTCAGCACAACGGGCATGTGCAGCAGGTGCGTGACGTCACCTTTGGTGACCAGCAGCACGTTCATCGCGTTGAGCGTCCCCAGGATGATGAGCGCGAAGCGCGTCTTGCGGTCGTAGAGCTCGGTCACGTCCTGCAGACGATCGCACTGATCGGACACGGCGCGATACCGCTCCCAGGGATCGAGCACCCGATCCTCGGCGGTCCGCAGCATCTCCTTGCGCTGCCGCCGCTCGGCCTCCAGCTTGACGAAATCGTCTGCCGCGTTGATCACAGTCATCGGATTCTCGATGCTGGCCTGCGCGCGAGTTCGATCTGATCGCGCACGAACCCTGAGCGCAGACGGGCGAAGTCGAGCAGGTGCGACACTTCGACCTCGTGCTCCTCGTTCGTATATGGAAGCCGCGTGTCGAAGGGCGCCGCGGAGGCGACCAGTGCCGTCAGCCGTGAGACCTCGGCCTCGAGCCACTGTTCCTCGAGGGCTGCTTTCGCACAACGCTCGAGGGTCTCGAGGTACAGCGCCCGAAGATCGGCCTGCGCGAGCGCGTTGGACAGCAGGAGGTTGCCGGCGACGCCTTCGAAGATCGAACGCTCCCGCTCCCACAGCGCGTGATCGCGATCCCAGGGCAGGAAGACATGCCGCGTGGACCCGTCCGGGCGATACAGGTAAAAGTTGGCGATGCCGGCGTAACCGGTGAACCCGTCGACTTCACCAAGGAACGCCTCGATCGCCGCGTAACGGATCATCTGCTGCATATCGACGTAGGTCTCGATACGCTCTCGCCAGACAGGTCCCGCCGGATAGCTGTTGGCATCGACCATCGCCTGCAGTGGCTGATACACGAGCGCGGCCGGCGCCGATTCGTGCGTCCGGCGCTCGAACATCCGTTCGTACTCGTCGACGCCGTCGCCGAGCGCGCCGAAGTCGTACGGTCGCAGCCAGTGATATTCGAACAGGGCGCCGGCGTCGCCGCCGAACCGCCGCTTCACATAGTCGGCATTCGGCTCTTCGACGACGGCGTAGAGGCCCTGGAAGTCGCCATTGATGAACACCCGCGCGAACGATTCGCGCGACGCGGACTCGCCCATGCGTGCGATGAACGACATCGCCACCGCTTCGCGGATCATCGACGCGTCCGTCCACAGATTATCGAGCACGATGGCTTTCGTCTCGGCGAAGCTCTGGCCGGACACATAGCGATTGAAGTCGATGCGCAAACCCGGCTTGATCGGATTACGGCTGCCCCAGCCGCGCGATTTGACGCCGACGTTCCGCACCCGAACGTCGCGCCAGGTGAAGTCCGCCGGATAGTAGGTGTTCTGGTCCCAGTGCTCGCGCAGATCGCTCAGGTCACGCGCGTTCATCTGCAGGAAGATGTCGTGCACGCCACTGGAGTCGAAGATGTCCTGATCGCCGACGGCGAACGCCGGGGTGATCGCAGTCGTCGACGCCGCCAGGATCGCGAACCAGAAAACACAAAGACGGTTCATAGAATGCTCATCGCCTTACCCGCAAGACCGCCGTTCGGGTACGCGCGACCTCGGCGAGCGAGAACTCGGAGCGCCGCCGCGCGAAGTCGAGAAGTTGTTGGATGTCCTCGTCGTGCGCCTGCTCGGTATACGGCAACCGGGTATCGAAGGGGGCCGCAGACGCAACGAGCGCCGCCAATCGCGACACTTCTGCTTCGAGCCAGCCGTCCGCCAGCGCCGCGGCAGCGCACTGCTCGATGGTCTGCAGGTAGAGCGCGCGCAGGTCGGGCTGCGCCAGGGCGTTGAAGAGCAGAAGATTGCCGTTCACGCGCTCGAAGATCGACAAATCGACCTGCCACAGCGCGTGATCGCGATCCCAGGGCAGAAACATGTGCTGGCCGGAGTCCGGCGGCCGATACACGTAGAAATTGTTCACGCCGTCGTAGCCGGTGAACCCGTCGATCTCTGCGAGAAACGCCTCGATCGCCGCGTAGCGAATCATCTGCGGCACGTTCAGGAACGCGTCGACCCGTTCGCGCCACAGCTCCACCGGATAGGTGTTGGCGTCGATCATCGCCTGCAGCGGCTCGTAGACCAGCGACGCCGGATCGTGCTCACGCGTGCGTCGCTCGAACAGCTGCTCGTATACGTCAACGCGATCGCCGAGGCTCTCGAAGTCGTACGGCCGCACCCAGTGGTACTCGAATAGCGCGCCGTCATCGTTGCCGAACCGCCGCCGCACATAGCCGGCGTTCGGTTCTTCGACAACGGCGTAGACGCCCTCGAACTCGCCGTTGATGAAGACGCGCGCGAACGATTCACGCGACGCCGGCTCGCCCATGCGCGCGATGAACGACATCGCCACCGCCTCGCGGATCATCGACGCGTCCTGCCACAGGTTGTCCAGGACGATGCCGGCGGTGTCGGCGAAGCGCTGACCGGTCACGTAGCGGTTGAAGTCGATGCGCAGCCCGAGCTTGATGCCGTTGCGGCTGCCGAAGCCGCGTGAGCGGACGCCGACGTTGCGCACGCGAACGTCCTGCCAGATGAAGTCGGCGGGGTAGTACGTGTTCTGGTCGAAGTGCGCCCGCAGCTCGCTCAGGTCGCGCGCGTTCATCAACAGGTTGATGTCCTGTACGCGCGTCGAGTCGAAGATATCCTGCTCACCCTGCGCACGCGCCGGCGAGGTGCTCAGCACGAGCACCGCCATCACGACGAGTCCTGACCAAAGAGGCCGTTTCATAATCCGAGTTGAACGCTGAGTACCGGCGTCCAAGAAGTGGTCGTCGACACTGTCGGGTCGGCGGGCCGGACCTGTTCATGGACGGCGTTGAACAGGACCCTCGCGTAGCGTGTCACCGACCAGTTGAGACCGAACGTCACGGCGCGATCGTGTGCGGCCGCAATCCGATCGGCGCGCGGGTTCAGCGTCATCGCACCGGTGCCGCCGCTGCTGAAGCCAAGCCGTTCCACGCGGCTGGTCAGCTCGATTCTGCTGTTGTGGCCGGGGCCGATCACGCGTGGCACGCGCCACACGCCGGCCACGTACCAGCCGCTGGCCTCCAGCGGTGCCAGGTCCTCGCCATCGATCGCCTGGCCTCGACGCTGGTCGGTCACGTGGATGTATTCACTCGTCACCGTGAACGGCCCCGGCCGCCAGCGCAGCTCGACGCCCATCCGCTGTCGCCGCCCGGCCACCCAGTACGTCGCCGGGAAAAATCGTTCGCGCAACGCCGTTCGGCCGCGCAGGTTGGAAATTCCCTCGGGCAGCGGCGACGTCGTGGCGGCAAGCGCGACGTGCAGATCACCGATCGCGCGTTTCGAGCGGGCGAACGGTCGCACCGAGAACCGGCCCGCCGTCGTCGTCGTGCCGTAGGTCCGCTCCGCGTGCGTTGTGGACGGTCCGCCGCCGTCGTGACGAAACACACCGCCCTCGTATTCGAATCGCTTGTGCCCCACGCGGCCATGCGCCATCACGCCCACGTCACGGCCAGGCGCCAACTGCGCCGCCGCCAACGACCGGTCGACGAAATCAAGATGCTTCGCCCCTGTCGTTTCCTCGAGGCTGAACGGAACCTTGAACTGGCCTAGCCGCACGCGCAGCGCCTTGTCGAGGCGAACGTCGCCGTAGACGTCGCGCCATGGATCGTCGCGATCGAGCTCTCGCTCGACGCTGAAATCGATGCGCTTGGCGATCGTCCCGTCGATGCCGAGCCGACGCTTGGCCGTGTCGTCGCGAAGGTCGCCCGGATCTTCACCCTTGCGCGCCTCCACTGACAACCGCGCGTCGAGCGACAGACGGACCGCATCGCCGAGGGTGAAGGAAAACGGATCCGTCGCTCCTTCATCAGCGCCGCGCCCACGCTGCTGCGCCTGCGCCAGATCGGCAGCATTGAGCAGGGCCACTGCGACGATCGACACGAGCCACCCGCGCTTCACGATCGCGCCCTCCGCTGCCGCAGGAGCAATGACTGGCTGTCGATGACAGGCGTTCCGGCTGCAGGCCGATGACGGACGTACGTCCCATCGTGCAGCAGCACACGAGCCTGGACGTTGTCCGCCAGATACACTCCCAACACCTCGTCACGGATGCGGCGGGTCAGTGCGCCGCTGGTTATCGGCGCGATCACCTCGACGCGCCGGTTGAAATTGCGTGGCATGACATCGGCACTGCCGACGTACACTTCTTCTTCCCCGCCGTTCCGGAAATACCAGGCGCGGCTATGTTCCAGAAATCGACCAACCACGCTTCGGACTTTAGTGCCAACGCTCAACCCGTCGACGCCCGGGCGTAGGCGGCAAGCGCCACGAACGATCAGGTCGATGGCGACACCTTGCCGTGATGCGTCATAAAGAGCGGCGATCAGGTCGGGATCGGTCAGGGCGTTCATCTTCAGAATGAGATGTGCCGGGGCGCCGTATCGTGCCCATGCGGCCTCGCGCTCGATCAACGTGCGCAGCGTTGCACGCAGGGCGAACGGCGCCACCGTGAGCGTCGTGAGCCGCGGCATCTGCACGTGACCGCACAGATATGCGAACAGCGTTTCCACATCGCGCCCGATGGCCGGAGCGGCCGTCAACAGCGCGAGATCGGTGTAGGCGCGTGCCGTTCCCGAGTGGTAGTTCCCCGACGAGAGGTGCGCGTAGTGACGACGGATGCCATGTTCGCGCCGCACGATCAGCGCGAGCTTGGCATGGACCTTCAGACCCGGCACACCGGCGATCACGCGAGCGCCGCGCTCCCTCAGCGTCGCCGCCCACGCCGCGTTGTTCGCTTCGTCGCGACGCGCATTCGGCTCGATGACCACGTCGACGGCGATGCCGCGAGCGGCCGCGTCGACCAGCGCCTGCGCCACCGGCGAATCGGCGTCGGTGCGATACAGCGTCATGGCAATTCGCTCGACCTGATCGTCGCGGGCCGCCTGTCGAAGCAGACCGACGACAGGTTCGAACGAGTCATACGGGTGATGCAGAAGCACGTCGCCGGCGCCTATGGCGGCGAACAGATCGTTGCCCTCTAATTCAGCAGGCACACGAGGCGTCAGCGGCGCGTCGCGCAGGTCTCGTCTGTTCAGCGCAGCGATCGACCACAGCGCGGCTCCGTCCATCTGTCGCGGCAACTCGATTCCGGCGTTGACGAGCAGCGGAACGAGATGGCCGCACAGGTACTGATCGGCGATCTGCGCAAGGTGCCGTGCGGCCGTCATCGCGCGTCCCGGACGCGCGAGCCGCGCCATGTAATCTTCGAGATTGGATGCGACGATGGCGAGGAACTTGACGCGCTCGAGCAGCGGATGACGCGCGTCGCAGGCCTCCTCGAGCACGCGGTACTGGAAGGCCAGGAAGCCGCTGTCCGCGTCGAACAGCGGGACCGCCGGATCGCCCCAGGTCGGGCCTCGCAGCGGGGTGACGCAGGAGCCGGTCGTCGATCGGAAGGTGCTCATGTCGCGCTCTACCCCTCGTTAACGCGGGGTGGTGCGCGAACGAACACGGGTTTGACCTAGTCCAGATCGAAGTCGCGGAGGGGCTTGGTGACGGGCTCCTCCTTCGCCTGCTTCAACGCCTCCTCGAAGCGTTTGGCCAGTGCGTCTCCGCGCGTCCGTTCGTTCCGGAACGACTGCTCGAAGATCGCCTCGCGACGCGCGGCTTCCTCAGCGAGGATGCGGGCCGCCTCCGACAGTTCCGGCTTGTCCCCGCGCTCCGGCTCCTTGTGCGAAATGATGCGACCGAGATTCGTATCGACGACGAGCATCGCGCCGCAGCAGGGGCAGGTCACCTCGATCTCGCTCTTCAGCTTCGCCATGGCACTATTCTAGGTAGCTGGGTGGCTAGGTAGCTAGGTGGCTGGGTTTTCCCCAGCTACCTGTCCACCCAGCTACCCAGCGACCCGGCTACTGATGATCGATCCGCATTGGCGAACGCTCCGCGTCGCCACCTACAACATCCATCGCTCGCGCGGTCTCGACGGCCGGACCAATCCGGCGCGCATTGCCGATGTCATCCGCACCATCGACGCCGACCTCATCGCCCTGCAGGAGGTGATTGGCGCCGGCCCCAACTCGAAGGGGCACGCCGAGGAGATCGGTGCCTTGCTCGGCATGGGGTGGGTGATGGCGCCGGCGCGTCATCTGCGCGGGTGTCTGTTCGGCAACGTCGTGCTGAGCCGGCACCCGATCCTCCATCACGCGCAGTACGACATCTCGTGGAAGACGTGCGAGCCTCGCTGTTGCCAGCGGGTCGATGTGGCGTTCGGCGACGACACGCTGCATCTTTACAACGTCCATCTCGGCACCGCGTTCCTCGAACGTCGCTACCAGGCCGGGCGCCTGAGCGCGATCCTGCACGACCACCGCGTCGGCAAACCGAAAGTCGTGCTCGGCGATTTCAACGAATGGATGAAGGGATTGGCGACGAACATGCTGAGCGAGCGTCTGCAGAGCATCGATCTGCGCGCCCACCTGCGACGCCGCCGGACCTATCCCGGCGTGTTCCCGGTGCTGCACCTGGATCACATCTACTACGACGGGAATGTGGAAGTGGTGAGGCTGGAGTTGCCGCGAACGCGGCTGTCACTGATGGCGTCGGATCACTTGCCGCTGGTGGCGGAACTGAGGGTGCAGTTCTCCTGAAAGTCAAAAATCAAAACTTGGAACTCAAAAGTAGCTGCACAAGTAGCTGGCTGCCCGTGGGCGCAGTCCTGCTTGAGACTTACTTTTGACTTTTGAGTTTCGAGTTTTAACTTGCCGCGAGCCGTCAGCCTTCTTCCTCGTATTCCTCTTCTTCGAGCGGCAGGAATCGCGTCGGCGGGCGGAGAGCCTCGCGGTAGTCGTACAGCGGAAGATCCCGGACGTGAAGCGACATCACGCAGCCAGCGCCTTTCTCCTCGATCACGACGGTGACCGGGCTTCCCTCGACACCTTCGCGGAACGTGATGCGGCATCCGCAGGCGAGGCGGCCGTGCGTGAACCCCTTCAACATTGGTCGATCATACTACAGCAGCGCGTTGATCTCCCGCTCGAACTGTTCCTTCGAGGCAATGCCGGAGTGACGCTTCGCGATGCGGCCGTTGCGGTCGATGAAAACGGTGACGGGAATGCCCCATAGCGGCCCGAACGCTTCCTGCACGTCGTCGCGGCCGTTGCCGACAAGCAGCGGGTAATTGATCTTCATCTCGCTGGCATACGGCTTCAACTTCTCGATCGGATCGTCCACGGAAATGCCGAGGATGACCAGGTCCTGTCCCTCGTCTGCATAGCGCGTTTGCAATTCGACCAGCGACGGGATCTCCGCGCGACACGGGCCGCACCACGTTGCCCAGAAGTTGATGAGGATCGGCTTGCCCTTGAACGAGGCGAGCTTCACGTCGACGCCGTTCATGTCCTTGAGTGTGAACTGAAGCGGCGCAGCCTTGCCGGTCGCATCCGCGTCGTCTGGATCGCCGGGGTTCTCCGCCGCGCCGCCTTCGCCGGAGGACGCCGGTGACTGCGGTGTGTCTGCCGTGTGATCGCCGACACCCGGTGCGATCCAGATCAGCGCGAGTGCCAGCGCCACTGCGCCCATGGCCAGCCACGCAGCCTTGCGCGAGGGGCGCTGCTCGATCGGGTCGGGCGAGCCGACTTCCTCGGCCACCGCTTCATGACTCGCAATGAAGACACCCGCGGCTTCGCGCGCCGGGTCGGGCGACGACGCGTCCGTCTTCAGGTTCTCGCGTGCATCCTGGTTGTCATCCATCACTGAGCTTTCTGCATCACATAGTCCGCTGCTCGGGCCAGGTCGGCACCCGCATCAGACGCGACCATCACATACGTCGTCCTGCCGCGCGACCAGATGCGCGACGGGTGGCCGAGGACGCTCAGCTCGGCTGGCGGTCGGCGCATTCCTTCAAGCATATAGAGTGACACATTCTGGCCGTTCACTCGGTACATGACGTGAGGCATCGTGCCGTCCGCGTAGAGGCAGCGGCGCGCGCCGATCAGCTGAATACCTTCATCCGGTGAAGACGGTGGAATGTGGACGTCCCAACCATACCGATCCTCGAGCCGCGCCTCGAGGGCGGCGGCCTCGACCCCGGGCAAATGGTCGCGGGCAAAAATTCGAAAGCACTTTTCGTGATCCGCCGCGAGCTGGGCAGCAAGTACCGTATCGGATCGATGGGTTGCCAGCGACAACGCCAGCCCACCGGCCACCACGATGATGAGCGCCGTCACGACGCCACGTAGCAGGCCCGCCCGCCACACCGGAACTCCTTTTCGAGCGGCGTAGTCGCGAGCCAGTGCTTCGCATCGAGTCCGCAGGCCAGGCGGGAGCGCTTCCGCCTTGAGGCGGCCGCCGCACTCGCGAAGTACGGTGCGCCCGCCCTGCTCATGTGCAGCCGCGCGGCGGCACGGCGGACAGGCGGCGAGATGCCGTTCGATGTCGGCGCGTTCGGCCGCCGGCAGCGCGTCATCCGCGTAGGACGTCAGCCGCTCGGTGATTCGTCGACAGTCGCTCATCGCGCGGCAGTGTTGCCTCGCCGCCGCTTCCGCGGCGGTGTGTTGCCTCGCCGCCGCTTCCGCGGCGGTGTGTTGCCTCGCCGCCGCTTCCGCGGCGGTGTGTTGCCTGGCCGCCGCTTCCGCGGCGGCGTGCTTCTCTCGATTAGACACGAAGGTAGGCTGGCGGGATGCGTCGCCGTCATCGTCCACCCATCTGGACTCGCGCTGGTCCATGCGAGGCGCTCAGCCGTTGGTAGAGCAGTCGTCGCCCGCGCGAAATGCGCGACATCACGGTCCCCATCGGAATGCCGAGCATCCGTGCGATCTCCGCATACGAGAACTCCTCGACGTCACGCAGCCACACCGCTTGCCGAAACGCCTCCGGCAACTGGTCGAGCGCCGCCTGCAGATCCACGTCGAGGGTGTCGCGCATCAGGATCTGCTCGGGCGTGTCGATCTCGGTCGGACCGCTGGCGGCGGTCGATGCCTCCTCCACTCGCTCGCTGTCGACGTCGACGGCCTCGCGCGCCGCATCGCGACGACGATTCCGCCACGTGTTGTGGAGGATCGTATACAGCCACGCCTTCAGATTCGTGCCGCGCTCGAACCGATCGGCGAAGCGGAACGCTTTGACCAGCGTGTCCTGCACGAGATCCTGCGCGTCGGCGCGGTGGCGTGTCAGCCGCAGCGCAGTTCCATACAGCGGATCCAGGAGGGCCAGGACCTCCGCCGCAAACGCATCCGGGTCTGGTGACTGCCGACGTCGCAGCATCCGTCGCTCAGGCCCGTAGGAAAAACCCTCATACGAGCCGGTTTATTCCTGAGTGTATCCCACCGTCCACGCGCCGGCTCGCGCGCGCGCCTTTGGAGGACACTGCGCACCGTGCGCGGCGCGCCCATGAAATATTCCGAGAGGAATTCGCGTGCCTCATCGGTACATCCTTTGCTCGGCGCGCGACTATCGGCTGATTGCGAGCGTCAGAGCGTCAGCTGTAAGATTGCGACTCACAGCCGGCAGGACCCTGCCCGCAAGGAGAATCACAATGAGCGTCCGCACCTCGTGCGGGGTACTGCTCCGGGTCACCATCGCCATCGCGGCGCTGGTTGCCTGCCTGCCGCGTGCCGCGGCGGCGCAGGCCACCCCTTATGTCCCCTACTTCGGCAAGAACCAGGTTCGCTACGACAACTTCAAGTGGTCGCACTACGAGACCGATCACTTCATCATCTACTTCTATCCGGAAATCGAGCCGCACCTCGAACGGATGGCGGGATACGCGGAGAGCGCGTATCAGCTAATCAGCTCCGAGCTGAAACACGACCTCGCGTTCAAGGTGCCACTGATCCTGTTCCAGACGGCCAGCGAGTTCCAGGAGCAGAACGTCGTGCCGGGCGCTGCACAGGAGGGCGTCGGCGCATTCGCCGAACCGTCGCGCGAGCGCGTGGTGATGCCAATGGACGCGCCGCCCGATCAACTCTATCGCCTGGTCGTCCACGAGCTCACACACATCTTCGAGTTCGACATCATTCCCACCTCGCTCATCCGCCGCAACATGCCGCTGTGGGTCAACGAAGGCCTGTCCGACTACATGACCTCCAGCTGGGACCCGCTCGACCTGATGACGGTGCGCGATGCCGCGGTCGCCGACATCGTGCCGAAGATGACGAAGCTCGAAAGCTACGGCAACTTCAACAACCCGCGCATGATCTACAACCTCGGTCACGCGGTGTTCGAGTTCATCGAGTCGCGCTGGGGCAAGGAAGGGCTGCGGCAGTACCTCTTCTCGCTGCGCAAATCGGTGATCGGCGGCGGCGAGGATGCGTATGAAGAAGCCTTCAAGCTGAAGGCGGAGGACTTCGACCAGCAGTTCGAGAAGTATCTGAAGGATCGCTTCAAGCCGTTCCGCGACAAGGAGCGACCCGCGGACTACGGCCGCAACCTGGCCCCCGACAACGAGAAGACCAGTTTCAGCAACGCGCTCAGCGTCGAGCCGTCACCCTCGGGCGATCTGCTGGCGGTGGTGACCGGCAATCGCCGCGATCAGGAAGCGGACATCATCCTCGTGTCGTCGAAGGACGGCACGGTGATTCGCAATCTGACCAAGGGCTTCGATCAGAGCAAGGGATTCGAGTTCATCGTCACACCGGGCGGCCGCTGGAACCGGGTGCCGTGGCTGTCGTGGTCCGCCTCTGGCGACCGGCTCGCGTTCTTCGTGCGCAACGAAAAGTCGCGCACGTTGATTCTCGAGAACGTGCTGACGCGCAACATCGATCAGCGGATCGAGATGCGCACCGTCGACGAGCCGGAATCGCCGGACATCTCGCCCGACGGGAGGAAGGTCGCCTTCGCGGCGCTGCAGGGCGGCGTCGGCGACATCTTCATCATCGATTTGCAGTCGAAGGAGATCACCAACGTTACCAAGGACGCCTTCGGCGACGCGGCGCCCACCTGGTCGCCCGACGGCAAATACCTCGTCTACATCGCGCGCGTAAGCGGCAACGACAAGCTGTTCCGCCTCGATCTGGATAGCGGAAAGAAGACGCAACTCACCTTCGGCACGCACGACGATGCCGGCGCGCAGTTCCTGGACAACGACACGCTGGTGTTCTCGTCGACGGCGACCGATCCGGCGCAGCCAATCGAGCCCGACGTCGCGCGCAACGGCAACATCTACAACGTGTGGACGCTGAACACGAAGACCGGCGAGCTGCGGCAGTACACCGACGCGCTCGGCGGCAACGTGTCCACCGTTGTCATGAAGGACGGCAACGCACCGCCGCGCATCGTGTTCGTCAGCTACTACAAGGGCGAGTACGAGCTGCACATCCTCGACCGCAGGGATCCAATCGCCACGGCGCAGCTCGCCGACTTCGGATCGCCGGGGCCGGTGATCGATTTCCAGGCTCCGCTCACCCACACGCTGGTGCGGGACAAGATCAAGAAGAAGGGCCCCTTCGAGAAGCTGTTCCTCGACGGGCGGCCCCCGGTCAACGTCGGCGTGACCAGCGGCGGCGACGTGTTCGGCGGCTCCGCGGTTACCTTCAGCGACGTGCTCGGCGACCAGCAGTTCAACCTCTACGCCGCGTCGATTTCGCAATACCGCACTCTGTCGTTCTCGTACCTGAACCTGGCGCGGCGGTTCAACTACGCGCTGCAGGGCTATTCACAAACACAGTTCTTCTACGGCCAGCTGTCGAACGTCTTCTATGATCCGTACTATCTGGGCGCGATCGATCGTGATTTCGCGGTGGCGACCCGGACGATCCGCGGCGGCACCGCGTTCGGCATCTGGCCCTTCAGCCGGTATCGACGGCTGGAGCTGTTCGGCGGCGTGCTGCAGTACAGCGAGCAATTCAACGACCCCGGTCTCGAGGAGTACTCGCGGCAGTACCAGCAGCAGCAGTTCGGCCAGACGCTCTTCCGCAACGGAACCTACGTGCCGCTTGGCATCAACTTCGTCCAGGAGACGACGATCTTCCGCGAATTCGGTCCGCTGGCCGGCAGCACCATGCGTCTGTCGTACGAGGTCGCGCCGCGGATCAGCAACACCTTGTCGCGGCAGACCGCCGACGTCGATGCGCGCAAGTACCTGCGCATCGGCGCCTCGGGTCTGCTCGCGCTGCGCGCGCGTGGTTTCAAGAGCTGGGGCGACGCGCCCGACTTCACCTACTTCGGCGGCAACTCCGAAATGCGCGGCTACAACTATCTGAGCTTCGTCGGCAGCCGGGCCGCGTTCCTCAACGCCGAGCTGCGTTTCCCGTTCATCGAGGCGATGCTGACACCGATTGGCGTGCTGGGCGGCATCCGCGGTGTGATGTTCGCCAACATGGGCGGCGCCGAATTCGAGGGGCAGCCGGGCGCGATGGGTGGAAAGTTCCGATGGTGGGCGAAGGGAAGCGAGACATTCGCGCCCATCATCGACTACAAGGCCGTCGCGATCGGGCAGGCCGTGCCGGTGTATGGAACCCCGCAACGGGTGAGCGGCTTCAGGCTGATCGACTCGCGCGCCTCGTACGGCATCGGCCTCGAGACGTTCGCGCTCGGCTTCCCGGTCCACTTCGACTGGGCATGGAAGACGCTGTTCAACAAGGACTGGGAGGATCTGCTCTTCTACACGCAGGGCGGCCATTCGGCCTTCCGCAAGCCGAAGTTCTCGTTGTGGATCGGGTACGACTTCTGAGAAATCCCAAAACCCAAATCCCAAATCCCAAACCACAATCCCATTTCCCCGTCGCTTTGGGATTTGGTCATTGGGATTTGGGATTTGACTACCGCTCCAGCCTCAGCTCACTCCTCTCCACATCCATCGTCACCCGGTACTGCCCCAGGAACTTGTGGCCGACGATGCCACCGACCTTGAAGCCGAGGAGGACGCTGGGCGCGCGCAGGTTGAGGACGGCGAGGCCCACCTTGCGGTAGCCGATCACATCGAAGTCCAGATCGATTCCCGGCAGCAGGAACGCGCCTTCATCCAGCCCCGATAGTCCGAACACGCGCAAGGGGATCCTGCGCACCGGATGCATGTTCAGCGCATCCGCCATTTCCGTGCTGATGGAGATCAACTCGCCGCCGGTGTCGACGACGAAATAGGCCGGGTGGCTGGCGTTGAGCACGCCGCGCACCATCGCCAGACGATGAAACCGCATCGGCAGGAGCACATCACCGCGCTGGTCCGGAAGCGTCCGCCCGAACGTCACCTGCCGGCGCTGATAATCGACGATCGCCGACAGTCCCAAGGCGAGCGGCGACAGGCTCTCGCCCTGCCATCGCGGCGCACCGCCGATCACCGGATTGCGGATCGATACGGGTACGTGGCGGATCTTGAGCGACCCGACTTCGAGCGTGTCGATGCGCGCCAGCTGCACCTGGCGCAGGCGCGGGACGCCGACGCCGGCGGTCAACGTGCTCGTCACCGGTCGCACGCCGGTCCGCCTCGCCGTGTCGAGCGAGATGCCGGTCCGCTCGGCACCCGTATCGAGCACCCAATCGACGCGTGATCCGTTGATGCGGCCCTGCACCACGATCTTGTTCTTGATCAATTTGAAGGGCGCATCGAACAGCGCGGCCGCATCCCTCGGTCGCATGCTGAGTGGAGCCTTGCCGTTGAAGCTGCGCAGGAACATCGCGCGCGACAGCGCCGTCTGCGCCGGCAGCGGATCCTCGCTCGGAACGAGCGCGGCGTAGCGCTCATATTCCTGGGCGGCCTCGTCGTATCGCGTCAGCCGCTCGTAGATACTCCCGGCCAGCGCATGCACGTCCCAATCGTCCGGCGCAGTCGCCAGTGCGGCCAGCGTCTCGTCGAGCGCATCCGTCAGGCGGCTGCGCATGGCCAGCGCGCGCGCCGCGCCGTAGCGGGCGCGCGGAAACTGGGGCGCGCGCGTCGCCGCGTCGTGGTAGGCCTGCTCCGCTTCGTCGAACAGGCCGCTGCCCCATAAGGCGTCGCCATACAAGGCAATCGCCTCCGCGTCGGCCGGGGCATCCGCCTTCAGCTGTTCGGCGGCGAGGCGGGCCTGATCGAATTCTGCCGTCCGGAGCGCGAGACGGATCGCCGCCTTGCGGGAGGGCAGATCGTCATCTTCAGCGTGCGGAGCAACGAGCGCTGCGATGAGCACCGTGCCGGCGACGACCGTGTGAACGCAACGGCGCATGAATGGCAGCAACGCCCTCCACTCGAGACGAACCACGCAGGCACGGAGTCACGAAGCAAAATCAGCTACAAAAACTCCGTGTCTCCGTGGTTTGTGATGGGTGTCAAACGTAACGACTCTAGTACTTCTCCAGCCGCAGTTCGCTCGACATCATGTCCATCGACACGCGGTAGGCGGCCAGGAATTTGTGGCCGACGATCCCGCCAACCTGGAAGCCGAGCAGGATGCTGGGCGCACGCAGGTTGAGGACGACCAGCGGGAAATTGCGATACGCGATCTTGTCGAAGTCGAGATTCATGCCGGGCATCAGGAACGCGTCGCGATCCCAACCCGACGTGCCGTAGACGCGCAGCGGAATCTTGCGGGTGAAGGTCGGCGTCAGTCCACTGGCCGTATCGGCGCTGATCGAGATCACCTCGCCGCCGGTATCGATCACGAAGTACGCCGGCTTGCTCGAGTTGAGCATCCCGCGCACCATCGCCAACCGCGAGATCCGCATCGGAAGACGGAAATCGGCTGCATCGGTCGGGAGCTTGCGCGCGATGGTCAGCAGCCGATTCTGATAGTCGATCGTCATCGACATCCCGAGCGACAGCGGTGAGAAGCTCTCGCTCTCCCGTTTCGGGATGTCGCGCAGGGCCGGACTCTTGATCAGCACGGGCAGGTTGCGGACGCGCAGCGTGCCGATCTCGAGCGAGTCCAGTCGGGCCAGCTGCAGGCCGCGCAAGCCGATCTCGCCCACGCCGGCGCTGAGCGTGTAGGTGACCGGCTTGATCCGCTCCCGCTGCGCGACGGGTGCGGACACGACGGTGTCCTCGGAGCCGGTATCCAGGACAAAGTCCTGAGGCGCGGCGCCATTGATCCTCGCCTTGACCACGACCTTGTCTCTCACCAGGCGGAACGGCACCGTGTGCAGCCGGTCGCGATCCTCGGGAGTGATATCGACAGGCGTCCTGCCGCTGAACGATTCCAGGAACTGCACCTGTGCCCGCGACCAGGCCGCCTTCTCGCTGCGGTCCTTGTTCGGGAGCAGGTTGATGTAGTTGTTGTAAGCGATGGCCGCCTCGTCATAGCGGTTCATCCGCTCATAAATCTCGCCGATGGCGGCGTAGATCTCGCCGTCGCGCGGAGAGGCGGCCGCGGCCGCGAGCGCTTCGTTCAGTGCCTCCTCGAGCCGCGTGCGCGTGGCAAGCGATCGTGCCAGGCCGAAGCGCGCCCGCGCTGATTCCGGTGACAGCGCCGCCGAGTCGCGATACGCGGCCTCGGCTTCATCGAACAGGCCATTGGACCAGAGTGCATCACCGTAGAGGGCGATCGCTTCTGCATCGCGAGGCGCCTCGTTGCGCAGCGTTTCCGCTTCCTTGCGCGCCATCCCGAACTCGGCGACGCGCAGCGCCGTGCGGATCTTCCCCTTGCGCGCTCGAATGGCGAGCGCGACATCGTCGGTCTGGGTGGCGCGGTCGAACGCCTGCAGCGCCTCCCAGTACCGCGTCTCATCGAAAAGCAGCGTGCCGACCTGGAACTGCACGTCGGCGTCGGCACTGACTGCGGCGCGTGCCCGCACCACGAGCACGGAGGCGAGGACAACAATCGTGACGCCGAACCGGAATCCCCTGCGCATGATCCCCCTTGTCACGTGCGCCGATCGATAGCCAGTCGGACCGATCGATAAGCCGTAGCGCGACCTTTTCAGGGCCGCTGGCGGGTTATTTACTTCTGGTAGAAGTCGGCGTTCACCGGAATGAAGTTCTTCCACTTCTCCGGTGTTTCGTCGAGCGCGAAGATCGCCTCAACGGGGCACGCCGGCACACACGCGCCGCAGTCGATGCATTCGTCCGGGTGAATATAAAGCATCTCCGTGGACTGAAACTGCGGTTCATCCTTGCGGGGATGAATGCAATCGACCGGGCAGACGTCGACACAGGCCGTGTCCTTGGTGCCGACGCAGGGTTCGCAGATGATATACGCCACGTCCTCTCCTGAATACAGTTTGCAGCGGCTCAGTATAACTCGGAGGTTTTTCGCCGTTTCGATCGCCTGGGTGTGTGCGGGGGCCGTTGCCGCCGTTCAACGTGGCGCCGACCACCCGCCGCGTGCCGCCGATGCGGTGTCGGAGGTCAATGCGCTCGCGTCGGCAGCGGGATTTCGCCCGGCGCCGGAGTTCCTGCCGATTTTCACGCCGCGATTGCGCCGCGAGGCGTACGCCACGTGGGTCTCGCCCCTGCCGCTGGATCAGGTGCTCGATCGTCTCCGACCCGAGCCGCAACTGCTGCATCCGCCCGGCGCGTGGCAGGCGATCCCGACCGTTCCCCTCGATGCCTTCGGTAACACCGGAATCTACGACAGGTCCAGGCTGGCGCGCACCTACGGCTCCATGCGGGTCATGGTGGCGCGCGGTCCGGTGGCCGGAAGCGCGGCGGGGAGCCAGAGTTGGACCCTCTTCTCACCGTATCCGGCGCCGTCTCTCGACCGCCTCGAGCGCGGCACGCTGCTGATCGTGCTCACGGCGAGCTAGACCAAGGTTCGCCTTCTCCGTGGTCTCAATAGTAGAGTCGAGAGTCGGCGCGGTGACGGTAGCGAGGGGGAGTCGCTGTGACCGACTGCTTTCGCAAAGACGCCGGTGCCTCAATCCCTCGCATAGCTCCGTCTCCGACTCCCGCTCATCGAA
>Ga0081539_10000335_pt1 | contig 104157 bp, 93 predicted proteins | sample TabmetS4T2R2_FD_71023 | JGI IMG/M metagenome (GOLD analysis project Ga0081539, IMG submission 71023) | Tabebuia heterophylla rhizosphere microbial communities from the University of Puerto Rico - S4T2R2 | ecosystem: Host-associated > Plants > Roots > Rhizosphere ... | reverse complement strand
CGGCCGCGACTCCGACCGAGAACCTCCCGACCGGTATGCGTCGCGCGCGACCGCTGCGGGCATCGATGCGGAGCACGGCGTTGGCGGGCGCGCCGAGCGCGATCCAGGCGGCGCCGTAGCCGAGCTTGATGTCGTTTCCATATTCAAGGGATCCGAGTAGGTACGTCCGTTGCCGCTCGAGGGGGTGGAGCCGCCAGCGCTCGACAACGCCGCCGCCCGTGGTGCCGGCGATCGTCGCAATCCAGAGCGCGCCGCTGCCGACTGTGAGAACGGTCCCTGCGGTGGCGCTTGGAAGCCGTACGCGTGGAGAGGGGATTCGCTCGGCGGGATCGACGAGCGGTAGCCGCGCGTCGACGGACGTGACCTGCCGGCGGCCGATGCTTGCGACCCACACCCGATTCGCACCCTCCGCGGCAAGCCCGCCGGTGGCGTCGTACTTCCCCGAGGTCACGACAGCGCCCGTGCGGGTGTCGACCCGCGTCAGCGTCCCGTCGCCTTCGCTTGCCGCGAACACGTACCGGCCGACGATCTCGGTGTCGAGCGGGATCCGGCCCAGGGGGACGACGTCGACGACCTTGCCGGACTCGAGGTCGATCTTCACCAGGCTGTCCGGCAGGACTCTCGGAGTGGTATCACCCCCAGCGAGGAGGAATGCCGTGGCGACCGTCGCGACCGCTGCGAGGGTCACCGCACCGAGCGCCGCGACGAGGCGGCGCCTACGCGCGCGCGAGGGCGATCGGATGCCGAAGGCGGCCTCCGCCGCCTGGATGAGCTCGGCGCAGGTGCGATACCGCTCGTCGGGCGACTTGGCCATCGCACCGCGGAGCACGGCGTCGATCGCCTCGGGCACGTCCGAGCCGCGCTCACTCGCGCTCGGCGGCTCCTCCTCCAGGTGCGCCCAGGTCACCGCCAGCCGAGAGCCGTGGACGAACGGCGGCACTCCGGTGAGGCACTCGTAGAGGACACATCCGAGGGAGTACACGTCTGCGCGGCCGTCGACGGGTCCGCCCTCGATCTGCTCGGGGGCAAGGTATGCCGGCGTCCCGACCGAGCGACCTTCCCCCGCCGGGGCGCCCTTCTCCTCGAGACGCCTGGTCAGGCCGAAGTCGGCGAGATAGACGTGCTCGGCCTCGTCGAGCAGGATGTTGGATGGTTTGACGTCCCGATGGACGAGTCCCTTCGCGTGTGCGGCATCGAGTGCGTTCGCCGCCTGCCGGCAGATCGCGAGGGCACGGGACGGCTCGAGCGCGCCCTCCGCGCGCAAGAGCTTCCGTAGATCCGTTCCCGCGACGAGGCGCATCGCGAGGTAGAGGCGACCGGCCACGTCGCCGGCGTCGTGGATCGGCACGACGTTCGGATGCTCGAGCGAGATGGCGAGCTCCGTCTCCCGGGCGAAGCGCTCCCGGAAGCGTTCGTCGAGCGCCAGCTCGGGCGTGACGAGCTTCAGCGCCACCGTCCGCTTGAGGCGCAGGTCGTAGGCCCGGTAGACGATCCCCATGCCGCCGAGACCGATCTGCTCATCGATCCGATAGCCGAGGAACTCGTCGCCGACCTGTACCTCGCCCCGCGAGTTCGTCCGAGGCTCGGCCACGCGCTCGGCCGTGCCGGCCGGTAGTTCCGTCGCGTCCCGTTCTTCCTCCGCCTCTTGCATGTCCCTCCGCGTGAGTGCCTCCTCGAGGAGGTATACGCCGGGAAATCGACCAAATCCAGGACGGGCCGTTTCAGCGCGGCACCCGGCCTCGGACAGACGATCCACGCGTATGCTGAGGCACCGCTGAGCGTCGGCTGAGGGCGCTGGCGAGGTGGTACCGTCGCCACCGGAGACCAAGGTGGAGTTCCGGATCCTGGGGCCGCTCGAGGTCGTCGAGGGAGGACGTTCGCTCGCGCTCGGCGGACCGAGACAGCGCGCACTTCTCGCCGTTCTGCTGACCCGTGCGAACGAGGTCGTCTCCGGCGATCGCCTGATCGACGAGCTCTGGGGAGCGCGCCCGCCTCGGAGTGCCTCCAACGCGCTCCAGTATCACGTCTCCCAGCTTCGGAAGGCGCTTGGCGCAACCGAGGCGATCGTCACCCGCGACCCCGGCTATCTGATCCGGGTCGCACCTCACGAGCTCGACCTCCTCCGCTTCGAGCAGCTCGTCGACGAGGCAAGGCAGGCACCGGCCGATCACGCTTCGCGACTGCTCCACGACGCGCTCGGCCTGTGGCGCGGTCCGGCTCTCGCCGGCCTCGCGAACGATCCGTCCTTGCAGGCGGAGATCCTTCGCCTCGAAGAGCTTCGCCTGGCCGCCCTCGAGCTGCGCATCGAGACAGACCTCGCCCTCGGTCGGCACCGTGACCTCGTCGGGGAGCTCGAGGCGCTCGTCCACGAGCATCCGCAACGGGAACGGGCGCGTGCGCAGCTCATGCTCGCGCTTTACCGGTGTGGTCGGCAGGCGGAAGCGCTCGACCTGTATCGGGAAGGGCGACGTCTGCTCGTCGGTGAGCTCGGGATCGAGCCGGGTCTCGAGCTTCAAGAGCTCGAGAAGGCGATCCTCAGGCACGATCCCGCACTGAGCTCACCCGGCCGAGCTGCCATTGCTCCGGCACACCGGCGGGCGATCGTCGTCGTGACCGGCGACGCGGACGAGCTCGACGAGCTGCTCTCGATCGCGGAGCCACTCGCTCGGCAGCCACCTGGTGAGCTCATTCTCACGCGCCTCTTGCGAGATCGAGACGACGTTGCGGCAGCGACCGCGGAGCTTGCGGAGGCCCGGAGCACCCTCGCGGACCGCGGCCTCGCCGCTCGAGTCGCCGCTTACACGTCGACGGAGCCAGGCAGCGACGCAGCGTTGCTCGCGACCGAGTACGACGCCGAGCTTCTCCTCGTTCCGGCTTCCAACCAGCTCCTCCACGACGGCCATCTCGACGACGGCCTGACGGAGATCCTCGAGCGCGCTCCCTGCGACGTCGCACTGCTCGCGGCCGGTGCCGGCACCGTGACTGGGCCGGTCGTGACCCCGTTCGGCGGCGTCGAGCACGACTGGTCGGCGATCGAGGTCGCGGCGCGGATCGCCGGCTCGCTCGGAACGACCCTCCGGCTTCTCGGAACCGAGGCCGACCTCGCCCGCGGACGGCGCGATGCCAGCAGACTTCTTGGCCGGGCCTCGTTGATGATCCAGCAGGTGGTCGGGATCGTCACCCAGCCGGTTCTTGTTCCCGCCGGTGAGGAAGGCGTTGTCCGAGCCGCACAGGACGCCCGCCTGCTCGTGGTCGGTCTGTCCGACCGGTGGCGGACGGAGGGGATCGGCCCTGTCCGTCTCGCGGTGGCGGCAGCCGTTCACGTGCCGACCCTCTTCGTCCGGCGCGGCGTTCGGCCGAGCGGTATCGCGCCTCGCGAGACGTTTACGCGGTTCACGTGGACGCTCGCCCACGAGCGTGGCGAGAAGCCGAGTTGACCACGGACGTCCGTCGTACCCGTCACGGCCGCGCGGGGAAAGGTCGCGCACGCGCTGATGATCCGTCCCGAGCGTGCGAAGGTCTAGCTCGTATGCTGTCGCGTGGCCTCCGCACACGATGGGCATCCAGGCGGGCCGGGCGAGCTGAACCTCTGGGGCGCCCGCCTCGTCGACGGCACGGGCGGGCCGCCGCGAGAGCGCGTCGTCGTCACCATTCGCGAGGGCCGGGTCGCCGCGATCGACGACGCCCGGGGGGAGGCGCCCGTCGGAGCCGTCGATCTCGCCGGTACGACGCTCATGCCCGGACTGGTCGACGCCCACGTCCACCTGCTGAGCGACGACATCCGATCGGCCGGATTCGGGCCGCCTCCCGAGCTGCACGGCGAGCTTCCCCGTCCGCGCGAAGTCGGCCACTACGTCCTCGCGAAGACGGCCCAGGCGCTGCTCGAGGCGGGCGTCACCACCGTGCGGGACGTCGGCAGCATGGACGACGAGGCGATCGCACTCCGCACCGCGGTCGAGCTCGGGACGGTCGCCGGGCCGCGGATCCTCACCTGCGGGCGAATCGTCTCCGCCACGTCGCCCGGAGGCCGCATCTTCGGGTCGATGTACCGCGAGGCGGACGGCGTCGACGACGTGCGGAAGGCCGTGCGCGAGCAGATCCGCCGAGGCGCCGACTTCGTCAAGGTGATGGCGACCGGGGCGCGCTCGGTCGTTCGCGAGGATCCCGAGCCCGCGCAGCTGACGCGCGACGAGCTCCGCGCGCTGACCGACGAGGCGCATCGGCTCGGCTTCCGGGTCGCGGCGCACGCCGAGGGGCTCGAGGGATGCCGCCTCGCGATCGAGGAGGGCGTGGACACCGTGGAGCACGGCCTCTCGCTGCACCGCGAGCCTGCGCTCCTCGAGCAGATGGCGCGGGACGGCATCGTCCTCGTTCCCACGCTGACGACGTTCCACGACCTCGCGGAGCGGTTCGCGGGGCACTTCCCGGTGAAGCTGGTCGACCAGGCGAAACGACAGCTCGAGGCGGCGTACCTCACGCTCGTCGCCGCGCGATCGGCGGGCGTGACGCTCGCGATGGGGTTCGACAGCGCGCCGCCGGGCGCGAACGCGACCGAGCTCGTCCGCATGGTCGAGGGCGGGCTGCCGGCAGCGGAAGGGCTCGTCGCTGCAACCGCGAACGGCGCCACGGCGCTCGGCCTCGAGGACGTCGGCGTCGTCCGCCCCGGGGCCATCGCGGACCTCCTCGTCGTCGAGGGGGACCCGCTCGAGGCGCCGCGGGTGCTGCTGGACCGCAGCCGGATCCGGCTCGTGTGTCGCGACGGCGTGGTGGTCGCCGGGCGGTCGCTCGACGGCTCCGGCCCGGCGTGGGAGAACCGGCGGCCGGTGACCTTCGGAGAGGCACCGTTCGGGTCGCCCTGCGCCGATATCGTCCGCCCATGACCGGGCTCGCCCGCCGGCTCGCCGTCGCGCGTGGCGACGAGCCCGCCGACCTCGTCGTCCGCGGGGGCCGCGTGCTCGCGGTCTTCACCCGCGAGTGGCTCGACGCCGACGTCGCGATCGTGGAAGGGTTCGTCGCCGGCGTGGGCGACTACGAGGGGCGCGAGACCCTCGACGCCACGGGGCGGTACGTCGTCCCGGGCTTCATCGACGCGCACATGCACATCGAGTCGACGAAGCTCCTCGTCGATGAGCTCGCCCGTCTGATCCTGCCGATGGGGACGACCGCCATCGTGGCGGATCCCCACGAGATCGCGAACGTGCTCGGGACGGACGGTGTGCACTGGCTCCACGACGCGTCGACCGAGCTCCAGCTCGAGGTCTTCTTCATGGCGCCGTCGTGTGTCCCGGCTTCGCCGTTCGAGTCGCCGAGGCGGCCACTCGCGCCCGGTGACCTCGAGTCGCTCATGCGCCGGAGCCGGGTGCTCGGGCTGGCCGAGATGATGAACTTCCCCGGCGTCATCGCCGGGGACGACCTGGAGCTCGAGAAGCTCGAGCTCCAGGGCGCGGCGCACGTCGACGGCCACGCGCCGGGCGTGGTCGGCAAGGCGCTCCAGGCGTACGTCGCCGCGGGCATCCGGTCCGATCACGAGGCACTGACGGTCGAGGAGGGCCGCGAGCGTCTCCGTGCCGGCGTCTGGCTCCTCATCCGCGAGGCGTCGATGGCCCGCAACCTGAAGGCGCTGCTGCCTCTCGTCGGTGAGTACGGGCCGGGCCGGATCGCCTTCTGCACCGACGACCGCGACCCGGACGACATCGCCGACAACGGACACATCAACGGGATGGTGCGCGAGGCCGTCGGCGCGGGGGTCGACCCCACCGACGCGATCCTGATGGCGTCGTTCAACCCCGCGCAGTGGCATGGGCTGAGCCGCCACGGCGCCGTGGCACCAGGCTATGTCGCCGACCTGCTCGTCCTCCCCGACCTCGAGCGGTTCGTTCCCGACGTCGTCCTCAAGCGCGGCCGGACGATCGACGACGTCCCCTCGGCGAGTGTGCCCGAGTGGGTGCGGCAGACCGTCCGGATCGCGCCGGTGACGAGCGCACAGTTCGCGATTCCGTGGGAGAGAGGCACCGCACGAGCCATCGGCCTCGTCGTCGATCAGGTGGTCACCGAGTCGCTCTCGCGCGAGCCGCTCGTCGTCGACGGCCACGCCGTGTCCGACCCCGAGCGCGACCTCGTCAAGCTCGCTGTCGTCGAACGGCACCTCGGCACGGGACGCATCGGCCTCGGCTTGCTCTCCGGATCGGGCCTGCGGCGCGGCGCGCTTGCCTCCACGGTCGCCCACGACGCGCACAACATCGTGGTCGTCGGTGCGAGCGACGACGACATGGCCTTCGCCGTGCAGAGGCTCGCCGAGGTCGGGGGAGGCGTCGTCGCAGTCGAGGACGGCCGAATCACCGCAGAGTGCCCGCTGCCCGTGGCCGGGCTCCTGTCCGACCAGCCGCTCGACGTCGTCGTCGCGCAGAGCCGTGCCTGCAACGACGCGGCGGCACAGCTGGGATGGTCGGGAGCGACGCCGTTCCTGACGCTCGCGTTCCTGGGGCTCTCCGTGATTCCGTCGCTCAAGCTGACGGACAAGGGCCTCGTCGACGTCGACCGCTTCGAGCTCGTCCCGCTCGCCCTCGACGGCGCCCGCGACACTTCAGCGAGCTAGCGCGAACGTGAGGACGGGGCCGTCCCGGGCGAGGAGCCGCCAGCCTGCTTCGAGGAGCGCGTGCTCGGCCCGGTCCGCACACTCGTCTGCGTAGAAGCCGCTCTGTCTATAGAGGCCGCGATGGACGACGACGAACCGGACCCCGAGCTCCGACGGGATCGTCCCACGACCGCACGAGAGGCCGCGGAGCCTGCGCGCAGCGCCGACGGCGGGCGGCCGCGCCAGGGTCGAATAGCCCTGGGGCCGTTCGCGCGGGCTCTGGCGCGCATACCCGAGGTACACGCTTCCGAAGTGCACGTCGGGGCGGAAGACGGGTAGCTCGAGGAGTCGTCCATTCCCGCGGATCGCCGCGTATGCGGCGCTTTCTCCGTCGGGCGCGACGGCTCCGAACACCGGCACATGGATGTCCGCAGCCAGGAGGACGGCGGCGACAGCGGCAACGACGCTCGACGGGACGCGCTTGCAACAGTCTGTTGCAAGCTGCACTCCGAACGAGGCGAGTGCCGCAAGGGCGAGGCACGCGATCGGCATCAGCCGTTCCGGGACCCGGGTCGCGTCCAGCCCAGGCACGTTGCGCCAGAGCGTCTCGTAGCCCGGGAGGTTCCCACCGAGCGCGAGTGCGCAAGGCACGACCGCGGCGAGCGCGAGGACGGTCGCGAGCCCGGTGCTCCTGCGCAGCGACGCAAGGCCGACCACGGCGACGATCGGCGTCAGCCAGCCGACGAAGACAAGCTTCTCGATCCCGCTCCCGACACCTCGCGTCACGAAGTCGCCCAGCTCGGCGGAGTACCGCTCGACCTGCGCGAAGGAGCGGCCGGTGCCGATCGAGCCTGCGACGGTCCAGCGATCCGCCAGGATCCCCGCCAGCGCGGCCACGACAGGGACTGCCAGGCCGTTCCACCACGTCCCGCGCGGGAGCCGCGCCGATGCGTACGCCGCGACGAGCGGGACCGCCCCGAGCGCGAGGTGGAGCTGGCCCGAGAGCGGGATCGCCGCGAGCGCGACCGCGGCGAGCACGAAGCGTCGACGCTCGAGCGCCAGCAGCGTCCCCGGGAGCAGGAACGCGAGGAGGCCGAGCAGGTGCCCGGTCGACTGTCCCACGCGGTACGGCATCAGGCAGAAGACGGCGCCGCCGACGAGCGCGGCCGGGGTCGAGACGCCGACCGCACGCAGCCACGCGAACGCCAGCCCTCCAGCCAGGACGAACGTGAGGAGGACGACGAGGTCGTACGCCCAGACGTCGCCGAGCGCAGCCGACAGCGGCCAGTACGGGACGCCGAGGAGCCATCCCTGGAGGTTCGGAGGCGCGTCCGTCTCCGGCCGGAAGGAGTACGGGTCGCGCAGCGGCGAGGCGCCTCGCTCGAGCTGGTGCCCCACGAGCCAGAACGACCAGCCGAGCTGCAGGTGATCGCCGGCCGCTGCCTCGCCGTAGCCGGCCGCGGGCCGGGCGAGGTAGTGGCCGTCGACGTGGCGGATCGCGGGCCACGTCGCCCAGAGCGCGCACGCGGCGTAGAGCCCGACGACGAGAGCGATCAGGCCGAGGCGCGCCCGGGTGGAACGTGCAGAATCCGTCCCGGTGCGCACCGGGCGGAATCTACAAACCGGCCTCCTCTGAGCACGCTGCTCGCCTTCGCAGCGGTGGCCGCGGTCGTGATCGTCACGCCGGGGCAGGACACGGCGCTGACGATCCGGAACACGCTGGCCGGAGGTCGGCGCGGCGGCCTCGCGACGGCGGTCGGCGTCTCGGCGGGCCAGGCCGTCTGGGCGCTGGCGACGAGCGCCGGGCTCGCCGCGGTCGTCGTCGCCTCCGAGCCCGTCTTCCTCGCCCTGAAGCTGCTCGGCGCCGCGTATCTCGTCTACCTCGGCGTCCACTCGCTGTGGCGCGCGTGGACGGGCCGAAGCCCGCCGCTCGGGAGGGCCGGAACGTCTCTCGACCGCGGAACCGCGTTCCGTCAGGGGCTCGCGTCCAACCTCGGCAACCCGAAGATGGCGGTGTTCTTCACGAGCCTCCTGCCGCAGTTCACCTCGGGAGGCGGAGCGGGGTTCGTGCAGCTCCTCGGGCTCGGCCTCCTCTTCTGCGCGATGACGGTGACGTGGCTGGCCGGATACGCCGTCGCGGTCGATCGCGCCTCGGGGGTCCTCGGACGCCCCGTCGTACGCAGGACGCTCGACGCCGTGACCGGCGCGGCTCTCACCGCGCTGGGACTACGGCTCGCGACCGAGCGGCGTTAGTAGGAGGGCTTGGCGAAACAGCCTCGATGTCCCCAGCGGAGCGCCGGATCGTCGTGATACGGCGTCCTCGGTCGCGCCCATATCTACTGATATGGACGCTCCGTGCGTCCTTGCCTCACGACGACCGGCGCCACCCTGGGAACGTGGGCCGCTCCGGCAAGCCCTCCTAGCGCTCCGCCTCCTGCGGGCAGCACCAGCCCTCGATCCGGGGAGTGCCGCGGAACTGCGTCGCGATGCCCGAGACGGCCCGAATCGTGCGCGGGGCGTCGGCGCGCACGAACACCCACTGGTCGGCCGTCCGCCACTCGATCGCGAGCCAGCGGCCGTCGGGCGAGAAGGTGATCCCGTCGAACACGCCGGTCCCGTTGAAGAGCGTGCGCCCGCCGGCGAGGTCGAACACGGTGCTCTGCCCACGGTGGACGCGTGCCACGAGCAGCCGGTGCGTCCCCGGCTGGAACGCCGCGTCGACGTTCCGGGCCCCGGCAGGCGGGTCGTCCCGGCGGACGAGCCGCCCCCGCGCTCCGAAGACCCGCAGGGCGCGCGCGTCGAGCACGAGCAGCCTGCGCCCGTCCGTCGACCAGTCGATCGCCCGGACAGGACTGTCGATCCCGCGATTCGCACGCAGCAGCACCCGGCCCGTGTCTGCGTCCTGGACGCGCAACTCGCTCGCGGACACGTAGGCGAGGACGTGACCTGCACCTGGGCGCCAGGCGACGGGGCCTTGCTCCGCCGGCGCCAGCAGGCGATCGCCCGTCCCGTCGCCTGCGACGACGCGGATGCCGGTCCGGTCGACGTACGCGATCCTCGTGTCGGTCGCACTGCCCGTCCACCGCGCGTCGCGGACGTCGGGGCGTGCGAGCGTCCAGCGGACGTCCCCATCGGGCTCGAGCGCCGCGAGCTCGTTGCGGCGGGCCGTCACGACGAAGCGGCCGAACGGCGACCAGCTCGCCTCGCGAGATCCCGGCAGCAGCCGCTTCTTCCCGTCGTGCTCGACGACCCAGACCCCGTCGGCAGAGGTGGCGAGGATCCGGCCGCTGGGGAGCGCGAACAGCGCGGGCGCGGATCGCTCCACGCCCACGACCTCGCGGACCTGATCGACGACCGCGCGACCCGGAGGGCTCACGACCGCAAGTCCGAGCGCGAGCGCGGCGAGCACGACCACGACCCACCTACCCCGTCGTCCCCCGACGGGAAGCGGCTCGCGAGCCGCGTACGCGGCGAGCGTGACGGCCAGGGCACGCTCGCGTGCCTCGTCGGCGCGCGGCACCCGCACCCGCTCGAGCCTGGCTCTCACAACGTCTCCCGAAGCGCGTCGAGGCCTCGACGCAGTCGCGAGTTGACCGTTCCGCGTGGAAGCTCGAGGGCGTGCGCGATCTCTCCCGGCGTATACCCCAGCAGGTGCCGCATCACGATCACGGCGCGCTGGTCGGGCGGAAGCTGCGCGAGCGCCGCGAGCACGTCGTCGTCGAGCGGCTCCCTCTCGGACTCGTCGACGACGTCTTCCGAGATCGCGGTCTCCGCCCGGTGGGAGCGTGCGCGGGCTGCGTCGATCGCGCGATTCACGACGATGCGGTGCAGCCACGGCCCGAACGGCCGGCGCCTGTCGAAGCGGTCGAGGTTCCGGACGGCCGCGAGGAACGCCTCTTGGGCGATGTCCTCTGCGAGCGCGCTGTCGTGGACGACCAGGTACGCGGCGCGGTGCGCACGATCCCAGTGGGCCGCGAACAGCGCCTCGAGGTCAGAGGCGGATCCGCGCTGGGCGCCCCGCACCCAGGCACGCTCGTCCCGGCCTGCGCGCGCCACCGCAGGACCATACGGCCGAGACCACGGAAGAGGTCCACGACCGAACTACGTGCGACCGCGCTCGGGAGGTCCCGGGACCTTTCGCGCGTCCGCAGGCGTATCCCGGGCATGAACCGGCGCGCATTCCTCGCCACCGGCCTCGCCGTCGCCCTCCGTCCGACGGATGCGCTCGCCGCGCCGGCAGGCGGCGGCGTGGTCGCGCTCGTGACGGCCGACCTCGAGTCCCATGTCGTCGCCGTCGACGTCGACTCCGGTCGGGTCGTCGCCCGTGTCCGGACGGCACCGGGGCCCCGCAGCATCGAGAGCTCGCCCTTCGGGTCGGCCGTCGTGGCCCACACCCGGCGCGGTCTCGTCAGCCTGATCGACACGGCCACGCTGTCGGTGCGCTCGGTGCTCGGCGGATTCGGCGAGCCGCGGTACACGGCGATGCATCCGACCGAGCGCCTCGCGTACGTCACCGACTCGAGCCGCGCCGAGGTCGTGACCGTCGACCTCGTTCGCGGCGGGATCGTCCACCGGACGCGCGTGCCCGGCCCTGCGCGTCACGTCTCCCTCGATCCCGCCGACCGATCCTTGTGGACGGCGCTCGGCACCAAGGCGGATCGTGTTGCGCTGCTCGAGCTGGGCGAGCCCCGGCGGCCACGCCTGAGGCGTGTCTTCGCGCCGCCGTTCCTCGCGCACGACGTCGTGGTCGCGCCCGACGGGACACACGTGTGGGTCACCTCGGGATCGCGGCGCGAGATCGCCGTGTACCGGCCGGGCAGCGGCTCGCCCCGTGTCCTCCCGGCGGACGACCCGCCGCAGCACGTCGCATTCGCCGACGGCCGCGCTTTTCTCGCGAGCGGCGCTGCCGGGACGCTCCAGGTGCGCACGGTCGGCGGCGACCTCGAGCGCTCGGCTCGTATCCCGGACGGCTCCTACAACGTCACGTACGCGTCCGTCGGCGCGAACGGCCGCCGGGGTGGCGCGGTCGTGACCCCGTCGCTCGACCGCGGGACGGTCTGCATGATCGCGCCGGCCGGATCGGTGCGTCTCGTCCGGCGCGTCGCCCGCTCCGCGCACGACGCGTGCATCGCCGGGACCGGATGAAAAGCCCATCTTCGACACGAGGAGGATCGTCATGAGAGCACTCGCTTGCCTGTGTGCCGTGGCCGCGGTCGCCGCCTTCGCCTCGGACGTCGCAGCCGGCGACGGAGGCCCGTCGCCCGGCGCGATGCTCGGCTGGGACGGCGTGAAGGGCCCGGGAGGCCGGCTCCGGTACGTCGCGCTTCCGGGAAGCGCGGCGAGCACGACCGTCGCCACGGTCCGCGTGCGCGACGGCCGCGTGCTGACCTTCCGTCTGGTTCGCGGCGCGCTCGGCGTTCCCACCGTCGCCTTCGACGGGACGACCGACGGCGTGTCCGCCGACGGTCGCCGCCTCGTCCTCACGTCCGCCATGGGTGGGCGGTCACCCGTCGCGACGAAGCTCGTGATCCTTCGGCTGCCGGCGCTACGCGCGCTGCGAACGATCGTCCTGCCGGGGCTCTGGGCGTTCGACGCGATCTCGCCCGACGGCCGCACGATCTACGCGCTCCAGTACCGGTCGGCGGACGTCTACAGCGTTCGCTCCATCGACGCGCTAACGGGCAAGGTCGACCCTCGCGCGATCGTCGATCTGCGCGAGCCCGACGAAGCGATGCGGGGCGTGCCGACCGCGCGAGCCTGGAGCGCCGATCGGCGTTGGGCGTACACGCTCTACGCGAAGCCAAACGGCAGGGCATTCGTGCACGCGCTCGACACGGTGCGTCGCGAGGCGATGTGCATCGACCTGCCGTGGCGCGCGGTCGGCGACGCCATCTGGCGCGTCAGGATGCGGGTCAGTAGCGACGGCGGTTCGCTCGTTCTCCGCCAGCCGGGGCTCGGCGTCGTCGCGACGATCGACCTCGGGACGAGGGCCGTGCGCGCCAGCCGGTCGCTCGCTTCTGCTTGACGCGGGAACCGCCTCCTGCCGGCCGGTGTAGACCGGGATATGGAACACGTCCGGAGGAGGCACGAGATGAGACGACGCGGCATCTTCGCGGCGGCCGCGAGCGCCGTCGCGGTCGGCGCCACCGCGATCGCGGCTGTGGCAGGGGGTCCCGCGCCCGGCGTGATGAACGGCGCTCCGGGCATCGCCGTCGCAGGGGGCGCGCATGTCACTGCGACCGTCCAGGGGAACGGCACGACTCGCGTCGAGCTCGTTCGCGACCGCGACGGCAAGACGCTTCGAGCACGCACGATCCCCGCGAGGCTGGGCGTGCCGCTGATCACGTTCTCCGGCGTGGCCGAGGGCACGTTCGACCAGGGCCGCAAGCTCCTGCTCGCGAGCTCGATCTACGACGACCGGGTGTCGACGACCTTCGTCACGCTCGACACTCGCACGCTGGCGACGCTGAGCACCGTCAAGCTCGGCGGCTCGTTCGCGTTCGACGCGCTATCGCCGAGCGGCCGCAAGCTGTACGTGACGCAGTTTCCGAACGGGCTCAATGGGCCGATCCGGTATGTCGTCCGGTCGCTGGACCTCGCGACTGGGAAGCTCGACAAGGGCGCGATCGTCGACAAGACCGAGCCCGGCGAGCGCATGAGCGGGATCCCGATGTCCCGCGCCTGGAGCACCGATCGCGGCTGGGCCTACACCCTCTACAACGGCCTCGAGTCGCATGCGTTCGTCCACGCGCTCGACGTCAAGAACCGGCGGGCGCGTTGCATCGACCTGCCGTGGCGCGGCGCGATGCAGAACGGGCTCGAGACGATTCGCATGGTCTACGGCCGAACGGGGATCCTCACCCTCACGCAGCCGGGCGTCGGCGTCCTGGCGCGGATCGACACGCGCGGGTTCAAGGTCGACGTCCTGCGCAACCCCGCTCCGCCCCCTGCGAGCTAGGGGGAACCGTCGCGGGCGACCCCGTCCCGAGGGCGCCGCCCGCGACGGTCTAGCCGATGCTCGGCAGCTCCTCCGTCGCGTCGGCGATCGCCTGTGCGACCTCGACGATGTCGCGGTTCGCGTTGAACACGCGCAGCTGGCGGTCGGCCGAGTTGCCCCGTTCGAGGATGGCGGCGACGCCCTCGAGCTCGCGCTCCGCGCCGAGCTCCCGCGCGTGCGGCTCGATCTCGCGCAGTGTCCTGCGGACGAGCTTCGAGACCGGGATCCGGATCCTGCGGCCGGTCGCGAGGTCCATCACGGGCGCCTCGAGGCCGTAGCGCGCGGCGAGCCACTTGTTCTCGCTCGTGAGGATCCGGTGGTAGGTCGGGATCTCCTCTCCCGCGTCGTAGCGCTCGCAGAGCTGCTTCACGAGCGCCTGGCAGTAGGCCGCGATCGCGACGGCGTCTTCGAGGCGGGTGACCGCGTCGCAGACCCGCACCTCGATCGTCCCCCACTTCGGATGCGGGCGGATGTCCCACCAGATGTGCGTGTAGTCGGCGATGCATCCGGTGCGCTCGAGCTGGCCGACCACGGCTGCGTAGTCGGCGTAGTCCCGGAAGCGCGGGGGAGGGCCCGAGCGCGGGAAGGCGGAGAATACGATCTGCCGGCTCGACGCGAGGCCGGTCGGCTCGCCGCGCCAGAACGGCGAGCTGGCGGACAGCGCGAGCAGCGGCGCGAGGTGGGGGAGGAGGCCGTTGACGGCGTGGATCGCCTTGTCCGGGTCGTCGACGGCGACGTGGATGTGCATCCCGAAGATCAGCTCGCGGCGCGCCACGTACTGGAGTTGATCGATGAGCGCGTGGTAGCGGTCCTTCGCCGTGATCCGCTGGCGCTCGAACAGGCTGAAGGGGTGCGTCCCGGCCGAGCCGACCCGCAGGCCCTGCGCCCGGCCGACGTCGCGCACGTAGCCGCGGAGCGTCGTCAACTCACGCATCACGTCGCCCGGCGTCTCGCAGACGGGAGTCGCGATCTCGAGCACGGACTGCATCAGCTCCGCGTTGATCCGGTCCGCGAGCTCGTCTCCCTGCACCGCGTCGAGCACGGTCTCGATGTGCTGGACGAGATCGAAGCTCCGCGGGTCGAGGAGCATGTACTCCTCCTCGACGCCGAGCGTGTACGGGTCGCCGGCGCCGAACTTGTGCTCGAGCACGCTCGCCGCGGGCGCGTCGACGAGGCCCGTGATCGACGGTGGCACGACCTGTCTCACGGGAGCACCGCCTCCACCTCGATCTCGACCTTCCACGCCGGGTCGAGCAGGCGCGAGACGACGCACGTCGCAGCGGGACGGATGTCGCCGAAGGCCTCGCCGTGCGCCCGCGCGACCTCGGGCCAGTGCTCGGGCTCCGTCACGTAGATGTTCGTGCGCACTACGTGCTCGAGGCCCGAGCCGGCACGGCCGAGCGCCTCGGCGACGAGCTCGAGGATCAGCCGCGCCTGGTCGTAGGCGCCCTCCGGCGTCGGCGACCCGTCGCGGGCGATCGGCGCCGTGCCGGCGACGTGGACGCGGTCGCCCGCGACGACGGCGCGCGAGAACCCCGCGACGCCCTCGTACGGCGAGTGGCCGGTGATGAGCCTCCGCTCCATCTCGGGGCGCCTAGTATCGCGCCCGGTGGAGGCTCTGCACCAGATCGACGGCTGGGAGGCGCCGTTCGCCGCCGCGGGAGTGACGCGCGCCGAGGGCGTCGTCGCGACGCACGGCGACACCACGCATGCGGTTCGGCTGGCATCGGTCTCGAAGCCGATCGCCGCGCTCGCGACGCTGATCGCGGCGGAAGAGGGCGTCGTCGACCTCGACGAGCCGGCCGGTCCGCCCGGGGCGACCGTCCGCCACCTGCTCGCGCACACATCGGGCCTGCCGTTCGAGGGCGACGCGCCGATCGCGCAGCCCGGGCGGAGGCGGATCTATTCGAACGAAGGCTTCCGCGTGCTCGGCGAGCACGTGGCGGCGCGCGCCGAGATGTCGTTCGACGCCTACGTTCGCGCCGGGGTCGCCGAGCCCCTACGGCTGGCGCTCGATCCGAGCGGTCACCCAGGGGCAGGAATGCACGGGACGCTCGACGACGTGCTCGCGATCGGCCGTGAGCTCCTCGCGCCGAGGCTGATCGCGCCGGAGACCCGTGACGAGATGACCAGCGTCCAGTTCCCCGGCCTCGACGGCGTCCTGCCCGACTTCGGGCGGTTCTCGCCGCTCGACTGGGGCCTTGGCGTGGAGCTCAAGGGCACGAAGACGGGGCACTGGTCGGGCACGCTGACGTCGCCGCGGACGTTCGGCCACTTCGGCGGCAGCGGGACGTTCCTGTGGGTCGATCCGGACCGCGGCGTCGCCTGCGCTGTGCTGACGACCCGGGAGTTCGGCGACTGGGCAAAGGACGCCTGGCCGCGCCTCTCGGACGCTGTCCTCGCCGAGGTGCGCTGACGACGCTTGTGTTGAATCACCACCAGCGTTCTCCACGCCGCACCGTCTTGGTCACGCGTCGTCCGCGAACAGCGGGCGCACCAGCTCGTCGAACGTCGCGCGGTCGCAGCTCGCCACGACGGAGGGCACCATCGTCGTCACGGTCGCCGTCCGTGGGATGCCCATCGCGAGCGCGACCTCGCCGAAGGCCTCGCCCGGACGCAGCATGCTGCGCGGCCCGCGGCTCGCCTGGGTCACGGACGCGAGCCCCGACAGCAGGACGTAGAACCGGTCGCCGGGGCCGCCCTCTGCCACGATCGTGTGACCGCCTGGAAGCTCCTGGCGCTCCATCCGCTCCGCGAGTCGGGTCAGCGTCTCTCCGGGCAGCGACGAGAGCAGGCCGACGCGGGACAGCTCGGTCACGGATGCCGGAACGTGCCTCGGGCTCACACGACTACGGTAGCCGGGGTCATGGCGTATCTCCACGGGTGGCGAACGTGCCCGCGATGCGAGGGCCGGCTCGAGAACGACGGCAGCCGTGCCGTGTGCCGGGGGGCGTGCGGCTCGACGTACTACGCGAACTCGGCCCCGTGCGTGAGCGCGCTGGTCGAGGACGGTGAGGGCCGGCTGCTGCTGGCACGCCGTGGAGTCGAGCCGTACAAGGGCCGGTGGGACCCGCCCGGCGGCTTCCTCGAGGAGGGCGAGCACCCGGAGGACGGGCTACGGCGCGAGTTGCTCGAGGAGACAGGACTTCGGTGCGAGCCCGTCCGGTTCTTCGGGGTGTGGATGGACGTCTACGGCGACGCGCCCGAGGCGGCGGCGACGTTCAACCTCTACTGGACGATGGCCGTCGTCGACGGCAACCCGGCGCCTGCCGACGACGTCGCCGAGCTCCGGTGGTTTGCGCCCGACGAGGTTCCGCACGCAGACGAGCTGGCGTTCACGACCGTGAAGGACGCGATCGCCGCCTGGCAGGAGCAGAGAGGCTCTGGCCAGAAGCCAGAGCCCGTCCGCACATAGCTAGACCGCGAGGCCGAGCGAGCGCTCGATCGCACCCTTGGGCTGGGCGCCGATAACCGCCGCCGAGGGCTCTCCGCCCTTGAACAGGATCATCGTTGGGATCGAGGCGATCCCGTAGCGCTGCTGGAGCTCGTGCTCCTCGTCGATGTTGACCTTTACGAGCTTGAGCTCGGCTTCGCGCTCTTCCGCAATGCGATCGAGTACCGGGGCGACGGCGTGGCAGGGGCCACACCATTCCGCCCAAAAGTCGACCAGCACGGCTTTCTCGCTCTTGATGACCTCGTCCTCGAAGGTCTCCGTCGTCACGTTCAGTGCCATTTGTCCTTCCGTTTCAGAGTTCGTCTTGCCGCTACCTGTTCAAACGCTATACCCCAAAAAACCCTTCCCTAGAATCGGACGCATGTTCGCACCTCTCCCGGACAAGCCGAATCACGACGCGCTCGAGCTCGAGGTGCTCGACCGCTGGGAGCGAGAGGCCACGTTCCAGCGGCTCCGGGAGCAGAACGCCGAAGGCCCGCGGTTCAGCTTCATCGACGGCCCGGTGACGGCAAACAGGATGGTGCTCGGGGTCCACACCGCCTGGGGGCGCACGCTGAAGGACGTCTTCCAGCGCTACAAGGCGCTTCGCGGCTTCCAGCAGCGCTACCAGAACGGGTTCGACTGCCAGGGCCTCTGGATCGAGGTGGGCGTCGAGCGAGAGCTCGGTTTCAACTCGAAGCGCGAGATCGAGGAATACGGCCTCGCCGAGTTCGCCGCGCGGTGCCGCGAGGTGGTGGTCAAGTCGTCCAAGGCGCTGACCGAAGGCTCGATTCGCCTCGGCCAATGGATGGACTGGGGCGACGACTACTTCACGTTCAGCGACACGAACATCGAATACATCTGGCGCTTCCTGCGGCGCGTGCACGAGCGCGGCTGGCTCTACCTCGGTCACCGCTCGACGGAGTGGTGCCCACGTTGCGGGACGTCCCTCTCGCAGCACGAGCTCACCCAGGCAGGCGTCTATCAGGAGCGGAGCGACCCGTCGCTCTTCGTCCGCTTCCCGCTCGTCGAGCGCCCCGACGAGTCGCTCGTCGTCTGGACGACGACGCCGTGGACGTTGCCGGCCAACGTCGCCGCGGCCGTCAAGCCCGACGCGGAGTACGGGCGGCGCGAGAACGGCGAGTGGGTAGCCGTCGCCCGATACCCGGACGAGCGCTTCGTCGACCGCGCGCTCGGAGAAGCGCTCGTCGGTCTGCGCTATCGCGGCCCGTTCGACGACCTGGGTCCGGGCAGCGAGGTCGACCATCGCGTGATCCCGTGGGACGAGGTCTCGCTCGAGGAGGGAACGGGCATCGTCCACATCGCTCCGGGCGCCGGCCAGGAGGACTTCGAGCTCGGCCTCCTCCACGAGCTGCCGGTGCTTTCGCCCGTCGACGAAGCCGGACGTTTCTATGACACCTACGGCTGGCTGCACGGCCTCTCGACGAGCGACGCGGCCGATCAGATCGTCGGACGGCTGGCTGAGCAGGGATACCTGCTCGAGGCCGGCACGTACCTCCACCGCTATCCGCACTGCTGGCGGTGCGACACCCCTCTCATCTGGCGCGTCACCGACGACTGGCTGATCCGCGTCGACGACCTCCGTCAGTCGTTGCTCGACGCGAACGCCACGGTCGAGTGGACGCCCGCCTACATGGGCAAGCGCATGGACGACTGGCTCCGCAACATGGGCGACTGGAACATCTCGCGTCGCCGCTACTACGGGCTACCGCTCCCCTTCTACGCCTGCGAGTGCGGGCACCTGAACGTGGTGGGATCGAAGGCCGAGCTCCTCGAGCGGGCCACCGGACCCGTCGACGACTTGCCTGAGCTGCGCCGTCCGTGGATCGACGCGATCGCGATCCGCTGCGAGGCGTGCGACACGGAGGTGCATCGCATCACGGAGGTCGGCGACGTCTGGCTCGACGCCGGAATCGTGCCGTTCTCGACGCTGGGTTGGGAGAGCCCCGAGTACGTCGCCGAGGGATATGCGACCGGAGCCGCAAAGGGGCTGACCCACGCCGACCTGCCCGATCACGCGACCTGGGAGCAGTGGTTCCCCGCCGACTGGGTGTCGGAGATGCGCGAGCAGATCCGCCTGTGGTTCTACTCGCAGCTCTTCATGTCCGTGGCGCTTACGGGCCGGGCGCCGTTCCGCAAGGTGCTCGGCTACGAGAAGATGCTCGACGAGAAGGGCCGCGAGATGCACAGCTCGTGGGGCAACACCATCGACGCGCCGGACGCTTTCGCGCGGATGGGGGCCGACGTGATGCGGTGGCAGTTCTGCTCGCAGCCACCCGACCGCAACCTCCTGTTCGGCTTCGGCCCCGCCCACGAGATCCAGCGCAAGCTGCTGACGCTTTGGAACTCCGTCACGTTCTTCGTCCAGTACGCGAACATCGCGTCGTTCACGCCGCGCCTCGACGACCTCGAGTCCGGGCCGGACGTCGAGCTACAGCCGCTCGACCGGTGGCTCGTGGAGCGCACGCGCGCGCTCGTGCGAGATGCGACCGCGGGCTACGAACGCTGGCTGACCGTCGACGTGATTCGGGCCTTCGAGGAATACCTCGACGATCTCTCGAACTGGTACATCCGCCGCTCGCGCCGTCGGTTCTGGGATGAGGACGAGACGGCCCTGCGCGTCCTTTGGCATGCGCTGGTGCAGTCGCTGCGTGCGATTGCGCCTGTGATGCCGTTCCTCGCCGAGCACCTCTGGCAGGTCCTCGTGCGCGAGCCGTGCGCGGACGCCCCGGACTCGGTGTTCCTCGCGCGCTGGCCGGTGGAGGTCGCCGCGGACGACGCGCTGCTGGCCGAGATCGCGGATGTCCGCCGTGTCGTCGGGCTCGGGCACCGCGCGCGCCAGGCCGCGGGGCACAAGGTCCAGCAGCCTCTACGGACACTCGTGGTCGAGGGAGGCGAGCTGGCGGCCCGCCATGTCGACGAGATTCGGGACGAGCTGCGTGTGAAAGAGGTCCGTTTCGACCCGGTCGAGTCCGAGCTCCGCGTCAAGCCCAACCTGCCGGTGCTCGGTCCCAAGCTCGGGGCGGAGCTCGCGCCGGTCCGTGCCGCGCTCGCGTCGGGCGAGTTCGAGCAGCTCGAGGGCGGACGCTTCAAGGTCGCGGGCCACGAGCTGGACACAGACGAGGTGCTCGTCGAGCGCTCGGGCAAGGAAGGCTGGGCGGTCGTCGGCGAGGACGGAGTGACCGTGGCGCTCGACACACACGTCGACGACGAGCTCGACCGACTACGGCGTGTCTATGAGCTGATCCGGCGGGTGAACGCACTCCGAAAGGAGACGGGGCTCGCGCTGCCCGACCGGATCGCGCTTCGCATCCCCGGCCGTGACGCCGATCTGCTCGAGCACGCCGAGTGGATCAAGGCCGAGACGCTGGCGGTCGAGCTCGAGGCCTCCGGGGAGGACGTCGCGCTCGAGAAGATCTGACCCGTCAGGCGCGCCGCTCGGCCAGCGCAAGCTCGCGGCGGAGCTCGACCGGCAGGCGGAACGTCACGTCCTCGTCGACCATGCGGTACGGATCGATCCGCTCGACGCCGCGCGCCCGGAACCAGTCGCAGACGCGCGTCACGAGCCGTTCGGGCGCAGACGCGCCCGAGGTGATGCCCACGGTGGCAACGCCGTCGAGCCAGCGCTCGTCGATCTCGCCCTCGTCGTCGATCAGGTAGGCGGGGACGCCGTCGGCGCGGGCGACGTCGACGAGCCGGTTTGAGTTCGAGGAGTTCCGCGAGCCGATCACGAGGAGCAAGTCGATCTCGCCGAGCATGTCCTTCACGGCCCACTGCCGGTTGGAGGTCGCGTAGCAGATGTCCTCCTTCTTCGGGCCCACGATCGAGGGGAACCGACGGCGGAGCGTGCCGATGATCTCGGCGGTCTCGTCGACCGAGAGCGTCGTCTGCGTCACGTACGCGACCTTCGTCCCGGCCGGCAGGTCGAGCGCCTCGGCCTCCGCCACGTCCTGGACGAGGATCGTCGCGTCGGGCGCCTCGCCCATCGTCCCGACGACCTCCTCGTGCTCCGCGTGGCCGACCAGGAGGACGGTGTAGCCGTCGGCGGCGTAGCGCCGAGCCTGGACGTGAACCTTCGTCACGAGCGGGCACGTCGCGTCGATCACGTCGTGGCCGAGCGCCCGCGAGTTCTCGTGAACCGACGGCGCGACGCCGTGCGCCGAGTAGACGACGGTCGCCCCGCGCGGGACGTCGCGCTCGTCGTCGACGAAGATCGCGCCGCGCGCCTCGAGGTCGCGGACGACGTGGATGTTGTGCACGATCTGCTTCCGCACGTAGACGGGCGCGCCGTAGTGCTCGAGCGCGCGCTCCACCGTCTCGACGGCGCGCTCGACCCCCGCGCAGTAGCCGCGCGGGGACGCGAGGAGGACGCGCGAGACCGTCATGCCCGAAGGGTAACCGCGGTCAGCGCGCGGTCTGCGCGAGGACGATTCCGGCGAGGACGACCGCGCCTCCCGCGAGCTGCGCCGCGGAGAGGGCTTCGTCGAGCCACAGCCAGGCCACGAGGGACGCGAGGACGATCTCGAGCATCGAGATCACGGCCACCCGGGTCGCCGGGAGGTACCGCAGCGCGCCGAGCGAGAGCACGAACGGGACGATCGTCCCGGCGACGACCATCCAGATCGAGAGCGCCCAGACGGGCGCGCTCCAGGACTCGAACGTGCCCTCGAGCGACACGACCCGGCCGAGCGCGTCGAACGGAAAGCTCCACCACGGCTGCAGCATCGCCCAGAAACCGGTCGACACGCCGAGCGCGAAGCACGCGAGCGACAGCGAATCCCGGGTCGCCGTCGCATGCTCGCCGACGAGGTAGTACGTGGCCAGCGCGCCGGCGGCGATCAGGCCGGCGGCGACGCCGAGGCCGTCGAGCCGCGTGTCCTCCCACACCTCGGCCACGAGGACGACGCCCCCCATCGCGAGCGCGAGCGCGATCCACACGCGGCGCCGGACGGGCTCGTGCCACACGAGCCGTGCCCACAGGGCGACGAGGACGGGCGCCGTGAACTCGAGGAGCAGGCCGATCCCGATCGGCAGCCGCTCGATCGCGACGAGATACAGCCACTGGACGACGGCGAACCCGACGACGCCGTAGAAGACGAGCAGGCCGACCTCGCTCCTCGCGATCCGGAGCCTGGCCGGGGCGACGACAGCGAGTCCGGCGGCGAGGCACAGGAATGCACCGGTCGCACGCAGCTGCGTCAGCCGCAGGCTCGACATCGCGTCGGCCGTGAGGATCACCTTCATCACGGCGCCGTTCACGGCGAAGCAGGAGGCCGAGGCGACGAGCATCGCGTACCCCACGCGCGGATGGCCGCGCTCGCGCGCGACGCGGGCGCTCGGAAGAAGAGCCTCGGTCATCCGCCGGAACCTAGCGTGTCCGTGTCATGACACAGACGGGACGCGCGATCGCCGAAGGGCTTGCAACAGACTGTTGCAAGGTCGCCGAGTGGCCGCCCGTCCGGCCGCCTACACTTCGCTCACACGGGGTGTAGCTCAGCCTGGTAGAGCGCCTGTTTTGGGGACAGGAGGCCGCCGGTTCGAATCCGGCCACCCCGACTCCGATGCGTCGGCTCCTCCTCGCGCTGGTCGTGACCGTGGCGGCCGCGCCGGCGGCGGGTGGCGCACCTGCAGGCACCGAGCGGTTCCGCGGCTCCATCACCCCCATCCCAGCGGCGATGCGGGAGACGATGACCGGCGTGTCCTGGCGGCCGGGGTGCCCCGTCGGGCTCGACGACCTCAGGCTCGTACGCGCGACCCACCTCGGCCTCGACCGCAGGGTGCGCACCGGCCGGTTGATCGTCCACCGCGACGTCGCTCGCGACGTCCTCGGAATCCTGCGACGCCTCTACGCGGCGCGGTTCCCGATCCGGCGGATGGTGCCCGTCGACGCGTACGGCGGCAGCGACTTCCGGTCGATCGAAGCCGACAACACGTCTGCGTTCAACTGCCGCTACGTCGACGGCACGAGGCGCTGGTCGGAGCACGCGTACGGCCGCGCGATCGACGTCAACCCGATCGAGAATCCGTACGTCACGTCGAGCGGCACGACCTCGCACCCGGCGAGCGGGCCCTACCTCCGGCGCGCGCCGTACCGTCCCGGCATGGCCGTCGACGGCGGGGTGCTCGTACGCGCATTCGACGCCGTCGGCTGGGGCTGGGGCGGTCGCTGGTCGGGCGCGAAGGACTACCAGCATTTCTCGGCGAGCGGACGGTGATCGGAGCGCTCGCGCTCGTCGCAGGGGCGGCGCTCCTGGCGTTCGGCTCGCTGCGCGTCGCCGCCGTCCTCGCGCCGCGGTCGACGGCCGCCTGGCTGCTCACGGCCTACGTGGCGGCATGGGCGCAGCTCGTCCTCGTGCTGTGGGCGCTGTCGCTACCCGGCTGGGTGTCGCGGTGGCCGCTCCTCGCGGGGCTGGCGGTCGTGTGCGCCGCGCTCACAGTCGATACGCGGCTGCGAAGCGACGTCGGCGGGCATGTCAACGAGGCATACCTGACGCTGCGCGACGCCCTCTCCGACCCGCTGTGCGTCCTGCTCGGCGTCGTCGTCCTCGCCGGGTTCGCGTACGCCGTCGCGCTGGGGCTCGCCACGCCGCAGAACGACTTCGACTCGATCGTGGACCACCTCTGGCGCGCCGCGGTGTGGATGCAGAACGGCGCCGCCGGCTACCCCGACTGCGCGTGCGCGCCGTACGTCAACGCCTATCCGCCGCACGCAGAGCTTGGCCTGCTCGCGACGATGACGCTCGGCGGGGCCGATCGCTACGCGGCGCTCGTTCAGGGGAGCGCCTACCTCGCGCTCGTCGGGGGGACCGTCGGCGTCGCGCGCGGTATCGGTCTCGACCGGCCCGCCGCGCTGCTGGCCGGCCTCCTCGTCGGGACGCTGCCGGTGGTCGCGCTCCAGGCGTCGACCGCGCAGAACGACCTCGTCGTGGCCGCGTTCCTCGTCGCCGCCGTCGTCTTCCTCCTCGCGCACGGCCGGGCGATGCCGTGGCTCGCGGGGGCGGCGACCGCGCTCGCGATCGGGACCAAGGTCACCGCGATGATCTCGCTCCCGTTGCTCGCGCTCGTCGCGCTGCTCACGCCGGCTGCGCGGCTCCAGGGCGTCAGGCTTCTCGGCGTCGCCCTCGGCGCCGCCGCAGGCGCGTACTGGTACGTCGTCAACTGGCGGCACACCGGAAGCTGGGACGGCGGCTTCCCGTACGAGGACGTCGACCACGGCTTCGCGGACACGTCGGCCCGTGCGCTGCGCTCCGCGATCCAGCTGATCGAGCTCCCGGGCGCGGTCGGTCGCGACCGCTGGCTGTACGCGGTCGTCGCCGGGGCGATTCTCGCGGTCGCGGGCGCCGTCTCTCTCGTTCGGCGGTCACGCGGCGCGATCGCCACCGCCTGCGTGGCGGCCGCGGTGACGCTCGTCCCCGTCGCCGTGCCGGACGTTCGCCGGTACGCCGACGCGGCCTACCGCGAGCTCTGGCGGACCGTCGGGCGCGACGACCTCGCGGCGGAGGTCGGCCGGGACATCACGCGGTCGGCGTCGAACGTCACGTGGTACGGGCCGCTCGGCCTGATCCTCGTCATCGCGGCGCTGGTCGTCGTCGCCGTCGCCGTGCGGCGGAGAATGCTGCCGACGGTCGCGCTCCTGTTCGCCGCCGCGCCGCTCTACTGGATCGTGGCGCTGTCGGCGATGCTCTTCTACCAGGACGCCGCGGGACGCTTCCTCATGGCGCCGGTCGCGCTCAGCGTCGCTTCGACCGTGGCTCTCGCTCGGGTGCGGCCGCTCGCGTGGGGTCTCGCGGGCATCGCCGCCACGAGCATGGCGCTCGCCGTCCTCGGCGACTCGAAGCGTCCGTCGGGCATCGCCCTGCTCGAGCGTCCGGCGCCGACCAGCTACTGGTCGCAGCCGCGCTGGCAGGCACAGGGCTTCGAGGTCCACGTGCCGGAGCTGGTCCGCTACGTCGACGGGCACGTCCCCTCGGATGCGACGCTCGGGCTCGCGGTCACGCCGAGCGATCCGGCCTACGTGTTCCTCGGCCGCGACCTCGACCGGCGGCTCGACCTCCTCGACCCGGGCGCGAGCGACGCTCCACAGGCGACGTGGGCCTTCGTCAGCCCGACCGCGCGCTCGCAGGTCGCACCCCGGCTGTGCGCGGGCTGGCGGAAGCTCGGCGTCGCTCCCAGCGGCTGGGAGGTCTACCGGCGCGCCGGCCGCTGCTGACGGCTCAGAGGAGCGACGCCAGGCGCGCGATGCCTTCGTCGATCCTGTCCTCGTCGACGAGGCTGAAGGAGAGTCGGAGGCTGTCCGCGCCGCGCGGGCCGGGGAAGAACAGCATCCCCGGCACGGCTGCGACGCCCTGCTCGACCGCCCGGCTCGCGAGATCGGCGGCGTCGACGCCCGGCAGCGTCAGCCAGGAGAAGAAGCCGCCGTGGGGCGTGGTCCAACGCGCGGTCTCCGGCATCCACCGCTCCAGCGCCGCCAGCATCCGCTCGCCCTTGCGCCGGTAGAGCGCGCGCGAGCGCACGAGCTGGTCGTCGATCCAGCCGCGGCGCTCGGACTCCTCGAAGAGCCGTTGCCCGAGTGCGCCGGCGCACTGGTCGGTCAGCTGCTTCGCGTCGACGAGCCGGCCGGCAACCTCCGACGGGCCGACGGCCCAGCCGAGCCGGACGCCCGGGCAGAACGTCTTCGACGTCGTCCCCGTCTGGACGACGACGTCCGGCGCGAGGCTCCAGAGGCTCGGTAGCGCCTCGCCCTCGAACCCAAGCTCGCGGTAGGCAACGTCCTCGACGATCAGGAAGCCGTACCGGCGGGCGAGCTCGACCAGCGGGCCGCGGCGCTCGGTCACGAGGCTGACGCCGGCCGGGTTCTGGTGGTCGGGGATCGTGTAGACCAGCTTCGGCCGGAGTCCCTCGGCGAGTCGGCGGTCGAGGTCCTCGACGTCGAGTCCGTGGTCGTCGAGCGGGACCGGGACGAGCGTCGCCTCGAAGCTGCGGAAGGACTGGATCGAACCGAGGTACGTCGGCGCCTCGACGACGACCACGTCGCCGGGGTCGAGGAACGACTTCCCGATCAGCTCCAGCGCCTCGATCGCGCCGCTCGTGACGAGCAGCTCGTCGTCCCCCGGCCGCCGGCCCTGCAGACGCTCGAGCCGGTCGGCGAACGCCTCCAGCAGGCTTGCCAGGCCGCGCGTAGGGGCGTACTGGAATGCGCTCAGCTCCCCCGACGCGGCGAACTCCTGCAGCAGGGTCGCGATCTGCTCGCGCGGGAAGGTCTCCGGGTCCGGAAAGCCTCCGGCGAACGAGATGACGTCGGGCCGGCCGAGGAATGCGAGGACGGACGCGATCCCGTCGCCCACGTCGCCGCGCGTCCGCCTGGCGGCGAGCGCCTCCCAGCGGGCCGAGTCGGGCGCCACCGTCACGCCCTTCATCCTACGGCGAGAGCGGGTGGCGGGAATCGAACCCGCATAACCAGCTTGGAAGGCTGGGGCTCTACCATTGAGCTACACCCGCGAGGGAGACGAAGCGTAGCCACCTTCCCGTAGCGTTCTCGCGTGAGCCCTGGTGAATGGTCGTGGAGCGTCGAGGCGCTCGTGCCCGTGGCGCTCGGGGCCGCCTACGTCGTCGCTCTCACGGGCAAGGCGGGGCGCCTCCGCGCGGTCGCGTTCCTCGCCGGCTGCGGCCTTCTCGTCGCGGCGCTCGTCACGCCGCTCGACACGCTCGCGCGCGAGTACCTCGTCCTCGCCCACCTCGTCCAGAACGTCGTGCTCGCCGAGTGGGCGCCGCTTCTCCTCGTCCTCGGCATCCCGCCCGCGGTCGCCGTGGGGATCGTGCGTGGTCGGTTGACGACGGCGCTGACCGATCCCGTGGTCGCACTGCCGCTCTGGCTCGCGTCGTACGCCGTCTGGCACGTTCCGGCGATCTACGACGCGGCCCTGCGACACGAGCACTCGCTCCTCCCGATCGAGCACGCGAGCTATTTGGTCACCGGCGTCCTCTTCTGGTGGTGCGTGTGGCAGGAGGCGCCGCACCGGCTCGGCACCGCGACGCGCGCCGGCTACATGTTCGCGGCATTCGTGCTCTCGGCGCCGGTAGGGCTCGTGCTCGCGCTCGTCCCCGATCCGCTGTACGACTTCTACGCCGCTGCGCCGGAGCGCGTGTGGGGGCTCTCGCGCCTCGAGGATCAGCAGCTCGGCGGCATGACGATGGCCGCCGAGCAGTCGGTCGTCTTCTTCGTCGTCTTCGCGTACTGGTTCATGCGGTTCCTGTCCGAGCAGGAGAGGGCCGAGGAAGTAGCCTGACCGTCGTGAGCGCCGGCCGGCTCCACCGCCTCGTCGCCGCGGTCGTCCGCCCCGCGTGACGGGCGTCAAGGCATACCGGGCCCTGTTCGCGCAACCGTATGCAAGATCGCTGATCGCCTGGTCGCTGGTCGGCAGGCTTCCGGTCGGCATGACGCCGCTCGCGCTCCTGTTCCTCGTCCGCGCCGAGGGCGAGGGCTACGGGGCGGCCGGCGTCGTCGTCGCCGTCTACGCCGTCGCGCTCGGCGGCGGGGCGCCGATCGGAGGGCGACAGGTCGATCGGTTCGGCCCGCAGCGAGTCCTTCAGGTGCGCACCGCGCTCTTCTCGCTGCTCCTCGCGGCGATCGTCGTATTCGCGCTCGTGGACGCCGGGATCGTCCCGATCGCCGTCGCCGCCGCGCTCGCCGGACTCTCGATGCCGCCCCTCGCGTCGACCGTGCGGGTCGTGTTGCCGAGGATCGCCCCGGGCGAGCTTCGCGCGACTGCGTACTCGCTCGAGGCGTCGCTGCAGGAAGTGCACTTCGTCGCCGCCCCGCTCCTCGCCGCCGGGCTCGCCGCGATCGACCCGGTCGTCGCGATCGCGGGCGCCGGCGTCGGGAGCCTCGTGGGGACGACGATGGTCGCGCGCCTCCCGCCCGTCCGCGAGACCCCGCGGTCGCGGGAGTCGGGTGCCGGTCCGCTCGGCGCGCTCGGCTCCGCAGGCGTTCGCACGATCGTGCTGTACGCGGCGATCGCCGGTGTCGCGTTCGGCGCCGTCGAGCTCGCGATGCCGGCTTTCGCGGAGGCAGAGGTCGGAAGACGCGAGCTCGGCGGCATCGCGCTCGCATGCTTCTCGGGCGGAAGCCTCTTCGGAGGGTTGCTCGCCGGGCTGCGGCCCTCCGTGACGGTCCTGCGCCGGTTCCACCTCGGTGCGCTCTCGCTGGCGGCGGCGATGCTCGGCCTGCAGCTCGCCGTCTCGCTGCCGCTGCTCTGCGTCCTCTCGTTCGTCGCCGGCATGCCGATCGCGCCCACGATCGGAGCGCTGTACACGCTCATCGACCGGTCCTCGCGGCCGGGGACGGCGGCCGAGGCGTTCGCATGGTTCGGCACCGCCGTCTCGATCGGGATCGCAGCCGGATCGGCGGTCGCGGGCGTCCTCGTCGACGCCCGAGGCGTGCGCTGGGCCTTCGGTCTGGGCGCGGCGATCGCCCTGCTCGGGGCAATCCTCGCCTGGGCGAGGCGCGACACGGTATCTGGTACGGGCGCCTTGCAACACCGTGGCACAAGCGCCGCCGTGGCCATCGGCGCGGCCGAAGACGCCGGGACACCGTCTACCCTCCACTCGAGCGCCCGTAGCTCAGTGGACAGAGCGGCGGACTTCTAATCCGCGGGTCGGAGGTTCGAATCCTCCCGGGCGCGTGGGTCATGGGCGTGGTCGGATCCGGGAGACCCGCCTTCCCGTGCGAGTGGTGTCCCCGCGATGAAGATCTCCTCGTCCATCACCCGCATCGACGCCGCCGGGGAGTAGGCGCCTCGCGAGCCGCTCGCCGACGCGGCGAAGACAGGCGATCGCCACACGACGCCCGCCCGGGGCGAAACGTACGTCATCGGTTCGGCACATCGCGGCGAGTCCGTCGCGGGGCGCGTCGAAGGCGAGCTCCCGGAGCGGCGCGGTCGCGCGCCGGGCGTCACGTGATCGACGATCGCCACGGGCGAGAGCCGAAACCCAGCGGCGGTGATGCGCGGCGTTCAACGAGGGAGGCGCAGGCCGAGCCTTCGCGGGAGGCCGGCGACGAATCGTGTCACGGGGTCGGGACGGCGACCTGCGTCCTCGGCCGCGTCCGCGCGCACGAGCGCCGACCGGATGACGGAGCCGCCTGCCCAGCGGAGCGGCTCCGGCGGCATCAGCTTGCGCTCGGGATCGACGAGCGCCAACCGCGTCAGCTCGTCGCGCCGGTCGAGCGCGAGGCGCGCCAGGATCTCGCCGCCGAGGAACGCGGGACCAACGCCGTTGCCCGTGAAGCCGAAGCCGTAGTGCACCCGGCCGCGGCTCCCGAAGATCGGCAGGTGCGTCGGCGAGACGTCGATCGGCCCGCCCCACGCGTGCGTGATGCGCCGACCGCGGAGCCGGGGGAAGAAGCGAATCAGATCCGCGGCCGCCGTTCGCACGACGGCGGCGTCGACCTCGAGCCGCCGCAGGCGGCGTCCGCCGAACCCCATCCTTCCGCCTCCCCAGCCGAACGCGATCCTTCCGTCGCGCGTCGTGCGGAGGTAGTGGAGCAGCGTGCGCCCGTCGCCGATCGGCTCGCCGCCAGTCCAGCCGAGCTCCTCGATGACGTCGGGCACGGGCTCGGTCACGACCATATGGCTCGACGCGACCGCATGCGCGAGCCGAAAGCCGGGGAAGGACGCCGTGGCGCTGTTCACGGCGAGGACGGCCGCCCCGGCGCTGACGCGTCCGTTGCGGGTCGTAGCCACCGGCGCGCTCGAGAGGCGCGTGGCCTCCGTGTGCTCGAACAGCCGCACGCCTTCGTCCAGGACACGGGCGCGCAGGCCGAGCGACAGCCGAGCGGGATGCACCGTCGCCGAGGTGCGCAGGATCGCTCCGCCGAGGAACCCCGCGTCGCAACGCTCGCGAAGCTCGGCCGCGCCGACCGGCTGCACCTCCTCGGGCGCGCCGACGGCGGCGCAGGCGGCGATCGCGTCGTCGGAGCCGCCGAGCTGCGCCTCGACGGTCGCGACGTACAGCGTCGGCGCCGCGCGATACCAGGCGTCGACGCCGTGCGTCTCGCACCACTCGCCGATCCCGCGGACGCCGCGCTCGGAGGCACGGGCGACCTCGACCGCCCGCTCGTCCCCGACGCGGTCGCGCAGGATCGGAAGGTCGTCCCACAGCGTCGAGACGAAGCCGCCGTTCCGGCCGCTCGGCCCGTGCCCGGCGAGGCCGGCGTCCAGCACCACGACGTCCGTCGACGGCTCGAGCATCTTGAGCTGCCAGGCCGTCCACAGCCCGAGGTAGCCGCCGCCGACGACGACGACGTCCGCCGTCGTGTCGCCGTCGAGCGGCGGGCACGGCTCCACCGGCCCGGCATCCTCGAGCCACCAGCCGTATCGCGTATGCCTCCACTCGGGCACCCCGCGGGAGCCTAAAGGGGTGCCGGGCGAGCGGGTATCCTGCGTCGGCGCGCGGTGGCGGTAGCTCAGCTGGTAGAGCCCCGGGTTGTGGTCCCGGTGGTCGCGGGTTCGAATCCCGTCCGCCACCTGTCCACACTGCGCTCCGCGTGCTGGGTCAGATCTGCTGGACGAACGAGCCGCCGCCGATCGTCCGCGCCGCGCGGTCGCCGACGCGCTCGCGCAACCCGCGATCCGAGGTGACGAGCCACCACGGAGAGTCGACCTCCGGTGCGAGGGCGACGATCGCGTCGTCCGCGTTGTGCGAGCCGACGAGGTCCGGCGCGTCCTCCGGCGGCGCGCCGTCGAAGACGACGAGGAGCTCGTGCCCCTCGCGCTCGGCCCAGTTGCGCGCCCGTCGCACGAGCTCCTCGCGCGAGAGGTTCGGCCACTGCGCCCGGCGCGTGTTCTCCGCGTCGACGACGACGAGCGCCATGACCCGGAGTATGGCGTCGTCTACCCTCTGTGGCCGAAGGGCCCCGTAGCTCAGCGGATAGAGCGGCAGGCTTCGAACCTGCGTGCGGAGGTTCGACTCCTCCCGGGGCCATCGCCCGGAGCGCGTACGAACCGCAGGAAAGGCCGCAAAGAGCGTGTTCATGCGGCATCGGGCCTCAAGCGAACGCCCGATCGAACCGATAGGGACCTCGTGCCCCATCGGCGCGCCTGGATATCTGCGGCTCTGGCGCTCGCCTTCGCCGTCTTCGCCTTGTACGCGTCGGTCGTGCTGCTGACGAGCCCCGGCGACGGCCTCAATCGGTTCGTCACCGCCTGGCTCTACCAGGGGGTAATCGCCGCCTCAGTCGTCTTCGTCGCGGCGCGCGCAGTCCTCGTCGAGAAGGACCGGCTCGCGTGGGCAGTCATCGCCCTGGCGCTCGCCGCGACGTCGTTCGCCGAGCTGTACACGATCTCGTTCCATCCGGCCCGCTACCCCTCGGTCGCCGACGCCGGCTGGATCGCGTTCTATCCGCTCGCCTACGTCGGGATGGTGCTGCTGTTCCGCGGGCGGGCGCGGTCGTTCACCGGCGCCGTCTGGCTCGACGGTCTCATGGCCTCCGTCGCGGCCGCGGCGCTCGGTGCCGCGGTGCTCGTCGAGATGGTGCTCCGGACGACCGCGGGCTCGCCGAGCGCCGTGGCGACCAACCTCGCCTACCCGCTCGGGGACGTGCTCCTTCTCTCGGCCGTCTTCGGCGTCTTCTCGCTCGCGGGCTGGCGCATCGAGCGTCGCTGGCTCGTCCTGGGGCTCGGCGTCCTCGCGACGACGATCGCGGACGGCATCTTCCTGTTCGACGTCTCGACGTACGTGGCGGGCGAAAAGGTCGACGTCCTGTGGCCCGCGTCGAACCTGGTGATCGCGAGCGCGGCGTGGGTCGAGGCCCGCCACGAACGCCGGCTGGACGTCAGGGGGCGGCCGCTCCTCGCGGTGCCGGCAGTGTGCGCGCTCGTCGCGATCGCGATCCTCGTCCTCGACCACTTCGCACGCGTGAACGTCCTCGCCGTCGGGCTCGCGGCCGCGACCCTCCTGCTCGTGATCGTCCGGCTCGCGATCACCTTCAGCGAGAACAAGCAGCTGTTCGAGCTCACGCACCGAGACTCGGTCACCGATGCCCTGACGGGGCTCGGCAACCGGCGCCGGCTCGTCCACGACCTCGAGCGCACGCTGGAGGACCGGCCTGTCCCGGCGACGCTGCTCATGATCTTCGACCTCGACGGCTTCAAGGGATACAACGACAGCTTCGGCCATCCCGCCGGCGACGCACTGCTCGCGCGCCTCGGCGAGAAGCTCGCGGCCGTGCCGGGCGACAGGGGGGACGCCTACCGGCTGGGTGGCGACGAGTTCTGCCTGGTCGCGCAGATCACCCCCGCGGATGCCGAGCCGCTGATCGACGACGCCTGCCAGGCGTTGTCGGAGCGCGGCGAGGGCTTCGACGTGTCGAGCTCGTTCGGGGCTGTGATGCTTCCCGACGAGGCGACGGACGTCACGCATGCGCTCGGGCTCGCGGACGAGCGCCTCTATGCGCAGAAGCGCTCCCGGCGCGGGGAGGTCGACCGCACCATGCACGCGTTCGTGGAGGCGATCGCGGACCGGGAGCCGGCCCTGCAGACGGATCACGAGGGCGTCGCCGCGCTCGCCGTCGAGCTCGGACGCCGGCTCGGGATGCGCCGCGACGAGCTCGACGAGCTCTCGCGCGCGGCACAGCTGCACGACCTCGGGAAGATCGCCGTCCCGGACGGGATCCTGCGCAAGCCCGAACCGCTGGACGAGCGGGAATGGCAGTTCATCTACCAGCACCCGGTCGTCGGCGAGCGCATCCTCCTCGCGACGCCCGCATTCCACGGTGTGGCGCCGATCGTGCGGTCGAGTCACGAGCGCTGGGACGGCACCGGGTACCCGGACGGAATCGCGGGCGAGGCGATCCCGCTGGCCGCCAGGATCATCGGGGCGTGCGACGCCTTCTCGGCGATGATCGCACCGCGGCCCTACCGCCCTGCGCTGACGATCGAAGAAGCCCTGGACGAGCTCGAGCGCGGCGCCGGCACCCAGTTCGACCCGACCGTCGCACGGGTGCTCGCGACACAGGTGCGCGAGCACCTCGGGGAGCGCGCGGCCTAGCGCTCGTCCGCTTCGGTCCTCCGAGCGTTCCTGACGCCTCTTCGCCGCGGGACTCGGTCCGCGTCGTCCGGGGCCGGTCCTACGCTCCCGTCATGGCAGTGGGAATCGTCGTGTTCGGGCTCGTGTTCGTCGGCGGGCTCGCGCTCGGGGCAAGGACCCGCCGCCCTCTCGCAACGGCCGGAATCGTCGTCGGTGCCTTCTGCGGCCTGCTCGTGATCCAGGCGAACGACCTGTTCGTGGCGTTTGCGTCGTTCGCGCTGATCGCGCTCGCGGCGCTCGTCGTCGACTCGGTCCGCGAGACGGTGGAGATCCTGCTCGGGCGCTAGTCCTCGTTCGCGAGCGGGTGCCACAGATGTGGAATTCCGCCGCTCGAATCCCCGCCTGCGGCGGGGCACATCCCTAAAAGGCGTCCGCTTCGCCGCCGCACCCCCCGATGACTGTCGCGAGGCGAGTGTGACCTCTCGCGCGGCTAGGCTCAGATCTCCGCGGGCGTGGCGGAACTGGCATACGCGCCGGGTTTAGGTCCCGGTGGGCTTCTGGCCCTTGGAGGTTCGACCCCTCTCGCCCGCATCCGCGTTGTCCGCGGCGAACACGTGCGCGGCTGCTTGAATCACGGCATGGCCCAGGTCGAGGAGCTCGGCGGGAACCGCGTCCGCCTCACGGTCGACGTCTCGCCGCACGAGCTCGAGCACGCCGTCGAGCACGCGGCCAGCGATCTCTCGGGCTCGATCCGCATTCCCGGCTTCCGCAAGGGAAAGGTGCCGCGGCAAGTCCTTCTCGCCAACGTCGGGAAGGACCGGCTGTGGACCGAGGCCGTGGAGTCGCACATCGGGGGTTGGTTCTGGAATGCCGCGGCCCGCTCTCGCCTGCGCCCGATCGCGACGCCCGAATACGACTTCGAGCTGCCGGAGAGCGACGCGGAGCCGTGGACGTTCAGCGCCACCGTCGAGGTGCAGCCGACGCCCGACATCGTCGACTGGACGACGCTCGAGGTGCCGCGCGCGACGGCGGAGGTGCCCGAGGAGCTCGTCCAGGCCGAGATCGACGCCCTCCGCAGCTCGGTTGCGGAGCTCGTGCCTGCCGACCGTCCTGCGCAGGAGGGCGACACGCTCGTCATCGACCTCGAGGGCGCCGACGGAGACGGCCAGTCCGACACGGTCGTGGAGCTCGGCACGGGCAGGCTCGTTCCCGAGATCGAGTCGGCGCTCGTCGGCGCGAACGTCGGCGACACCCGGACGGTTCGCTACGACGGGCCGGACGGGTCAGAGACCAAGGTCGACGTGACGGTCAAGCACGTGAACGAGAAGGTGCTGCCCGAGATCGACGACGAGCTCGCCCGCGCGGCGAGCGAGTTCGACACGCTCGCCGACCTGCGGGCGGACATCGAAAGCCGGATCCGCGGCGCGCTCGAGGAGCGCATCGACGCGGCCTACCGCTCGGCGGCGGTGGACGAGCTCGTGCAGGCCTCCAACGTCCAGGGTGCCGGGCCGCTCGTCGAGACGCGGGCGCGCGAGCTCCTCAACGGCTTCGTCCGCTCGCTCGCGAACCGAGGCATCACGCCCGAGGCATACCTCCAGGCGACCGGGACGACCGCCGAGGCTTTGACGGGTCAGATCCGGGCGGAGGCCGCGCAGTCCGTCGCGCGCGAGCTCGCTCTCGAGGCGCTTGCGGAGAAGGCGGGGATCACCGTGTCGGACGACGACGTGAAGGACCTGATTCGCGAGCAGGCCGAGGCGTCGGGCGACGACCCCGACGACGTGATCGCGGACGTCTGGGCGCACGGCCACCAGGAGGCGCTCCGCGAGGATCTCCGCCTGCGCGCCGCGCTCGACCGGCTGGCGTCCGACGTCAAGCCGATCGCGCCCGAGACCCATGCGGCCCGCGAGGCGATCTGGACGCCAGACAAGGAGAAGCCCGCGAGCGAGACGAAGTTGTGGACCCCCGGAAGCGAGGAGAGTCGATGAGCCCCCTGATCCCGATGGTGATCGAGCAGACGTCGCGCGGCGAGCGCTCCTTCGACATCTACTCCCGCCTGCTCAACGAGCGGATCATCTTCCTCGGGACCCAGGTGGACTCGCAGATCGCGAACCTGATCAACGCCCAGCTTCTCCACCTCGAGTCCGAGGACCCGGACAAGGACATCAACCTCTACATCAACTCGCCGGGCGGGTCGGTCTACGACGGCCTGTCGGTCTACGACACGATGCAGTTCATCAAGCCCGACGTCGCGACGACGTGCGTCGGGATCGCGATGAGCATGGGCGCCCTCCTCCTGGCCGGCGGCGCGAAAGGGAAGCGCACCGCGCTGCCGAACTCGAGAATCCTCATCCACCAGGTGTGGGGCGGCTACCAGGGCCAGGCTTCGGACATCGAGATCCACGCACGAGAGACGATCGCGCTCAAGAGAAAGCTGGAGGAGATCATGTCCGAGCACACAGGCAAGGACGTCGAGAAGGTGCGCCAGGACATGGATCGCGACTTCTTCATGACCTCCGAGGAGGCGCAGGACTACGGGATCATCGATCGGGTGATCGTCCATCGCTGAACGACACGTACCCTCGAAGCTAGACGCTTCGGGGTAGCCGAACCCGCACAATCGGAGTAAAAGAGGAGACCAGTGGCCCGAGCGAGCGAGGGAAACGAGCAGCTGCTCTGCAGCTTCTGCGGGAAAAGCCAGCGGCAGGTGAAGAAGCTCATCGCCGGCCCCGGCGTGTACATCTGCGACGAGTGCATCGATCTCTGCAACGAGATCATCGACGAGGAGCTCACCGCTCCGACGACGCTCGACCTCGACAACCTCCCGCGCCCGCGCGACATCTACTCGGTGCTCAACGACTACGTCGTCTCCCAGGAGGAGGCGAAGCGGATCCTCGCGGTCGCCGTCTACAACCACTACAAGCGCGTCCGCATGGGGCAGTCGGACGACGCCGAGGTCGAGCTCCAGAAGTCGAACATCCTCCTGCTCGGCCCGACCGGATGCGGCAAGACGCTCCTCGCCCAGACGCTTGCCCGCATCCTCAACGTTCCGTTCGCGATCGCGGACGCCACGGCGCTCACCGAGGCCGGCTACGTCGGCGAAGACGTGGAGAACATCCTCCTCAAGCTGATCCAGGCCGCCGACTTCGACATCAAGAAGGCCGAGACCGGGATCATCTACATCGACGAGGTGGACAAGATCGCGCGGAAGGCGGACAACCCGTCGATCACGCGCGACGTGTCGGGCGAGGGCGTGCAGCAGGCGCTCCTCAAGATCCTCGAGGGGACGGTCGCGTCGGTGCCGCCGCAGGGCGGGCGCAAGCACCCGCACCAGGAGTTCCTCACGATCGACACGACGAACGTCCTCTTCATCTGCGGCGGCGCGTTCGCCGGGCTCGACAAGATCATCGCCCGGCGCATCGGCAAGAACGCGGTCGGGTTCGGCGCCGAGGTGCGGTCGAAGCACGCCGAGGAGTCCTCCGAGATGCTCTCGCAGGTGATGCCCGAGGACCTCATGAACTTCGGGCTGATCCCCGAGTTCATCGGGCGGCTTCCCGTCGTCTCGGCCGTCCACCAGCTGCGCCGCGACGACCTCGTGCGGATCCTCACCGAGCCGAAGAACGCCCTCGTGCGCCAGTACCAGCGGTTCTTCGGATACGACACGATCGAGCTCGTCTTCACGGACGACGCGCTGTGGGAAATCGCCGACCGCGCGCTCGAGCGCGAGACCGGCGCCCGCGGGCTCCGCTCGATCATCGAGGGCGCGCTGCTCGACGTGATGTTCGAGCTGCCCTCCCGCCGTGACGTCTCCAAGTGCGTGATCACCCGCGAGACGATCGCGAAGGGCCTGAGCCCGACGCTCGTCACGCACGGCGTGCCCGACGAGCTCGAGACGCTCGCCGAAGGCACCGGGTAAGAGGTGTGGGGGAAACAATGTTTCCCCCACCAGCCCCCTTCTTCAGCGCACTTCACGGGCAACCCGAGCTTGGCCTCCCGGCCGGCAAAGCCGGCCTCCGGCCGCTAGCCTGAGCGCATGTCCACCGCGCCGAGGAAACGCGACTCGTTCCCGGTAGCCCGGCGGCGCGGGGCGGCGCACTAGCCGCGAGCCCGCGAGCGCCGCGCACCTCGAACCTAGACTTCGCCGCCATGCAGCCTCTGTACGACCCCAGCGAGGTCGAGCCGCGCTGGCAGGAGACCTGGGAGGCCGAGGGCCTCTACGCTGCCGGCGCCGGCCGGCGGCGCGACGAGTCGTACGTCATCGCCCTGCCGCCGCCGAACGTCACCGGTGAGCTCCACATGGGCCACGCCCTGAACGGCGCGATCCAGGACACCCTCGTCCGCTGGCACCGGATGCGCGGCTTCGACGCGCTCTGGCAGCCGGGCTACGACCACGCCGGCATCTCGACGCAGAACGTGATCGAGAAGCAGCTCCTCGCCGAGGGGACGTCCCGCCGGGAGATCGGCCGGGAGGCGTTCCTCGACCGCACGTGGCGCTGGCTCGACGCTACAGGCCGCACGATCATGGGCCAGCTCCGCCGGCTCGGCGCGTCGCTCGACTACTCGCGCGAGCGGTTCACCATGGACGAGGCGTACGTCGAGGCGGTGATGACCTTCTTCGTCCGGCTCTGGGATGCCGGCTGGATCTATCGCGCGAACCGCATCGTCAACTGGTGTCCGTACCACGAGACCGCCATCTCCGACTTGGAGGTCGAGCACGTCGAGATGGACGACACGCTCTTCTACGTCCGCTATCCGTTCGTCGACGGTGAGGGCGGCGTGACCGTCGCAACGGTGCGTCCGGCGACGATGCTGGCGGACGTCGCGGTCGCGGTCCACCCGGACGACGAGCGGTACCGCGACGCGATCGGCCGCGAGGTCGTCGTCCCGTTCGTCGAGCGCCGAGTACCCGTGATCGCCGACGAGCGGGTCGACCCCGACTTCGGGACGGGCGCGGTCAAGGTGACGCCCGGGCACGACCCGACGGACTTCGAGATCGGGCGCGACCACGACCTGCCCACGTTGACGGCCATCGGCCTGGACGGGCGGATGATCGCCGAGGGGTTCGAGGGCCTCTCCCAGCAGGAGGCGAACGAGCGGATCCTCGCGTGGGCGGACGAGCGAGGGCTGCTCGAGAAGCGCGAGCCGTATCGCCACTCGGTCGGAACGTGCGAGCGGTGCCACTCGCGCATCGAGCCTCTCGTCTCGCCGCAGTGGTGGTGCCGCATGGACGAGCTTGCGAAGCCGGCGATCGAGGCGCTTCGCGAGCGGCGTGTGCGATACCACCCCGAGAGCCAGCACCGCTTCGCGATCGAATCGCTCGAGAACGCCCCCGACTGGTGCGTGTCGCGGCAGCTCTGGTGGGGACATCAGATCCCGATCTGGACGTGCGCGAACGGCCACCGGATCTGCGCGTGGCCGCCGCCGGAGGCGTGCGCCGAGTGCGGCTCGACGGAGCTCGAGCGGGATCCCGACGTCCTCGACACCTGGTTCAGCTCCGCGCTCTGGCCGCTCGCGACGCTCGGCTGGCCCGGCAATACGCCAGAGGTCGCGCGCTACTACCCCGGCGACGTCAACGTCACCGCCCGCGAGATCATCCGCCTCTGGGAGAACCGGATGATCTTCTCCGGCCTGTTCCTCCTCGAGGACGTCCCGTTCACCGACGTGATCATCACGTCGACGGTGCTCGCGACCGACGGCCGCCGGATGTCGAAGAGCCTCGGCACGGGCGTCGATCCGATGGACCCGATCGAGGCGCACGGCGCAGACGCGACGCGCTACGGCCTCCTCAAGATCTCGTCGACACAGGACGTTCGCTACGCGGTCGGCGCGATCGAGGAAGGGCGCAAGCTCGCGACCAAGCTCTGGAACGTCGCACGGTTGATCCTCGAGGCGAGCGAGGCGGCGCCGCCGGAGGCGCGGCCGACGACGCTCGAGGAGCGCTGGATCCTCGCGCAAATCGACAGCGCGCGAGCGGAGGTCGAGGAGGCATGGAGACGCTTCGACTTCTCGGCCGCGACGAACGCCCTCTACCACCTCACGTTCGACGACTTCTGCGACTGGTACGCGGAGGCGGTCAAGGCGCGTCTCTACGACGGCGACTCCGATGCCCGCGCAACGGCCGTGCGTGCGCTCGAGCTGCTGCTCGCGCTCCTGCATCCGGTGATGCCGCACGTGACCGAGGAGATCTGGTCCAACCTGCCGGCGCGCCAGAGCCGCCTGATCGTGTCGCCCTGGCCCGAGCCGGACGGCTCGTACGAGGACGTGCTCGGCGCGCTCGACCGCGTCCAGGAGGCGGCGCAGGTGTTCCGGCGAAGCGGCGTCCAGGTGGATCTCGACGAGGAGGAGCGCCGCATCTTCGCGTCGGTCGTCCGACCCGAGCGGCATCGCGCGTCCGGCGACGTGGAGTCCGAGGTCGCGCGGCTCCGCGCCGAGATCGCACGCGCCGAGGGGATGCTCGCGAACGACCGCTTCGTTGCGAACGCGCCGGCGGAGGTCGTCGACGGCGAGCGCGCCAAGCTCGAGCGCTATCGCCGCGAGCTCGAGCTGCTCGGAGCGTCGTAGGGGCGAGGCGTGCCTCGCCCGGCCCGCCCGTGAGCGTCGCCTGGCTCGAGACGCTGTCGCCTTGGCCGACGGACGGCTTCGGCACCGAGCGGATGCGCGCGCTGCTGGCGGAGCTGGACAACCCGCAGCGCGGCTTGCCAGCCGTACACGTCGTCGGCACGAACGGCAAGTCGACGACGACGCGGATGATCGAGGAGCTTCTCCTCGCGAACGGCGTGCGGGCGGGCGCGTACCTCTCGCCGCACGTTCGCTCGTGGGCCGAGCGGATCCGGATCGGCGGCCGGGAGGCGGACATCGAAGCCACGCTCTCAGCAGTCCGGCCTGCCGCCGAACTGCTAGGGGCAACCCAGTTCGAGGCGTTGACCGCGGCGGCGCTCGTCGCGTTTCGCGGCGCGGCCGTCGAGGCGGCGGCGGTCGAGGCAGGGCTCGGTGGACGTCATGACGCGACCAACGTCCTCGACGCGACCCGCGTCGTCGTGCTCACGAACGTCTCGCTCGAGCACACGGACGTCCTCGGCGACACGCGCGAGGCGATCGCGGCCGAGAAACTCGCCGTGATCCGGCCGGGGTGCGCCGTGGTGCTCGGCGAGCCCGAGTGGGAGCCGGCGGCGAGGGAGGCCGGGGCAGGGGAGGTGATCGTCGCCGCGGGAGATGCGCGGAGCCTCGCGCTCGCGGCGGGGCGCGCGTTCCTCGGCAAGGAGGACGTGAGCGACGACCTCGATCGAGTGCGCCTGCCCGGACGGCTCGAGCCTCGTCCCGGCGAGATCAGGGACGGTGCGCACAACCCGGAGGGCGTCCGATGGCTCGTCGACCATCTCCCACCTGACGATTACACGGTCATGGCGTCGATCCTCGGCGACAAGGACGTCGGCGCGATGCTCCGCGGTCTGGCGGTCGTCGCGCGGCGGTTCGTCGCGTGCCGCTCGTCGAATGCGCGCGCGCTTCCGGCAGCGGAGCTCGCCGATCGCGCGCGGGCCGTGTTCGACGTGGTCGAGGCCCGTGACGACCCGCGTGAGGCGCTCGCCGTCGCGCACGCGCTCGGCGAGCCCGTGCTCGTGACCGGGTCGCTCTACCTCCTCGCGGATCTGGCCGCGGCCGAAGCGGGCGGGTCGGCGTGACTCGCGGCCGTGAGCGGTTGGCCGTGATGGGCTTCGCGGCGTTCGTCCTGCTGGCGATCGTCGGAACTGCGTTTGCCCTCGGGTATATCCTCGGGAAGCTCCTCCTCTAGCCGGGCAGGCCGCCGTGTTCGTTGCCGCAGAAGACAGCCTCTTCGACTCGAGCGCCTGGAACGTGGGGCGTAACGTCGCGGTGTTCCTCGGGCTGGTCTTCTGGGCCGCGACGGCGTACTGGGTCTACAAGGACGCCCGGCGTCGGATCGAGGATCCCTGGCTCGTCGCCATGGCAACGTTGCTCGGGGTCGTGCCCCCGTTCCTCGGCCCGCTCATCTACATGCTCTTCCGGCCCCCGGAGTACCTCGAGGACGTCCGCGAGCGCGAGCTCGAGATCCTCGCGATCGAGGAGCAGCTCGCCGACCGCGACCTGCGCTGCCCGGTCTGCCGCGGCGCGGTCGATCCGTCGTTCCTCGTATGTCCCGTCTGCACGACCCGGCTTCGGCAGGCATGCGTCGAGTGCGGCTCGCCGCTCGAGCCGATCTGGCAGGTCTGTCCGTACTGCGCCACACCCGTTCCTCCCAGCGTCGTGACCGGAGAGGACGTTCTCCAACCTCTGCGCCTGCGTCGCTCGCGCCGCGCCGAATAGCATCCCCCAAACGGGGTATGTCCTCCCTCGCACGGACCTGGTACCCCCTCGATCGGGGGATATGCTTTATGGGAGGACGAGATGGCCAGGACGATCCGACAACGTCTGCTGTCGCCCGTCGAAGAGCAGATTCCCGACGAGGCTGCGGAGCGGATCGCGCAGGCGCAGGAGGCTGCACGACGTCGTGAGGACGTCGAACGGAACCGCGCCGCCTGGAACCGGTGGGCGCCCGATTACTTCGTCTCCGGCCTTCGCGCCTGGAAGGCCGAGGAACCGTTCTGGGGCCTCTGGGAGCGCCCCGAGCACGAGCTTCGGATCCTCGACGAGGTGCAGGAGGGGACCGACGTCATCGAGCTCGGATGCGGTACCGCCTACGCGTGCGGGTGGATGGCGCGACGCGGCGCAATGCCCGTCGGGATCGACGTCGCCGACGCGCAGCTCGAAAGCGCGCGCATGTTCGTCAAGCAGTTCGGGTTCGGCTTCCCGCTCGTCCGTACGAGCGCCGACGACGTGCCGTTCGAGGACGAGAGCTTCGACGTCGCGCTCTCCGAGTACGGCGCCAGCACCTGGCTCGATCCGGAGCGCTGGGTGCCGGAGGCCGCGCGGCTGCTGCGGCCCGGCGGCCAGCTCGTCTTCATCGTCAACAGCGCGTTCCTGCTCACCTGCACGGGCGAGTCGGGCTTCGCGGGGCCGACGCTCGTCCGCGACTACTTCGAGATGGGGCGGTTCGAGTTCCCGAACGACGGGACGGTCGAGTACTACCTCGGCCACGGCGACTGGATCCGCGTGCTCCATCGGAACGGCTTCGCGGTGGAGGAGCTGATCGAGGTCCGGCCGCCGCCGGGCGCCGAGGCACGGTTCAACTTCGTCGACGCCGACTGGGCGCGGCACTGGCCGAGCGAGGAGATCTGGAAGGCCCGCAAGCTCGCCTGAGCTTGTTCGCGAGCACGATTCCACCAAGTGGAATCGTGCCGCTCGGATCTCCGCGCTGTGTCGTCCGCAGGCAGGAAGCCGCCGAGCGGATTCCCGCCGCGTGGCGCGCCCGCATGGGCGGGAGCGCGCGGGGCACACCCCTGAAGGGGTCGGCTCGCCGCCACACATCCCCGCTGCCACGACTCGTTCGCTCGCCTCTTCGTCGTTCATGACTAGGCTTCGGCCGCCATGGCCGTCGAGACCACCCTCGTCCTCGTGAAGCCGGACGGCGTCCGGCGCGGCCTCTGCGGGGAGATCGTCGCGCGCTTCGAGCGCAAGGGCTACGAGCTCCGCGGAGCGCGGTTGCTGAAGGTGTCGCGGCCGCTCGCGGCCGACCACTACGCCGAGCATCGCGGCAAGCCCTTCTACGCGGGCCTCGTCGACTTCATCGTCTCCGGGCCGGTTCTGGCACTCGCGGTCCGCGGCGAGAACGCGATCGCCGGGGTGCGCGCGCTGATGGGCGCCACGAACCCGGCGGACTCGGCGCCCGGGACGATTCGCGGCGACCTCGCGACGCTGCTCTCCGAGAACGTCGTCCACGGCTCCGACTCGCGGCAGAGCGCCCGTCGCGAGCTCAAGCTGTTCTTCCCGGACGGCCTGCTGTAGGCCGCGACCGGCTCGTCCTCGCGTCGACGTCGCCACAGCGGCGGGCGATCCTCGAGCAGCTCCGGATCCCGTTCGATCCAGTCACGCCCCTGTACGAGGAGCACGATCCGCCCGACGCCGACCCTGTCTCGCTCGTCCGCTCGCACGCCGTCGGGAAGGCGCGCTCGGTGCACCGGCCCGGGCAGTCGACGTTGGGGGTCGACACGACCGTCCACCTCGGCGCACGCGTGTACGGGAAGGCCGCGGACGCCGCGGAGGCCGCTGCGATGCTCGCGGAGCTCGCAGGCCGGACGCACGCCGTGGTCTCCGGCATCTGCCTGATCGCCGGTGACGAGGAGGCCGTCGAGCACGCCGAGACGCTGGTCACGTTCCGCTCCCTCGACGACGCGGCGATCGCCGCGTACGTCGCGAGTGGGGAGTGGCGCAGCCGCGCCGGCGCGTACGCGATTCAGGGCTTCGGAGGCCGCCTGGTCGGGCGCATCGCGGGCGACTACCTCAACGTCGTCGGCCTGCCCGGCGCACTGCTGCTCGACCTCTTGGAACGAATGGCGCCGAGCATCGTGCGAGCTGTCTAGCGATTCTCGGGACGGCAAGCCGTGCGGCCGAAGGGCGCCCGGGAGGCCAAGCCCGCTCCAAAGGTGCTGGAAACCGGAAGGAGGGGGCTCGTGGGGGAACCAGGGGTTCCCCCCGTCGGAGCTACACTCAGCCGACCGATGGGGATGTTTCGCTCGATGACGGGGTTCGGCGGCCGCGACATGGCGGTCGACCTCGGCACCGCCAACACGCTCGTCTACGTCCGCGGACGCGGGATCGTGCTCTCCGAGCCGTCGGTGGTCGCGATCGACCAGCGAACGGGCGACGTCCACGCGGTCGGCGTCGAGGCGAAGCGGATGCTCGGCCGGACGCCGGGGTCGATCTCGGCGATCCGTCCGCTCAAGGACGGCGTGATCGCCGACTTCGACGTCACGGAGCAGATGCTCCGTCACTTCATCCAGAAGGTGCATCAGCACCGGTTCGCCCACCCGCGTGTCGTCGTCTGCGTGCCGTCCGGCGTGACGGGCGTCGAGAAGCGGGCGGTCGAGGAGGCGACGCTCTCGGCCGGCGCCCGCCAGGCGTACCTCATCGAGGAGCCGATGGCGGCGGCGATCGGCGCCGGGCTCCCGGTCGCCGAGCCCACGGGGAACATGATCGTCGACATCGGCGGCGGAACCACGGAGGTCGCGGTCATCTCGCTCGGCGGGATCGTCGTCTCGCAGTCGCTCCGCGTCGGCGGCGACGAGATGGACGAGGCGATCGTCAACCACATCAAGAAGGACTACAAGCTGCTCGTCGGCCAGCAGACCGCCGAGGAGATCAAGCTGGAGGTCGGCTCGGCGCACCCGATGTCGGAGGAGGTCCAGGCGGAGGTGCGCGGCCGCGACATGCTGACGGGCCTGCCGAAGACCGTGATCATCAGCTCCGAGGAGATCCGGCGTGCGCTCGACGAGCCCGTCTCGCAGATCGTGGACGCGATCAAGTCGACGCTCGACAAGACGCCGCCCGAGCTCGCGGCGGACATCATGGACCGTGGGATCGTGCTCGCCGGAGGCGGCGCGCTCCTGCAGGGGCTCGACCAGCGCCTGCGCCACGAGACGCAGATGCCGGTGCACCTGGCCGAGAGCCCGCTGACCTGCGTCGCCGTCGGCTCCGGCCGCAGCCTCGAGGAGTTCGAGGCGATTCACCGCTTGAACCGCAGCCGCGCCCGGCGGAACGGGTCGCGTCGGTAACACCTGACCGGTGTCTGACTGCCGTCGGACACCTTGCCGTTCGCCGGTGCAAGAGCAGGCGTCTGCTTGAAGCTAGACACCGAACCACCCCCGCAGACGGCTCATCTACTCTTTGCCGGTGCCCCGGAACCGCACCGCACGGACGGCGGTGCTGGGCCTGAGCGTCCGGCGCCCCGCCGAAGGGAAGCTCTCCACTCGAACCACCGCCACCCTTCGGCGCAGGCTGATCGTGGGGGGCCTCGTCCTCGTCTCGCTCGCGCTCGTCACGCTGTCGTTCCGCCAGCGGGACGGCGGGCCGGTCGCGGGCGCGCAGGAGGGCGCGGCGGCGGTGCTGCGGCCGTTCCAGGTTGCCGCTGACAGGATCGCCGAGCCGTTCCGCGACGGGTACGCGTGGGTCGACGGGCTCTTCGACGCGCGCTCCGACGCGGAGCGTCTGCGGAAGGAGAACGAGACCCTGCGTCAGCAAGTGGTCCAGAGCCGGCTCGCCGAGCGGGAGAACGAACGGCTTCGCGAGCTGCTCCAGTATCGCTCCGGGCCGCGCTTCCCCGAGGGCTACACGGGTCTCGCCACCGCCGTGATCGCGAGGCCGGCCGGCGCCTACGCCCAGGCGATCGTGATCGCCGCAGGACGCAAGGACGGCATCGAGGTCGACGATCCCGTCGTCACGCAGGACGGCCTCGTCGGCAAGGTCAGCCGGGTCGCATCGCGGACCGCCCGCGTGACCCTGCTCAGCGACGACCAGAGCGCCGTTTCCGCCCTCGACGTGGCGACGGACGCGGCGGGCATCGTGCGGCCGGGCCAGGGCCCGCGTGCGCCGCTCCGACTCGACCGCGTCCCGAAAGAAGCCGTTGTCCAGGTAGGCGACACGGTCGTGACGGCGGGGTGGCGTTCGCCGCGCCTGTCGTCCATCTACCCGAGTGGAATCCTGATCGGAAGCGTCACGAGCGTGGGTCGGACGGACACCGATCTCTACACGCAAGTGCAGGTGACACCGTTCGCCGACCTCAACTCGCTCGAAGCCGTGCTCGTGCTGATCCCCGAGGTCAGGGGAGGCCCGTGAGCCTGGCGCTGCGCGCGGCGCCGCTGGTGTTCGTCGCCGCGGTCGTTCAGGTCGGGACGATCAGCGGGACGCGAATCCTCGGCGCCGAGCCCGACATCCTGCTCGTCACCGTCATCGCGGTCGCACTCGTCGCCGGCTCGATCCCCGGGGCCGTCGCCGGGTTCGCGGGCGGCCTGCTCGTCGATGTGATGAGCCTCGCGACGCTGGGGACGACCTCGATCCTGCTCATCCTGGCCGGGTACTGGGCCGGCCGCTACGGCGAGACGACTGGGCGCGGACGCGCCTACGGGCCGCCGCTCGCCGCGTCCGCGATCACCATCCTCGCGGCCGTCGGCGGCGTGGCTCTTCACTTCCTGCTCGGGCAGCCGGTCTCCGCCAGGACGGCGCTCGCGGGTGCGATCCCGAGCGCGATCGTCGCAGCCGGGCTCGTCGTCGCGATGCACCGCCTCGCCTTCGCGCTCCTCGAGCCGGCGCGCCCGTTCGACCGGCCGGGGCAGGTGGAAATTGTCTAGCGGCGTTCCGCCCTACGGCGAGCCGCGAGCGCGCTCCTCCCGATTCCTCCCACCGGACCCCGGGGTGGAGGCGCCGTATCGCCTCACGCCCGGGCTCGCGTTCCGCATCGGCGTGCTCGGCGTCTTCGCCCTCGTGCTGTTCGGGGTGCTCTTCTTCCGGCTCTGGTCGCTCCAGGTGCTGTCGGGCGACACGTACCTCGCGGCGGCGCAGGGCAACCAACTCCGCACGATCCGCCTGGACGCGCCGCGCGGGGCGATCCTCGACCGCCGCGGCCGGACGATCGTGGACAACGTCGCGGGTACCGCGGTGAAGCTCTGGGTCGGCGACCTGCCGAAGCACGGCCGCTACGACGTGATCAAGCGGCTCGCAGCCGTCCTCCGCGTCTCACCCGCCCGACTCGCGAAGGAGGTCGACGAGCGGTTCGCGGACCCCGTCAACCCGATCACCGTCAAGACCGCGGTCGGCGAGGATCAGGTCAAGTACCTCTACGAGCACCAGGCCGAGTTCCCCGGCGTCCAGATCCAGCCGACGTACCTTCGGAGCTACAACTTCGGCTCGCTCGCCGCGCAGGTGCTCGGCTACGTTGGCGAGGTGTCGCAGGACGAGCTCGACCGCCGGCCGAAGCTCTACCGGCCCGGTGACAAGGTCGGCAAGGCCGGGGTCGAGGCGAAGCTCGACGAGTACCTCCGCGGGGAGGCCAGCCTCGCGCAGGTCCGCGTCGACTCGCTCGGCCGGCCGCAGGGGCCGCCCGAGCTCCGACGCGAGGCGACGCCGGGCTATGCGGTCCGTCTGACGCTCGACATGGCGCTCCAGCGCGCCGCGGAGCGCGCGCTGCAGTACGGGATCCAGACCGCGATCGAGAACGAGTCGTACTACGCGAACGGCGGCGCGCTCGTCGCACTCGACCCGCGCGACGGCGCGGTGCTCGCGATGGCCTCGACGCCGACGTTCAAGCCGTCGGTCTACGTCGGCCGCGTCGATCCCAAGAAGATCCAGCCGCTGCTGAACGACAAGGCTGCGAAGCGCGCCAACTACCCCGGGATCAACCGCGTGTCGAATGGCGCATATCCACCCGGCTCGACATGGAAGCCCGTCGCCGCGCTCGCAGCGATGCAAGAGCACCTGCTCGAGCCCTACCAGTCACTGCAGTGCACGCCGAGCGCGACGTACGGCCTCGACCAGCAGGTGTTTGTCAACTGGGACCCGAACGTGAACCACTCGATGATGCTGCCCGAGGCGCTCGCCCGCTCGTGCGACACCTACTTCTACCAAGTGGGCTACAAGTTCTATCTGCAGGGCGACCGCGGCCGTACGCGGATGCAGGAGTGGGCGAAGCGGTTCGGCTTCGGCAACCCGACCGGGATCGACGTCGGCGGTGACGCGACCGGTCTCGTCCCGACCCCCGCCTGGCGCAAGAAGACGTTCAAGAGCGACTGGGATCGCGCGTGGAACCCGGGCGACTCGATCCAGCTGGCGATCGGCCAGAAGGACGTCTCCGTCACGCCGCTCCAGATGGCGCGGTTCTACGCGATGATCGCGAACGGCGGGAAGCTCGTCACGCCGTACGTCGTCTCCCAGGTGGAGACGCCGGCGCCCGAGGGGCAGTCGCCAGTCGTCCTCCGGCGGTGGGCGCCGAAGCCCCCCACGCCGGTCGGTGTCGATCCCGCCGCGCTGCAGGTCATCCGTGACGGCCTCTATGCCGCGACGCACTCGAGCTACGGCACGTCGTCCGGCGTCTTCGCGAGCTTCCCGATCGCCGTCGCCGGCAAGACGGGAACCGCGGAGAAGGTCGTCCAGATCCCCGGGTACCCGATCGACCACACGGAGGACCAGTCGTGGTGGTGTGGGTTCGGGCCCGCGCAGACGCAGGTCGCGCGGATCGTGGTGTGCGCCGTGATCGAGAACGGCGGACACGGCTCGACGGCCGCCGCGCCGGCCGCGCTCAAGGTCTTCGAGCGGTTCTTCGGCGTCAAGGCCAGCACCCAGACCCTCGTGAGAACCGACTGATGATCGTCGAGGCCGGCCGTCAACCGTTCCCCGCCCGGGCGCGCGACCGCGTCGACCTCGCCGCGGTCGTGCGGCGCCTCGACCTCGTGCTCCTCGTCGCGGTCGCGGCGCTCGTCGCCTACGGGCTGTGGGCGGTCTCGGGAATCACGCGGTTCGACGTGCCCGGCGACCCGGACTACTACGTCCTGCGCCAGAGCATCGCGGCGGCGCTCGGGTGCGTCGGCCTCGTATTCGCGGTTGCGATCCCGCCCGACGTGTACCGACGCCACTGGCGCGTCGTCTACGGCGTGGCGATCGGGCTGATGGTGGTCGTGTTCGTGTTCGCGGAGACGGTCCGCGGGTCGAAGCGCTGGATCGACCTCGGCCCGATCCAGTTCCAGCCGTCCGAGTTCGGCAAGGTGCTCTTCGTGCTCGCGATTGCGGGCTTCCTGCTCGAGCGGCATCGTCAGCTCGGGCGGATCCGCACGATCGGGAGCGCGCTCGGGCTCGGCGCCGCACCGATGGTGCTCGTGTTCCTTCAGCCCGATCTCGGCACGGCGATGGTCTACGTGGCGGCGTTCGCGGCGGTCCTGTTCGTGGCCGGTGTCCGCTGGCTCCACATCGGCGTGCTGGGCGGGCTGGCGGTGACGCTCGTCGTCAGCGTGCTCTGGCTCTTGCCGTCGGCTGGGATCGAAGTGCTCAAGCCGTACCAGATGCAGCGCGTGACCGGGTTCGCGAACCCGGACTCGGATCCGTCGGGCGCGACGTACAACGTCAAGCAGTCGATCACCGCGGTCGGCGCGGGAGGCCTCGACGGCCGTGGGGTGAGCGAGGCGAGCCAGACCCGCTTGGACTACCTCCCGGAGCACGCGACCGACTTCGTGTTCGCCTCGTTCGCGGAGCAGCGCGGTTTCTTCGGTGCCGCGATCCTGCTCTTGCTGTACCTCCTCGTCGTCTGGCGAGGGTTGCGGGTGATCACCGTCGCCGGCGACCTCTACGGCGCGGTGGTGGCCGGCGGGATCGTGTTCGCCTTCCTGTTCCAGGTCTTCGTCAACGTCGGGATGACCATGGGCATCGCGCCGGTGACGGGAATCCCGCTGCCGTTCGTCACCGTGGGGGGCTCGTCGATGGCTGCGAACCTGATCGCGGTGGGCCTCCTCCAGGGGATCCACGCCCGCGGTCGCACCGTCGACCTCCTGCGCCGATGACGCGGCTGCCGATCCCTGCACGCGACGTCGTCGCCCTGACCCGCGAGGCGCAGCATGCCGGCGAGGCACGTGGGCCGTTGCTCGTCACCGGGGTCCTCGCCGAGCAGCTGGCGCGCGAGCTCGGCGCGGGCGGCGCGCCCGGTGCGGTGCGCACGAGCGGCGAGCCCGCGCGCGCCGCGGCGCTGGTCCGCGTCGTCGCGGGCGCGGCCACGCAGGAGGACGAGGCGCAGCTCCGCGCGGCCGTCCGCGCGCTCGTCCCGGTCGTCGCCGTGCAGACCGGCGACCCGTCGATGCGGCTGCCGTACGTCCTGCCGACGGACGTCATCCCGTGCTCTCCGGGAAAGGGCTTCCCGATCGACGAGATCGCCGCGACGCTCGCAGCCGCGCTCGGTCCCGAGGGGCCGACCCTCGCCGCGTCGCTGCCCCGGCTCCGCGATGCCGTCCAGGAGGGCCGGGCGGTCGAGGGCGCGACGAAGGCCGGCGTCCTGGCGATGACGGGCGCCGACAAGCCGCGCCTGCCCGTCCTTGCGCTCCTGCAGTCCCGCACGCTCGCGGACATCGCCACGGCCGCCGGCCGTGGCGGCTCGGAAGGCCCGCAGGACGCCGCGCGCGCCGTCGCGCCGCAGCTCGGCGCTGCGCTCGGCACCGGGTTCGCCGCACGAGAAGTCGTTCGTCGCATTCCCTGGCGGAATCGGCTGGCGGAAGGAGCCGTTGCCGCGGCCGCGACCTACGCGTTGGCGAAGGCGTTCCGGCACTTCGCTGCGCGCTGAGCAGAGGCGAGGAGGACGCGCATTCTCCGCCTCACTCCTTGGTGGATGACGTTACGCTCGAGGCGGCGGCCCGCACATGGGCTCCCCGACGGGATCCGTCCGGCCCGGGTCCTAGGATCGCTGCTGGATCGCCATTTCCAGCGCGGGGAGGTCGACGGTGCCGGATACGGAGCTCGCAGAAGAGTTGCTGCAGATCGAAGAGGCGGACGCCTGGTTCGAATACCTCGAGTCGACCCGCGGACAGGGCGAGACGCGCTACAGCGAGCTCGAGCCGTGGGCTTGGGCACGGCTGAGCCAGCGTCTTCGCGCGGTCCGCGCACGTCGCGCGCGGCTGCGTCCCGCGGCCGCCTGAGCGGCGTCCGCTGGGCCGGCGCCGACGGCCTGCTGTCCCTTGCACTGATACCTTTCGTGCAGGCCCATGGCCACTGATTTCGACACCCGACGCTGCGCGTGGCGCTCCGCTCCTGCGGTCGCGCGCCCGCGCGCGCTGACACGAGGAGAAACGATTCTTGCCCTGGTTCCGGTTTCGACGACGCAAGGACGAGCGCGGGGCGGCGCAGGACGTCGCCACGCTGGAGGAAGCGGCCGCTCCGCCTGAGGAGCAGGCCGAAGACAAGGACGACACCCCGGCCACCGACGGCTCGGCGACGCGGAAGCGCCGCCGCCGCGGAAGCCGCGGGGGGAAGGGACGCAAGAAGCCGGGCCAGACGGCCGAAGCGTCCACCACGACCGACGACGCGGCGACGACCGCCACGTCGCCGAAGCAGAACGGCGGACCGGAGCGCGGCGCGCGAAGGCGCTCGACGCAGCGGAGCGGCGGCGGCCGCGAGCGGCGGCGGCAGGCTCCGCGGCGCGCGCCGCTGCCGGACGCCAAGCGCGAGCTGCTGATCTCGGTCGACCCCGGCGAGCAGCGCGTTGCTCTGCTGGAGGACGACCGTGTCGCCGAGGTCTATCTCGAGCGGCCGGAGCGGCGCTCGATCGCGGGGAACATCTACCTCGGCACCGTCGACAACGTGCTGCCCGGGATGGAGTGCGCGTTCGTCGAGATCGGGCTCGAGCGCAACGGGTTCCTGTACGTGGACGAGATCGTCGTCCCGGAGCTGGAGGGCAAGCGCCACGGCAAGAAGATCACCGATCTGATCCAACGAGGGCAGCAGATCCTCGTCCAGGCGGTCAAGGACCCGATGAAGACGAAGGGCGCTCGGCTCACGACCGAGATCTCGCTGCCCGGCCGCTTTCTCGTCTACGTCCCGAACGGCGAGGGCCTCGGCGTCTCGCGGCGGCTCGAGGACACGGAGCGCCAGCGCCTCAAGGACATCCTCAAGGCGATCGCGCCGTCGACCGGCGGCGTGATCGTCCGCACCGCCGCCGAGGGCGCCTCGGCCGAGGACATCGAGCGCGACCTCGTGTTCCTGCAGCGGCTCTGGAAGACGATCCAGGCGCGCGCGAAGTCTGCGTCGGTGCCCGACCTCGTCTACCAGGAGGCCGAGCTGCCGCTCCGGATCGTGCGCGACCTCTTCGCCGGCGACTTCGTCGCCGCCCACGTGGACAACGACCGCGCGTACAAGCGGATCGTCGGCTACCTCAAGAAGACGTCGCCGCACATGGTCGACCGCGTTCACCGGACGAAGGACAAGGAACCGCTGTTCGAGCGGTTCGGCGTCGAGAAGGAGATCGCGTCGACGCTCGACCGGCGCGTCGACCTTCCCTCGGGCGGCTACCTCGTCTTCGACTACGCCGAGGCCTTCACCGTCATCGACGTCAACACGGGCCGGTTCGTCGGCTCGCGGTCGAAGACCTCGACGCAGCGGCTCGAGGACACCATCGTCAAGAACAACCTCGAGGCCGTGAAGGAGGTCGTCCGCCAGCTTCGCCTCCGCGACATCGGCGGGATCATCGTCATCGACTTCATCGACATGGCGAACCCGAAGAACCGGCAGGCGGTGGAGGAGGCGCTGCGGACGGAGCTCGAGCGCGACCGGACGAAGACCTACGTCGTCGAGATCTCACCGCTCGGCCTCGTCGAGATGACCCGCCAGAACGTCACCGACGGCCCGCGCGAGGTCATGACCCGCAAGTGCCCGACGTGCGGCGGCGACGGCATCGTCGTCTCCGACGCGACCGTCGCGCTCCAGGTCGAGCGGCGCCTTCGCGCGCTTGCGGTCGCGAGCGCCGGCTCCCGCGTACAGGCCTACAGGGTCGCAGTGCATCCGAAGACGCTCGCGCTGCTCGTCGGGCCTGGTGGCTCGCGCCTCGCGGCCCTCGAGGAGGCGACGCGCCGCACGTTCTACCTCGTGCCAGCCGAGGGACACGTGCATGCCGACCACCTCGACGTGCTGGCCGAGGGGCGCCGTGCCGATCTCGTCCCCGCAGCGCCGTTCGAAGAAGGAGCACGGATCGAGGTCAGGCTCGGCGAGATCGACCTGCACGACGGCTCGGCGGCGGTCGGCAAGCTCGACGGCCTGGACGTCGTCGTTGCGGACGCGGCGAAGCTCGTCGGCAAGAAGGAGACGGTCGCGGTCGGGCGCGTGCTCGACGGCCGGGCCTACGCGACGCTCGTCGGCGGCGAGCCGCACGACGCGCCGATCACCTTCGAGAGCGAGGCCGAGAAGCCCACACGGGCGACGGGCAAGAAGCGCGTCGACGAGACGGTCGAGCCCGTCGAGGTGGCCGAGGCGCACGAGGAGCCGGAGCCGGCGGCGGATGAGACCGCGTCGGACGAGGTCGTCTCCGACGACGGCGGCGACGAGCCGCCGGCCGCGGCCCCGCAGAAGCGGACGCGCAGGGGCTCGCGCGGGGGCAGGCGGCGGCGGAAGCCCGCGGCGGCGAGCGGCGACGCCGACACCGTCGAGGCCGAGACCGCCGAGAGCGACCTCTCACCCGAGGACGACACCCCGGCGGAAGCGCCGGCCCGCAGGCGGCAGCCTCGCATCCACGTGCCCGACGGCGAGATCCGCGAGCCGCAGGAGCGGGCCGAGCCGGGAGAGGGCGAGGATGTCGCCCCTGCCGACGACGCTCCCGCCGTAGAGCCCGGGACGGACGCCGCGACGACGGACGGCGCGCCGGCGCGCAAGCGGACGCGCCGAGGCTCGCGCGGCGGACGCAATCGCCGCCGCAAGCCCGCCGCCGCGGACGGCGACGGCGCAGCCGCCGAGGCGGCGGACCCGTCGTCCGACGGGCAGGCGTCCGTCGACGGCGCCGCCCCCGAGCCCCCGGCGGACGGGACGGGCTACGTGCCGATGTCCGAGTGGATCGAGGACTTCGACCGCAGGCCGTAGCGCAACGGGTCAGCTACAATCCGGCGGCTCGCGGGCTGCGCCCGCGTTTTCCTCGTCAGAAGGCCCGGAAGCCATGAGCTACGCGATCATCAACGTCGGCGGCAAGCAGTACCGCGTCCGTGAGGGCGAGCGCTTGCTCGTCGATCGCGTCGCGCTCGAGGACGGGGCGACGTTCACGCCGCCCGTGCTCCTCGTCGGCGGCGACGGCGAGCCCAAGATCGCGCCTAGCGACGTCGTCGTGACCGCGAAGGTCGTCGCGCAGGCGAAGGGACCGAAGATCCGCATCGGCAAGTACAAGCAGCGCACCGGGTACAAGCGCCACACGGGCTTCCGCGCGTCGCTGACGCAGATCCAGATCGAGTCGATCGGAGCCGGGAAGGGTCGCGCGAAGCAGACCGCGGGCGCGGCAAAGCCGGAGGAGCGGAGGGCCAAGCCGGCCACCGGCGTGCCCGCCGGCTACGACGACATGACGGTCGCGCACGTGAAGGAGGCCGCGTCGAACTGGGATGCGGCGACGCTCGCGGCCGCGCTCGACCACGAGCGCGCCCACGGCAACCGCAAGGGCGCGATCGCCGCGCTCGAATCCGCGATCTCGGAGGTGAGCTCCTGATGGCGCACAAGAAGGGCCTCGGCTCCTCGAAGAACGGCCGCGACTCCGAGAGCAAGCGCCTCGGCGTGAAGATCTTCGCCGGCCAGGAGGTCAAGGCCGGGAACATCATCGTCCGCCAGCGCGGCACGCGGTTCCGCCCGGGTCCCGGCGTGGGCATCGGTCGCGACGACACGCTCTTCGCGCTGCGTCCCGGCGTCGTCGAGTTCCACCGGAGCGGCGTCCGGCGCTCCGTCTCGGTCGCAGAGCCGACCGAGACTGCGTAGCGCACCACGCGCCCGCACGAGGCGGTCGTCCTCGTGTTCAGCGATCGCGTCCGCATCGTCGTCCGCTCGGGTCGGGGCGGCGACGGCGGCCTGAGCTTCCGTCGCGAGAAGTACGTGCCGAAGGGCGGCCCGGACGGGGGTGACGGCGGGCGCGGCGGCGACGTCGCCGTCCTCGCCGACCCGACGCTGCGCGATCTCTCGCCGCTGCGCGGCCGACGTGCGTTCGCGGCCGGGCGCGGCGGCAGCGGCCGCGGCGGACGCAGGCACGGGGCGGACGGCGAGTCGGTGGAGATCGCCGTGCCGGTCGGCACGCAGGTGACGTCCGAGGAGAACGGTGGGCTCGTCGCCGACCTCACCCGGCCGGGGGCGCGGGTCGTCGTCGCGCGCGGCGGCCAGGGCGGTCGCGGCAACGCACGCTTCGCGACCCCAACGCGGCAGGCGCCCCGGTTCGCGGAAACCGGGCTTCCCGGCGCGACGGTGACGCTCGACCTGCGGCTCAAGCTCCTCGCCGACGCGGCGCTCGTCGGGCTGCCGAACGCCGGCAAGTCGTCGCTCCTGCGCCGCATCTCGAACGCGACGCCGAAGGTCGCCGACTACCCGTTCACGACGCTCCAGCCCGTCCTCGGCACGGTCGAGGCGCCCGACGCCGCGCAGCTGACGGTGGCGGACGTGCCGGGGCTGATCGAGGGCGCCAGCCAGGGCGTGGGCCTCGGGCACGATTTCCTGGCCCACCTCGAGCGAGCGCGCCTGCTCGTCCACGTGATCGACGCCTCGGAGGGGAACGCAGACGAGCGCTTCGGCGCCATCGACCGCGAGCTCGCGCTCTACGGCGCCGGCCTGGACGAGCGACCGCAGATCGTCGTGCTGAACAAGGCCGACCTGACGCCCGGGCCTGCGCCGTTCACCGCCGAGGACGACCGGATCCTCGCCGTTCACCGCGTCTCGGCCGCGACCGGCGCAGGCATCCCCGAGTTGAAGAACGCGCTCTTCGTCCTCTGTCCGGCGGCGCCGGAGCCGGTCGACGGCGAGCCCGAGCTGGCCGAGTTCCTCGACTATCGACCGACACCCCCCGAGCGGCGCGCGTTTCGCATCCTGCGGACCGACCGCGGCTTTCGCGTCGTCGGCGAAGCGCCGGAGGGCGACGAGCTCGAGGAGGCGTTGCGCGGCGCCGGTGTCCGGAAGGGAGCTCTAGTAGAGATCGGCGACGAGGAGCTCGAGTGGCAGCCGTGAGGGTCGGCGTTCTCGGCGGCGCGTTCGACCCGCCGCATGTCGGCCATGTCGAGCTCGCCCGCCGCGGTGTCGAGCACTACGGGCTCGACCGGCTGCTCGTCCGCGTCGTGGAGCACCCGGGGCACAAAGAGGTCGCCACGGCGCCCCAGATCCGGCTCGTGCTCGCGGAGCTCGCGTTCGGGTCGATCGACGAGGCCGAGGTCTCCCTCGACCCGTACGCTCGCACGGTCGACTCGCTGGAGGCGCTCGGGCTGGACGATCCACTCTTCCTGATCGGCGCCGACGAGCTCGCCTCGTTCTCGACGTGGAAGGACCCCGAGCGGGTGCTCGCGCTCGCGCGGCTCGGCGTCGCGACCCGGCCGGGCGTCGACCAGCCGGCGCTCGATGCGGTGCTCGCGCGCCTCGGCCGGCCGGATCGGGTGTCGTTCTTCGAGCTCGAGCCGCTGCCCGTGTCGTCGTCGGGGATCCGCTCCCGTGTGGCCGCGGGGGAGTCGATCGCGGGCTTCGTCGCGCCTGCCGTCGAGGCGGAGATCGACCGGCTCGGGCTCTACCGCGTGGTTGATCCGGCGAGGGTCGGGGGTATGCTTGGGAGGCACCCGGACGAAGGAACGAGACCCACCTGACCTCTCTCGAACAGGCACGCCGCATCGCCGCTCTCTGCGAGGAGAAGCTGGCGACTGACGTGGCCATCCTCGACATGCGGTCGGTGTGCGACTACACCGACTACTTCGTGATCGCGACGGGCTCGAACCCGCGGCAGACGAAGGCGATCCACGAAGAGGTCTACGCGGCGCTCAAGCGCGACGCGAAGCTGACCCCGCGCTCGACCAGCGGGCTCGCCGAAGCGACCTGGGTCGTCGACGACTACCTCGACGTCGTCCTCCACGTGTTCACGCCGCAGACGCGGCAGTTCTACCGCCTCGAGGAGCTGTGGGACGACGTCCCGAAGCTCGAGGCTGTTGCCAGCGCGTAGCCTCGGTTGACTCGCCCAGCCGTAACAACCAGCGTGCTCTTGTCAACCGGGCGGACGAGTTCGCGTTCGAGCGGCTACGATCACGGCATCCTGGGGCCATAGCTCAGCTGGGAGAGCGCGTCTCTGGCAGGGACGAGGTCGCCGGTTCGAGCCCGGCTGGCTCCATCCATCAGCCTCTGCGCCTCGTCGACGTTGCGTCTCTGAGCGAGGCGCGGCGCAGGAACAAGGTCGCCCACTGATGCGCGTCGAGGTCGCGTGCGGCAACGACGCGAGTACCAAGGGCCGCAAACGCGCGAGCGCCGAGGACCGAGCGGATGCCACGCCGGAACGCCGTCGCGACGAACCGGTGGTACGCGTCCGCGAGCTCAGGGGGAACCAACGGCTCCGTGCGCCGCCGGAACACGAGGACGCCTGCGTCCACCAAAGGCGGTGGCTGGAACGCGCTTCGAGGAAGCCGCCTGACAACGCCGACCTCGTAGAAGGCGCCCCACAGCACACCGTTGAGGCTGCTCGGCCACGGCACGCCGTGCTTGAGGGCGACCGCCCACTCGACGATCAGGTCGGCGCGGACGAGCGGGGTCTCGGGGTCGTCGAGGAGCTTGTGCAGAAGATCGGTCGTCCGTGCGAACGGCAGGTTCGCGACCACGCGGAAGGGCTCGGGCGGGAGCGGAACGGACGCCGCGTCGCCTGCGACCACCTCGACATTGGCCCAGCGTCCGCGCAACGCACTCGCGAGGCCCGGGTCCAGCTCGATCGCGACAACGTGGCGAGCGACCCTCGCGAGCTCTGCCGTCAGGCGACCTGTGCCAGCGCCGACGTCGACCACGACGTCGCCGGGCCCGATGCCGGCGCACTTCACAATGTCCGCGGCGACGGCCCTCGAGCGGAGGAAATGCTGGCTACGCGGCCAGGGCGGCCGTGCGCGCGACGCGCGACGGCCTGACACGGAAGAACGTCGTCGTGGTACCCATCGGTACGAAGGCTAGCGAGGAGCGGCGGGGCGCGGGCCACGCCCGCGCCCCCGAGAAAGAGGACTTCTACGCGCCGACAACGGTGATCGTGCGCGTGATCTCTGCCGTGGTCGCCGTGTTCGCCGCCACGGTGACCCGGTAGGACTTCTTCTTCGCCACGGTCAGCTTCTCGAGCCTCACGGGGATCGTGCAGTCCAGCCCGAGCGGGAACGCGCCCTGGCTGACCGCGACGAGCTTCGTCTTGAGGTAGCTGCGTACCGTGTAGCCGACGGTCGCCCCCGTCGGGTTGTTCGCGCAGTACTCGCGGAGGTAGACGGTGATCCTCGGATTGCGCGTCCCGGCCTTGACGGTCACCTTGCCGTTGACCGGGCTCAACGACCCCGCGGCGCTCGCAAACCGCCGCTGCGCCGGCTTGGCCGTCGCGTCGGTGCGGTAGATCCCGCTCTGCCAGAGGCTGCCCGGCGAGTCCTGCATCACGAACCAGACGAACATCTGCACGCGCGGGTCCTTGCGCGCCATCGCGAGGGCCTGCGGGATGTACGTCGCCTGCTGCGACTCGGTGACCCCCTTCGGCTCGCCCGGCTTCGTCTCGCTGCCGTACTCCGTGATCCAGATCGGCACGTTCTTCCGCTTGAACGCCGCGTCGAGGTCCTTCTCGAACTGCGGGAAGCTCTTGAGCGTCACGTTCGGGTAGCGGACGAGCTGCGTCGGCTTCTGGTTGACCGGGAACGGATACGGATGCTGCGCCCAGGCGTCGAACTTCACCTTTCCGAGCGCGGCTGCGACGCCCTTCATGAACGTCCCGGGCGCGACCGTGTCCGTGAGGCCGGGTTTCTTCTTGTCACGGCCGTTGGACGACGTCTCGCCGATCGCGACGAGAGCCTTCGAGTTGCCCGCCTTGATCCCCGCGATCCCGGCCTTCGCGAGCTTCGCGTAGTTCCGGGGGCTCACGATCCGGCCCTGCGCATCGAACTGCGGGACGAAGAACGTAGCGAGGTTCGACTCGTTCCAGATCGTGTAGAAGCGTACGAAGGGGTACCCCGCGAAGCGGCCGGAATACCGCGATGCGACGGTGCGCGCGAACGTTTGGAAGTCCGCCACGTTGGTGGGCATCGCCTGCGGCTTCTGTCCGCCGTTGGCCCACGACGGCGTGCCCCAGATCGTGATGAGCACCTCGAGGCCGCGCTGCTGTGCGTTCCGCACGAGCTCGTCGATGTCGTCGAACTTGTACGCCGCGTCGAACGGGTCGCTGGCGTTCGACGGCTTGGTCGCCGCGACCTTCGACCAGTCGACGAGGGTCCGCACGATGGTCGCCCGGTTGCCGATCGCCCTGTCCAATGCCTCCGTCCGGCCACCGTCGAAGCGCAGCACGGGGTCGTCGTGGAAGCCGACCCACATGCGGTCGGCGGCGGACGCGGCCGGAACGGCCAACGCCGCGAGGGCACAGGCGAGGAAGAGCAGACGGGCGATGGATCGCACGAGAACCTCCTAGGGCGGGGTCGGGAAGGTGGGCACGGTAGCCCGACCGGGTAAGGGCCGTGTGAAGGTGCGTCGTCCATCTTCGACGTCGCGTCGGCTGTCCCTGTCTCGTGTCCTTCGTGCAATCGAGCGGGCGCGGACGCCGCGATCGGCGTAGACTCGACGCATGGTGTGGGAGGTCGTCTTCATGCTCGTGTTGCTCAAGATTCCGCTCGTCTACCTGTGCATGGTCGTCTGGTGGGCGATTCGGGCGGAGCCGACGGACGAGCAGCAGACCGTCGGCGTTCGCGTCACCGACACTCCGCCACCGCATGCGGGCTGGTCGCGGTCGACCGGCGGACGCGATGCCGGTGGGCGGAGAGGAGCCCGTGGACCCAGCCGGGCTGGGCGTCGCGAGACCCGCGCCCGCGCTGCGGGCGGTCGATGACGTCGGTCGACGAGACACAGCCCGAGCGCGGATCGGCTTCGGACACGATCGCCGGGCTGCTCGCGGCGGGCTCGATCGTGCTCTCGGGCATCGCGATGGGCGCAGGGCTTCTCCTGCAGCTCGACTCGAGGCCCGCGCGCATCGCGCCGATCGCGATCCTCAGCGCGCTCGTCGCCGCACGGATGAGCACGCGGTTCCAGTCCCTCGCGCTCAAGGCGGCGCTCTTCGGCGCGTTCGCCTGGGTCGTCGGGATGACCGTCGCCGTCATCACCGAAGGCCCGCTCCTGTAGGGGCGAGGCTTACCTCGCCTCGCGACGCGAGCGGGCCGTACGTTCAGGGCCGAACGCGCTGCTACAACACGGTCGGATGTCTCTGACCGACCTGACGGGCCTGAACGCCGCGTATGTCGCGCAGTTGCTCGCGGACTACCACGACGCTCCCGCGAGCGTCCCCGACGAGTGGCGCAAGGTCTTCGAGGCCGCGGACGGCGCACCGTCGACCGGCAACGGCGGCGCGCCCGCCAAGGCGGTCGCCGGGACTCCCGCCGCAGCCGAGCCTGCGCCGGCCCCGCCTCCGCCCGCGGAGGCGCCCGACGCGAACATGCTCGCCGCGGTCGCCGCCGCGATGGCGCTCGTCAAGGCCTACCGCATGCACGGGCATCTCGCGGCGCACCTCGACCCCCTCGGGTCCGAGCCGATGGGCGACCCGGCGCTCGACGAGACGCGGCTCGTCCCGTCCCTGACGCCCGAGCTGCAGGCGCGCATCCCCGCTTCCGTTCTGCGCTTGTCCGTTCCAGGCGAGACGCTGCTGGAGGCGCTGCCGCGGCTCCGGGATGTCTACACGGGCTCGATCGCGTACGAGATCGAGCACATCGCCGACCACGCCGAGCGCGTCTGGCTGCGCAAGGCGATCGAGACGGGCCGGTATCGCGTGGAGCTGGCGCCGGACCGTCGGAACGAGCTCCTGCGTCGCCTGTCGCAGGTCGAGGGGTTCGAGCAGTACCTCCGGCGGTCGTTCCTCGGCCAGAAGCAGTTCTCGCTCGAGGGGCTCGACGTGCTCGTCCCGGTCCTGGACGAGGCGATCGAGGCCGCCGCGGAGTCCGGCGCGCACGAGGTGGTGATCGGCATGGCCCACCGCGGCCGGCTCAACGCGCTCGTGCACACCGTCGGCCGGTCGTACGAGTCCGTGCTGCGCGAGTTCGAGGGCGAGCGGTCGTGGGACGCCCTCGTCGTCGACCCCGAGGGCGGGAGCGGCGACGTCAAGTACCACCTGCCGGCCTCGGGGACGCGCGTGACAGCGAACGGCGAGATCGAGGTGACCATCGCGCCGAACCCGAGCCACCTCGAGGCGGTGAGCCCCGTCGTCGAGGGCTGGACGCGCGCCGAGCAGACGGACCGCTCGAGCGGCGTGGGGATGCACGACCCCACCGTGGCGCTCGCGATCCTCATCCACGGCGATGCGGCCTTCCCCGGCCAGGGCGTCGTCGCCGAGACCTTCAACCTGCAGAGCCTCGAGGGCTACTCGACCGGCGGCACGCTCCACCTGATCACGAACAACCAGGTCGGGTTCACCACGGATCCGACGGAGAGCCGCTCGACCCGGTACTCGAGCGACCTCGCCAAGGGCTTCGACGTGCCGATCGTCCACGTCAACGCCGACGACCCGGAGGCCGCGCTGAGCGCCGTCCAGCTGGCGCTCGCGTATCGAGCGGAGTTCGGCCACGACTTCGTGATCGACCTCGTCGGCTACCGGCGCTTCGGGCACCAGGAGCAGGACGAGGCGTCGTACACCCAGCCGCTCCAGGCCGAGCAGATCCAGTCGCAGCCGACCGCGCGCGAGCAGTACGCGGCGAGGCTCGTCGAGCAGGGCGTCGTCACCGCCGACGAGGCGGACGCGATCGTGGGCGAGATCACCGCGTCGCTCCGCGCGGCGCACGACCGGCTCCGCGCGACGATCGCCGAGCCGCCTTCTCCTCCCGCCGAGCCCGCGCCGTCGATCGGCACCGGCGAGGTCGTCGAGACGGCGGTGCCCGCGGACCGGCTCCGCGGCCTGAACCAGCAGCTGCTGGAGGTGCCCGACGGGTTCGTCGTCAACGCGAAGCTCGCCCAGCAGCTCGAACGGCGGCGCGACACGATCGAAGCGGGCGGAATCGACTGGGGCCAGGCGGAGGCGCTCGCGTTCGGGACGCTGCTCGAGGAAGGCATCCCCATCCGCCTGTCGGGCCAGGACACCGAGCGCGGGACGTTCTCGCACCGCCATCTCGTACTGCACGACCCGGAGACCGGGGAGACCGTGGCGCCGATGCAGCGCCTGCCGGGGGCGAACGCGTCCTTCGAGGTGTACAACTCGCCGCTCTCCGAGTACGCCGCGCTCGGGTTCGAGTACGGCTACTCGGTCGCGGCGCCCGACGCGCTCGTCCTGTGGGAGGCCCAGTTCGGCGACTTCGTCAACGGCGCGCAGATCGTGATCGACCAGTTCATCGTCGCGGGGCGCTCGAAGTGGAAGCAGACCTCGCGGCTCACCCTGCTCCTCCCCCACGGATACGAGGGGAACGGCCCCGAGCACTCGAGCGCACGGCTCGAGCGGTTCCTCCAGCTCGCTGCGCAGGAGAACATCCGCGTCGCGAACTGCACGACCTCGGCGCAGTACTTCCACCTCCTCCGCCGGCAGGCGCTCGACGCCGTCGCGCGGCCGCTCGTCCTGATGACCCCCAAGGGCCTCCTGCGACTCCGGCAGGCGGCGTCGTCGCTCGACGAGCTCGCCACCGGAGGCTTCCGTCCGGTGCTCGACGACACGACGGTCGACCGCGAGGCGGTCGAACGGCTCGTGCTCTGTTCCGGGAAGCTCTACTACGACATCGTCGGCCACGAGCTGCGCGACGGCGCCCGGAAAGTGGCGGTCGCACGCGTCGAGCAGCTCTACCCGTTCCCGGTCGACGCGCTCGCGGACCTGCTCAGCGGATATCCGAACCTGCGGGACGTCGTCTGGGCACAGGAGGAGCCGCAGAACATGGGCCCCTGGCGCTCGATCCGCCACCGGCTCGAGGAGACCGTCCGCGCCAGCTCGCTCGAGGGCGTCCGCTACGTCGGGAGAACCTGGAAGGCGAGCCCCAGCGAGGGTTACCCCACGGCCCATCACCGCGAGCAGGACCGCATCGTGCGCGTCGCGCTCGGCGTAGCCGAGTAGCCCTCCTACCGGCTTGCGAAGCGGCGGCGCGCGCGTGCGCTCGCGGCGGCCGCGGCGCCCGCTGCGATGCGCGGGCCGTGCTTCCGCGCGGTCTTCAACAAGACGCGCCGCTGGGAAGGCGGGAGGCGGCGCCAGAGCCGGAAGAGCGCCAGCGTGAACGTGACGGGACTCGTCGGTACCCTCGGCACGCCTCGAATCCAAGCACATCGGGCGCGCCTCCCGAAACCGGTGCCTCCGACCGAGGTGGCTACACTGCGGCGTGGCCCACGACCGAGACGAATCCCGCAACGGAGACCGGATGGCGACAGAGACCAGCATTCCCGAGAACCTCGTCACGGAAGACGCGCCCCCCGAGGACGGCTCTGCCTTGGCGCGGGCAATTCAGGAGCACCTCGACCTGAAGCAGCGCAACGCGTCGCTCGACGGCAACATGCCGCTCGAGAAGTACTCGGTCGAGGATCCGTTCGAGAACCATCCGCTCTTCAAGTCCGAGGAGCAGGCCCGCCTCGAGGAGACGCTCGAGGGCGTCGACGCGCCGGAGTCCGTCCCGGCGTTGCCGTGGCCCGGCGAGGCCGCCGAGCACGAGGGCCCGGCGCTGGACGACGCGCTGTGGGGCCGCTCGCGCGACTTCGACTGGGGTGAATGACCCCTCCGGCGCGGCGCCTGCGACGCAGCGCGCCACGACGATGACGCCGCGGGAGCGTCTCGAGCGCTTCGCCGACCTTGCTGTGCGCGTCGGCGCGAACGTGCAGCACGGCCAGGAGGTCGTGCTCATCCACCAGATCGAGCACGTGGAGATCGCGCGCGCGATCGCGCGCGCCGCGCTTCGCGCGGGAGCGCGCAAGGTGCTACCCAGCGTCGGCGACCTGCACCTGCGCAAGGCGGCGATCGAGCTCGGCCCGGAGGAGGAGCTTGGTCGGTCGCCGGAGTACATCCTCGACTGGATGCGCTCCTGGCGCGAGAGCCGGCCGGCGATCATCCAGCTCACGGGCGACCCCGACCCGACGCTGCTCGACGGGCTCGATCCCGTCCTCGTCGCGAAGGCGGAGCCGAACGACGCGCGCGCGATCTACCTGCCGTACGTGATGGAGCGACTCGTGAACTGGGTCATCGTGTCGGCGCCCAACCCGGGCTGGGCCGAGGTCGTCCTCGGAGAGCCCGACGTCGAGCGCCTCTGGGAGGCGATCGCGGTGACGATGCGGCTCGACGAGGACGATCCCGTCGCGGCCTGGGAGGCGCATGCCGACACGCTTCGTGCGCGGTGCGCCGCCCTCGACGAGCGGCGCTTCGACGGGGTCCGTTTCCGGGGGCCGGGCACGGATGTCGTCGTCGGCCTGCTCGATCAGTCGAAGTGGCTCTGCGCGACGTTCGAGACGCGGAGCGGCATCGGCCACCTACCGAACCTCCCGACGGAGGAGGTCTTCACGACGCCCGACTGGCGCCGCACCGAAGGCGTCGTCCGGTCGACGTATCCGCTCGTCGTGCCGGGCATCGGCGCGCGCGTGGACGGGCTCGAGATCCGCTTCCAGGACGGCAAGATCGTCGACGTCAAGGCCGAACGCGACGGCGCGGACGTGATCCGCACGCAGCTCAGGCAGCATCCGCAGGCCCCGTTTCTCGGCGAGATCGCGCTCGTGGACGGCTCCTCGCGCGTCAGGCAGACGGGCCTCGTCTTCCACAACACGCTCTTCGACGAGAACGCGACCAGCCACATCGCATACGGCCAGGGCCTGCCGATGGCGGTGGACGGGGCCGACGGGCTGAACGAGGAGCAGCTCCTCGCGGCGGGCATCAACGTCTCGTCGGTGCATACCGACTTCATGATCGGCGGCCCCGAGGTCGAGGTCGACGGCCTCGACCGCGACGGCGCCGCGACCCCGATCATCCGCGACGACCTGTGGGTCCTCTAAACGTGGGCTCTGGCTGAAGCCGGAGCCCGGAGGGGAGCGCGTGGGCTCTGGCTGAAGCCAGAGCCCGGAGTGGAGCGCATGGGCTCTGGCTAAAGCCGGAGCGCAGAGGGGAGCGCGTGGGCTCTGGCTAAAGCCAGAGCCCGGAGGACGAGCGCGCGGGCGCTGGCTGAAGCCGGAGCCCGGAGGGGCCGCGTGGGCGCTGGCTACAGCCGGAGCCGGGGGAGCCGCGTGGGCTCTGGCTTCAGCCAGAGCCCTGGGTCACGCGACGCGCCGGACAGCGGCGCCGTGCAGCGTCGTCGCGAGGCGCCGGAAGGGGCCGTCTGCGGCGATCAGGTCGTCGTAGGTCCCGCGCTGCACGATGCGGCCGCGCTCGAGGACGAGAATCTCGTCGGCCCGGCGAACGGTCGTCAGACGGTGCGCGATGATGATCGACGTCCGTCCCTCGAGCAGGGTGTCGAAGGCCCGCTCGATGAGCACCTCGCTTGGCCTGTCGATGTTCGACGTCGCCTCGTCGAGGATGAGCACGCGCGGGTCGGCGACGAGGGCGCGGGCGATGGAGATCAGCTGCCGCTCGCCGGCGGAGAGTCCCGCCCCGCCCTCGCGCACGACGTGGTCGAGGCCGTCCTCGAAGCGTGCCGCGACGCGGTCGACGCCGATCGCGTGGGCGGCCTCCGCGATCTCCGCGTCGGTCGCGTCGGGGCGGCCGAAGCGGATGTTGTCCGCGATCGTCCCGCTGAACAGGAACGGATCCTGCAGCACCACGCCAAGCTGCCGGCGGTACGAGCGGAGCTTGACGTCTCGCAGGTCCGTGCCGTCGATACGGATCGCCCCCGAGTCAGGGTCGTAGAAGCGTGCGACGAGCTTGGCGGTGGTCGACTTGCCGCCGCCGGACTCCCCGACGAGCGCGATACAGCCTCCGGCCGGGATCTCGAGCTCGAGACCGTGGATCACCGGCTCCTCGCCGTATGCGAACACGACCCGGTCGAGCTCGAGCGCGCCCTCGATCCGTCCGAGGTCGTGGGCACCAGACTTGTCGGTGATGTCGTGCTCGGCGTCGAGCACCGTGGAGATCTTTCCCATCGCGGCGCTCGCAGCCTGCACCTGGCCGTAGAGCTCGGAGAGCTCCTGGAGCGGCTGGAAGACGAGCGAGAGGAGGCCGACCGCCGCGATCAGCGTGCCGATCTCGAGCGCGCCGCCGTCGATCATCCTCGCGCCCGCGTAGAGCACGGCGACCTGCGCGACGACTCCGAGGAGCTCGATCGCGGGGAAGAACACGGACGAGAGCATCTGCGCGTAGGTGTTCGAGATCCGGTTCGCCTCGTTCAGATCCTCGAACTCGCGCTGGAAGGCACGCTCGCGGTTGAACGCCTGCACGACCGCCATCCCCGCGACGGACTCGGCGAGCTGCGCGGTCACGGCGGCGATCCTCGTGCGGACGTCGGAGAACGCGGCGTGCGAGCGCCGCTGGAACCAGCGGGTGACGAGGATGCCCGGCGGCAGCACGAGCAGCGCGACGAGACCGAGGCGCCAGTCGAGGAGGAACAGGCCGCCGACGGCTGCGACCAGGGTGAGGGTGTTCACCACGAGGGTCGTCAGTCCCTGGTTGAGGACGTCGGAGAGCGCGTCGACGTCGCTCGTCAGGCGGGCGATGATCCAGCCCGCCTTCTGCTCGGAGAAGTACCGGAGCGAGAGCGACGTCAGGTGCTCGAAGAGGTCGCGGCGCAGGTCGAGCACCATCCGCTGGCCGATGCCGGCGAGCATCAGCCACGTCGCGGTGCCGAGGATCCACGCGATCGCGCCGACGCCGACGTACGCGATCACGTCGCGGACGAGGCGGCCGTCGTCGGCCGCGCGGATGCCGTTGTCGATCGCGTCGCCGACGATGTGCCACCCGGCGACGGGCGCGGCCGCCGAGACGGCCGCGAGCGCGAGCACGATCGCGAGGCGCCGTTTCCGACCCTCGGTGTAGCGCCCGAGGCGGGTGAGTCCCGTGCGCGCGCGCCCCTGGCCGGCGCCGCCTTCCGCCGGGCGAAGCCTGGCTCCGTCGGCGTCTGACGACGCTCGCGGCACGGTGCTCTCCGGGCCCGTATTCCGAATACTGCGCCCTCCGGCCCCGCGCCGCGAGCGGCGCCCCAGGAACGCGCGGATCCTCATGCCGCCAGCGCCTCCTCGCCGAAGAGCGCGGCGAACGGCCCTCCGGCCCGGATCAGCTCCTCGGGCAGGCCTTCCTCGACGATCTTGCCCCGCTGCACCACGACGGCCCGGTCGGCGACGAGCACGGTCGACAGGCGCTGGCCCGAGATCAGCACCGTGCGTCCGGCGACAGCCGGCCGCAGGTGCTCGACGAGGTGGCGCTCGGTCTCGGTGTCGACGGCCGACATCGGATCGTCGAGGACGATGACGCGGGCGCCCGCGATCAAAGCGCGTGCGAGCGCGACCCGCTGGCGCTGGCCGCCCGAGAGGTTCACGCCGCGCTCGCCGATCAGCGTGTCGTAGCCTTTCGGCAGGTCGTCGACGAAATCCGCCACGCCGGCCGCCTCGCACGCGTCGAGCACCTCGCTCCAGTCCGCATCGGGTCGCGCGGCGAGGAGGTTGTCGCGCAGCGGGACGGAGAAGAGCACGGCCTTCTGGGTCACGATCGCGACCGCCCCTCGCAGCTCTTCGACCGAGACGTCCCGCGCGTCGACCCCGCCGAGGAGCACGCGTCCGCGGGTGGGGTCGTAGAAGCGCGGCAACAGGTGCAGCAACGACGTCTTGCCGGAGCCCGTCGGGCCGCACACGGCGACGATCTCGCCCGGGGCGACCTCGAGGTCGATGCCCTCGAGCACCTCGCTGCCCGTCGCGTAGCGGAAGTGGACGTCCTCGAACCGGACGGTGAGAGGGCCCGGAGGGAGATGCACGGGGTCGGCCCGCTCGGGCAAAGGCTCGATACCGTCGAGCCAGGCGAAGCTGCGCGACGCCGCGGCGGTCGCCCGCTGGCCGAGGTTGATGATCCAGCCGAGCGCCTCCAGCGGCCAGACGAGCTGCAGCAGAAGCGCGATGAACAGCGTGAACTCGCCGATCGTGAGGCTGCCCGCGATCGCCTCGCGACCGCCGACGAGCAGCACCGCCGCGATGCCGAGCGTTGGGAGGAAGATGAGCCCCGGCAGGAACCGCGCCTCGACCGATGCCTGGCGCATCGTCTCGTGCCGGACGGCCTCGGCGCGGCTTCCGAACCGGTCGCGGACGTCGTCCTCGCGGCCGAACGCCTGCACCATCTCGATGCCGACGACGGCCTCGTCCGATGCCTCGGTGAGGTGGCCCTTCTTCCGCTGCACCTCCCGCGAGATCGGGAACACGCGGTGCGCGAAGAAGTAGGTGAGGATCGCGATCGGCGGCATCGCGACCGCGGCCGTGAGCGCGAGCTTCGCGTTCACCGTCGTGAGCACGATCGCGGCGCCCACGAGCATCAGCACGCTCTGGATCGCCTGCACGACGCCCCAGCCGATGAAGTAGCGCACGGGATAGATGTCGTTCGTCGCCCGCGAGATCACCTCGCCCGTCGCATGCCGGTCGTAGAACGCCCGTGGGAAGCGGAGGTAGGCGTCGTAGAGCATCGACCGCAGGCGCGCCTCGACGGTGACGCCGATCCGTGCGGTCGCATACCGGCGCGTGAAGTTCACCCCGAACCGGACGCCCGCCACGGCCAGGATCGCGGCGAGGTACGGCAGGAGCTTCGAGCGGTCGGCGCCGTCGATCGCGTCGTCGATCGTCCGCTGGATCAGGATCGGGACGAGCAGCGAGAGCCCCGTGAACACGAGGGCGCACGAGAGCGCCAGCGCGACGAGGCGGATCTGCGCGCGCCACAGCGGGTACAGGTGCCTGATCGTCGGCCAGAGCGTCAGGTCGGGCGGATCGACGTGGTTCACGCTGCTCTTTCCTCGCCGCGGCGCGGCGCCGTCAGGGGGTGACTCGAACGAGCCGCCCCGCGAAACGGGGCGGGAGAAAGCGTCCGGCGTGGCGGCCGCAAGCCGGGCCGACACACCCTAGTCCACGGCGTGGGTGCGGCCCGTTCGGTTATCCGGCCTCGTGTGGCGGGACGCTCGACGCGCGTTTGGCGCCGTGTTGATGTCTAGTGCACGTCATACATGACTTGACAAGACATCATTTTGATGTCACCATGTCGTCCATGGAGATCCACATCGATGCGATCAAGCGCGACCTCCAGAACGTCGTAAACGCACTCGGCGACGAATCCGTCGCCGACCAGTGGCGTCGGCTGGCGGACGCCGTCGAGCCGGCGCTGCGTCTTCGCGTGATCGACCTGCTCACGGAGGCGGCGCTGACGCTCAACAACCAGCTCGAGTCGGGGCACGTCGAGGTTCGTCTGGCGGGCCGCGACCCCGAGCTGGTGTTCGTCGACGAGCCGGCCTCGCCCGAGGAGCCGCCCGCGCCCGGCGACGATCTCAGCGCCCGTATCACGCTCCGGCTGCCCGAGGGCCTCAAGGCGAGCCTCGAGGTGGTCGCGTCGCGGGAAGGGGTCTCCACGAACGCCTGGATCGTCCGCGCGCTCGCACGGGCGCTCGAACCCCGCGCGGCGCGCCGCTCGTCCAACCGGCTCCAGGGCTTCGCCCGGAGCTGACGCCACGGAAGGAGTCACGATGTTCTCGTTCACCCTGTTCGGCCCGTTCGATCCCGACCCGGTCGAGCGCCGCCGGCCCCCGCGCCGCGGGGACGGGCGTGTCGACTCTCGCCCCTCCGTCCCCCAGCGCCCCTGGCGCCCCTGAGCCGTCATGCCGAGCTTCGACACACCCGGACGCGTCGCCCTCGAGATCTCCGTGCCGGCCGGCACCGTGAGGATCAAGACGTGGGACGAGCCGCGCGTCGAGGTCGAGGTCTCGCCCGGCCGCAGCGACGAGTCGTCGCAGCAGGCGGCCGCCGAGACGCGCATCGAGGCAACCGAGCGGGGCGGACGTCACGAGGTCATCGTGCGCGCTCCGAAGCGCGAAGGGCGCTTCGGCTTCCTCGGCCGCAGCCCGGAGCTGGAGGTGGACGTGTGGTGCCCCGAAGGCACGGATCTCGACCTGACCACGCACAGCGCCGATCTCGACGTGAGCGGGCGCATGGGCGATGTCGACGTTCGCTCGGCGTCCGGCGACGCGATGCTCGGCGACACGGGGAACCTGGCGTACACGACCGCCAGCGGCGACCTGCACGCCGGCACCGTCGGCGGCACGCTGACCGCGAAGTCGGCGTCCGGGGACGTGTCCGTTCGTGAGGTCGGCGCGACCGCCTCGGTCACGACGGTCTCGGGCGACGTCCGGCTCGAGGAGACCGACGACGTCGCCAACGTGAGCTCCGTGTCGGGCGACATCGACCTCGGGAACGCCGGCCGCGGCGCGCGGCTCAACTCGGTGTCCGGCGACGTCACCATCGCCTGCCGTCGCGGGCTCGCGCTCTGGATCGACGTTCAGTCCGTCAGCGGGACGGTCCGCTCGGAGCTCGACGTCGACGAAGCGCCGCCAGGTGAGGGCGACGCCGTAGAGCTCCGCGTCCGCACCGTCAGCGGCGACGTCCGACTCTCGCGCGCCGGCGCGCCCGTTACCTAGCGTCACACGAGAGCGTCGCCTGGCGCCCTCCGGCGCCGTTTCTAGACTCGACGGCTCATGGCGACGCCCGAGCCGCCTGCACGCCGCGTCGAGATCGCGGTGCCGCTCCGCACGCTGGTGACCGTCTTCGGCGCGATCGCGATCGCCTGGGCGTTCGTCGCCGCCCGGCAGGCGGTGCTCTGGATCTTCATCGCGCTGTTCCTCGCGATCGTGCTGCAGACGCCGGTGACGTGGCTCGAGAAGCGCCTCGGCCTCAGGCGCTCGACCGCTGCGACGCTGGTCGTCCTCCTTCTGGTGATCGTGCTGACAGGCCTCGCATTCCTGCTCGTGACGCCGTTCGTCGGCGCGGTCCGCGACCTGATCGAAGATCTGCCCAACATCGTCGAGCGCATCCGCTCGTCCGACCTCTTCCAGCAGCTCGACAGGCGCACCGACATCGGCGACAAGCTCCAGCAGCGGGCCGAGTCGCTGGCGGCCGGCCTGCCGTCGAGGCTCGGCGACGCCTTCGAGGTCGGCGGCCGCATCTTCGGGTTCGGCCTCGGCGCGGTGACGATCAGCTTCATGACGCTGTTTCTCGTGATCGACCTGCCGAATCTCTCCCGCGCGCTGCACAGCGTGCTCTATCCGCGCACGTCCGCGCGGGTCTCGATGCTCGAGGAGCGGATCACGCGGACGATCGGCCGCTACGCGCTCGGGGCGGTCGCGATCGCCGCGATCGCCGGGACGGTGCAGGGGACGGCGGCGTGGCTGATCGGGGTGCCGCTCGCCCTCGCCCTCGGCATCGTCGCGGGCATGCTCGGGCTGGTCCCGCAGATCGGCGCGACCCTCGCCGCAGTGGTCCTTTCCCTCGTGGCGTTGACGCAGGGCGTGCCGCAGGCGCTGATCATGCTGGCTGTGTGCGTCGGCTACCAGCAGGTCGAGAACTACGTCCTGCAGCCGACGATCCAGGGCCGTGCCGCGGATATCTCCGGGTTCTTCGTCATCGCGAGCGTGATCTTCGGCGCGGCGCTGCTCGGGGTCATCGGCGCGCTCATCGCCGTGCCGCTGGTCGCGTCGGCGCAGATCGTGGTCCGGGAGGTGACTGCCGAGCGGCGCGAGGCGGTCGCCCTCGCCCAGGCTGCGACGAAGGAGCCTGCGCCGAGGTGACGCGCTACGAGCGTCGTCCGAGGCAGACCGCTCGGCGTCGTCCAGCTGCGGTATCCGACTCGTTCGGACGTGGGCGGCGGCACAACGGTTCGCGGCCGGAGGCCGGCTTTGCCGGCCGGGAGGCCTGGGTGGCTCTAGCCGTTGGTCGCGCTGAAGCAGGGGACTCGTGGGGAAACCACGGGTTCCCCCACGCGACAGTTGTCGCACGCGCCGCGGAGGACGACGTCGTGTTGCTCGAGCGCGTAGCCGAGGCGACCGGCGGCGCGCTCGAGCGCACGCTCGAGCGGCGCGTCGCTGAACGGCTCGACCTTGCCGCAGTCGTCGCAGACGAGATGGTGGTGGTGATGCGCGCCCTCGCGTGAGGGCTCGAAGCGCGCGATGCCGTCGCCCACGTCGACGCGCTGCACGAGGCGCAGGTCGGCCAGCGTGTCGAGGGCGCGGTACACGCTCGCGACGCCCGTCGCGCCGCCGTCGGCGCGGATCCCGTCGTGGATCTCCTGCGCCGAGCGGCAGCAGCTCTGCCCTGCGAGGTACTCGACGACCGCCCGGCGCGCGCCTCCACGACGCAGGCCGGCGGCACGCAGCCCTTCGAGCGCTTGCTCCGTCCAGGTCGTCGCCATACCCAAACGATAGCGGTTCTCGTTTGTGCTAGCGTCGAGGCTGGTGCTATCGAGAATCGTTCTCTTGTGTGTCGCGGGCGGGCTCCTCGCGGCAGGCTGCGAAGGCGACGAGCAGGCCGGGTCGCACGCCGTCGTCGCGGCGTTCTATCCCCTTGCGTTCGCCGCCGAGCAGGTCGGCGTCGGCGACGTGGAGACGCTGACGCCCCCCGGCGCCGAGCCGCACGACTTCGAGCTGAACGCACGCGACATCCGCCGCGTCCGCGACGCGTCGCTCGTCGTGTACCTCGGCGAGGGGTTCCAGCCGGCCGTCGACGCCGCCGTTCGCGACCGCACCGGCCCGTCGCTCGACGCGCTTCACGGCCTCGACCTGCTACCGGGCGACGGCGAGGGGACGGCGGTCGACCCCCACGTCTGGCTCGACCCTCTCCGCTACGCGGCGATCGGACGCGCGATCGCGCGGGAGCAGGGCGACGCTGCCGCCGCCGATCGGTTCGTCGGACGGGTCGAGGCGCTCGACGCCGACTTCCGGCACGGGCTCAGCCGGTGCCGGCGCCGTGAGCTCGTCACGAGCCACGCTGCGTTCGCGTACCTCGCCGAGCGGTATCGCCTGAGGCAAGTGCCGCTCCTCGGCCTCACGCCCGAGGCGGAGCCGAGCGCCAAGGACGTCGCGTCGCTCGTCGACGCGGTGCGGCGAACGGGGGCGACCACGGTGTTCTTCGAGACGCTCGTCTCGCCCAAGCTCGCGCAGACCGTCGCGCGCGAGGCCGGGGCTTCGACCGCCGTCCTCGACCCGCTCGAAGGTCTCACGAAGACGGAGACCGAAGCGGGCGCCGACTACTTCAGCGTGATGCGGCAGAACCTCGCAGCGCTGCGCGAGGCGCTCGGTTGCGCGTAGAGCACCGCCACCCGGCCGTCGCGCTCGACGACGTCTCGTTCGCATACAGGGGCGGCCCACCCGCGCTGGAGCACGCCTCGCTGACGGTCGAGCCGGGTGAGTTCGTCGCCATCGCGGGCCCGAACGGCGGTGGGAAGACGACGCTGCTCCGCCTCGTGCTCGGGCTCGAGCGGCCGGCCTCGGGCACGGTGCGGCTGTTCGGCCGGACGCCGGGCGCGCGAGGCATCCCGCGCGTCGGCTACGTGCAGCAGCGCGCGCAGGTCGCGTCGTCCACACCTGTGACGGTGCGGGAGGTCGTCGAAGCCGGACGGTTGAGCGTCCGTGGTCCCTTCGGTCCGCTGCGGCCGGACGACCGGGACGCCGTGGACCGCGCGATCGATCGCGTCGGGCTCTCCCAGCGGAGACACGCTCCTCTGCGCACGCTGTCAGGCGGCATGCAGCAGCGGGCATTCATCGCGCGGGCCCTCGCCGCGGAGCCCGCGCTCCTCGCGCTGGACGAGCCGACGACCGGCGTCGACGCGGAATCCCAGGTGTCGCTCGCCGAGCTCCTCGCCGAGCTGCGCGACGAGCTCGGCGTCACGGTGCTCTACGTCTCCCACGAGTTCGGCGCCGTCGAGCAGGTCGTCTCACGCCTCGTCCTCGTCCGCGGCGGGATCGACTTCGACGGCGATCCCGCGGATCTGCCGGCGCTGTGGCACGACCCGTCGCACACGCACGCACACTGATGCTCGAGCTCGACTTCATGCGCCTCGCGTTCGCCGTCGGCGCCGTCGTCGGGGTCCTCGCACCGGCCGTCGGGTTCTTCCTCGTCGAGCGGCGTCAGTCGCTCGTCGGAGATGGCCTCGGCCACGTCGCGTTCGCGGGCGTCGCCGCGGGATACCTCCTCGACGTGTCGCCGATCCTGGCCGCGCTCTGCTTCACGGTGCTGGGTGCGCTCGCGATCGAGTGGCTCCGAGCGCGGGCGGGCGCGGCCGGGGACCAGGCGCTGGCGCTGCTCTTCTACACGGGTATCGCGCTCGGCGTCGTGCTGGTCTCCCGGGCCGGCCGGCTGGACGCGGGCCTGTTCCAGTACCTGTTCGGGTCGATCCTCACCGTGACGTGGAGCGACCTCTGGGTCGTGCTCGCGCTCGGGGCGACCTCGCTCCTCGTGCTCGGCGTCCTCTACCGCGGGCTCGTCGGCGTCGTCCTCGACGAGGAGGGGAGCCGCGTCGCCGGGGTGCCCGTTTCGCTGCTCAACGCGGTCGTTGCCGTCCTCGCCGCGCTCACGATCGGCATCTCGATGCGGATCGTCGGCATCCTCCTGATCGCCGCGCTCATGGTGCTGCCGGTCGTCGCGGCGCAACGCGTGGCGTGGAGCCTGCGCTCGACGCTCGGCCTGTCGATGGCGATCGGGCTGGGCTCCGTCCTGGCGGGACTGACGGTCTCGTACTACGGCGACATGCCGCCCGGCGGGACGATCGTCCTGTTCGCGGCGGGAATCGCCACCGTCGCCTCCTTCGTCGGCTTGCCGGGACGTGCGAGATGATGGGGCGGTGCTCCGCCGCACGGTGACCTTGGCGTGACCGTCGTCCTCGACGGTCGCTCGCTGACCCTCGAAGACGTCGTTCGCGTCGCAAGGGAAGGTGCCCGCGTCGAGGTCGCGGCGGAGGCGCTGGAGCGAGTCGCCCGCGCCCGTGCCCACGTCGAGGCGGTCGTCGGTGCGGACGTGGAGGCGTACGGGCTCACGACCGGGGTCGGCGTTCGGAAGCGTGCTCGTATCGAGCAGGAAGGGCACGACCGGCTCCTCGTCCGGCAGCACCTGATCGCGCAGGGCCCACATGCGCCGCCGGACGTCGTCCGGGCGACGGCGCTCAGGCTCGCGAACGGGCTCGCGCGCGGCACCACGGCTGCGCGACCGGAGCTCCTCGAGCGGCTCGTGGGGCGCCTCAACGAGGGCCGTCTGCCGCCAGTGCGAATCCTCGGCTCGGTGGGACAGGCCGATCTCGCGCCGCTCGCCGAGCTCGCCGACGGGCTGCTCGACGACCTCGAGCCGGTGCGAGGCGAGGCGATCGGGCTCCTCAACCACAACTCGTTCTCGACGGGATGGGGCGCGCTTTCGGTCTCGGACGCGGGCGTGCTCCTGGACGCGCTCGACGTGGCGGCCGCGCTCGACGTCGAGGCGTTCGGCGCGGCGGCGGCGGCGTTCGACCCGGTGCTGGCGGACGCCCGGCCGTATCCGGGCGTGCGGGCGACGCTCGACCGGCTCGCGAAGCTGCTGGACGGAAGCGAGCGCGTCTCCCGCAACCTCCAGGACCCGCTCGTCTTCCGCTCGATCCCGTCCCTCCACGGCGCGGCTCGGGACGCGTTCGCGTTCGTGACCGGCCAGCTCGCGGTGGAGCTCAACACGGTGCAGTCGAACCCGATCGTCGTGGAGGACGGGCGCGTCCTCTCCGTCGGGACGTTCGAGTCGGCTGCGCTCGCGACCGCGCTCGACGTGGCGCGCCTCGCGCTCGGCCCCGTGCTCGCGGCTGCCGCCGAGCGCGCCGTAAAGCTGCTCCAGGCGCCGTTGACGGGCCTGCCGGAAGGTCTCGCGGAGCGCACCGGTCTCGCCGAGAGCGCCCTTAGCGAGCTCGGGATCGCGGTCCAGGCGTTCGCCGCCGAGGCGCGGCTGCTCGCGCAGCCCGTCTCGCTCGAGCTCGTCTCGACGACGCAGGCGGAGGGTCTCGAGGACCGAATGACGATGGCGCCGCTCGCGGCGAGGCGCCTTGCGGAGCAGGTCGAGCTCGGCTCGCGGGTCGTGTCGATCGAGCTGTTCCTCGCGGCCCAGGCGTGCGACCTCCGCGGCCATCGGCTCGGCCGCGGAACCGACGCGGCGCGACGCGCCGTCCGCGACCTCGTCCCGTTCGTCGCCGAGGGCGATGCGTTGCCCGACCTCGAGCCGCTCGCGGAGCACGTCGCGCGGGGTGGGCTGGGCCGGCCGTGACGTTCGACGTCCACCAGCACCTCTGGCCGCCGGCCTTTCTGGAGGCTCTCCAGGCACGCGCCGGCGTGCCCTCCCTGCGGGGCAACGTGCTCACGACGCCCGAGGGCTCGTTCGAGGTCGACCTCGGCGCCCACGAGCCCGAGCGCCGCGTCGAGGAGCTCGACCGCCACGGCATCGACGTCGCCGTGCTGTCGCTTCCGCCGACGCTCGGGATCGAGACGGTCGGGTCGTCCGAGCGGGACGAGCTCCACGCCGTCTGGGTCGAGGCGGTCTCCGATCTGATGCGCTCGAGCGGACGCTTCCGCGCCTTTGCCCCGTGGCGAGTGGTCGACGGCTTCGCCGGCACGTCGGTCGGCGCCTCGGCGATCCTGGGCCTCGACGACCACGTGGAGCTCCTCGCCGAGGTCGAGGCGGCCGGCGGACTGCTCTTCGTCCACCCCGAGGCGGAGGACGGCCAGCCCCCCGGGCGGCCGCCCTGGTGGAACTGGACGGTCGGGTATCCCGGCCAGATGCAGCGCGCTTACCTCGCGTGGCTGGCGGAAGGGCGCGAGCGGCTTCCCGCCGTCCGCGTCCTCTTCGCGATCCTCGCCGGCGGCGGGCCGTTCCAGCTCGAACGCCTCTCGCAGCGCGGCGTCGACGTGCGCTCGGCGCTCGATCCGGGCGTCTATCTCGACACCGCGACACACGGTAGGCGGGCGATCGAGCTGTGTATCGAGACGTTCGGCGCGCGCCACCTCGTCTACGGGAGCGACACCCCGGTGGTCGACCCGCAGTTCACGCTCGACGCCGTCCGTGGTTTCGGAGATGCTTTGGCGCACATTCTCCAGATCGAGACACCGGGAGCGCTGTTGTCATGACCGAGATCACCACGTGGGTTCGTGACAGGGTGCCCGCCGACGTCGACCTCGATCGAGAGACGATGGTGCAGCTCGCGTCCGAGATCGTGCGTGAGGAGTGGCTCTGGCGGCCCTTCGTCGCGCACGACAAGACGGCGCGCTTCTACCGGCAGCTCTACCGCGACCCGAACCTCGACATCTGGCTCATCTGCTGGATCGACGGACAGCGGACGGGGTACCACGACCACGACCGCTCGTCGGGCGCCGTCTGCGTCTGCGAAGGGATGCTCTACGAGGACTGGTTCCGCGTCGAGGAGGACGGGTGGGTGCGGGAGCACACGACGGTGCACGAGGTCGGCGGCAGCTTCGACTTCGACGCTGCGGACATCCACGGCGTGCGCCATCCCGGGACCGAGGCGGCGCCCGCCACGTCCATCCACGTGTACTCGCCCGCGCTGTGGCGGATGGGCCACTACGAGCCGGGGCCGCGCGGGATGCGCCGTACCGGCATCACGTACGCCGACGACCTGCTCGAACAGGCGGGCTAGCCTCCGAGCTCGCGCTTCCGGCGCGCGACGTACTCCTCGAGCTCCTCGCGGATCGCGGCGTCGAGCGGCGGCTGCTCGTACTCGGCGAGCGTCCGCTGCCAGATCTCGGTCGCCCGCTCGGTGGCCGTCTTCGAGCCGCGCTCGACCCAGCTCTCGTAGCTCTGCCAGTCCGACAGCAGAGGCGCGTAGAACGCGGTCTCGTAACGGGCGAGCGTGTGCTCCGCGCCGAAGAAGTGGCCGCCCGTCGCGACCTCCGCCAGCGCCTCGAGCCCGGAGGCGAGCTCGTCCGAGGAGACGTCGATCGGCGCGATCGTGCGGGCCATCATCTGCAGGAGCTCGACGTCCAGCACCACCTTCTCGAAGGACGCGGTCAGCCCGCCCTCCATCCAGCCCGCGCCGTGGTAGACGAGGTGCGCCCCGCCGAGCACCGCCGACCAGACCGACATCGCCGACTCGTAGGCAGCCTGGGCGTCCACGGCGTTGCTGGCACTCGAGTTGCTGGCGCGGTAGGGAAGGCCGTAGCGGCGTGCGAGCTGTCCGGCGGCGAGCGTGGCGCGGGCATTCTCGGGGGTCCCGAACGCCGGCGCGCCGCTTCGGAGGTCGACGTTGGAGGTGAAGGCGCCGTAGACGACGGGGGCGCCCGGTCGCGTGAGCTGCGCCAGGACGAGGCCGGCGAGCGCCTCGGCGTTCTGCTGGACGAGTGCCGCCGCGAGCGTCACGGGCGTCATCGCTCCCATCAAGGTGAACGGCGTCACGACGACCGGCTGTCCGTGCTCGGCCATCGTCTGCAGGCCGTCGGTCATCGCCTCGTCGAATCGCCGCGGCGAGTTCACCGAGATGATCGTCAGCACGGACGGGTCGTCCACGACCTCGTCGAGCGTCTTTCCTCGGGCGATCGCCATCATCGCGATGCCGTCGAGCGCTCGATCGCGGCCGATCGCCGTGCAGTGGTACACGCCGTCGCTCAACGTGACGTTCGCGAGGTAGCAGTCGAGGTGGCGCGTCTCCGCCGGGAGCTCGACCGGCGCCGTCGGCTGGTTGCCGATGAAGTGGATCGCGTCGAAGCCCTGCGCGAGCTGGACGAGGCGCTCGTAGTCCGCGAGGTTGCCGGAGCGCCGGCCGTTGACGGCGTCGTGCACAAACGGCGGCCCGGCGACGAGCCCGAACGCGACGCGGTCGTCGCCGAGCTCGAGGCGCCGGTCGGGATTGCGAGGCGTGACGGTGAATGTCGACGGCGCCGTCCGGAGTGACGTGTCGACGAGCTCGCGCGGGATGCGGACGAGCCCCGTGTCGTCGACGGCGGCTCCGGCGCCGCGGAGCAGACGCCGCGCGCCGGCGCCCATGAACTCCATCCCGAGGCGCTCGAGGACGTCGAGCGAGGCTTCGTGGATCGCCTCCACCTGCTCGGCGTCGAGCACGTCGAGCGGAGGCACGGCGCGGCGGGGGAGCTCGCGTCCGAATCCGGCCGGCGTGCGTCTCGCTGTCCGTCGCGCGGCTCGCGCGGAGCGGCCAGATCGCGCGCTGGGCGTCATGTTGCTACCCTAGCAACTGACGATGTCCGTAGAGCAACCCAGCGTGAACGCGACGCTCACGCGGTTCCTCGAGATCGTCGAGGCCCTCGACAGCGCCGAGGCCCGCTCGGAGGGCGGCCTGGGCGTCGTGCGCATCGCCCAGCTCGTCGGCCGTGAGAAGAGCCAGGTGTCGCGCGCGCTCCGGACGCTTGCCGAGGCCGGGTTCGTCGAGCGGGACGCCGAGACGCTTCGGTACCGGGTGGGATGGCGGCTGGTCGCGCTCGGTCTGCGGGGCCGCGACACCCGTCTCGTCGGCGCGGCGCCACCCGCGCTCGCCGAGCTGGTCGCGACGACCGGCGAGACGGCCTACCTCGCGGTGCTCGCCGGGGCGGAGGTCTTGACACTCGCGACCGAGTCGCCTCCGCACACCGTCGTCGCCGCGAGCTGGGTCGGAAGGACGGTTCCCGCATGGTGCACCGCAGCCGGTCGGACGCTGCTCGCCGACGACGATCCGACCGAGCTCGAGCGCCGTCTCGGATCGACCTTCGGCCCGGCCGGGCCGAACGCGCCGCGTGACGTGGCCGAGCTCGGGCGTCGCATCGCTGCCGACCGCGCACGGGGCTACGCCGTTGCCGAGGAGGAGCTCGAGCCGGGGCACGCCGCCGTCGCCGCCTCGGTTCGCGACGCGAGCGGTCGGATCGTCGCGGCGATCATCGTTTCGGGCCCGGCCTTCCGGCTCTCCCCGCTACTCGCCGAGGCCGGTGCGGCAGTCCGCCGCGCGGCCGACGCCGTCTCCCAGGCGATCGCCTCCCGGTACGCGGCCTGACGTGCGCGTCGCCCTCGCCCAGCTCGCACCGAAGCTCGGCGCGGTCGACGCGAACGTGGCGCGTGCGGCGGAGCTCGTCCGGCAGGCGGCGGGCGACCGGGCAGACCTGATCGTGCTTCCCGAATGCGCCTTGTCCGGGTACGCCGTCGCGCAGGCGCAGACGGACACGGCCGTGTCGGGCGACGACCACCGGCTGATCGGCCTGTCCTCCGTCGCCGGAGACGCCGCGCTCGTCGTCGGGTTCCACGAGCTGGCCGAGGACGGACGCAGGCACTCGAGCATGGCGTGGCTCGAAGGTGGTCGCGTCACCGAGCTCCATCGCAAGGTGCACCTGTCGGGTGGACGGTGGGACGAAGCCCGGAGCTTTGCGCCGGGGCGGAGCATCGCCGCCTTCGACACGTCGCTCGGTCGCGCGGCGCTCCTCGTCTGCAACGACGCCTGGCACCCGGTGCTCCCGTGGCTCGCGGCCGGGGACGGCGCCAAGCTCCTCGTCGTCTCGGCCGCGAGCGCCGATCCGCTCCCCGGCGAGCGGCTCGACATCGCGTCGACCTGGGACGACCTCCTGGTCACCATGGCGCGACTGCTCCAGGTCGTCGTCGTGTTCGTGAACCGCTCGGGCGAGGAGGCCGGCCTCCGTTACTGGGGCGGCTCGCGCGTGATCGACCCCTGGGGGACGGAGCTCGTGCGGGCGGGACGAGAGGAGGGCGTGACCGTCGTCGACGTCGCCCCGCGGTCGGTCGCGGCCGCGCGGGCCGAGTACGACGTGGCCGGAGACCGTCGCCTGGACGTCGTCGCGTCGGTCGTCGCCCGGCTCAGGCAGGCGGGCTGACGAGCGGTCGCTGCTCCTCCGCGTCGCCGTCCGGGATGCGGCGGATCCCGACCATGCGATCGACGACCATGTTCTGGAAGCGGTGCACGCTCTCCTCGAAGCGGTAACACATGCGTCCGCCTGTGTACGCGAGGTTGGAGAGGCCGCGCTGCACGCGCTCCACGATCTCGATGTCCTCGCGATTGACCTCGTCCCAGAAGGCGAGGAGCTCGTCGACTGCGCGCTCGCCGTCCGTGTCGAGCGACGCGTGCGTCTCCGCCGGCACGAGCAGGTAGGTCACCTCGCTCGTGTGCCCGGCGGCCGTAGGCCGCGTGAGCATCAGGAACGTGTGGTTCGGGAGCGCGTTGATCGCCACCGACGGGAACACCCACGCGAAGCGGGCGCTTTCGGCGTCGTCGGCCGGCAGTCCGGACATCGGCGGCACACCATGCCATCCGCCGTCCTCGGTGTTCGCCGCGATCGGCGTGGTGCAAAAGCCGACGTACATCCCGGGCCCCTGCCAGCGGTAGTGCGCCGACATCGGAGAGACCTTGACGAGCGCCGGATGCACCCAGGGCAGGTGGTAGTACTCCGTGAAGTTCTCGGCGACGAGCTTCCAGTTCGCCTCGATCTCGTACTCGACCCGTCGCACGAGGCGTTGCTCCCCGAGCCGGTACCCCGCCAGCCGCTGCGGAAGGTCGCCGAGCTCCACCGCGAGCGGTCGGGCTCCCGGGTCGAGGCAGACGAACACGAGGCAGCCCCACGCGTCGACCCGGACGGGGTGCAGGCCGTGATCCGCCTTGTCGAACGCCTTGACGCCGCTCATGTCGAAGAGTCCGCGCTGGTCGTCGGGGATCCCGGCCTCGGGGGTGAAGAGCGGCGTCCCGAGGCACGCGCCGTCGAGGTCGTATGCCCACGCGTGATAGGGGCACTGGAAGAACCGCTTGACGCTTCCCGACGGCTCCGTGACGAGCTCCGCCCCCCGGTGCCGGCAGACGTTGTGGTGCGCACGGAGCTCGCCGCCGCGGTTGCGGCAGACGATGACCGACCGTCCGGCGACCTCCACCACGACGAACGACCCCGGCTCGGAGACCTCGTCGGCGACGCAGACGGGCACCCATGCGGTGCCGAAGACGCGGTCCTGCTCCAACGCGTGGAACTCCTGAGACGTGTACGCATCCGGGATCAGGGTCGACGCGTAGTCGACCGGCAGCCGCGTCGCGCGGTACGTCTCCTCGTCGCCGAATCGCTCGGGCGGAACCGGCCGCTGCGGGTTGCCGATCGTCTCCACGCCACGACGCTAGCGCGGCGCGCGCAGGCTCGCATGGACCCACCGCCACGGACTATCTTCGGCTGACGACGTCACATCAGGAGGGAACCCCTGAGGAAAGGAGTCTTTCTGCTGCGACAGCGACCGGGCTCGGCCCATCGAGCGCCGAGCCGCTGCGTGCTTGCCCCATCTCGCCCGACGTGGTGAGATGAGCCATTCGCCGGCTCACCGCACCCGATGCTCAGCGTCCGCGCGGCGCTGAAGGAGGAGGAGGATGATGCGTTACCCCCGCGAGGAGCTCGACGCGTACCGTACGCGTGCGGGTGAGCTCGAGAACGAGCTGATCGACGAGTACCGGGCCGGGACCGTCACGCGGCAGGAGCTGCTGCGGCGCGGCTCGGTGCTCGGCATGTCCGTCGGCGTGCTGAGCCTCGTGGCCGGCGTGCCGCTCGCGACTGCCGCGCCCCAGCGACGCGCCAGGAGCACGGCGGGCACGCTCAAGGTCGGCTCGCCGGCGGCGGACGGCTCGCTCGAGCCGCCGCTCCTGCAGTCGCTCGGCGCGCTCGCCATCTCGCACATGGCGGGCGAACAGCTCGTGTTCGCCGACAAGAACTCCCGCCTCGTGCCGCGGATCGCGACGTCGTGGAAGTCGTCGAACAGGGCGAAGACCTGGACGTTCCAGATCCGCAAGAACGTGAAGTTCCACGACGGCACGCCGCTGACCGCGGACGATGTCGTGGCGACGTTCAAGCGGCTCCTGACGAAGGACTCGCAGGCCCAGTCGTCCTACAAGGGCGTGATCGTCGGCGTCAAGAAGTCCGGGACCCACACGGTCGTGTTCGACCTGGCGAAGCCGAACGGCTTCTTCCCGTACCTGACCGCCCAGCAGACCTACCAGGCGATCATCCTGCCCAAGTCGTACCAGATCCCCGCCGACCTCACGAAGCCCGGCGAGTGGACGTCGAAGATGAACGGCACCGGGCCGTTCAAGCTGAAGGAGAACCGCGGCGCGGCCGGCCTGACGTTCGAGGCCAATCCGGCGTACTGGGGCGGGAAGCCCGCGATCGACACCGTCGAGTGGCAGATCCTCGAGGACCAGGCCCGGGCGACGGCGCTCCAGAGCGGTCAGATCGATCTGGCCGTCCAGCTCAGCTACCAGGGCGCACAGCAGGTGGGGGAGAAGGCGATCGCGCTGCGGCAGCCGACGCACCGCTACCTGCACATGAACACGACGAAGGAGCCGTTCAAAGACCCGCGGGTGCGGCAGGCGTTCGCGCTCGCGCTCAACCGGCCGCAGATCACTCAGGGGCTCTGGGGCAAGTTCGCCGAGCTCGGCAACGACAGCCCGCTCTGGCCCGGGTACGCCTTCACGGACCACTCCGTGCCGCAGCGCAAGCAGGACATCGCGAAGGCGAAGGCGCTCCTCAAGGCCGCGGGGAAGGAGAACCTCAAGGTCACGCTCAACTGCTACCGGGCGTTCGAGATGCCCGACTACGCACAGCGCGTGGCCCAGGCGCTCAAGGCGATCGGCGTCGACTGCTCGGTCAAGGTGTACACGAGCGCGCAGTACTTCGACGGCGTCAGCTTCGGCGCCACCGGCAAGCTCGCGCCGTGGCTCGGCGTCGACTTCGGGATCGTCGACTACGGCGCCCGGGCGACACCGCTCACCTACCTGAACGCGGCGCTCAAGTCGGGCGGCGTGTGGAACGCGGCGCGGTACTCGAACAAGAAGTTCGACAAGATGATCGAGAACTTCGAGGCTTCGCCGACTCTTCCGCTGCAGCGGAAGTACTCGAGGCAGATGCAGCTCCAGCTGCTGAAGGACACTCCCGTGATCTACGCGTACTTCTACAACTACATCGCGGGCACGTCCTCGAAGGTGCACGGGTACACCCCGGACGGCATCTCCGTCGTCAACCTTCGAGGCGTAACGCTCGCGTAGGGCTCGTGGGGAGCCGGCCCCCGGGTCGGCTCCTCGCCCTCGCCGACCGCTGTGGCCCGCTACACGCTCAACCGGATCGGCCTCGGACTGATCTCGCTGGTCCTGCTGAGCATGATCGTCTACGCGGCGGCGCAGGTGCTGCCGGGGAATCCAGGGCGGCTGGTCCTCGGGCGCGAGGCGACGCCGGAGGCGGTGGAGCAGTTCAACGACAGGCTCGGGTTCAACCGGCCCCTGCCGGTGAGGTACGCGGATTGGCTCGGCGACGCCGTGCGCGGCGATTTCGGCGCCAACTACACCGACGGCCGACCCGTCACCGACGACCTCGTCCCCGCGCTGAAGCGGTCGGGCATCCTCGCCGTCTACGCGTTCATCCTCTGCGTGCCGCTCAGCGTCCTCGGCGGCGTCATCGCGGCGGTCCGGCGCGGGAAGCCACTCGACCGCACGATCACCGTCGCCGGGCTGTCCCTCGCGGTCATCCCCGAATTCGTGCTCGGCGCGATCCTCGTCACGGTCTTCGGCCCCGCGTTCCTGAACTGGTTCCCGGGGATCGCGGGCTTCCTCGACGGCGCGCCGATCCTCACCAAGCTCGACTCCCTGTTCCTGCCTGCGCTCGCGCTCGCGCTCGTCCTGTTCGGCTACATCGCGCGCATCACGCGCGCCGGGATGATCGAGTCGCTGGCGGCGGACTACACGCGCACCGCGACCCTCAAGGGGCTCCCACACCGGCTCGTGCTGTTCAGGCACGTGATCCGGAATGCGCTGCTCCCCACGATCGCGGTCGTCGCGACGCAGATCGGATACCTCTTCGGCGGCATCGTCGCGATCGAGAAGCTGTTCGGCTACCCGGGCGTCGGCCTGCTCACGCTGAGCGCCGCCCAGGTGAAGAACTTCCCGGCGCTGCTCGCCGCCGTGCTGATCATCGGCGTCATCTACTTCGTCGCGACGCTGGTCGGCGACCTGCTCACGGCGTCGCTCAACCCGCGCGTCCGTCTCGGGGCAGAGCGATGAGCGAGAACATCCCGCCGATGCCGGTGCTCGTCGACGGGCCGCCCGCGGCCCAGACGCCGCTGCTCCATCTCGACAGCCCCGGCCGCGTGCGTCGCGAGACGCTGAAGCAGATCCTCCGTTCGAAGACGTTCGTGCTCGGGGCGATCGTGACGCTGTTCTGGCTCGGGTGCGCCCTCCTCGGGAAGACGCTCGTCCCGTACGACCCGATCAACGAGTCCTTCGCCCCGAGCTACGAGTCGCCGGCGTGGTCGCACCCGTTCGGGCTCGACCGGAACGGCCGTGACGTCCTGGTGCGGATCATCGTCGGCGCGCGCAGCGTGATCGAGGTCGCGCCGGCGGCGACGCTCCTCGGGGTCGGCCTCGGGTCGATGCTCGGCCTCCTGATGGGCTACTTCGGGCGCTGGGTCGACAATGTCGTCGGCCGGATCCTGGATGCCGTCCTCGCGATCCCGCTGATCGTGCTGGCGATCCTGATCCTCACCGCGCTCTCCGCCGGGAACGAGGGCATCAGCGTCTCCTCCTGGCAGCTGATCGTCGTGATCGGGATCGCGTTCACGCCGCCCGTGGCACGTACGGTCCGCTCCGCCGTGCTCGCGGAACGCGACCTCGACTACGTCCAGGCCGCGAAGCTGCGCGGCGAGCGACCGCCGTACATCATGTTCGCCGAGATCCTTCCCAACGTCACCGGGCCGATCATCGTCGAGGGCACCGTGCGGCTCGGATACGCCGTCTTCACGGTGGCGACGCTGGCCTTCCTCGGCTACGGGCCGCAGCCGCCGTCGCCCGACTGGGGGCTCCAGATCGCCGAGCAGTACGCGGACATCTCGCTCGCGTGGTGGGCCGTGGTGTTCCCGGCCCTCGCGATCGCGACGCTCGTCGTCGCAATCAACCTGATCGCCGACTCCGTCCAGCAGGTGCTCGACGAATGACGACCGCGCTCGCAGTCGAGCCGGCCGCCCCGGCGCTCGCGATCCGCGACCTCGAGCTCGTGTACCGCGTGCGCGGCCGTGACCGGGAGGTCGTGCGAGGCATCTCGTTCACGGTCGACCAGGGCTCGAGCTACGGCCTCGTGGGCGAGTCGGGTTGCGGCAAGTCGACGGTCGCGCTCTCGATCGTCCGCTACCTGCCGCGGAACGGACGCGTCGTCAGCGGGGCCGTCGAGGTCGAGGGGCGCAACGTCCTCGGGCTGCGAGGCGAGTCGCTGCGTCTCTACCGCCGCGACGTCGTGTCGATGGTCTACCAGAACCCCGGCGCCGCGCTGAATCCGACGATCCGCACCGGACGGCAGGTCGAGGAGGTCTTCCGCCTCCGGGGCGCGAGCCGCAACGCGGCGCGCGAGCGGGCGATCGCGTCGCTCCGCGAGGTGCACATCGCCGACCCGGACTCGGTGCTCCGCCGCTATCCCCACCAGCTCTCGGGCGGGATGCAGCAGCGCGTCGTGATCGCCATGGCGCTCGCCACGGACCCGAGCCTGCTCATCCTCGACGAGCCGACGACCGGTCTCGACGCGACCGTCGAGGCGGAGGTGATCGACCTCATCGCGGAGCTCCAGGAGCGCCACCGGACCGCGGTGCTGTTCATCAGCCACAACCTCGGGCTGATCAGGAAGGCGTGCAGGACGACCGGCGTCCTCTACGCGGGCGAGCTCGTCGAGGAAGGGCCGACCGACAGCATCCTCCACGACCCGCGCCATCCGTACACGGTCGGTCTGCTGCGGTGCATCCCGCGCGGCGGGCTGCGCAAGGACCGCGGCAAGCTCGACACGATCCCGGGTTTCCTGCCGCCGATCGGGGCCTCGCTGCCCGGCTGCGTGTTCGTCCACCGTTGCGGGCTTGCGGAGGACATCTGCGCGACGGACAAGCCGGCAGACCACCAGATCGGCGCGAGTCACCAGAGCCGGTGTCATTTCCACGAGCGGGCGCAGCAGCTCCCGCGCGACACGGCCTCGGTCCCGGTCGACACGCCGACGCACGAGCGTGGCGAGAAGCCGCTGCTCGCGATCGACTCGCTCGCGAAGACGTTCCACCAGGACGGGCGCGACATCAAGGCTCTCGCGGGCGTCTCCGCGACGCTCTGGCCGGGGGAGACGCTCGGCCTGGTCGGTGAGTCCGGCAGCGGCAAGACGACGTTCGCGCGGACGCTGCTCGGGATCGTCGAGTCGAGTGCCGGCGCCGTCGAGATCGACGGCCGGCGGATGCCTGCGAAGCTCAACGAGCGCTCGTCGTCGGACGTGGCGGCGCTGCAGATCGTCTTCCAGAACCCCGACTCGGCGCTCAACCGGCGTCACTCCGTGCGACGGATGCTGAAGCGGACGCTCGCGAAGCTCGCGAACGTCACGGGGAGCGCCGCGGACGCACGCGCGGACGACCTCGTCCATGCCGTCCGCCTTCCGGACCGCGCGCTCTCCGCGCGACCGACGTCTCTCTCCGGCGGCCAGAAGCAGCGCGTCGCGATTGCCCGCGCGTTCGCGGGCGAGCCGCGTCTCGTCGTCTGCGACGAGCCGACGTCCGCGCTCGACGTCTCGGTGCAGGCCGCGATCCTCAACCTCCTCGTCGACCTGCAGGCGAGCAAGCAGACGAGCTACGTCTTCATCAGCCACGACCTCGGCGTCGTCCGCTACCTCTCCGACCGGATCGCGGTGCTCTACCTCGGCCGGCTGATGGAGCTCGGCCCGGCGGAGACGGTGTTCGACCCGCCGCACCACCCCTACACCGAGGCCCTCCTGTCCGCCGTCCCCAACATCGACGGGGAGCAGCGCACGCGCATCGAGCTCGAAGGCGAGATCCCCTCCGCCGCCAACCCTCCCTCCGGCTGCGTCTTCCACACGCGCTGCCCCCGCTTCCTCGGCGAGATCTGCGTCACGCAGGAGCCGCCGCTCGCGGAGGTCGAGCCGGGGCACCTGATGCGTTGCCACATCCCGATCGAGGAACTGCGCACGGCCCAGACGAGCGGCGTGACGCCCGTTCGCGCGTGATCGTCCGCGCAGCCGTCCTCGACGAGGTCGGCGGGGACCTCGAGATCGCCGAGCTCGAGCTCGAGCCGCCGCGCGAGCGCGAGGTGCTCGTACGGCTGCATGCGAGCGGCGTCTGCCACTCCGACTGGAACGCGATCGACGGCACCGCGCCCACCCGGTGCCCGGCCGTCCTCGGCCACGAGGGAGCGGGCGTCGTCGAGGCGGTCGGCCCCGGCGTGGAACGGGTGCGCGTGGGCGACCACGTCGCGCTGTCGTGGGCGCCGTCGTGCGGCCACTGCGCCGAGTGCCTGCGCGACCTGCCGTGGCTCTGCTCGACCGCCTGGCCGGCGATGGGCACCGGCGGGCTGATGGACGGGACGACGCGCCTCGCGCGCGACGGCGAGCCGGTCTACCACTACTCGTTCCTGTCGACGTTCGCCGAGGCGTGTGTCGTCCCCGAGGCGTGCTGCGTTCAGATCCCCGCGGACGTCCCCTTCGAGATCGCGGGCCTCGTGGGCTGCGCCGTGACGACGGGGACCGGCGCCGTCTGGCGCACCGCCGGCGTCCGTCCGGGCGACCGCGTCGCCGTGATCGGCTGCGGCGGCGTCGGCCTGTCGGCGGTGATGGCAGCGGCCGCGGTGGGGGCCAGGCCGGTGGTCGCGGTCGACGCGGTGGACGCGAAGCTCGAGACCGCCGCCGGGTTCGGCGCGACCGCCGGCGTTCTCTGGGCCGGCAGCGCCGAGGAGACCGCCGACGCGGTGCGCGAGGCGAGCGGCGGAGGGGTCGACTACGCGATCGAGGCGACCGGCCGACCCGAGGCGATGCTCGCGGCGGTCCTCTCGACGCGCGCACGCGGGGCCGCGGTGCTGATCGGCATCCCGCGCGAGGACGCCGTCGTGCCGCTCCCTGCGCTGACGATGCCGCGCATGGAGCGCCGAGTGCTCGGTTCGATCTACGGCTCGTCGAAGCCCGTGCGTGACTTCCCCGCGACCCTCGACCTGTACCGGGGCGGACGCCTGCCGCTCGACCGGCTGGTCTCGCACCGCCTGCCGCTCGAGGACGTCTCCGACGCGTTCCAGCGGATGCGCGACGGAACTGCGCTCCGCGTCGTTCTCGACCTGACAAGCTGAGGCGCATGGATCTCGACGCGCTGGACGGGCGCATCGGCGAGGGCTGGGGAGGCACGGCGCCGAACGGCAGCCACGTCAACGTCGTGCTCGCCCGTCGCGGCAGCCCGACGGCGGCGGCCGCGCTGACGATGTTCGCGCAGCCGTCTTCCGGCCACACCCCAGTCCTGTGCTGCGTCGGGCCGACCCAGCAGGAGTACGAGCCGATATGGCCGCCGACGCTGATGATGAACAAGGCAACGGCGACCGAGGACCGACATCAGACGATGACCTGGGGCGCCGCGCAGCTCGGCATCGGCCAGGGCGTCCTCGACGCGGTCGCCGATGGGTTGCTCGAGGCGACGGGAGACCTCTACGTGCTCGTCGCGGTGTGGGTCGACCCGGCGGCCGACGACGAGACAGCGGTGCGGAACGCGAACCGCGCGGCCGTGCGGAAGGCGATCGGCGTGTGCGTCGAGGGACGCGATCCGGAGGCGGCCGCGGCGCTCGTCGAGCGCCGGGACACGCTCGCGAACCCGTTCTACAGCGGCGACTGATGTCGATCACGGCGATCGAGACGCGGGCGTACCGCTACCCGCTCGACCCGCCGTTCCCGGCCGCGTGGGATCCGTCTCCGCGCACGCACCAGGACGCGACCGTCGTGCTCGTTCACACGGACGACGGCGTCACGGGAGTGGCCTCGGGCGGTGACGGTCTCCCCGACCGCGAGCTCCTCGAGCGGCTCCTCGTGGGAACCGACGTCCGCCGGACGGACGTCGTGGCCGAGGTCTGCGAAACGGTCGACTTCCACGGCTCGCGCCCGTGGGCCGTCGAGATCGCAGCCTGGGACGCGCGCGGGAAGCTCGAGGGGACACCGGTCTCGGCCCTCGTCGGCGGTCGCAACGAAGCGCTGCGGGCCTATGCGTCGAGCGGGGAGGCGGTCGCGCCGGAGGAGCGGGTGGAGCGCTGCCTGGCGCTCGTCGAGCGCGGCATCGGCGCGGTGAAGCTCCGCCTGCGCGGCGAGCGGTGGCGCGACGACCTCGCCGCGGTCGCCGCGGTGCGCGACGCCGTCGGCGACCGGCTCGAGGTGATGGTCGACGCGAACCAGGGCTGGCGCATGCCGGGCGACCGCACGCCGCGCTGGGACGTCGCGACGGCCGCGGAGTGCGCGCGGGCGCTCGAGGAGCTGGACGTCTACTGGCTCGAGGAGCCGCTTCGCGCCGAGGATCCCGACGCCTATGCGGCGCTCCGCGAGCTGACGTCGATTCGCGTGGCGGCCGGCGAGATGGTGCGCCGCGTCGGCGAGGCGGCCGAGCTCGTCGTTCGCGGTCTCGTCGACGTCGTCCAGGCGGACGTGCTGTTCGTCGGGGGGCTCGAAGGCTGTCGCCGTATCGCCGAGGTCGCAGAGTCGCATGGCCGCTCGTGGTCTCCGCACACGTGGTCGAACGGCGTCGGTCTCGTCGCGAACCTCCACGGCGCGCTCGGCTGCTCCACGGAACGATGGATCGAGGTGCCGTACGACCCGCCGTCCTGGAGCCCGGAGCGGCGCGACTGGCTCATGGCCGCGCCGCTCGAGATCGCGGCCGACGGGACGATCCGTCCGCCCGACGGGCCGGGTCTCGGCGTCGAGCTCGACCTCGACAGGCTGGAGCAGTGGAGGGTCGGATGAGCATGGAGATCAGGGCGGCAGTCCTCCGAGCGCCACGGGAAGTCGGGGTCGAGGACGTCGAGCTCGACGAGCCCAAGGCGGGGGAGGTGCTCGTCCGCATGGCGGCGGCGGGCGTCTGCCACTCGGACCTCCACCTCGTCAACGGCGCGCTGGGAGACGGCCGCTGGCCGATGGTGCTCGGGCACGAGGGCGCGGGGATCGTCGAGGCGGTGGGCGACGACGTGACGAACGTCCGGCCCGGCGATCGCGTCGCGCTCTGCTTCGTGCCGTCGTGCCGCACGTGCCCGGCCTGTCGCGCCGGTCGAGTCAACCTGTGCGAGCCCGCTGCCGCGAACAGCCTCCGCGGGACGTTGATGGACGGCACTTCGCGGCTCCGCCTCCCCGACGGGACTGAGCTCCAGCACGGGCTGATGACCGCGTGCTTCGCGGAACGAACGGTGGTCGCGGCCACCGGTGCCGTTCCGCTTCCCGACGGGATCCCGCTCTGGCAAGCCGCCCTGCTCGGCTGCGCGGTAATGACTGGATTCGGGGCGGTACGCAACGTCGCGCGCGTCGAACCGGGGGAGAGCGTCGTCGTGATCGGGGCGGGCGGCGTCGGGCTACAGGTGCTGGCGGCCGCGAAGCTGGCCGGCGCCTCGCCGATCGTCGTCGTCGACCGCGACACCTCGCGGCTCGAGCGCGCTGCGCAACGAGGGGCCGACCACGTCGTCGACTCGTCGACCGAGGAACGCCTGGTGCGGACGATTCGCACGCTGACCGACGGCGGCGCAGACCATGCCTTCGAGGTCGTCGGCCTTCCCGAGACGATGTTGCTCGCGTGGAAGGCGCTCAGACCGGGAGCGGTCGCGGTCGTCGTCGGGCTCGCGGAGAAGGGCGTCGACGTGGAGCTTCCGGCGATCGAGTTTCTCTTGGACAAGGGGATTCGCGGCAGCTACTACGGCTCGGGCGATCCCGCGCGCGACATCCCGGCGCTCGCGGAGCTCGCTTCGAGCGGGGTGCTTGACCTGGCGGGCGTCGTGTCGCACGTGGACGACCTCGACGGCGTTCCGCAGGCGCTCGAGCGCCTGCGGCGCGGAGAGGGTGCGCGCACGGTCGTCGTGCTGGATCCCGACACGGCGGGAAGGCCGGATCAGGCGACCAGCGTGAGCGCGTCGGCGCCGGGCTCGTGGCAGTCCCGACAGCGCGCCTCGTAGCTGTCGAGCGCGCCGACGACGATCGTCTCGCCCGAGTAAGGCGCCGGCTTGCCGTCGACGAGCCGCTGCGTGGTCGTGGCGGGACCGCCGCACCGGTGGCAGACCGCGTGAAGCTTGTCGACGAACTCGGCGCGCGCGAGCAGCTCGGGCACGGGGCCGAACGGCTGCCGGCGGAAATCCTGGTCGAGGCCGGATGCGATGACGCGCACGCCGCCGTCTGCGAGCGTCAGCGCCGCGTCGACGATCGAGTGCTCGAAGAACTGCACCTCGTCGACCCCGACGACGTCGCAGCCCCGCGAGCGGGCGATCAGCTCGGCCGCGCCGTCGACGGGAAGGGCCGCCATCCGCACGCCGGCATGGCTGATGACATCCTGGACGTCGTAGCGGTCGTCGATCCGCGGCTTGAAGAGGAGCACCTTCTGCCCGGCGATCTCGGCACGGCGCAGGCGCCGGATCATCTCCTCGCTCTTCCCGCTGAACATCGGGCCGCACACCACCTCGAGCCAGCCGCCGCGCTGCGGGGGAACCCTGATCACGAGGCGGGAGCCTAGAGTCCTCATCGGCTGGCGCAGCTGGTGGGCGAAGACGAGCTGATGACCTCATCATGCTCCTCGAACGATGGAAAGATCGCCGCATGAGCTATCGCATCGCCGTGATCGCGGGCGACGGCGTCGGCCCCGAGGTCGTCGCGGAGGCGCGCAAGGCGGTCGACGCCCTCGGCCTCCCGATCGAGTGGCACGACCTGGGCTGGGGCACGGCGCACCATCACGAGACGGGCGCGATGATGCCCGCGCACGCACTGGACGTCGTCCGGGGCTTCGATGCCGTCCTGCTGGGCGCCGTCGGCGATCCCTCGGTGCCCGACCACGTCACGCTGTGGGGCCTCCTCCTGCCGCTGCGGCAGGGCCTCGACCTGTGGGCCAACGTCCGGCCGGCGCGCCTGCTGGACGGCGTGCCCTCCCCGCTCGCCGGCCGACCGGAGGTCGACATGCTGTTCGTGCGCGAGAACACCGAGGGGGAGTACTCGGGCGTGGGGGGTCGCGCGCACAGGGGCCTGCCGCTCGAGGTCGGGCTCGAGACGAGCGTCTTCACGCGAGCGGGCGTCCAGCGAGTGGTCGAGTACGCGTTCGAGCTCGCGGGGAAGCGCCGCGGCGTCGTCACGAGCGCGACGAAGTCGAACGCCTCGCGCTACGGCTACGTCCTTTGGGACGAGGTCGTCGACGAAGTCGCGGCGGCGCATCCCGAGATCCGCTGCGAGCGGGTGCTCGTCGACGCGCTCGCGGCGCGGATGGTTCGGAGGCCGACGTCCCTCGACGTCGTCGTCGCCTCCAATCTGTTCGGGGACGTCCTCACCGACATCGCCGCGGAGCTCCAGGGCGGGATGGGGATGGCGGCGAGCGCGAGCGTGGCGCCGGGCTCCGGCACGCCCGGGATCTTCGAGCCCGTGCATGGCTCCGCGCCGGACATCGCGGGCCAGGGGGTGGCGAACCCGCTCGGCGCGATCTGGAGCGCAGCACTGATGCTCGAGCACCTCGGCGAGCGGGCCGGCGCCGACCGCCTGCTCGCGGCCGTCGAGGCCGTCTGCCGCGAGGGGGTCCGGACACGTGACGTCGGCGGCTCCGCAACGACGCGAGAGGTCGGCGACGCCGTCGCTGGGCGTGTCTGACACGAACGCGGGCGAAGCGCTGTCCCGAGAACGCCCGCGAGCCAACCACTGACCCGTCGCGATCATGTGTCGGGGTGGTGAACGGCCTTGCCCTGAGCGTCCCGCACGGCTTCAGTGGCGTCATGCTCGTCGCCCTCGTGTCTCGAGAACCGACTGCGACCACGAATGCCCTCGCCGCCGTTCGCATCGACGGAGCGGAGCTGCTGCACATGACGCCGCTCGAGGCGCTCGCTCGGCTCGGCCCCGGCGACGTCGCCCTGGGGCGCCTCGACGTGAAGCCCACGCTCGACGGCGTCGAGGACGGGCTGTGGGCGCTCGGCGTCCTCGCCGCCCGCGGCGTGACCGTGCTCAACGGCCCCGGCGCGCTCCTCGCCGCACACGACAAGCTGCTCACCGCGAGGATCCTGCGGCGCGGCGGTCTGCCGCACCCGACGACGCGGCTCGTGCGCGGTGACCGTGAGGGCGGGCTGCTCCCGACGCCGCCGGTGGTCGTGAAGCCGCGCCACGGGAGCTGGGGGAGGAGCGTCACCCGCTGCGAGACCGAACAGGAGCTCACGGCCGAGCTCGACCGCATCAGGACCGAGCCCTGGTACCTCGCGCACGGGGCGCTCGTGCAGGAGCTCGTGCCGCCGGTCGGCCACGACCTGCGCCTCGTCGTCGCCGGCGACCGCATGGTCGGGTGCGTCCAACGGGTCGCCGCCGAGGGCGAGTGGCGGACGAACGTCGCCCTCGGCGCGCAGCGAGTCCCGGCGCGCGCCCCGCTGGCGGCGATCCAGATCGCGCTGGCCGCAGCAAATGAGATAGCAGCCACCCTCGTGGGCGTCGACCTCCTCCCGCGGGACGACGGGTTCGTGGTGCTCGAGGTCAACGGCGCCGTCGAGTTCACGGCCGACTACCGGCCGGACGAGGACGTGTTCCGCGAGGCGGTCGTCGAGATCCTGCGCGCCGCACGGCATGCCCGGGCGGCGGACGATCGACGCGAGCTCGCGCCGAGCGCCACTGCGCCGATCTGAGCGCAGCACCTCGGCGCCGCTGTTTCGAGGCTCCGTGGATGGGAAACGTCGCTACGCCGAAAACCTGCTCGCATTCCGACGCTACCTCGAGGAACGCGACCGCGAAGCACCTTGAGCCCGGAGGAGCCTTGCTACACTCCGGCTCGGCACGGCGGCGTAGCTCAGTTGGTTAGAGCAGCGGAATCATAATCCGCGTGTCGTAGGTTCGAGTCCTACCGCCGCTACCTTTCGCCTTTCCGTTTCGCCCCGAAGAGAGAGACCTGACAAGAGATGGCCACCGGAGTCCGAGTTGCGATCACGCTCGCGTGCACGGAGTGCAAGCGGCGCAACTACCAGTCCCAGAAGTCGAAGCGCAACACGCCTGACCGCGTGGAGCTTCAGAAGTACTGCCGGTGGTGCGGGTCGCACACGCTTCACCGCGAGACGCGGTAGGGACCGGGAGGCTTGCGGGTGGCAGGAGAGACGAGACGCCAGCGGCGCGACGCACGGCGCGCGTCGGGAGAGGCCCCGGCCCGTGTCGGCACGCCCCGTCCCGTTCCCGCCGGCCCGGAGCAGCCGGCCCGCGTCGAGCAGGCGCGCCGCGCAGGGTTCGTTCGCGAGTCGATCGCGGAGCTCCGCAAGGTCGAGTGGCCGAACCGTGCTCAGGTGATCCAGGCCACGATCGTGGTGATCATCGCGTGCGCAATCGTCGGTGCATTCCTCTGGGGCGCCGACCAGGCTCTCCGTCCCTTTGTCCGCGACGTGCTGCTGGGGCAGTAGAGAGGCAGACGGCACACAGATGTTCCATTGGTATGTGATCAACACCTACTCCGGGCACGAGAACAAGGTGAAGGCCAACCTCGAGCACCGGATTGTCTCGATGAACCAGCAGACCCGGTTCCGCCGCGTCGTAGTGCCGACCGAGCAGGTGATCGAGACGAAGGATGGCCAGAAGGTGCAGACCGAGAAGCGTGTCCTCCCGGGCTACGTCCTCGTCAACATGGACTTGAACGACGACGCCTGGACGGTCGTCAAGGGCACGCCGGGCGTGACCGCCTTCGTCGGCGCCGGCGCAAAGCCGTCTCCGCTCTCGCAGACGGAGGTCGACCGGATCCTCCACGCGGGCGGTGCCGCGGGCGCTCAGGCGCCGCGGGCGCAGGTCGAGTTCCAGCTCGGCGAGTCCGTCAAGGTGACATCCGGCCCGCTGTCCGACTTCGACGGCGAGATCGTCGACGTCAACCCCGACGCGCAGAAGCTCAAGGTGCTCGTCGACATCTTCGAGCGCCAAGTGCCGGTCGAGCTCGCGTTCGACCAGGTGAAGAAGCTCGACTAGCGCAAAGGCTTCGCCGTTGCGCCTAGGTCAGGACGACAGGTAAGAGAGGGAATGGATCCAACGTAGAGGCGCAATGACGAGACCTGGGTGCAGCGCGAAGCGCTGCACTCCGGCGACTCGGCGCGCTCGACGACAACACACCTATGGCGAAAAAAGTCCTCACACTCATCAAGCTGCAGATCCCCGGCGGGCAGGCGAATCCCGCGCCGCCGGTCGGCCCTGCCCTCGGTCAGCACGGCGTCAACATCGTCGAGTTCACGAAGGCGTTCAACGCGCAGACCGCGCACGAGAACGGCCGGATCATCCCGGTCGAGATCACCGTCTTCGAGGACCGCTCGTTCACGTTCATCACCAAGACGCCGCCCGCGGCCGTCCTGATCAAGGAGGCGCTCAACCTCCAGTCCGGCTCAGCCGAGCCGAACAAGCAGAAGGTCGGTCGTCTCACGAAGGACCAGCTCCGCTCGATCGCCGAGACGAAGATGCCGGACCTGAACGCGAACGACGTCGAGGCCGCGATGCTCGTGATCGCCGGCACTGCCAGGAGCATGGGCGTGGAGGTGGAGCAGTGAACTTCGAGCGCGACTGGTCGGGGAGGCGGCGTACGCGGCCGGAGGGCGGCTTTGCCGGCCGGGAGGCCAAGCTCGGAAGAGTGGCGTTGCCGCGCTGGAGGAGGGGGCTCGTGGGGGAGCCAGGGGTTCCCCCACGTCTGGTGGAGGTGGAGCCGTGAGCACGCACGGGAAGCGATATAGGGAAGGGCGCGCGGCGATCGACCGTGAGAAGCTCTACGCGCCCGCCGAGGCGGTCGCGACCCTCAAGAAGATCCCCGCTGCGAGGTTCGACGAGACCGTCGAGGTGCATTTCCGCCTCGGTCTCAACGTCCGCCATGCGGACGAGCAGCTCCGCGGCACGATCATGCTCCCGCACGGGACGGGCCGCTCGACGCGCGTGGCGGTCTTCGCCGAAGGTGACAAGGCGCGGGAGGCGCAGGACGCGGGTGCCGACGTCGTCGGCTCGGCCGATCTCGCCGCGAAGATCGAGGGCGGGTTCCTCGACTTCGACGTCGCGATCGCGACCCCGGATCAGATGGGCAACGTCGGCAAGCTCGGCCGTGTGCTCGGCCCTCGCGGGCTGATGCCGAACCCGAAGACGGGAACGGTGACGTTCGACGTCGGCAAGGCGGTGGTCGACGCGAAGGCCGGCAAGCTCGAGTACCGCACCGACCGCGGCGCGAACGTCCATCTGCCGATCGGGAAGAAGAGCTTCGGCGAGAGACAGCTGCTCGAGAACTACGCGGCCGTGGTCGAGGAGATCGTCCGCGCGAAGCCCGCGGCGGCGAAGGGCCGCTACATCAAAGGCATCACCCTGACGACGACGATGGGCCCTGGGCTGAAGGTGGATCCGACTCGAACCCGTGATGTGGCGGAATCCGCTGAAGCGGATTCCACGAGGTCTGACCAGGAGGCGGCTGCTACCGTCTGACGGCACATTTTTCGACTAGGAACCCGCCCAAGACAACCGGCAGCCCGTTGGGCAGAGGACCGGTCGAGGTGGTCAGGCACGCAGGCAACCGCCTGCGCTTCCGGGCCCGCCTCGAGGTGGGCCTAGTCGTTTCCGGAGGAAACGACTGTGAACAAGCAAGAGAAGCAAGACGTCGTCGCGGAGCTGGCCGAACGGCTCCGCTCGACGGAGTCGCTCATCGTCGCCGACTACCGCGGCCTGACCAACGCCGAGCTTCGCGCGCTGCGCCGCAGGCTGCGCGGCAGCGGCGCCTCGCTGCGGGTCGTGAAGAACACCTTGACCCGGCGCGCCGCGGAGGTTGCCGGGACGGAGTCGCTGCTCGCGCTCCTCGAAGGCCCCACGGCGATCGCCTTCGTCGAGACCGAGGGCGACCCCGTCGCGGTCGCGAAGGCGCTCTCGGACACGGCGAAGGAGACCAAGGTGCTCGCCCTCCGCGGCGGCATCCTCTCCGGCCGGTCGATCACGGGCGAGGACGTCGAGGAGCTCGCGAAGCTGCCGGCACTCGACGTGGTCAAGAGCCAGCTGGTCGGCGTGATCGTCGCGCCGCTCACGCAGCTTGCCGGACTGATCGCGGCGCCGCTGCGCGACCTCGTCGGGTTGCTGGACGCTCGGATCGAGCAACTGGGCGGCTCCGCTGACGCGGAGCCACCAAGCGAGGGGCCGAGCGAGCCGCTCCCGATTGAGGCGGAGGCGGGGTCGAACGATGTGCCGGTCGACGAAGCGACCTCCGACCAACCGACCGCGGAGTCGCCAGAGAAGACGGCTGAATAGGACCTGGTGGGACGCGACGCGTCCCGCCCAGCGCGAAAGGAAGCACACAGATGGCCACGGATACCGCGAAGGTCTTGGACACACTCGGCAAGATGACCGTGCTCGAGCTCGTCGAGCTGAAGAAGGCGATCGAGGAGGAGTGGGGCGTCACCGCCGCCGCCCCGGTCGCAGTCGCCGCGGCGCCGGGTGCGCCGGCGGCCGGTGACGGTGCCGCGGCGGCGGAGGAGAAGGACTCCTTCGACGTCGTGCTCACGTCAGCCGGCGACAAGAAGATCCAGGTGATCAAGGTCGTGCGCGCCGCCACGGGCCTCGGCCTCAAGGAGGCGAAGGACCTCGTCGACGGCGCGCCCAACACCGTCAAGGAAGGCATCGCCAAGGACGAGGCAGAGAAGCTCAAGGCCGAGCTCGAGGAAGCGGGTGCAGGCGTCGAGCTGAAGTAGAGCCGCGTGGACAGTGGGCTCTGGCTGAAGCCAGAGCCCGGGTTGCCGCCGCGGCTGCGGGGCGAGGTGGGGCTCTGGCTTCAGCCAGAGCGCGGGCACTTGCCCGGCGGCGAGTGCCAGAGATAGGTCAAATCTGGCACTTCGCGGCGTCAGCCGCGAAGTGCCTTGCGCCGTCCGCTACACTTTGCTGTGGACGATTCCGCCGCCCCCACGGGGTTGCGGCGGAGCATGCCTGTCCGCTATTCTTCGCTGTTCCGCCGAGCCTGGCTCCAACTCTGCCCGTCTTCATCACGACCGCCGTACCCAAGGGAGGCTGTACTTGAGCAGCACTGCTGTCGCGCCGCGCGCGCGCAAGTCGTTCTCGCGTCTGAAGCACGTCCTCGACCTCCCCAACCTGATCGACATCCAGAAGGCCTCGTTCCAGTGGTTCCTGGACGAGGGGCTCCGAGAGACGATCGACGACATCTCGCCGATCACCGACTACACGGGCACCCTCGCCGTCGAGTTCGGGGACTACGAGTTCGGTCCGCCGCAGCACACGATCTCCGAGTGCCGCGAGAAGGACCTGACCTACCAGGCGCCGCTCTCCATGACCGTCCGCTTCGTGAACACGGAGACGGGCGAGATCCGCGAGCAGCGCGTCTTCATGGGCGACTTCCCGATGATGACCGAGCACGGCACGTTCATCATCAACGGCACCGAGCGCGTCATCGTCACGCAGCTCGTCCGGTCACCCGGCGCGTATCTGATGGAGCCGAAGGACCCGACGAAGCAGGTCTTCACCGCGAACCTGATGCCGTCGCGCGGATCGTGGCTCGAGCTCGAGATCGACAAGAAGGGCATCGTCTACGCCCGCATCGACCGCAAGCGCAAGCTGCCGATCACGACGCTGCTCCGCGCACTGCCGGCTGAGGATCCGTCGACCGGATTCCAGCTCGACACGTCGACGAACGAGGCGATCCTCGAGCTGTTCGACGAGCGCACGCGCGTCTATATCCAGAACACCCTCGAGAAGGACCCCTCGACGCGCGAGGAGGAGGCCCTCATCGAGGTCTTCAAGAAGCAGCGCCCGGGCGAGCCGCCGACGCTCGACAACGCGCGCAACCTCCTGCGCTCGCTGTTCTTCGACCCCAAGCGCTACGACTTGACGAAGGTCGGCCGTTACAAGCTGAACCAGCGCCTCGGCGTCGAGGTGCCCGAGAACACGCGCGTCCTCACGACCGAGGACATCCTCGCGCTCGTCCGCCGGCTCGTCGACCTCCCGGCCCGGCTGCAGGTGCCCGAGGACTCGAAGGACTACGCCGCCGACGCGGCCGCGATCTCGCGTGAGCCGATCCGAGGCGAGCTCGACGAGTACGAGCATTTCGGCAACCGCCGCCTCCGCACGACGGGCGAGCTGATCCAGGAGGCGTTCCGCGTCGGTCTCTACCGCATGGAGCGCGTCGTTCGCGAGCGGATGACCACCGAGGACGTGGACACGATCACGCCGCAGACGATCATCAACATCCGTCCGGTCGTTGCGGCGCTGAAGGAGTTCTTCGGCTCCTCGCAGCTTTCGCAGTTTCTCGACCAGACGAACTCGCTCTCGAGCCTCACGCACAGGCGGCGCCTGAGCGCGCTCGGCGCGGGCGGTCTGACGCGCGAGCGCGCACCGATCGAGGTGCGTGACGTGCACCCGACGCACTACGGTCGCATGTGCCCGATCGAGACCCCCGAGGGCCCGAACATCGGCCTCATCGGCGCGCTCGCGTCGTACGCGACCGTGTCGGAGTTCGGCTTCATCCAGACGCCGTACCGGGCCGTCGAGAAGGGCAAGGTCTCGGACGAGATCGTGTACCTCGACGCGGCCCAGGAGGCGCAGTACACGATCGCCCAGGCGTCCGAGCCCGTCGACCCGAAGACGGGCAAGTTCGTCAACGAGCAGGTGCTCTGCCGGTCGGCTGCGGGCGAGGCCGTGATCGCGCGGGCCGACTCCGTCGACTACATGGACGTCTCGCCGGCGCAGATCGTGTCGGTCGCGACGGCGCTGATCCCGTTCCTCGAGCACAACGACGCGAACCGCGCGCTGATGGGCGCGAACATGCAGCGGCAGGCGGTGCCGCTCATGATCCCGCAGGCGCCGCTCGTCGGCACCGGCCTCGAGTACCGCGCGGCCGTGGACACGGGCGACGTCGTCATCTCCCGGAACGCCGGCACGGTGATCGACGTCGACGCGGAGCGGATCGTCGTCGAGGGCAAGGGCTCCCGCGACGAGTACCCGTTGACGAAGTTCATGCGCTCGAACCAGGGCACGCTCATCCACCAGAAGCCCGTCGTGAAGCTCGGCGACTCGGTCGGGAAGGGCGAGGTGCTCGCGGACGGGGCGGCGACCGACCGCGGCGAGCTCGCGCTCGGCGCGAACCTGCTCGTGGCCTTCATGCCGTTCGAGGGCTTCAACTTCGAGGATGCGATCGTGCTCTCGGAGCGCCTCGTGAAGGACGACGTCCTCAGCTCGATCCACATCCACGAGTACGAGATCGACGCTCGCTCGACGAAGCTCGGCGACGAGGAGATCACGCGCGACATCCCGAACCGCTCGGAGGAGTCGCTCGCGAACCTCGACGAGCGTGGTGTCGTGCGCATCGGCGCCGAGGTCGGCTCGGGCGACCTGCTCGTCGGCAAGGTCACGCCGAAGGGCGAGACCGAGCTGACCGCGGAGGAGAAGCTGATCCGCGCGATCTTCAAGGAGAAGGCGCGCGAGGTTCGCGACACGTCGCTCAAGGTCCCGCACGGCGAGGGCGGCAAGGTGATCGGCGTCAAGACGTTCTCGCGCGACGCGGGAGACGACCTGCCGCCGGGCGTCAACGAGCTCGTCCGCGTGTTCGTGGCGAAGAAGCGCAAGATTGCGGAGGGCGACAAGCTCGCCGGCCGCCACGGGAACAAGGGCGTGATCGCGAAGATCGTCCCCGAGGAGGACATGCCGTTCCTCGAGGACGGACGCGCGGTCGACGTCGTCCTCAACCCGCTCGGCGTGCCGAGCCGGATGAACATCGGCCAGATCCTCGAGACACATCTCGGCTGGGCGGCCGCGCACGGCGTGTTCGCCGACGGCGAGCCCGTGAACGCGCGGGCGCCGATCAACGCGCCCGACCCGCGGGCCGTCTCGACGCCGGTGTTCGACGGGGCGACGGAGAGCGACGTCGACGAGGCGCTCGTCACCTGGGCGAAGGCGAGCGAGGGGATCGCGATGAACGTCGACGAGACGCGTCCGGAGGGTCGCCGCTGCTCCGGCAAGGTGCAGCTCTTCGACGGCAAGACCGGCGACCCGTTCGACCAGAAGGTCACGGTCGGCTACATGTACATCCTCAAGCTGCTCCACCTGGTGGACGACAAGATCCACGCGCGCTCGACGGGGCCGTACTCGCTCGTCACTCAGCAGCCCTTGGGCGGCAAGGCGCAGTTCGGCGGTCAGCGCTTCGGCGAGATGGAGGTGTGGGCCCTCGAGGCGTACGGCGCCGCGTACACGCTGCAGGAGATGCTCACCATCAAGTCCGACGACACGATCGGCCGCGTCAAGGCGTACGAGGCGATCGTCAAGGGCGAGAACATCGCTGAGCCGTCGATCCCGGAGTCGTTCAAGGTGCTCCTCAAGGAGATGCAGTCGCTGTCGCTCGACGTCCACGTGCTCTCGGACGAGGGCCGCGAGGTCGAGGTGCGCGAGGAGGACGACGAGCTGCTTCGCGCGGCGGAGGAGCTCGGGATCGACCTCTCGCCGGCGAGCGTCCGCGTCGGCGCACCCTCGGCCCAGGAGGTCGAGGAGGGCGCGCCGGAGGAGGGCGACGACCTCGCCGTCGCGGCGGACGAGAACCTCGGCGAGGAAGACGAGGAGGAGGCCGGCGAGGTCGAGGAGCAGGAGCTCGCGCTCCCCGCGGACCTGGAGCTAGAGGACTAGAGCGTAAATCGCTTCGCGATTTCCGCCCAGGCATCCGCAGAGGAATCAGTAGGACCTAAAAAGAGAACGACAGGGAGAGACCCAGACCTGGGTTTCTCCAGAGGAGAAACTCCTTTGGCGCAGATCGACATCAACGACTTCGACGCGATCCGGATCGGGCTTGCTTCCCCGAAGCAGATCCGTGACTGGTCGATGGGCGAGGTCACCAAGCCGGAGACCATCAACTACCGCACGCTCAAGCCGGAGCGTGACGGGCTCTTCTGCGAGCGCATCTTCGGTCCGACGAAGGACTGGGAGTGCTACTGCGGCAAGTACAAGCGGGTTCGCTACAAGGGGATCATCTGCGAGCGCTGCGGCGTCGAGGTGACGCGGCAGAAGGTGCGCCGCGAGCGCATGGGGCACATCGACCTGGCCGCGCCGGTCTCGCACATCTGGTTCTTCAAGGGCGTTCCGAGCCGCATCGGCTACCTCCTCGACATCGCTCCGCGCGAGCTCGAGAAGGTCCTGTACTTCGCGGCGTCCATCGTCACCGGCGTCGACCACGAGAAGCGGGCGGCCGACCTCAACGACCTAGAGGACAAGGTCAAGGCCGAGTCCGAGCAGATCTACGTCGACCGGGACGAGCAGCTCTCCGCGCTCGACGACCGGCTCAAGCGGCGTCGCGACTACCTCGCCGCCGGCAAGGACAAGGGCTTCGACGAGGACGACGAGTTCTGGGCCCGCGGCCTTTCCAACTGGGCCGAGGACCAGGTCGTGCCCGGCCTCGAGGAGTCGCGTTCACTCGCGGGCGGGATCCTTCCCGAGCTCGCGAAGACCGTGTCCAGCGAGGACCCGAAGCGGCTGCGCGAGCTCGTCCGCCAGACGGCGACCCGCGACGACCGGCGGCTCGCGCCACGCGAGATCGAGTCGGTCGCGACGGCCGCGATCGAGATCCGCGACGCGCTCGAGCCGCTCCGCAACGAGCTCGACAAGGCCTCGGGCGCCAAGAAGGGCGCGATCACGAAGCATCTCCACAAGCTGCTCGACCAGCTGCTCTCGGGCGAGGAGCTGTCGGGTGAGGACGCCGAGCTCGTCGCGTCCGTCGACGCGAAGAACCTCGAGCGCGCGCGCGAGACCGGCAACGGTCTCCTCCGCGACGTGCTCGAGCGCGCCGAGGGCGACATGGGCTCCGAGCAGGTGCGCGAGCTCGCGTACGACCTCTGCCTCGTCGAGGGTGCTCGCAAGGAGGACCTCGAGGCCGTTCAGCAGTGGGCGACGAAGGTCAAGGAGATGGTCGCCGACATCGAGAGCCGCCGCGAGGACACGCGCGAGGCGGCCGTCGAGGGCGTCCGCCGGCTCGAGGAGACGTGGAAGCTCTTCCGCGAGCTCGACGTCAAGCAGGTCGTCAACGACGAGCAGCTGTTCCGCGAGCTCAAGGACCGCTTCGGCTCGCCGTACGGCTTCGGCGTCTACTTCCGGGGCGGCATGGGAGCGGAGGCGATCCGCGAGCTGCTCCGTGACCTCGACCTCCAGGAGGAGTCGCGGACGCTCCGCGACATGATCAAGACCTCGAAGGGCCAGAAGCAGCAGCGCGCGATCAAGCGGCTCAAGGTCGTGCAGGCGTTCATCACCTCGGAGAACAAGCCCGAGTGGATGGTCCTCGAGGCCGTTCCCGTGATCCCGCCCGAGCTCCGGCCGATGGTCCAGCTCGACGGCGGCCGCTTCGCGACGAGCGACCTCAACGACCTCTATCGCCGCGTGATCAACCGGAACAACCGGCTCAAGCGGCTACTCGACCTCGGCGCGCCCGAGATCATCGTCAACAACGAGAAGCGCATGCTCCAGGAGGCCGTCGACGCGCTGTTCGACAACGGCCGCCGCGGCCGTGCGGTGACGGGCCCGGGCAACCGGCCGCTCAAGTCGCTGTCCGACATGCTCAAGGGCAAGCAGGGCCGGTTCCGCCAGAACCTGCTCGGCAAGCGCGTCGACTACTCGGGCCGCTCGGTGATCGTCGCCGGGCCGAACCTGAAGCTCCACCAGTGCGGCCTGCCGAAGCTCATGGCGCTCGAGCTCT